>Ga0209813_10000021_pt1 | contig 75014 bp, 69 predicted proteins | sample EndMethybrTD3033_FD_187596 | JGI IMG/M metagenome (GOLD analysis project Ga0209813, IMG submission 187596) | Populus endosphere microbial communities from Tennessee, USA - Endosphere MetaG P. TD hybrid TD303-3 (SPAdes) (version 2) | ecosystem: Host-associated > Plants > Roots > Endosphere... | reverse complement strand
GGCAGCTATCAGGCTGGCCTCCGCCAGCTCTTGGGTCAGCGCTACGGCCAGCCTGATTACTGCCTACCGTGGGCGTCCATCGCCGACCTTACTGCAATGTTGCGGACGGCGCAGACTGTCCAGATAACGCTACTAATTCCTCCCGTGCGTACCCTTCATCGCCCCATCTCTCCCGGCCAAAGCTGCGATCAAGGCGGCTCTCGTGCCGAGTCCAGTGCACGGTCTCATGGCCCCTAGTGAAATAATATCCGTGGGCATCATGGAAAGCTGCGAAGGGCGGTAGCTGGATGCGGTCGGCCGACGGGATGTAGTAGGCCCTGTCGCCGCCGTGGTTCACGGTCGCCGGGATGCTGGCAAAGAATGCCTCGGCAGCTTCGATGCGCTCTGCCTCCGGCGATGGTTCCGGCACAGTATGGAACCGTTCGGGCAAGCCATCGATCTGCGCCACATTGAATACGGTATAGGTCTTCAGGAAACGGAAGCCCTGTTCCCGGTCCTCCCCACTGGCATCGTCATATACTGTCTTGGTGCTGTCGCCGTAATAGACCACGGTCGCACCATGCTCCCCCTTGCGCACTTGCGCGCCCAAGGCTTGCGCCTGCTTGTAGGTCATCCATGAAGGGCTGACAAAACCGGACGCCTGTGCCTCTATCCATAAGAGAAGAACGTTGATCCCGCGATAGGGCTGGCCCGTGGCGCGCAAGGGACGAGCCTGCCCGGAGGTGGCCATGTCGCCGCCGCTCCACGCTTTCAGCCAGGGGCGGGCGCCTTGTTCAAGCTCGGCCAGAATGCGGTCTGTGATACGGCTGTGAGGGTCTTGCTTGCCGGTGCTCCGAGTCATTGCTGTTACTCCCTTCCAATCCGCGCAGCGGGTCATGCCGCGCATGACCCCTGCCGACCCGGCGAGGGGCGGAGAGAGTGGGGGCAAGGTCCGGTGCCGGGGGTGGTGCGGGCGCAGCGCAGCGAGCCACGGCCCCAAAGCGGCACCTTGCAGGGAGAGAGAGGCAGAGCCTCTTTCTCCCTCAAGAGCCGGGTAAGGTCGCGCCGCTGGCGGCGCTCAATCGCGAGCCTAGGAAGCCATTCTACAATCGATGCACAGAAGCCGTCCTGCGGCACCGTGCCAGGGCACGCGTCATATGATATTCGACGCCAGCGTAGCCGATGCCGACCTGCTCGGAGATCTCCGCATAGGTCATGCATTTCAACCGGTGCATCAGGAAGATGCGGCGTGTCTTCCGCGGCATGGCCAGCAGTGTCCGCCGATAGACCCTCCGGATGTCTCCCTCCTCGATTCTCCACGTCTGCTCAGGAGGCGCCGGTGCATCCCGACCCTCGTTGATCGGACAGGTGACGATGTGTGCCGACACCCTACGACGCGCACGGCTGATAAGAAGGTTGCGCGCGCATCGGGTGAGATAGGCTGGCGGATTTTCGATCTGTTCGACAACTCCCGCAGCGAACAGCTTGACGAAAACCTCCTGCGCGAGATCGGGGGCATCGTCCCCTCCCACCCGCTTTCGGAAGAAGCGCAGAACCCGTGCATATTCTGCCCGGTAAAGTGCCTCGAACGCGACTGTGGAATGGGAGGGGGTCATTGCCGTGCCTCCCGACGTTCGCGCTCGTTCAGCGGCGCATCGCGCGAGGCGCGGTAGAGCGTGATGCCGGCTTCGATGCGATCGAGGATGAAGGTGTCGCGCTCGATCTTGGCGATGCGGATGTCGGCCCTGGAGTAGATGTCGAAATCGACCGCGCATCGATTGCCTAGCTCGCTGTCGATGACATCGCGCACCCGCTGCCAGCAGCGCTCATGCTTGAAGGCGGGATGGTTGACGACGATCCAGAATTCATAATCGGAGAACTGGATCGTGTGCCGGTCTTCGTACCATGATCGGCGCGCATAGGGACCGATCAGGATGATCCGCCTGATCTTCCCCGGTTGGAGTGCCTGGACCTTCTCGGGCTCGAAGCAGGCGCGAATGATACGCGCGATGCGTTCGATCTCGTTCTGTTTGCGCCGGACCAGATGATTGACGCGCGCCATCACCACTTCGCGCGCGTAAACGTCGGTAGGGGGTGTCATTTGCAGCTCGCACACCAGCGGTCCGCACGCCTGGGCGCGGATGGTGCAAGCGGTGTCCGCTGTGCGCCGCCATCGCGGCTTCCAGCAACTGCCCGACCTTGGTGGCCGGACCTACATGATGCCTGGCAGGGTTATCCCCGAGATGGCCGCCAGTCCTTCCATCCCGTGTCGCCGAATATGCCAGACAGGAGAAATCCGATCAAGCTGTCTGGCGGGACCGCTATTTCCCGGCGGCGGCTTTCAGTTCGGCGATCCGTTCCGAGCAGACCTGGTGGACCACGCGGCCCAGTTCCTCCACCCGTTCACCAAGCCAGGCCAGCTCTTCCGCGCTTATCCGATAGTGCCTGGAATAGCGGGCTTTGGTGTAGGCCTCCTTGAGCTTCTGGAACATGGCGCGCTCGCGGCGGGTGGTTTCGGGCCAGATGCCGTAGAGGCGGCGGTCAAGGCCTTCGGCAAGCGACCGCAGAAAGGCGATGTTGTGGTTGTAGGGTGTGTAATAGGTCAGGGTGAGGAGCAGTCCCTGATAGAGGCTTTCAGTCGCCTGGTGCAGAAGGAAAGCAGCTCGCTTCCAGTCTTCCTCTGACACGTAGAAGTGGAAGCCTTTCAAGAATCCAGCCGCATTCGGCAGCCATTCCTCGAAATACTCCTTTGCTGCGTCGTGCGCCTGCTGGGGCGTTTTTGGCTTTGGTGTCGCTAGTTCCCTGTCATCGGCTTCGTAAAGCGCGATCCCATCCTTGGCGACTTCCATGAAGAAAACGCGGCCATGGGCGAGGCCGTCATTCACCTCGTGCAGCGAATGGACAATGAAATTGACCGGCGTGCGCAGCGTCTTCTCGATGGTGTAGGCGCGGATCAGCCGCTCCTCGGCCTTGGCCCAGTATGCCGCCCGGTCGGTCAGTTCCTTCTGGCTGACGATGATGAGGATATCATAGTCGGACTTGTACTGGTTTGCCGACAGCGGCGCATCGACCCAGTCGCCCCGCGCGTGGCTGCCAAACAGCACGATCTTGAGGATGCGCGCGCCCTTGCGAGGCCCGGTGGCATTCCCGATCGCATCACGAAATTCCTCGAAAATGACCTCAACGATGCGCTCAAGCTCGCGCTGCTTGGCCGCAGGAAGATGGTCGATGTCTGTGTGCATTGCCAAGATTCTTTCGGCATTCGCTGTTGTTTGGCAAGCGCAATCGCATCGAGGCTACGGCCTAATGATCAAGAGGTTCAACACTCGGTGTGTATCCAGCGGGAAGGGCAGCTTAGGAATGTCTGGGTCTGGGAGAAAGCTGATGGGATGGACGCCGCCGGACGTCGTGTATGTGCCAAGGTGGATTAGGCACTTCCAGCCACCATCCAACGAGGAGTTAAAGGAGAGCTTCCCATTGCCCAATTTGAAAGTGCTGGCGGACTGTTACGACAAAGACTTCTCCGCCTTTGTCTCGGAGATCTGTATCGACGAACTGCCGTTTAGGATGATCTCGGACGCCGTCCCGCCGTTCCAGTATCACACCGCCAAGTTCGACCTTCACGACGACGAGGTGCGTCAGGTATTCTTCAGCAGGGTGGCATAGCGACACGGGGGCGTCGGTTGGTACCGTTCGAGGCGGTCAGAGCTGCGCCACCTGCGGCACCGTTCTGTGTGGCCCGGCGTCGTGGCATTTTGATCGTTGTTGTCGCACCTCCGCATCAGCGCCTGAGCCCGAGGAGCGGCGCGAATATGGTGGCGATGCGGCATGAAGCTTGGCGCGCGCTGAGCTAGAATGCGGTCAAAGCCACATTTTGGTTGACAAAAAGTCCATTTTTTCCGATTTGGTAGCATAGTATTCGTGCTGGAGCCGGCAATGGAACTTGTGAGTCCCGAACTTTTCGTTCTTGATCAATTCCCGCGGGAATATTGGCCGTTGATACCGACGACGCTGACCACGGCCTATGCAGCAGCCCGGCTCATGGCTGACGAAGATCCGATCTTGCAGATGCCCAGCGCGCAGGACAATCATGGTCGCCTTGTGTCCTGGGCGGTCGATCTTGGTATCGTCCGCCTGATCGAAAGCGGCCGCCTTCCGTTCGACTTCCGCTGGAAATCCTTCGCTAAGCCGACAGGCCGGTATCTCGAAATCCGCCTGCCGCAGTCGGTTGCGACAATCAGCCAGATTTCCGATCCTGAGAAGCAGCCGCGCAGCGTCGAATTTCGTCGGAATGGCCGGCTGAACAATCAGCCCACCTTTGCTCTGCCGGAGTTTGAGGAAGAAAGGGAAATCACTGGCTTGCCGCACCTGTTGATCACGCATGGACATCAGAGCCTAAAGTTTGCACATCTTGGCGTTCCTCACCCAGAACATGGCCAAGGGTTCCTTTATCGTACACCTAACCTTATGGCGCTGCCGCATGCGGTCGAGGATAATCTGCCTGCGACCGAAAACACTGATACCGATTTTGAGGCGCTAGAACTGCTAAAACAAAATCTTGAGCAGTGGCGGAGGGACAATGACGACTGACAATAATGTCATAAGCTTTCCTGGAGCCGCCCGAGACGAAGGTTTTGGGCGGCGTTTGATTCCGGGACGGCTGACCGAGGCGCGGTTGGCGTGTTGCCTTAATCAGAGCGACCTTGCCGTCTCGGTAGGGGTCAGCCGACAGGCAATCTCGGCTTACGAACTGGGAACGAAGATGCCTGAGCCGCCAACCATGCGCGCGCTCGCAGATGAATTGCGTCAGCCAATCAGCTTCTTCACCGGCGAAAGCCCTGCCTCGTTCGGCCCGTTCAGCGCTAACTTTTTCCGCAAGACCGGAGCAGACACGAAGAAGCGCAATGCCTCTTGTGCTGTGCATGCGCGATGGCTCGCTCAGACTGCATTTGCGTTCGACGATGTTGTCAATTTCCCGGCGGTCGATATTCCGGCCTTCGAACCGAAAGATCCTCACTCTTCTCGCTACGCTGAAGACGAGATCGAGAGTATCGCGGAGAAAGTGCGTGATCATTTCGGCCTTGGACTGGGGCCGATTTCGAACGTCGTCAGACTGCTCGAAACCAAAGGCATCATTGTCTGCCGTCTGGAAATGACCGGCGAGAACGTCGGCGCCTTTTCGTTCTGGAGCGGTTCCCGGCCGTTTGTTTTCCTAGCTTCTGATCGGGGGAGCGGCGCACGTGCACGGTTCGATGCTGCGCACGAGTTAGGGCATCTCGTGCTTCACCGCTGGATCGGCCCTGAAGAGATTGAGGACAAGAACACCCTCAAGGAGATCGAGCGCGAAGCTGACAAGTTCGCGAGCGCCTTTATGCTTCCGCGTAAGTCCTTTCCCAACGAGATTTACTCTTCTCGCTTGATGGCCTTTGTGGATTTAAAGCGCCGATGGAAGGTATCGATTCAGGCGATGATATATCGTAGCAAAGATTTGGGACTGTTCGACGATCAGCAGGTCACCAATCTCTACAAGCAGATATCGGCAAAGCGCTGGCGCACAGTTGAACCGCTCGACGGTGAGAATGGGCTGCCTATCGAACAGCCTCTTTTGCTCAGCAAGGTGGCTGATCTCGTATTGAGTTCCGGCACTCTTGCAAAGGACGAGCTTCTGGCGCGGCTCCGACTTGACTCTTCTATGGTTGAGCGTCTGGCAGGATTGCCGAGCGGCTCGCTGCAGGGTGAAACGCGTTTCGACCTGCAGCCTACGCTGAAATAATATGCCGACCACCTGAGCGGCATGATTTCAATCTTTTTTCGATCCAGAAGCCGCGACTGTGGACCTGCAGATGTCGAGCCGCCGTTACCTACGCGCTCACGCGTTTTGAAGCACTCGTCTAAGTTCCCCAGCCACGTAAGGCGATAGCCCTGCAGTCTCAGGTGTCAGCCGGGAGAGGAAGCGTCGCGCTGATCCTAGATCCATGTCCCTGTTGATCGTCAGGCCTGACAGGATGTGTGCCGTGTGGCGAGAGAGGCCGAGGCTGATAAACTGGATCATCGTTTGCGATGCTGCCCCAAGCTCCAGATACAGGGTCAGCGCCGGTATCTTCGTGACGTGGGAAGCGTGTCCGGTCGCGATTAGGGCCTCTTTCAGCACAGCCCCGTAGCAGCCCAGCATGTTCACGTATTTGAATCTGAGGCTGCTTTCCACATCGGTCAGCACCTCTCGAATGACCGTCCGGCTGGACCTGTTCTTTCCTTGGCTCTTGTGGTACTTGATCGCCTCCTCGATGATCATCGGTAGCGGCTCACCGCGCATCCAGCGAAGAGCCAGAGGTGCCCAGTACCGATGATGCTGGCCGCTCTTCAACTCAAGATATTTGTGCACGCGGGCAAAAACCGGTCGCAGCTTGTCGAGCGCTTCCTTCCACCCCGCGCTGGGATGCAGCGGGATCAAATAGTCTGGACCCTTTTTCCCGATCTTCTCGATCATGTAATCGTAGAGTTCTTGCTGCCGGTACCCCGAAATCTGCGGGCTCGCCTCCAGAGTTTCCAGGCCCAAACCGATCTGATTGTCTGCTATCGCCAAGGCGGAGGTGATGCTCGCCCGTGTCTGCGGCGACAATCTGCTAAGGAGGTCAAGGGTGTCGTCAAGCTGCCCTTGCCGATGGTCGCGCAGTAGCTTTGAGAAGACGGCTTCCAGATGCGGAGACTCGCCAGATGGACGGTCCGTCGCCGCTATATACTCCAGCAGTTCGGCCGACGTGTCGGTTAGGGTGACCTCAAGCGACGGCTTTACGGGCTCATCCTTCGGCCCGGAGAGCGGACTCGATTCCCATTCGTCGTAATCGACGAGGAAGACGTTTCCTTGGAAATCCTTGCCGAGGCGACCGGCACGTCCGGCGAGGTTCCAGAAATCGACGGGTTCGATCGGGTTTTCTTCCCCCTTATGAGGGTTCTGCATGAACACGTTTCGCGCGGGAAGATTAACGCCCTGTAGCAGCGTGCTTGTGCAGACGATGTAGTCGAGATGCCCGTCAGCAAAAGCACTTTCGATCGCGGTCCTCAGCAGCGGAGGGATGCGGCCATAGTGGAAGCCGACGCCGGCCTCCACGGTTTCAGCAAGCACGTAGCTCGGATGGACCGCCTCTTTTGCAAAGGCAGTGAGGTCCTTGCGAACCTGCACCGAGAGCTCACCGGATCCGGAGGAAGGCACCACTTCAGTAACCGCCGGATCTTGCGACAGCTCTTTGATCTTGAACGCGATATCCTCGCATGCCGCTGGACCGACAGCGTAGACGAGGCTTTGAGAGGCGTTTCCGAGAGCCCAGCTCAAATACACGAGCCCATCATGAGAATTGTAGATCGGGATCGCGGCATCGATCTCCGCGAGCGGGGTCTTCTCACCGTCCCGCCACAACAGCATATCGATCTTCCTATCGTCGCCTGCTCTGCGGTTCAGCAAGATGATGTTCTGGGCGACGGGGGAGTCTTTGGTCTTGACCACCTTGACGCTCTCGCGGCCGACCACCGTGCCGAAGACGGCCGGTTCTCGCACTTGCGGGGACGAGAACAGGAACTGCATGTCAGGGTGACGCCGTTGCAGGTCGTGCAAGACTGAATGCAGGACCACCCCCCGGGAGCCCTCGCCAATAAGATGCGCCTCATCGACGATCGCCACGTCGAAGCTGAGTTCAGGAGCCGTATGAAACAGCACCTGGAGCCGTTCCGGCGTGAGCACAAAGATCGGCGTGCCCAAGACAGTCGGCGCTGCCGGTATCGGCACTGTCGTCACTTCGAACGCCTTGTCTAGGCTTGCAGCGCGCAAATCCGTGGCAACCTGACTGATTAGGGCGCGGCTCGGTACAAGATAGACCAGGTTGGCGTTCGGACGCGTTCGCTTGAGCTGTTCGATATACGCCAGGAACACGAACGACTTGCCCGCCGACGTGGGCGCGGACAGCGCCAGCGAGGAGCCGGACGCCAGGGCTTCCCAGACCGACCGCTGCATGTCGGTAAGGACGGCGCTGCGCTCGCCAATACGCACGGTATTGTCCAGTTGACGGCTGAGGATCTCGTAAAAGATGCCTTCTGTGAGCGTCCGCGGCTCCGCCTCGCCCTTGAACGCGAACTTGATCGCGGGGTAATTTCCAAGACGCGCCAGGATAAGTCTGGATGCGCCGCTGATCCCGGCGAGAGTTTCGCTATAGGCTAGCGATCCGACACCGATGCGATAGGCCAGCTGCCGCCATTCCGCTTTTTCAGATTGCGCGAATATCGTGGCGCTTTGAAGGAGCCGCCGCAGGACTTCCTCTTCAAGCGCGGGGCCGTCAGCGAAGCCCGCGCCGCTCAAAATCGATTGACGCAGTATGGCCTCATAGTCGGCCACGAAGCGTGGGTCGCCGCTAATTGTTTCGCAAAGCTCGTCCACGAAGCTCATGCCGCCACTCCGAGCTTCCCATAGAAGGCCGCCCTGAAATCTTTGAGCGACGGGAATGGCAGGAGGAAGAGATGCAGGTTCGTGGTGATCGGTAGGCGCTTGCCGTAGTGTCGTTCGATCACGCGGCAGGCACTGCCAATCCTCTTCTTGTACTTCTCCTCGAATGCCGAGGCGACTTTGTCGGGTTCAAGCGCGAGGATGCGGTTGTAAGCAGCATATTCAAAGCCAAGCAGGCATGCGTGAACGATACGTCGTTGCAGCGTCAGCTTCGAAGTTGAATACGGGTTGATGTAGTCCGCAATTCTCGCCCGAAACGCGGGATCCAAGCTGTTGAGATCGGACAGGTTATTTAGGATCTCAATCTCACGAGAGATTTGACCGGCATTCGCCAGGAGCTCGGCCATGGAGGTGAACGCAGCGTCCGCCGCCGACGAGAAACTCTGGTATATTTTGGACTCGCCAAAATAGATGGTCAAAAGATCCTTGGCCTCGTCATAGCCAAGATGAATACCATCCGTGCCGTGTACGGGCATGTTGTTGTTGGTCTTCAGGTACATCTTCGAAACTAGGCGGGGTGCCTTCAGAACCCATTCCAGCAAAGCATAGAGGATTAGCTCTCCCGGCTCTCCGCCGGACTCGAGTTGATTTTTCGCTTTGATAAACAAACTCTTCGCATCGTCGCCAAGCCTGACGATGCGGTGATAATCGTGAACGGGGTCAATCCCCTGTAGCGCATCCCGAATCTTGCTCTTTGGCAGGCAGTACGGGATCAGGCAGTCGTAAAGGTACTCGACGAATTCCTGAACCGTAGGGACGCCATCAGCGAAGGTAATGTAATGGAAGCTACCGGTGAGCCGGTGCATTCCAGACGTCCAGTCGAACGGGACCTCTTTCAGGCGGATGCCGAGGCCCGCATGATCCTTCAGAAGCGCAGCCATCGCGCCGGCGAGAGCCAATTGGTCCGTCGCTGACGCAGTTTTCTCTTCTGCTTGAGTTACGTCATTCCAGGCCAAAGTTTACCCCTCTTCAAGCAGGATAGGTCAACATCAACTTCAAATCTATGAGCTTTTAGACAAACCTACTCCGCCCAATCGTCCGTGTAATGAATCGTATGTCGGCACCCATAGTTGGACGAGCCTATCGCCATTGTAGGTGCAGCATGATACAAGCGACCAAACGCGTTAGTGGGGCTGTTTTGTCTGAAGTCGCACTTTGATCACTTCTAGGCCTGCCGGCCTTGCTATGTTGGGGAGGAGCCTTCGTGGACCGAGGTACCGGAATGAAAGCGCGAGTGAAGCGCTTAACTAACGGTCCGCCTTAACCGGATCAAAAGCCACCATCTTCCAATCAGGCGCCACTCCTCAAGATCATTCCGAAGGGAAATAGCGCGCATTATTCCAATCGGCAGGATCGCCAACGACGCCACGTGGTTTGGTAACCTCGATCAAATCATGCAGCTGGTCGAGCAGCGGGCTTTCCTTTGGGCATTTCTGCCCGCGTGGATTAGGAAACAGCCCGAGAAGATGGGTCGGCACCTTGGGTCCGCGATCACCCCAATAGGTAAACTCGTTAGCCAGCAGCAACCGATCTACCTTGGTGTCGCGCAGCACATGGCCGCCGTCCTTCTGTTTGGCCACCGGTAAAAAATGCATCGAATGCTCAAACAGCCAATTGCCTGAAGCCGGATCTCGTCGATAAGTCCGATCTCCGACTTTACGTATTTTCGGCCCGTTCATGTCAGGCAGCTTCGCTACGAAGCGAGGATCGGTCCAGTATTCGTCGAAACTCATCGCCTCTTGCACACGCATCCAGTAGATAACCTGGGGGTGAATGCGCTTGAGGCCGCTAGCGCTGAAGCCAGCCATTCCGATGATGACGTCCTCGACCTTCGCGTGCCGCCTGATCTGCGGCATGCAGCAAGCCAGACTGCACCATCCGAAAAAGGGATTAGGCGCGAATCCCAAGTCGTGATCTAAGCGATAGGTGCGCGTAACCAAAGCACTGTGCCTAGCAATTGACCTGTTTGACACCCGAACGCGGCACGGGCTTTCCTTCGCTGTCGCTGGCCCTGTTCGGGTCCTTACTTGAGACGCATTGTTCGAGATCTTCGCCCGACCAACTGCATTGGGTTCCGTATTTCTCAGCGATGGGATGAAGTTCGCTATAGGTGAACCCCTCTTCGAGGATTACAATCACCCGCCCACCTGCCTGTCCGCACTGTCGGCCAAGATCTTCCAGTTCCGGCACATCGCAGGTTTGGTCGTTGAGGGGAATCAATACTGTTACATCGTCAAATTTACTTAGCTCTCTGACGTCCTCAGGCTCCAAGAAAGTCACCTTGTCCCGAGCGATGCCAGCAATTTCAAGCAATTTAAGTATTTCATCCCTGCTCGCAGTACAGGCTGCGTGAAGGATGACGAATATACGGCCGTCCCGGGTCTCCAAAGTTTCGAAACTTTTGCTCATGGTCACGTCCCTTCAGATAAACCTTGTGGCCGAAAAGGGCCTGCCAGTATAGGTGATAGTCGCATGTTAAGCAAAAGCCTTTCCTCCCTATTATTCCGCTTGAAGTTGCGCAGTTGCTGAGGAGCGTCTTTTGGCTGGCAGGATCAGCCGTCACTTAGCGCGACGGCCGTCACATAACTGCCAACCCCTTCCTCCCGGGCATGCGCTTGAAACGCGACAATCGCTTTGCTCCACAAAATTTGCTGCGCCGCACCGGTCGCGCGAACGTCAACAACATGGTCACGCCAGCCGCCGATATGAATTTCCTGCGCGCTGTTTTGCGGTAGCTGCGCTGCTGTGACAATTGCTTGGCGGCGGGCCACGACAGCTGCAGGACCGTGCACTTGCGAAAGTGCGGTCTCGGTGCTGTCGAATTGAGAGGTGTCCACATCCTCGGCCTGCTCTATACGGGCCATCCCAACGCCTGCCACCTTGCCGCTAATATCCATCAACACCTGCGGCGAAAAGCTGAGTGAGCGACTTTCCAGACCTACCGCGATCGTTCCGCGTCCAGAACGACGCAAGTTGTTGAAGAGTGCAAAGCCTTCAAGGATCGCATCCTCCCATTCCCAGTAGTTGTTATTCGAGACTTCGATGCCATAGGAGAGCGCTTCGAGGCGCTTGAGGAAGGTGAATGATATTTCGGAGCTGTCGGTGAACAGTTGTTTAGGACCCGCTTCACCGGGAAGCGCGGCCAGGCTAGCGACGCGTCGTCCTTCCGCATAGATCGCGTTGATGATTGCTTCCTCGACGATTGCAGCCCTGGCGCCATCCTCAACTTCGTCGATTTTTGTCGATCCTCTGCGCTTGCGGCCCATCAGTTTTCTCAGCACCGGCGACCAGCCTAGTTTCGCCATCAGGGCAAGGTGCATTACGTCATGAAACCGGTAGCCGTCTTCGCCATAGGAATTGTCGGTGAGGTCATCACCGAGCCGCTCACCGCCCATATACATGCGCGAGCGTCCCTTGGCGACCGATACGAAGGCTACCTCAAACTGCCTCGGTATTTGTTCGTTCGGGGGGCGGCCCTCGTCAGGCAAGGGCGTCGGGTTCCCGCGGCCGAACCGGCGATGCAGCTTCGCCATGTTCTGCCTCGCGACCGCACCTAGATTGAGCGAATACAGGCTGGCCAGCGCAGCGAGATGCCAGACGACCTCGCCTAGCACTCGCGCAAAAGGGCGTCCCGCCAAGCGTGTGTTGAGCTCCAGTTCCACAGTGGGCAGCTTGTGCCGCATGAGCTCGGCCGTAAGCTGTTGCAGCACTGCAAGGCACACCTCGACCAGCTCATCTTCCTGCGTCCGGGATGTCAGGAAAGCAAGTTTCCTGAACCCATCAAGAGTTGCAGAGGTTTCGAGTTCTTTGAGAAAAGCTGGAGCCGATTGAAGGAACTGGTCAGCCCGCGAGCCAAGAATCTCGCGAATGAGTTTGGAGCGGTCATCGCTTCCTCCGACTTCTTCCTGAAGAAGCGCAATATCTTCGGCTACGAACGATGATCCGATGCCACGCGAGGCTCCGATCGCGAAGCAATACCAAAGCGAATCCCCAAGCTCTTCGATGATCTCCTCATTAGCAACGTTCCAGTCTTTGCGCCCTCCCTGCAATAGCCGCTTCTTGATTGCTGCGCCCAGCGAACCGATTTCTCCGACAAGTCCATAAAGCGCGATGTCAAACCGTTCAGAAGGCTGATCCTTAGCCAAGTCGGTCTTGTTCACGAACGCGGCGTATTCGTGAATCATCAGATCACCTAAAGTTTTGTCGCTCGAGACGGTTTGCGCAGGATTTGCCTGTTTCATGTCACACCTATACCCTCGAGAAACTCCATCTTTCCGCCAAACGAAGGGTGACGGACTCGAACGGCCTCGATACCGAGCTCTTCTGTTGCCACATATGCGTCTTTGCCGATCGCGAAAACGAGGTCGGGCTGGATCAGTTCAAAAATTGCCAACGTGACATCGTTGCACGCCACACGCTCGGAGCGAGTATGACGCCGGTTCGACAAGGGATGTCCCTGTTTATGCGAATGCAGCGGAAAGACGTTCCAGAGAAAGATCGGCCCGTCCTTCATAGTCACGGCAGACCAGACAATGCCCGCCGTTGCCTCGGTCTCCGGTCCGCTCGATGTCGCGCGCTCGATGCCTTCGATCCCCCAATGGTCGGCATGCATCTGCAGGCGCCTATCGTCGGTCATGGCAAGCCCGGTACGCCGGGCGCCACGATGCCCCGGTTCCAGCGCCAACCAGAGCTCCGCAGTGCCCTTCGACGCCGCTTCCAGAGTCATGCGCAAATTAGCTTGGCGGATCGCTGCGGCATCTTCCCGGTCACAGAACTCGCAAACGTCAGCATATGGATTGAACACGTTGTCGAATCGCAAACGCGCTAAGCGTTCGACAATTGTTGCCGGGCTGGGTTCGAGATCAGCCATGGGGTAGTGATTGCCCTTGATCGGCCAGCGTGCGGCTCTGCAGGATTAAGAACCCTTGATGCCTCATTTCACGCTCTTCCCGGTTACTTCAACATTGTGAGTATCGGCTGGCGTCGTCACTGTCAGCTTGCCCGAAATTCGCACGATCCCAGGCTCGGGTTTTCCGCCGGCTGGTCCCGGATCGTATTTTGCTAAGACATCATTGAGCAGAAAAACAGAGGAGATGGCGATAAAACATAGAAGCCAATGGCGCGCCATCTGCAGGGCTAGCGTGGGTGCGCCGCGCCTCCTGCGCACCAGCTCGGGCGGAGGATATTCGAACGCGCGCGCTCCTGCGACAATGGTGATTGCGAGCAAACCGGCAAGAATAGCCTTGTCATAGGAATTGACGACAACGGCCGACCGAACCGAACAAAAGAGCAGTGCGGCGAGCACGGCAGCACCCGCAGCAACGGCGCCCGATACTAGGCACCGGCACAGCGAACCATCCTTCTCCTCGGTCTCTTTTGTTCGTTCGCTCGTGTCGTCCATGGTGGCCTGATCCTGTTTTTAGACAATTGTTCTGACGACGAGTGCCACCAGTCCACCGATTATAAGGGCCAGCGCCCATCGCAGGATTGCAACCTCGCGCTCCATCGCATTTAGGCGTTCGTCGAGATCTTCTTCGACTTCGTCAATGTTCTCCTTCAGTCCAGCGAGCGATTGCACCTGACCCGAGAGCGGTAGAATGAGGTCCATCGGGATGTGCAGCTGCCTTTGCGCATCCTTTCGCGGCAATTCGGTGGCATCTTCCAAGTCGCAGAACGCGATCATAAAGAGTTCTTCGCCGCGGCGTATATGGACATCGCCTGGTCCGGCATTGAAGACCGCAAATATGAGCCTTCCATGGAATCCTGGGTCCGCATGGAAACCCGAGACATTCACCAGCCCTTTGAACTTCGCCTTCGATCGCAAGGCAATGAAGGCAAAGGCATTGTCCGGGATGCGAACGATCTCCTCGGTCAGTAGAAACGCGAACTGGCCCGGAGGGATGAAAAACGCAGGCTCCCTGTCCAAGGTTTTTACGCTGGCTCGCGCATCCCCGTGGGCCGGCGAGACATAATATTCGGGGCCCATGGACAGCTTGTATCCGGCATGATCCAGGCGATCCTCGCGAAAGGCCGAGCTGTCGTCTTCATTCGAGAACAGGCGCTCGGCTGTCGCCTTGGCCCGGACCTTCTGGCGGGTCCATACGCCTCTAGGCGCGGGATACACGGCTTGAGCGCCGACGGTCGTTTTTTGGCGCGCCTTGGGCGATGTCAAAGGAGGACTCCCTGAAGCGGTCGGGAGGGAAGCGGTTTTAAGTCGGGAACTTTGACCCCCCACCGCGGCGGAAAGGTTGGGCGTGGGAGGACGCCTTCGCCAGTATATCCTTGTTTGATTTTTTTCCTGCCGCTCGTTCCGGCAACATGGGGATGGGCGAGGCGTGCATATTTGCTGATCTCGCAGAACAAGTTCTGGCAGTCGATCGGCTGCAACCGGCGACCGAATAGGCCCCCGAAATTGATCCCACGCCGCTGGAATTCATGCTCTTGCGCCTCGACCATCCAATGAATAATCTCTTCAGCGGTGTGTCCTTTCGTTGACATGAAACACTTGCTTATGCCGTCGATAGCGCCCGGGCCCGCGACCACGAAGGTTGATTCTTCGAAGTCCAGCATTGCGGAATAATTAAGATCGATTGAATACTGGAAAGCCAAAAACGATCCCAGCCCCTGCCACGACAAAAGCAAGTGGTAGACTTCCGCCAAGCTGTTTGCTCGCTCGATGCGGGCGGGCAGTCCCTCCTCCATCATGGCGCGTAGCAAAGCGATATGATTGGCATGCTTGCGAACCTGCCCGAAACGGGGTGCAGGCATGATATACGCGGCGGAATAAATTCTGCTGCCACGTTGCATCGCGCTATCAAGGCTCGCGCAGATCGCATCCAGGTCCGCCGATTGCCATGAGAGCGACCCATGCTCGCGCTCGAGCAACTCCCAAGTTTCGATCCGGTTGAAGATCTTGAAGAGCAAAGTACGAAAGAAGATTTCAGCCGGCGCCTGCGAGCGGTCCGACCGATATTGCACCTGGTCGATGAGATACTGGCTCACCCTGTCCGCGACGCGAAAGGTATTTGTGAAGCGATAGGATGATAGGATCGAATCGTCCGTCCAGGGACCGTAGGGGTCGACAAGCCGGCGCTCGTACATCGCGAGGCGCTCGGCTGCGAACCGCCAGTAGCTGTCGTAAACTACGGTCTTATCAATAGTGTCGAGCAGATGAACCTCCAGTCATCGAGAGCGCCAGTAGGACCCGAACCCCACCTGCGACGACGGTATAGCGAGGCGGCTGAACACTTCCAACAGATAGCAAGTTTTGTCACCGGAACTGCCGGTCGCATGGGGCAGGAAGACGCGTAGCTGGCGTGCAAACCGGCGGAGATAAACGTCTGCTATCCCAATTTACGCTTCTGTATGAAGCCGTTCCGGATCGTCCGACGCCCCGGTCATCCCCTCGCAATGAAGCCGACAAACAATAGACAAAAGCCGGGCTAGAAAACCGGGATAATACAACTGATTTCCGCCACCCCGCTAGGCTCGTGAGCATATGCCAGCCCTCATTCCAAACCAGCGCCCTTCGCGTTGCCTACCGCCAGCCCCGATGCCGCCGCCTGAGCGATAGCAGTCTGCACCTGACCAGCACGTTCACCGATCGCAGCGACCAGCTTGCCGCGATCGTTGGTGAAGATAGTGGCGGATTCCTTGGCCCGGGAAATCCCGACGTAAAAGGACTTCTGATCGACCAGATTGGCCGCCTTGCTGTCGGCATGGATGATGACGTGATCGGCGGTGCGCCCCTGGGCGGCAAAGGCGGTATCGACATAGCCATGGGTAATATGCCAATCGCGGGCAGAATCGAGATGAAGCGTCTCGGTCGCTCCTCGCTCGGTCTGGATGGTGGCGGTACGGGCCTGCTGATCCACGGCGATCACCTCGGCGCGCGCGCCATTGATGCGCCCCGCCTCACGGTCGTTGCGGGTGAAGCGAATGGCATCCCCGGTCTTCAGGTCGATGGGCTGGGCCGAGAAGGCCTGGGCATGCCCCGCACCCCATTGCCGCAAGCGCCAGTCCACCTCACGCCCGTCCTCCGCCTTGAGCGCGATAGCGGCCCTGGCCGGGTCGATGCGTTCGATGCGATAGGCTTCGCCCCGCACCACACCCTTGTCGGCATAGTCACGGGTGAAGCGGACCACGTCGCCCTTGTCGTAGCTCAAGGGATCGCGCGCCTCCGCACGGGTCAGCCCCTTGTTGACGAGAGCTTCCACCGGGACGGCAGGCCCGGTAAGCGCCCCCGACCGGGTAAGCGCCGTACGAATGTCGGCGGTCAGCGCATCGCGCCCCTCACGCGATGGCTCGATAACGATGGTGCGGGCCCGTCCTGCCTTGTCGAGCCCTGCGTACCGTTCGGCGATGGCGGCGAAGCGTGCAGCCCGGTCGGCTGCCTCGATAATCTGCCCTCCACCCCGGTCCAGCGCGGCCAGCGCCTTCCTGGCATCCCCCTCGATCGACGCCAGCACGGCCTCCTTGGTGGCAAGATTGGTCTGCCGCACGATCTCAGCCAACCTCGCGGTTTCCATGCCAACACCCTGCAACTGGGCAAAGGCGGCACCCGCCTCGACCGACCCCAACTGCTTCACGTCGCCGACCAGCACGATGCGGGCATCCTGCTTTGCGGCAAGGTCGAACAGCCGCGCGGTATCGCGCGCCGACAACAGGGATGCCTCGTCCACGATCCACGCTGCGGGCCGGGTGGGATCGGACCTCTCTGGCGACAGCAGGTGCCGGGCAACCGTATCGCCCCGCGTACTCAGCGCCTCACCCAGGACCATCGCCGCCGAAGCAGTCGGGGCCAGGGCGGTGACCGCTATTCCGCGCGCCTCGGCCTCGCGAGCGAAGGTCGCCAGCACGGTCGTGGTCTTGGCGGTGCCGGCATAGCCCTGAACGGCAGTGATCCGGTTGCGGCTGGTCAGCAGCTGCTCGGTGGCGGCGCGCTGATCGTGATTCCAGCCATGGCCTGTGCGCTCGGCATGCGCCGCTGCGCTGGCAACCGCCCTGGCGGCGGCAAGCGGCGAGGCGATGGGGGAGAGCGCACTGCGCCCCTCGGCCTCGATCCGCAGCATCCTGGCTTCGGTCTCGACATTCTGCCGGGTGGTGAACCCGGCGAACTCCGCCCCACGCCGGTCGATATGCGTGCGGTCAATCAAGTCGCCCTGTTTCGTCGCCATCTCGATCGCCGCCCCGATCTGGGCGTAACCGATCCGACCCAGCCCAATCCTTCCGGCTTCTTCCCGCAAGGAGGCAGCGGAGAATACAGTCTGCCGCTCGCCCAGCTTGTCGGCGGCATGGGCGACGGCGCGGACGGCGGCATTCTCGCCCTGCAATTCCATGGCGGCGCGATGAGCAGGATCGGCGGCCCTCGCTTCGGCCTCCCTGACGATCGCCAATCTCGCTTCCGCCCCAAACCCCGCTTTGGCCGCAGTCTCCCGCCACTCGGCCACAAGGGCGGCAGGGTCGGCGGCAACCTTGGCCTCGCGGGTGTCGAGCGTGGAGACCTGCTTCTCGACGGCGCTGGCCGAGTCGCGCGACGTACCGCGCTCTGCCAATGCCGCCTCGATCTCCGCGCTGCGCGTGCTGAACGCCTCGATGACTGCGGTGGAGACACCCCTGATCTCGAACAGGGACTCCTTGCCCGTCTCGATCTCGTAGCCCAATTCCCGGACCTTCAAGGCCAGTTCCTGCCGGTAAATCGCCCCGATCTGCTTCTGAAGCTGGTAGATCGCGCGCGGCTCCAGGCTGCGCCAATTGCCGTCTTCGCCCTGTGTCGCGTTGAGGATGACATTGTGGGTGTGAAGCTGCGGGTCCTGGGCCCTGCTGGTGCCGTGCTGGAAGCTGGCGATCACCAGATTGCCGGTCGCCTCGCGGGCGACGGTGCCACCATCGCGGATGCGGGTGGCGGCCATATGGTGCTCTACATGGGCCATTGCTGTTTTCACGGCCTCACCATGCGCCTCGATCAGCCGCCGGTCGCCCGCCACCTCGGCCATGATCGACACCGACTTGGGCGCGCTCAAGGTCACGTCCCAGCCGGGGCGATGCTCCAACTGCCCGTCGCGGAAGGTGCCAAGCTGCTGGTCGCCGATCCTGCCGTCGAGCAAGGCGCGGAACGCGTCGCGGTCCACCTCGCCGGACAGGCCCAGCGCCTCCGCGCCAGCACCTTGCCATTGCGAGGGCGATAGCCCGCCCTCGGCATAATAGTCGTCGGCCTCATAGTAGCTGCTGGCCTGCGCCGAACTGGTGAGGGCAGAGACAGAAGCTACCATCACACCGGCCCCTGATTGTCAGCCTTCGGGGAGGATGACGACGATGATGCTGAGGGGGATGCTGATGGCGACGATGGCGGTGGAACAGTGCTGCTGGCGGCCTGTCCCCAGAGCATGGTCGCCGGATCGGCGGCGATGAACCCCGGCTGGTAGGGATCACCCCGCCGCGCGATATGATCGGCGGTCAGCCTGATCCTCGCCACCGGCAAGCCATCGGGGAGCAGGAGATAACCCTCGTGCCGTGCAAGGCGGAGCTGGCTTTCCATGACGGCGGGCCGCACCTCGCGCATTCGGCCCAGATTGATGCGGTGGCCTTCGTCGCCATCGCCCAGCATATCGGTCTTGGTCCTGATCTCCATCTCTGAAGTGCCGATGGTCTGGCTGGCCCATTGCCGGGTGTCGCTGTCGATGGTTTGCAGGAACAGCTTGGTGTTGCAGCAGCCCAGCATGGATTCGGCGATCTGCGGCCCATAGCGGTGCTGCATCTGCCCCAGCGCCTGGAAGGTCAGCACGACCGCCGCGCCGAACTTGCGGCCTTCGGGCAGCAGCCGCGCCAGGTTTTCGACGCGCGGCAGGTCGGCAAGCTCGTCCAGCACGAACCAGATGCGGCGCTCCTCGGAAGGGGGCAGGCCCAGCACCGCGCTGGCCGCGCATTCCAGCCAGCAGGCGAGCAGGGGCTTCGACGCCTCGAAGTAGTCCTCCTTCCTCGGCACGAATATCCAGGGCCGCGCACCGGGGTGTCGGTCCAGCGCTTCAATGAAGCTGCGGAAGGCAAAGGGTTTGGCCTTGCCGTCCTTGGCCCGCAGGAACTGGATCAGGTCCGCCGCCTTGGCGAGCATGAACAGCACGCTGCCCGTGGCCCGGTCGGCATCGTCGGCAAAGGTCCGCGCCGACGAACTGGTGGCGAGCCATTCCTTCAAGTCGTCCTTGGGCCGGTTCTTCAGGGCATGGAGCAGGTCAGGCAGGGTGCGCCTGTTCTCCTGCCACAGAGCCCGGAGCATATTGGCGACAAGGATACGGCTGGTGTCGAGCCATACGTCGCTGTCGTGTTGACCGGTCTCGGTGATCAACTGGTGGGCGATGCGGTCGGCATCGGCGGGATGGGCGATCTCGGCAAAAGGCGACCAGAAGGCGCAACGGGCGTCGAACGGATTGAGGATCACGTCGCCGCGTGCCGGATCGTAGTAGTGCGCGATGAACTCGCCGCTGGTGTCGTAGACCAGCGCGGCTTCGCCGCGTGCTTCGATCCCGTCGAGCAATTGCCGCAAGGCGGTGGTCTTGCCGCTGCCGGTCGTGCCAATCATCGCCATGTGGCGTGTTTCCAGACGGGTGGGGATCGGCACCTTGCCAATCGACAGGGTGTGGGCGTCAGCCTCCCTCCCGGTCAGCCTCGCAAGCTGCTTCTCGCCCACCACCTGCGTTCCGCCGATCCAGCGATCGGCCAGCAGGCGCTCGCGCCGCCGGGCCAGCGCGCCGCGTGAAGCGATCAGGCCCACCAGCCAGGTGCCGAAGCCCAGCCAACATCCCCGTCTGGTCCAGGCCCAGACAAGATCGACGCGCCGCCGGAAATAGGGATGAACGATGATCTGGCGCGCCGATCGTCCTTTCTCGACATGGTCGGGAAAGCGGACGTCGATCCCCGTCTCGCCTTCCCAGCCGGACACGGCCCAGAGCTTGGTCCTCGCCCAGTAGTAGGTACCGGTGGCGAGCATCGCGTCGCGGCCCAGCATCATGTTGGGCAGTGCTAGGCCGCCGAGGGCAACCGAGGCGAGCATGACGAGGGCTTGCCGCTTGAGCCGCGCGCCTTGCGTGCTGAGATGATGCTTGCGCAGGGCCTCGGCATGGTTGCGGCGATCGTCGGGACGGGTCATGGCCGGTTCTCCCGTGCGAGGGCCCGCTGGCGATTATAGGCGGCGGTGATCTCCTCGGTGAGGATCGCGTCGCTCTTGCGCGCGCCGCTCGCCGCGCTGCGGGCATAGCAATAGGCAGCGCAGGCGGTGAACAGCGCGCGGTCCAGCATCCGCTCCACGTCCACGATGCGGGTGCCGACCGATGCCAGTTCAGTGACGATCTCGCGGGTGTCGATCGCACTGCCCGTCGCCTGGACGAGGGTGGCCAGTCCCGTGTCCACCACGCGGGCGAGCATGGCATATTCGCTCAATCCGCGTTGCCTGGCGAAGCCGGCAAGGGTGCGGTGCTGGGCCGGAGAGAGCCGCACGGTCTGGGGGCGGGCGCTCATGATGCTGCTCCAGCCGAGATGCTATTCGCCATCGCAAGGAACGGCGAAATTGCGCCGTTCCCGTGCCCTCCCGTTTGACGAGATGCTATCCGCATCCCGTCAACGCCGCAGAAATGCGCGATGCACCCGTGCGTGAGGTGTGTATCTGAATTGTCGGCTCGATGCGTAGCATCGCAGCCTCTCAACGCTGCTATTGGGGCGACCGGATCAGGCATGGTCCGATCCTTCCTGACAGGCTTCGCCCGGGGCGTCAGCGGCAGTGTTGGACACCCAGGCGGCGATGATCCGCGTGGCTTCGCGGTCGGCCCTGGGCCGATTGATCTCCCGGCGCTGACGGGGCTGGCCGTTAAGTCCATGTTCGATGATCCATTCCTCGATCACCCGGTCGACGGCATCCTGCAACCGGTTGTCGAGCCGCCTTGCCGCGATGGGATCGAGATGCGCCGTGACATGCGGGGCTTCGATCAGCCCGCCCAGCGGGAAGTAACTTCCGCCCGCATCCTGCAAGGGACCATCCACCCGCAGGGTCGATACGACGCCCCGGTGGGTGTGCAGAACGGGACGTTCGTTGAGGGGCCAGTGGCTGATTGAGCAGCGGTAGGTCTCGCCATCGTCATTGAAGGGCAGCAGTCGCTTGATCAGTGGCTCGACGATGGGCGCAAGCCGCTGATGGACCGTGAAGCGCAGGGTGACATAGGACCGGCCTGCCAGCCAGGCGGCCAGCCGATCGATGGTGTTGCGGATGGAAGGCATGGATCATCCTTTCGTGAAAACGCGATTGTGGGTTCTTGTGCGCTGGGAGATTCAGCCACGACCGGACCACCCGGCGATCAGGCCGGGACCGGCAAGCGGCTATGGTTCAGGCGAGGGATCGGGATTGGGCGAGGCGCCTGACGGACTCGGTGGTCAGCAGCGTGCGCCGGCCGATCTTGATGGCGTCGAGGCCACCCGACTTTATTAGGGCGTAGACCGACGATCGCCCGACGCCGAGCGCCTTGGCGGTGTCATTGATGGATAGGGCAAGAGGTTCCATGTGCGTCTCCGTGTTGGCCGACTGGCGGCGGGAGACATGCCCGTTTGCACAGGATTGCCAGCGGCCCTCCCCGTAATGGGAAAGCCGCAGAAATCCGCCGATGGCGCATGGCACAGAAAACAAACGCCGCGCGCCGGAAAACCCTTCCCGATTCGCCAAAATCAAAAGCGGCGCTCAACGGCCGCCGGGAGACGCGGACTTTTTGAGGTGAACGTAAATTTTTCTGGCGTAGGGCGTCAGCCGGTCGCGCTTGGGGATTTCCCCGGACACGTTGGCTGCGCTATCGAACCACTCATCGAGCCAATCGGTCAGCGAACGGACCGCCGCCGCCTCGTCGCTCAAGTCCAGCGTAGCGAGCCTCGGATCGGCGCGCAGATCGAAGGCCGCTTCGACATAGGCATATTTGACGTTGCGACCAGGCCCGCCCGAGCGTTTTGGCGCGCCCATCGCAAGCATTTTTTCCATGTCTTCGCGATGCAGATAAAGGTCAACCGGAAGGGACATGGCGGTCGGGAAGCGCATGACTATGGCCCGGTCATTGCTCTGCTCGGAAAACAGGAAGTAGCGCAGCCTTCCGAAAAACTGTCTGCGATTGAGTGGAATCCGCTTTTTGCCGAAGCGGGAGACATAAAAGGCTTTCGGGCCATCCACCTTCTGCAAATGCCCCAGCACCTCGTCGAACAATGGATCGGATGGGTGGGGCAATGCCAGCGGGGCGTCCGGGACTGCCAGGCCATATTGATAGGCCCGCCGCCATAAGTAGGGGGCTATGGTCCCTGCCAGCATCAGCAAGGTGCCATAATAGAAAAAGTCGGAAGATTCTGATCGAGTCGCCGCCGCAAGGCCGATCAGGGAGAAAAGAGCCAGAAACCCGAAAATGCTGCTTATGCCGATGGCGAGATTGTAAGACCGTGAGAAGCGCGGCTTTATCCTTTTGAGGAACGCCGCATTCAGGCTCAATCCCTCGTCCTGATCATCCGCCCTGATCTTTGCCAGCACCTTCCAGAGCGGAACATCATCGACATCATCCCCGTCCGCAAAGACTTTCCATCTTTCGCCGGGGCTGCCTGTCATCTGTTTCCACCCTCCCGCAACTCGTCCAGATAATCGCTCCACCATTGCGCCATGGCAACACGCTCCGCCCAATAGGCCGACTGGTTGTAGATGCGCCGGACGCTGCCCGCCACCATGTGCGCCAACGCGCGTTCGATGGCGTCGGGGTTCCATTTGCCAGACTCGTTCAGCAGCGAAGATGCTGTCGTACGGAAACCATGCGCGGTCATTTGCTCCTTTGTATAGCCCATACGCCGCAAGGCCGCGTTGATCGTATTATCGCTGATCGGCCTCGCGCGAGTTCTGATCGACGGGAACACATATTGTCCGGAGCCGGATAGGGAGCGCATATCGGTGAGGATTGCCAGCGACTGCCGCGACAAAGGCACTGAATGGGGTTGGCGCATCTTCATCTTCCCTTCCGGGATGATCCAAACCGCCTTTTGAAAATCCACCTCCATCCATTCCATTTGCCTAATTTCGCCCGGACGTTGGAAAACATGGGGCGTTAGTTTCAGCGCATACATGACGGCAGGATCGCCTTGATAATCTTCAATAGCCCGAAGCAGCGCTCCGAAAGCGGTGGGATCGGTGATCGCGGGGAAATGTTTGACCTTCGCTGTCGTCAGGGCCCCCATCAGCAGTTGGGCGGGGTCGCGCTCGGATCGCGCTGTCGCCACCGCGTAACGAAACACGCGGCTGGCGAACGCTCGGAGAAGATTCGCTGTCTCCAACCGGCCCCGCCGCTCATGCTTCCGAAGTTCATGCAGCAGTTCTTGCGGCGTGATCTCAGCGACGGGACGCCTGCCGAAATCGCCGCCCAGAAGCTTCACGAACCAGCGCATCTTTTCCAACGTGGGCTCTGCCAGACCCTCCCGTGCTTTCTTTTCAATCAACTCCTCGGCTACGCTCGCGAAACTGTTGCTCGCGCGGATGCTGGCCTCGATGCGCGCCTGACGCTTGGCGACGTTGGGATCAACCGCATGGGCAAGCTGCCGACGGGCCGCATCACGCGCTGATCGTGCCTCAGCCAGTGTGATTTCGGGATATGATCCAAGCGCCAGCTTTCGCTCCACGCCGTTGATGCGGTACTTTACTCGCCACAGTTTGCTACCTCTCGGATTGACCAAGAGGTAAAGACCCTGCGAATCTGAGACTTTATAGGGCTTGTCCTTGGGTTTTGCGTTACGGATCGCGGTATCGGTCAGCACCATTGGGGGCCTCGCTTCCGTGGAGGCTTCGCGAAGCCCCCAAATTAGGCCCCCATCGTCTGCGGCTACAGGCAGATAAGGGCAGTCGCTGACAACCAGCGATGGCACATAAAGTAGCAGAAATCAGGGATTTTTCCAACTGTTGGCGGCTCTCGCCGAACAGGTTTTTGGAGGCCCGAGCCGGAATCGAACCGGCGTGCAAGGATTTGCAGTCCTCTGCGTCACCACTCCGCCATCGGGCCTTCCGTGCGGTGGAGGCGGCAAATGTCCGCCTTTGATCGCAAAGTCAAGCGCAGGAAGGGGAACAATCCCAAGAATCTCGCTCTCCATCGTGGAAAGCCGCTTGGCGCGGGGGAAATGCTGATTTAGAGGTCCGGTAATCCCTTCACTGTATTGCATTGCCAATACAGTTGTGCCAAGCGAGGAACTATCGTGACCGAGCAGAACTTTTCTTCGATGCGGACCGCCATGGTCGAGAGCCAGCTGCGCACCAGCGCCGTGGACGATCAGCGCGTGATCGCCGTGATGGCCAAGGTGCCGCGCGAGGACTATGTCCCCGCCGAGCGTCGGGCCATGACCTATGTCGATCGCCCGATCCCGCTGGACGGCGACCGTGCGCTGAACCCGCCGCTGGTCACTGGCCGTCTGCTCAAGGAAGCCGATGTCCAGGCCGGCGAGAAGGTGCTGCTGATCGGCGCGGCGACCGGCTACAGCGCGGCGCTGCTCGCCGAGCTGGGTGCTCAGGTGACGGCAGTGGAGGTTGAGGGTGGCGCGGAGATCGCGGTGCCCGGCGTGACCGTGGTGCGCGGCCCGCTGGCCGTCGGTGCATCGGCCGGTGCGCCCTATGATGTTCTTTTCATTGACGGCGCGGTGGAGGAAGTTCCCGCTGCGCTCGTCCAGCAGCTAGTCGATGGGGGACGGGTGGTGACAGGCGTCGTCGAACGCGGTGTCGCTCGCCTGTGCAGCGGCCGCGCGGTGGCGGGCGTGCTGGGTCTCGCCAGCCTTACCGACATGGAAATGGTCGTGCTTCCCGGTTTCTCCGCGCCGGAGCAATTCGTTTTTTGAGACAGGATAGATGACAGCAAAGCGTATGACCCTTCGGCGCCAAGCCGCTACAGCCTTGCTGTTGCTATCCTCTTCCATGGCAGGGGTGGCGCATGCCGAAACCCTGCAGGGCGCGCTGGCCAAGGCCTATCGCACCAATCCGACCCTGACCGGCGCACGCGCCGGTCAGCGGGCGACGGACGAGAATGTCCCGATCCAGAAGGCGGCGGGGCGGCCCACGGCCAATTCGCAGCTCCAGTTCCAGGAACTGGTGGTGCGCCCGTCGAACAGCTTCCTGGCGCCGCATCGTTCGGCCAATGCCAGTGCCAGCATCGATGTGCCGATCTATTCCGGCGGCACCGTCCGCAACAGCGTGAAGGCAGCGGAAACGCGCGTCGAATCGGGCCAGGCCAATCTGCGCGGGACCGAGGCGAGCGTGTTCTCGCAGACGGTCGCCGCCTATATGGACGTGATCCGCGACAGCGCGCTGGTGTCGCTCAATGCGGCGAACGTGAAGGTGCTGGAGGTCAATCTCCAGGCGACCAACGACCGGTTCGAGGTCGGCGATGTCACCCGCACCGACGTGGCCCAATCGGAATCGCGTCTGGAACTTGCCCGGTCCGACCTGCAGCGCGCGGAATCCAACCTGATCACCAGCCGCGAAAATTATATCGCGATGGTCGGCGAGGCGCCGGTCGATCTGGAATCGCCGCCCGCTCTGCCGGGCCTGCCGGCCGATCCCGACAGTGCCGTGCGCGTCGCGCTGGCCGATAATCCCGATATCCTCGCCGCGCAGAAGTCGCGCGAGGCGGCCCGTTATGACGTGAAGGCGGCCAAGGGCGCCACGCTGCCGACCCTGAGCGGTTTCAGCCAGGGTAGCTATACCGACTATATGGACAAGGACATTGCGGCCAACAAGCAGGCGGCCGTTGGTGCGACCCTGACCATTCCCTTCTACCAGGGAGGTCGCCCGGCCGCCCAGGTGCGCCAGAGCCAGGCGCTCGAGTCGCAGTCGATCGAACGGCAGATCGAGGTCGAGCGCGGCGTGATCTCGCAGGCGCGCGCCGCGTATGCCGCGCTGCAGGCGTCGCTGCGCACGATCCAGTCGAGCCAGAAGGCGGTCGATGCCGCCGAACTGTCGCTGGAAGGCGTGCGAGCGGAAAATTCGGTCGGCAGCCGCACCATCCTCGACATCCTCAACGCCGAGCAGGAATCGCTCAACGCCAAGGTCGAACTGGTGACCGCGCGCCGCAATGCCTATGTCGCCGGCTTCACCCTGCTGGCCGCGATGGGCCATGCCGAGGCCGATGATCTTGGCCTGGAGAGCGGCACTCTCTATGACCCGATGGTCAATTATGACCGGGTCGAGGGCAAATGGTTCGACTGGGACTATGACGGCAAGCCGCAGGCGGTTTCGACACGTACCGTTGACACGCCGGCTCAAAACGCCAAAGTCGATGCCGCGCAGCCTTAACCGCTTGTTAACCTGAGCAGGTAATCTTGGCGGAATAGGTGCGGAATGAAATTTGGACGGGAATTATCCATGGGTGACATGACCAAGGAACCCTCGATGGAAGAGATACTCTCGTCCATCAAGCGGATCATCGCCGAAGAGGGCGAAGATGCCGTTCAGGCCGCGCCGCAGCGCCGCCAGAAGACCCCGATCGACCTGAGTGCCGCGTCCCATGCGGTGATGTCGGCCGAGGTCGAGGAAGTGCTGGAACTGACCGACGAGATTCCGGTGGAGGAAGTGATGCCCGCGCCCAAGTCGACCCGCGCCGTGAAGGCTGTGGCCCCGTCCGAATCGGACGGCGACTCGATCCTGTCGGTGGAAAGCGAAGTGGCTGCGCGTCATTCGCTCTCGGCTCTGTCCACCATGCTGGTCAGCCCGCGCGAGGGTGAGGACAATACGCTGGAGGCGCTGGTCCGCTCGATGCTGCGGCCGATGCTCAAGGAATGGCTCGACGCGCGCCTGCCCGCGCTGGTCGAGGACATGGTCGCCAAGGAAATCTCCCGCATCACCGGCCGCTGAGGCCGACAGGCCGGCGATCGCGCGCCGGCCTCTTGCCGGGGGCGTAAGGCGCGCCTAGACCACGGATCATCTCATCGACGCGCCCGGCCGTGCATCGCATGCGCCGGCACGCCGTGTTTTCGATCCGAGGGTGATTTTTCCATGAAACATATCCTGCTTGCCGGCCTTGGCGCACTGGCCCTTTCGCCGATGCTGTCGTCTGCGCTGGTGGCGCCGGCGGCTGCCCGTCCCTTCACGCCCAATGACATGGTGTCGCTGGACCGGGTGTCGTCGCCGACGGTGTCGCCGGACGGCAAGTGGATGGCCTATCAGCTGCGCAGTACGGATCTCGCCAATAATCGCGGCCGCACCGACCTGTATCTGCTGGCGATCGACAAGGCGGGGCAGGCGCCCCGGCTGATCGCTTCGGTGCCCGACAAGAATGAGGCATCGCCGGTCTTTTCGGCCGACGGCAGCGCGCTTTATTATGTCTCCAACGCCAGCGGTGACGACCAGTTGTGGCGCGCGCCGATCGCAGGCGGTCAGCCGGTGCAGATCAGCAAGGCGCCCGGTGGCATTTCCGGTTTCTTGCTGAATCCCCAAGGTGACAAGGTGGCGCTATGGGCCGACCGGCCGGTCGGTGCGCGCACGATCGACGATGTGCAGGCGCCGACCCCGCCGAGCGCGGGCAGCGGCCGGGTCTATGACCAGCTGTTCGTGCGCCACTGGGATACGTGGAGCGATGGCCAGCGTTCGCAGATCTTCGTCATGCCGGTCGCGGGCGGCAAGTCGGTGTCGGTGATGGGCGGCCTGGTCGGTGACAGCCCGTCCAAGCCGTTCGGCGGGGCGGAGGAACTGGCCTGGAGCGCGGATGGCAAGACGCTGTTCTTCACCCTGCGCGAGGCCGGGCGGATCGAACCACTGTCGACCAACCTCGACATCTTCAGCGTGCCGGCCGATGGCAGCGCCAAGCCGGTCAACCTGACGGACGCCAATGATGCGACCGACACGATGCCGGTGGTGTCGCCCGATGGCAAATGGCTGGCCTATGCGGCGATGAAGCGGCCCGGCTATGAAGCCGATCGGCTGGTGCTGATGCTGCGCAACATCGCTACCGGCGAAACGCGCGCGCTGACCGAGGGCTGGGATCGATCGGTCGGGTCGATCGCCTGGGAAGCGCATGGCAAGGGGCTGCTGGTCACCGCCAATGACGTGCTCGACAATCCGGTGTTCCGCGTCGATGCCGCATCGGGCAAGGTGACGCGGCTCACCGAAAAGGGCCATGCCGGCGGCGTCGTGCCGTTGCCCGATGGCGGTTTCGTCTATGCGCTGGACAGCATCCAGTCGCCGGCCGATTTCTGGAAGATGCCGGCGAAAGGCAAGCCGGTGCGCCTGACGAATGTCAACGCGCAGAAGCTGGCCGGGGTGGACGACGTGTCGGTCCAGCGCTTCAGCTTCAAGGGCGCCAATGGCGACACCGTGTGGGGGCAGATCGTGAAGCCCATGGGCGCGAAGGGCAAGCTGCCGGTCGCCTTCCTGGTGCATGGCGGGCCGCAGGGCAGCTTCAACGACAGCTGGTCCTATCGCTGGAACCCCAAGGCGTTCGCCGCCCATGGCTATGCCGCGGTGATCGTCGATTTCCATGGCTCGACCGGCTATGGCCAGGCCTTCACCGATGCGATCAACCAGGATTGGGGTGGCAAGCCGCTGGAGGATCTGAAGCTCGGCCTGGCAGCGGCGGCGGCGAAGGACGCCAATGTTGATGCGGGCAATGCCTGTGCGCTCGGCGCCAGCTATGGCGGTTATATGATGAACTGGATCGAGGGGCAGTGGGCCGACGGCTTCAAGTGCATCGTCCAGCATGACGGCGTGTTCGACGCCCGCGCCATGGCCTATGAGACCGAGGAACTGTGGTTCGACGAATGGGAGCATGGCGGCCCTTATTATGAGAAGCCGGAGGAGTTCGAGAAATGGAACCCGGTCAATCATGTCGCCCAGTGGAAGACGCCGATGCTGGTCGTGACCGGCGAGAAGGATTTCCGCATTCCCTATACCCAGGGGCTGGCCGCCTTCACCGCGCTGCAGCGGCGCGAGATTCCGTCGCGCCTGGTCGTCTTCCCGGACGAGAATCACTGGGTGCTTAAGCCCAAGAATTCGCTGCAATGGTATGACGAGGCGCTGGGCTGGCTGGACCAGTGGACCGGCGCGGCCCAGGGGAAATGAGCCTTTAAGGGGCTGGCCCGGCCTGCTATATTGACCCCATGGCAAAGATGAAGGTCGATATCGTCGATGGTCCCATCGACCTCGGCAAGCCGGGCAAGCCCAGATACCGGACCGTCCACAAGGACGGCAAGGTCGTGAAGTTGCGGGTGGTCGATGCCGACAGCCCGCAGTTCGAGGCCGAATTCCTCGCCTCCTTCCGCGCCAGCGTTCGCAAGGCGCGGGAAGAGAATAAGGCGATCAGGGACAAGATTTGATCGGCAAGGGCCATGCGCGGCCGCGCCTGTGGATCGTCGCGGGCCCCAATGGCTGTGGCAAAAGCTCGGCCTATGGTCGCAGCGACGTGGCCGAATTTGATGGTTCGGTCTGGATCATCAATCCCGATCTGCTGACCGCCCGGTTGCGGGAAAGCGAAGGATTGGTGCAGGATGCCGCCAATCTGGCGGCCGTGCAGAGGATCGAGGCTTGGCTGGATGCGTCGATCGACGTACATCAGACCATCGGCGTCGAGACTGTGCTGTCCAGTCCCAAATATCGGCGGTTGGTGGAGAAGGCACGGGCGCGCGGCTTCGAGATACGGCTGATCTATGTCTATCTGGATTCGGTGGAGCGGCAGCTGGAGCGGATCGCCTATCGCGTGGCCAAGGGCGGGCATGATGTGCCGGCCGACAAGGTGGCGGCGCGGCGCATAAGATCCTTCGCACAACTGCGCTGGTTCTTCGACCAGGCGGATCGGGCCTGGGTGTTCGACAACAGCCTGAGCGAACCGCAACTGGTCGCCCGAAAGGGGGATGGCAGCATCACGATCCGCGCTGGCCTGCCTTCGGAAGTCATGGATAGCCTGATCTGACGCGCGCCATGCCTTGCGTGTCGTGCGGCAGGCGTTAAAGCGCGATCATGACCGAACTGCCCAAAACCTTTGACCCCGCCGCCATCGAGACCCGCTGGTACCAGCATTGGGAAGCCAATGGCCTGTTCCGTCCGGACCGTCCGGGCGCGGAACCCTTCACCATCGTCAATCCGCCGCCGAACGTGACCGGCAGCCTGCATGTCGGCCATGCGCTCGACAATACGCTGCAGGACATCGTCGTGCGTTACGAGCGGCTGCGCGGCAAGGATGCGTTGTGGGTGGTCGGCACCGACCATGCCGGCATCGCGACCCAGATGGTGGTCGAGCGGCAGTTGAACGCGGCCGGGCAGAAGCGCACCGATTTCAGCCGCGACGATTTCGTCGCCAAGGTGTGGGACTGGAAGGCGGAAAGCGGCGGCGCGATCACCAGCCAGCTACGGCGCCTCGGCTGTTCGATGGACTGGGCCAATGAGCGCTTCACCATGGACGAGGGCTTTTCCAAGGCCGTCATCAAGGTGTTCGTGGAGCTGCACCAGCGCGGCCTGCTCTATCGCGACAAGCGTCTGGTCAATTGGGACCCGCATTTCCGCTCGGCCATTTCCGACCTGGAAGTCGAGACCAAGGAAACGCAAGGCGGCTTCTGGCGCTTCCGCTATCCGCTGGCGGACGGCGTGACCCTGGCCGATGGCAGCGACCATATCGTCGTCGCCACCACTCGCCCGGAAACCATGCTGGCCGATATGGCGATCGCCGTGCATCCCGAAGATGCCCGCTATCAGGCGGTGATCGGCAAGGAAATCCTGCAGCCGATCACCGGTCGCCGCTTCAAGGTGGTTGCCGACGAACATGCCGATCCGGAGCTGGGGTCGGGCGCGGTCAAGATCACGCCGGGCCATGACTTTAACGATTTCGAGGTCGGCAAGCGCGCGGGCATGAAGGCCGCGGACATGCTCAACATGTTCGATGCCGACGCTAATGTCGTGCAGACCGCCGATGGCCTGATCCCCGATCGATTCCTGGGGCTGCACCGCTTCAAGAAGGATGGCGTGGACGGCGCGCGCGAAATCGTCGTTGCCGAGATGAAGGCGCTGGGCCTGCTGGTGCCGCATGTCACCAAGAACAAGGAGGGCGAGGAAGTTGCCGCCGATTTCGAGCCGCGCACGATCCAGACCCCCTATGGCGACCGTTCTGGCGTGGTGATCGAGCCCTGGCTGACCGATCAATGGTATGTCGACGCCGGCAAGCTGGCAGTGGCGCCGATGCAGGCGGTGCGCGACGGCCGGATCGAGATCGTCCCCAAGAGCTGGGAAAAGACCTTCTTCAACTGGATGGAGAATATCCAGCCCTGGTGCGTGTCGCGCCAGCTCTGGTGGGGCCATCAGATCCCGGCCTGGTTCGATGACGAAGGCAATGCCTATGTCGCCGAGACCGAGGAAGAGGCGCAGTCGCAGGCCGGCAACAAGAGGCTGGTCCGCGATCCCGACGTGCTCGACACCTGGTTCTCGTCCGCCTTGTGGCCGTTCGGCACGCTGGGCTGGCCGGAACAGAGCGAGACGCTCAGCCGCCATTATCCCAATGACCTGCTGATCTCCGGCTTCGACATCCTGTTCTTCTGGGATGCGCGCATGGCGATGCAGGGCATGGAGTTTATGGGCGATGTGCCGTGGAAGAAGCTCTATCTCCATGGCCTGGTGCGCGCAGCCGACGGCCAGAAAATGTCCAAGTCCAAGGGCAATGTGGTCGATCCGCTGGGCCTGATCGACAAGTTCGGCGCGGATGCGCTGCGCTTCTTCATGGCGGCGATGGAAAGTCAGGGCCGCGACGTGAAGATGGATGAGAAGCGGGTCGAGGGCTATCGCAACTTCGCGACCAAGCTGTGGAACGCGGCGCGCTTCCTGCAGGCCAATGGCGTCACCGCCTCGACCAGCCGCGAAGCGCCGTATGCGACGCTGCCGGTCAACCGCTGGATCATCGCCGAAACGGTGGCGACCGTGCAGGCGATCGACACCGCCATGGCCGAACTGCGCTTCGACGCGGGCGCCAACGCCATCTATCACTTCGTCTGGGACCAGTTTTGCGACTGGTATATCGAACTGACCAAGGGTTCGATGGATGATGAGACGAAGGCGGTTGCCGGCTGGGCGTTCGACCAGATCCTCGTCATGCTGCACCCCTTCATGCCCTTCATCACCGAAGAGCTGTGGCAGCTGACCGGCGCGCGCGCGCAGGAACTGATCGTCGCGGAATGGCCGGTCGCCCTCTATGAGGTCGACACCGATGCACAGGGCGAGATCGACTGGCTGATCCGTCTGGTGAGTGCGATCCGCACCGCGCGGACCGAACTCAACGTGCCGCCGGGCGCCAAGCTGCGCATGGTCGTGCGCGATGCGGCGGACGCAACCCGTGGCCGCCTGGATCGCCAGGGCGCGGCGCTGGCGCGTCTGGGTCGGATCGAGAGCCTGGCCTTTGGCGAGGATGTCGCCGGCGGCGCGGCGCAGATCGTCGTCGACGAGGCGACTTTCATCCTGCCGCTGGAAGGCGTGATCGACATCGCGGCGGAAAAGACCCGCCTCGAAAAGGCGCTGGCCGCCGCCGCCAAGGAACGGGATTCGCTGGGCGGTCGCCTGTCCAACCCGGCCTTTGTCGAGAAGGCCAAGCCCGAGGCCGTGGCCAAGGCGCGCGAGGATCATGCCGAAAAGACCGCCGAGGCGGAAAGGCTGAAGGCGGCACTGGACCGGCTGGGCTGAGCCGCCTAGCCTGCGCCGCAATCGGGGATAAGGGGTAAGGGCGAATGGCAGCAGGGGCACAAGGGGCGCGGGACCTGACACAGGGGCCGATCGCCTCCACCTTGCTGACATTCGCCATCCCGACGCTGGCGTCCAATATCCTCCAGTCGCTGAACGGATCGATCAACGCGATCTGGGTCGGTCGCTTCCTGGGGCCACAGGCGCTCGCCGCGACGGCGAACGCCAATATCATCATGTTCCTGATGTTCTCCGTCGTGTTCGGCTTCGGCATGGCGTCGACGGTGATGATCGCGCAGGCGGTCGGCGCGCGCGACATGGATGCGGCGCGGCGGGCCTTCGGCTCGGCGGTCGGCTTCTGCTTCCTGCTGGCCATGGGCGTCGCGGTGGCGGGCTGGTTCGGTGGGCCGGCGCTGCTCCATCTGCTGGCGACCCCTCCCGAAGCATTTGATATGGCGCTGACCTATTTGCGCGTCATCTTCGTCGCGATGCCGGCCTCGCTGCTGAGCGTGATGATGATGATGGGGCTGCGCGGCACCGGCGACGCGCGCACGCCGTTGATCTTCATGATCCTGTCGGTGGCGATCGACCTGGTGCTCAATCCGGTGCTGATCCTGGGGCTGGGTCCGATCCCGGCTATGGGGATTGGCGGTTCGGCGGCGGCAACGGCGGCGGCGGGGTTCGTCAGCCTGATCGCGCTCGTCATCTATACCTATGCCAAGGATCTGCCGTTGCGGCTTCGCGGTGCGGAGCTTGGCTATCTCAGGCCCGCGATGGACGAGATGCGGGTGCTGTCGACCAAGGGCCTGCCGATGGGCCTGCAGATGATCGTCATGTCGACGTCCGGCCTGGTGATGATCGGCCTGGTCAATCGTGAAGGGTTTCTGGTGACGGCGGCCTATGGCGCGGCGCAGCAGATCTGGACCTATCTGCAGATGCCGGCGATGGCGATGGGGGCGGCGGTCAGCGCCATGGCAGCGCAGAATATCGGCGCAGGACGCTGGGACCGGATCAGCCGGATCACCGGCTATGGCATATCCTATCTGCTGGCCATCACCGGCGCGATGGTTGTCGTCATCCTGATCTTCCATGAAGCGCTGCTGGCGCTGTTCCTGAGCCATAACCAGGCGGTGATCGATGCGGCCTGGAACATGCAGTTGCTCGCGAGCTGGAGCTTCATGCTGTTCGGCTGCACCATGATCCTGTTCGGGGTGATGCGCGCCAATGGCGTGGTGGTGGCGCCGCTGCTGATCCTGGTCTTCACCCTCTTTGCGGTGCGTCTGGGCTTCTATTATCTCGTCTATCCCCGGATCGGGGCGGATGCGCTGTGGCTGAGCTTTCCGGCGGGGTCGGCGGTGTCACTGACGCTCGCGGCTCTGGTCTATTGGGAGGGCGGCTGGCGCAAGGCCAAGCTGATGGTGCCGATGCACGAAGAGGAATGCCGTGAGGCGGTGCATAGCGAGACCGAGCCGGCCGGTCGGATCGCGCCGACCGGTTGAGGTCGGCGTAATCAGCGGCCCTGGTTGCGCCAGCGGGTAATGGTTCGGGTGAGGATATCGTCCTCGCCACCGGCCTGACGCCAGAGTTGGGTGAAGCTGGGATCGCCCGAGGCCGGGCGCCGCGCTTCTTCCAGATTGTCGAGCGCGACGCGGATCGGCACGGCGACGCCTTCGCCGCAGATGATGGCCTCGCGGTTGCGCAGGGCAGGGATCGAATCGAGGAAGCCGCGCGCACCTTCGGGCATGGCTGCCTTCACGAAGGCCTGGTCGCGGTCGTTGTTGAGGCGCATCGAGATGATGGTGCCGCACTGCGACAGCACGCCTTCGGCCAGGTCGGACGGACGCTGGGTGATGAGGCCCAGCGAGACGCCATATTTACGGCCTTCCTTGGCGATCCGTTCCAGGATGCGGCGCACCGCCTGACCGCCGCCGGCGGTGCTGGCGGGGATGTAGCGATGGGCTTCCTCGCACACGAGCAGGATCGGCCGTTGCGGTTCGTCGCGTGCCCATAGCGCATAGTCGAACACCAGTCGGGATAGCACCGAGACGACCACCGAGGTGATGTCGGAGGGCATGGAGGACACGTCGATGATCGAGATCGGCTTGCCGCCCGAGGGCAGGCGGAAGATCTTGGCCAGGAAGGCCTGCATCGAATCCGCCACCAGCATGCCGGAGAACATGAAGGAATAACGCGGATCGCCCTTGATCTCGTCGACCTTGGACTTGAGGCGGATATAGGGAAGGGAACCAGTACCCTTTTCCAGCTTGCCCATCTCATTCTGCAGGATAGCGGTCAGATCGGACAGAAGATAGGGGACGGGCGAATCCACCGTCAGGCGGCCGATGCTCTCGGCCAGGCGGTTCTTCATTCGTGCGGCGAGCAGGCACTTGGCGAGAATGTCGCAATCCTGCGTCCGTTCGGCGCCCTCCGAGGTGACGAACACCTCGCAATGTTCCTCGAAATTCATCAGCCAATAGGGCAGGGCGAGGTTGTTCACGTCGAACACCGCGCCATTCTGCTGAAAGGCGGCACCATATTCGCCATGGGGATCGATCATGACGATATGCCCTTGCGGCGACAGGTCGCAGATACGGTGCAGGATCAGCGCCGCGCTGGTCGACTTGCCGGTGCCGGTCGAACCTAGGAGCGCGAAATGCTTGCCCAGCATTGAATCGACATAGAGGGCGGCGCGGGTGTCCATGGTCGGATAGACGGTGCCGATCTGCACATGGGGGCGATCGTCGGCGGCATATATCTGCTGCATGTCGTAACTCGACACCGGATAGATGTCGGTGCCGGGCGTAGGGTAACGGGTGACGCCGCGCCGGAAGCCGTAGATTCGGCCCGTCAGCTTCTCCTCGTCGCCTTCGCCCAGGAAATCGATGTCGGCAATGATCGCGCCGCCATTGCTGCGGTCGAGGACGAGTGAACGGATATTGGCGATCAGCCAGCGCTCGCCGACGCGCATCTTGACCTGGCTGCCAACCTGGCCGGCCATCGCGATGCAGGGATCAAGATCATGGGTGAAGGCGGAAAGGCATTGGGGATCGACCATTACCTTCGAACTGGAGCCGGCGATCTGGAATACCATGCCGAGCGGCTGGATCAGGCCGGGGGCTGGCGGCGATGAGGCAGGCGCCCTGTCGTGCGAAAATTGTTGTGCGCCCGGCATCTGGGTCATGTGCCTCTATTGTCCCCCCGTTGCCGGATGGCCCGGCAACCCAACAGCTTGGTATCCATGGGAGGTAAATATTGGATTACCCGACTGGGCATCGCATGATCCCGCTTGCGGCTCGCTCCAACGCGCAGGGCAGGGAACAGAGGGGAGTTTGAGGCATTGGAAACCTGCCACAATCAGGATTTTCGCTTGCCCGATATCGTCTTGGCCAATGCGACGCGCCGTTCCGACGCGATCGCGATTGCGCGTGTGATCTGCATTCTGGGTGTCGTCTATGTCCATGCCTGGACCGGACGGAACGGCCAGGATCTGGAACTGCTGCGTGGCTCCCCGCAGGAAGGGCTGCGCTGGGTGTTGATGGAGATTTTCGGTCGGAGCGCGGTGCCGCTTCTGGGCCTGATCTCCGGCTGGCTGGTCGGCGGGTCGGCGCGCACGCGCAACTGGTTCGATCATGTTGGGCGCAAGGCGCGGACGATCCTGCTGCCGATGCTGTTGTGGAATGCGGTGGCGATCCTGCTCGTGTCGGGCGCGGCCTGGCTGTTGGGGCTGTCGGCGCCGGTGCCGCAGTCGGGCGGCTGGATCGCCGAGGAATTGTTCATTATCAACCGCAATCCGGACATCAATGTCCAGATGCCGTTCCTGCGCGACCTGTTTTTGTGCATGGTGGCCGCGCCATTATTGGTGCGGTTGCCCAACTGGATGCTGATGGCGGTCGCGCTGGTGGCGCTGTCATGTCAGATTGCCGGGCTTGGGCCGCCAGTGCTGATGCGTCCGTCGATCCTCTTCTTCTTCACCATCGGCATATTGGCCCGGCGCGAGGGCTGGGCGGACCGGGCCGCGGCGGTGCCGACGCTGGCAGCTTCATTGCCCTTCGGCCTGCTGATGGGGGCGCAACTCTATGTCTCGCTCAAGGGCGGGGCAGGGCTGGCGCCCTTGACGCTGGCGAGCCTCGATATGGCCGTGCGCATGGCGGCGTCGCTCTGCTTCTGGCGGCTGGCCTGGGCCCTGGCGGAAAGCCCGGCGCGCGGCCTGCTGATGCGGGTCGAGCCCTATGCCTTCTTCCTCTTCTGCGCCCATCTGATCCTGATCTGGCTGGGCGGGCCGCTACTGGGGCAATTGTTCGGTCCGCTCGGATCGCCGCTCTATCCGCTCTATCTGATCGCCCAGCCCTTCCTGGTGCTGGCGGTGGTGATCCTGATCGGCAACCTGATGCAGCGCCTGTCGCCGACCATGGCCGGGCTGATGAGTGGCGGCCGGCTGGCCGCCACCTGAGGCATCAGGCCAGTTCGCGGGCGCCGATCGCCTGCGCCGCTGCCATGGCGATTTCATAGCTGCGCTTGCGCGCCGCCGGATCGAAGATCTGGGCGGCGATGATCACCTCGTCCACGCCGGTGCGGTCGATGAAGGCAGCCAGATCGCGCTCGACATCTGCCTGGGTGCCGATGCTGGAGGCGCTCAGGACATCGGACAGCATGGCGCGGGCCTGCATCGGCAGGCTGTCATAATAGCCCGCCAGCGGCGGTTGCAGCTTGCCGGGCTGGCCGGTGCGCAGCCGCACGAAGGCCTGTTGCATTGAACTGGCGACCAGTTCGGCCTCCGCCGCACTGTCGGCGGCGAAGATATTATAGCCGGCCATGGCATAGGGGCGGTCAAGCTGGGCCGAAGGGCGGAAGTCGCGGCGATAGATGGCCAGTGCCTCGTCCAGTGCGGCCGGGGCGAAATGGGAGGCAAAGGCGTAGGGCAGGCCGAGCGCGGCCGCCAGTTGCGCGCCGTAGAGGCTGGAGCCGAGAATCCAGAGCGGGACATTGGCGCCTTCGCCTGGCGTGGCCTGAATGCTCAGCCGATCGTCGCCGGCGAAATAGGCCTGGAGTTCGATCACGTCGCGGGGGAACTGGTCGGCGCCGCCGCTGAGACCGCGACGGATGGCCTGCGATACTTTCTGGTCCGAGCCGGGCGCGCGGCCCAGGCCCAGGTCGATGCGGCCGGGGAACAGCGCGTCGAGCGTGCCGAATTGTTCCGCGATCAGCAGGGGCGCGTGGTTGGGCAACATGATGCCGCCTGCGCCGATGCGGATGGATGAAGTCGCCTGGCCGATATGGGCGAGCACGACGGCGGTGGCGGCCGACGCGATGCCGGGCATGCCATGATGTTCGGCCACCCAGAGGCGGTGATAGCCCAATGCTTCGACATGGGCGGCCAGATTGGCAGCGTCGGCAAGGGCGGCGGACACGTCGCTGCCTTCGCGGACAGGAACGAGATCAAGGACAGAGAAGCGGGTCATGGCCGCCATATGGGGCCATGGTCAGTTTTATTTCAATACCGAATATCAGCCGGCGCGACCAAAGCCCTGTGGTTCGACGCGGCGGCCGAAGGTGGGGCGGCGCGCGACCAGCGGATTGGCGTCGCGATCGAGCAGGGCCATGGTCTCGGTAAAGCAGGGGCGCAGCGCGACCACGGTCTCGATCAGTTCGTCCGGGCTCTCGCGAAATTCGACGCAGCGGCGTGCGACCATTTCGATCTCCTCGGCCATGGCGCTGAGCCGATGGGCGCCGAACTGAGCCGATTCGCCCTTCAGCGTATGGGCCGGACGGACGAGGGACACGGCATCGCGATCGCGAAAGGCCTGCTCGATGCTGCCGATCGCCTTTTCGCCATCTTCGCGGAAATAGCCCAGAATGCGCATGAAAGCCGTACCCAGCTCCGTGCGGGTCCGGGCAAAATCGTTCCAGTCCACCAGTTCGGTAGCGTGTTCGGGCACCTGCGCACTCCTTTCCTGACGCTCGCGAGATTAGCCGGCGGGCGTAAACAGCCGGTTAAGCCGGCACCTTGCTGAGTGCGAAACGCTGCGGGGAAAGGGCGGAAAATTGCCATCCATGCTGCTGCGCCAGCGCTGCCAGTTCGCGCGGGGCGATAGCGTCGTCGGCATCGATCGTCACATGATCTGCGTCACGCATCGCTCGGGCGGCGCGCAGGACGGGCCAGGGACATTTCATGCCCCTGGCGTCGATATGGAGGGGGGCGGCCTCAGGGCCGCCCCCCTCATTTGGCATAGGGGTTCTTGGCGCTGCGCAGCGTCAGGCGCACCGGCACGGCGCCGAAGCCCAGTTCCTTGCGGATGCCGTTCACCAGATAGCGGCGATAGCTTTCGGGCAATTCGTCGAGCCGCGTGCCGAACAGCACGAACGTCGGCGGGCGCGTCTTGTTCTGGGTGATGTAGCGCAACTTGATCCGCTTGCCACCCGGTGCCGGGGGCGGGTTGGCCTCCAGCGCGGCTTCGAACCAGCGGTTGAGCACGCCGGTCGAAATGCGCTGCGACCAGGCGGTGCGGGTTTCGAACGCGACCTTGATCAGGTCATCGAGCCCCTTTCCGGTGGCGGCCGACACGGTCATGATCGGCACGCCGCGCACCTGTGCCAGGCCGTCGAACAGCGCCTGCTTGATGCCCTGATAAAGGGCCGAGCCATGTTCCACCGTATCCCATTTGTTGAGGGCGACGATGAGGGCGCGGCCTTCCTCCAGCACCTTGTCGGCGATGCGCAGATCCTGCGCCTCCAGCCCGCGGGTGGCGTCGAGCAGCAGCACCACGACTTCGGCGAAGTTCACGGCGTTCAGGCCATCGGACACGGCCAGCTTTTCCAGCTTGTCCTGCACCTTGGCGCGCTTGCGCATGCCGGCGGTGTCGATCAGGCGGACCGGGCGTTCCTCGCCCTCATAGCTGGTCCACATCCAGTCGACGGCAATGCTGTCGCGGGTGATGCCGGCTTCCGGGCCGGTCAGCAGGCGATTCTCGCCGAGCAGCCGGTTGATGAGGGTCGACTTGCCGGCATTGGGGCGGCCAACAATGGCGAGCTTGAGCGGCGCGCTCTCTTCGTCCTCGTAAAATTCCTTCTCATGCTCTTCGCCATCCTCGCGCTCGAGATAGGGGAGCAGCGCCTGGAACAGGTCGGCCAGACCCTGGCCATGTTCGGCGGAGAAGGGGATGGGTTCGCCCAGGCCCAGTATGAAGGCTTCCATGACGCCGGCTTCGGTCGCCTTGCCCTCGGCCTTGTTGGCGACCAGGATCACCGGGGCATCGCCCTCGCGCAGCCAGCGGGCGATTTCCTCGTCCAGCGGGGTGATGCCGGCGCGGGCATCGACCATGAACAGGGCGACGTCGCAATTCTCGACCGCCGCCTGGGTCTGCATGCGCATGCGGCCGGGCAGGCTGTGGGGGTCTTCATCCTCATAGCCGGCGGTGTCGATGATGGTGAAGTCGAGGCCCAGAAGATGAGCCTCGCCCTCGCGCCGGTCGCGGGTGACGCCGGGCTGGTCATCGACCAGCGCCAGCTTCTTGCCGACCAGGCGGTTGAACAGGGTGGACTTGCCCACATTGGGCCGCCCGACAATGGCAACTGTGGGCAGCATGATGTGGGCCCGTTTCCTTTCTATCGCTGCCCTTAACGCAGCGCCGTCAGCTTGCCGTCATCGGCAAGGATGTAGAGCATGTTGTTGGCGACCACCGGCGAGAGCGACATGGACTTGTTCATGTCCACTGCCTGCTGGATGGTGCCGGTCGCCGGATCGACATAGTTGAGATCGCCATGGGTCGATACCAGAATCAGGCGGCCACCGGCAAGGACCGGGCCGGTCCAGCGGATCGCCTTGTCCTTCTTCTTTTCCTTCTGCCAGCGGCGCAGCTGGCTGATCCAGCGGATCTTGCCGGTCGCGCGGGCGACGCAGAGCAGCTTGGCATCGCTGGTGACGGCAAACACCCACTCACCTGCGATCCAAGGAGTGGAGATGCCGGCGATGTTGATTTCCCACAGGCGCTGGCCGCTGGTGAGTTCATAGGAGGCCATGCGGCCGCCCTGGCCGATCGCGAAGACGCGGCCGCGGTCGATCACCGGATCGGCGTCGATGTCGGTCAGCGAGGCAACGGCGGTGGAGATGCTGGTGCGCGAGAGCGCATCGCCCCACAGGGTACGGCCATTTTCATAGCGATAGGCGTTGATCTCGCCCGAGCTGTAGCCTGCGATCACCGTGCCCTGCGCGGCGGCCGGAGCGGCCACGCCGAAAATGCCGGTCACCTGCAACGTGCCGCTGTCGGTCCACTGGGTGGCGCCGTCGCTCTGGTTGAGGGCGAAGATCTGGTTGTCCTGGCCCATCACATAGACATGGCCATTTTCCAGCGTCGGGGCGCCGCGCAGCGGGCCGCCGGGATGGACCTTCCACCCGATCGAGCCATCGGCGACGTTCATCGACACGACGTCGCCGACGCCGGTGCTGGCGAACAGCTTGTCGCCCAGGACGCTGACGCCGCCGCCGAACAGGGCGCGGCCATTGCCTTCGGCCGGAAGGCTGGTCTGCCACAGCTTCTGGCCGGTGTTGGCATCCATGGCGATGACATGGGCGCCGGCGTCGATCACGAACAGCTTGCCGCCGGACACGACGGGGGCGGAGGCCAAGCGCGCCTGGGGCGTGCTGCCTTCGATCGATGCAGTCCAGGCCTGCTGCGGCGCTGCGCCCAGCGCCAGATGGCCCATCGCCTTGGATGGATCGCCGCCCGGCTGCGACCATTGGTCATTGGCGTAGGATTCGGGCAGGGTGACGGGCACGTCGGCCAGGGTCGGATCGACTTCGATCCCCTGCTCGTTCGACAGGATAGAGGTGCGGTTGCCGACCACCGGGGTCTTGGGGCCGCCCTTCTTGCCGCCGACCACGCCGCAGCCCGCCAGCATCGCTACCATGGCAACGGTGGTCAGGGTACGGCCCATCGAGCCGAATTTCGTGATGCTGTGCTTAGCCATGCGCTTGCTTATCCCTGTACCGGTTCGGCGGGCGTTTCGACCGCATCAATTCCCAATAGCCCCGCCATCTGTCGCGCACGTGAACGGATCGACTGGGGCACATTCTCGTCCTTGGCCATGGCCGCGAACATCGGGCCGGCCAGTTCGGGCTTGCGCATCTTCATATAGGCGATGGCAACCAGTTCGCCGGCGCTGCCGAACCAGGGCGCGCCCTCGACGGCGAGGGGCTTGAGGCGATCGACCACCTGCTGCGGCTTGAGCGCGTCGAATTCGATCGTAGTCTGACGGATCAGGGCCAGGTCGCGATAGGGCTGGTCGAGCGAGCTGTCCGCCGCCATCGCCTTGTATGCTTCGATCGCGGCCTTGTTGTCGCCCTTGCGCGCGGCGAGGCCGGCCTTCACCAGCAGGGCGGAGGCGCGATAGCCGGGCTGGCTGGCCTTGGCCAGCGCATCGACATCCTTGGCATCGGGCGTGCCGCCGCCGACCGCGGTCGCCAGCATCTTGTCCATCTGTTCGGACACGGCTTCCGACTGGGTCTTGCTGTAATGCTGCCAGTAGAGCCAGCCGCCAAAGGCGGCGAGGCCGACGATCAGCAGGACGGCCAGGGCGCGGCCATAACGCTGCCAGAAGGTCAGGAGCTGGTCCTGGCGGACGGCGTCATCGACCTCCCGCATGAAGGCTTCGCTGTTTTGCGGCGTCAGGGCCACGGGAATCTCCGAAAAATGGTCATTAGGGGCAGCCGGAAGGCGGGATCATTAGCGGCGTGGCAGAGACTCGCAAATCACTTTTTCGGCCGATAGACCTGATCATCGCCCGGAAAGCTGCGATTGCGCACCTCCGCGGCATAGCTTTCCGCCGCCTGGCTGATCGTTTCGGCAAGGTTGGCGTAGCGTTTCACGAAGCGCGCGGTGCGTTCGAACATGCCCAGCATGTCCTCCGCCACCAGCACCTGGCCATCGCAACGGGCCGATGCGCCGATGCCGATCACGGGTATGTCGACGCTGGTCGTAATGATGTCGGCCAGTTCCTCCATCACCCCTTCGACCACCATGCCGAAGGCGCCGGCGGCGGCCACGGCCTTGGCGTCGCCCAATATCTTGGCATGTTCCTCCTGGCTCTTGCCGCGCGCGCCATAGCCGCCCAGCGCATTCACCGCCTGCGGCGTCAGGCCGATATGGGCCATCACCGGGATGCCGCGCTGGGTGAGGAAGCGGATCGTTTCCGCCATCGCCTCGCCGCCTTCCAGCTTGACGCCGGCGCAGCCGGTTTCGGCCATGACGCGGCTGGCACTGGCAAAGGCCTGCTGGGGCGATGCCTCATAGGAGCCGAACGGCATGTCGACCAGGACGACGCTGTGATAGCTGCCGCGCACCACGGCGGCGCCATGGGCGATCATCATGTCGAGCGTGACCGGCAGGGTGGAGGGCAGGCCATAGATGACCTGCGCCAGCGAATCGCCGACCAGCAGCATGTCGCAATGCGGATCGAGCAGTTGCGCCTGACGCGCGGTATAGGCGGTCAGCATCACCAGCGGCTCGTCGGTCTTGCCCTCGAACTTGCGGCGCTGGATCTGGGGCACGGTCAGCCGCTTCATCGGCGCGGGCGTGGGATTGGCGCGGCTGGTCGCGGTGTCGAGCGTGAAGGTCGTGGACATGGGCGCGGTCTAGCCCAGCGCGGGGCGGCGTGCAAATGCCAGACCGGCCGGCGCGGCATGATGCGCGCGCCGGCCGGCCGTCCTGTCCGTGTCCGATCGGATCAGAAGGAAAATTTGATCGTGCCGCCCCAGGTCTGCGGATCGCCGACCTGGCCGGCGATCAGACCGGTATTGCCCGGCGCGACCTGGAGGTTTTCGATATAGTTGACGTCGAAGGCGTTGCGCACCCAGCCGAACACATCGAAGCCGTCGCCGCGGAAGCCCGCGCGGACGTTGGTCAGGGCATAACCCATCACTTCAGTGTAGATGGATGGCGAGGCATTGCTGTTCCAGTGCGAACGATAATTGCCGTCGACGCCCAGATAGAGCTGCCCGTCCTTCGCCAGCAGCGTGATCGGAATGTTATATTCCGCGCCGTAGGAGAAGGCCCATTTCGACACGCCGGGCAGATCCTGGCCCGAAATGTCGCACTGGCGCGGGCTGAGTGCGCCGGGAACGCCGGGCTGCGAATAATCCGGCGTGGCGCCCGACGGCTGGTAGGTGCCGCCGGACAATTCGGGCGGGCAGGGGGCGTCGACGAACTTCTTGTATTTGGCGTCGGTGAAGGCGCCATTGGCATAGGCGGTGAAGCGGTCGCTGGCGACGATCTTGAAATCCGCCTCGATCCCCTGCGAGCGGACCTTGCCGGCATTGGCGAGATAGCCGCGCACCGTGCCGAACTGGCCGCCATTCACGGTCGCCTGGAAATTCTTGATGTCGGTGCGGAAGGCGGTGAGGTTGAAGGTCGCCCGGCGATCCAGGAACTGGGTCTTGAGGCCGATCTCATAATGATTGACCGATTCCGGCTTCACCGTGCTGGCGTCGTAATTGACCGTGTTGTCGGCGTTGAGCGGCAGGCCATTCTGGTTGATGCCCAGCGTCTTGAAGCTCTTCGCATAGGTCGCATAGGCCAGCACGTCCGGCGCGATCTTGTAGTTGACGTTGAAGTCATAGGTGAAGTTCCAGGCGCTGTCGGACGGGGAACTGACCTGGGGCTGATAGACGCCGCACTGCTGGGTTGTGCCCTTGATGGTGCCGGGTTCCGCGACCGTCGTGCAGCTGATGGCCTGGCCCTGCGCATTGATGACGACACGCTGGTAGAAACCGGACTTCTTGTCATAGTTCAGGCGCACGCCGGGCTGGATGGTCAGGGCGTCCGTGACCTTCCAGCTGAGCTGGCCGAACAGGGCGGCGCTGTCGGCCTTGAGCCATTGCGTGTTGCTGGCGGTCAGGCCGGCCAGAGTGGCCGGAATGTTGGCGGGGTTGTTCGGGTCGGTCGAGGGGGCAAGGCTCCACTGGGCGGCATCTTCGCCCTGCTGTTCGGTGCCCTGGGTGTCGATCCGCTGCTTGAAGCCGAACAGGCCGACGACGAAGTCGATGTCCTTGCTCTCGTAATTATAGCGGAATTCCTGGCTATACTGGTCCTGCTGCGACGGGTTCTGCGACTTGGAGACGATCGACAGGCCGGTGAAGTCGCGGTCATTTTCCGGCTTCCAGTCCCAGAAGCGCCAGGCGGTGACCGAGGTCAGCGTGCCGGGGCCGACATCCCATTTGATCTTGGCCGACACGCCGCCAATCTTGTTGCCGGCATTGAGGTTGGAATCGAGATCCGTCAGCCGGTCATAGGGGTTGCGGCTGGGCACGACATAGCCCTGCGCAGCGGCCAGCGCATCATATTGGCGATTGAGCGGACGCTGGGTCTTGCCGACGCGAACGAAGGTGGTGCCGCAGCATTCTGGATCCTGCTTGCTATAGTCGCCCGACAAGGTGAGGCTGAAATCCTCGGTCGGCTGGAACAGCAACTGGCCGCGAATGCCCAGATTGTCCTGCTCGTTGATCCAGCGCTGGCTGGTCACATTGTAGAGTGTGCCGCGGCGGCTGGTGGCGGCGACGGCGATGCGGGCGGCGATCGTGTCGGTCAGCGGGCCAGAGACGGCGGCCTTCGCCTGCTTGTAGTTCAAATTGCCGACCGTCAGTTCGGCGCGGCCCTCGAAGTCGAAGGTCGGCTGGTTGGTCGTGATGTTGATCGCGCCCGCCGTGGTGTTCTTGCCATAGAGCGTGCCCTGGGGGCCGCGCAGCACTTCCACCTGGTTGACGTCGAGAAAGTCGAAGGTCGCGGCGGCGACGCGGCTATTATAGACATCGTCGACATAGATGCCGACGCCCTGTTCGAAGCCGTCGCTGGTAAGGCCGAAGGGCACGCCAAGGCCACGGATGTTGACCGAGGTGTTGCGCGGATTGGTGGTGTAGACCTGCAGCGTCGGCGCGAGCTGCTGCAGCTTCACGATGTTGAAATTGCCGGTCGCCTCAATGCTGTCGCCCTTTACCACGGAAATGGCCAGGGGCACTTCCTGCGCGGTCTCCTGACGGCGGCGGGCGGTGACGACGATCACGTCGCCGCGCGGATTGGCTGCCTGCTCTTCGCCGTCAACGGCGGGTTGGGCGGCTTCAGCCGCAAAGGCGGCAGGCGTGACGAATGACGCGCTCGCCACGCTGGCGAGCAACAGAAAACGCGCAATCATGTTCTTCCCCTTGGTTCCGGAGGTCCGGTGAGTTTTGATCGCGGCGTTTCCGGTGGTCCGGTCAAAGCCGTGCTGGGGTCGTCCCTGGTGATGCGGCGTCCCCAGTGCCGCATCGGCATGCCATCCCCGACAGCCCTGATCTATGCGCTTGCCCTCCCTTGATCGGTCAGGCGGTCAGGCGCGTCTTTTCGGTGACGTCGATCTGCACGACGCGGGCGTCGTGGACGGTCAATGTGATGGAGCCGAAGCGCAGCCCTTCCAGCACGTCGCGCACCTTGTCGATGCTGGCGATGATGTCGGGGCGCTGGCCTTCGGCGCGGCTGTGGCGAAGTTCGATGGTTCTATGTTCGGTCATGTTCATCCCTCTGGCCGCGTTTTAACTCAACTGCATTAGTAGACAAAAAAGCAAATATAAGGGGCGCGCAAGATTCTCTTGTCGCGCCCCGGCGATGTCTGGGGCCGATATCAGCTGGTCATGCGCAGCCCGTCGGACGGGCGATCGAGCCGCGCCATCGGCATGGCCGGGCGCATCTGGCGCACGGCGGACGCCTGTTCCTGCGCATTGTCTATCAGCCGTTCCAGCAGCGCCTGGCCAAAGCCCCAGGCGCCCAGCCCCGAATCCGCGTTGATATGGCCGCTATGGCCGGCATCGACGAACTGGCTGCCCCAATTCTTGCCGATGCTGTGGGCGCGTTCGAAGAAGATATAGGGGTCGTTGCGACTGGCGACGAGAATCGACGGGAAGGGCAGGGGCGTGCGCGGCGTCGGACCGAATCCGCCGATCGTCTCGGGCGTTTCCATCCGGTCGCAATCGGGCGGCGCGACCAGCAGCGCGCCGGTCACCGGCCAGCCATAGGCCTGGCTTTGCAGGGCGCCCCACCAGGCGACGGCCAGGCAGCCCAAGCTGTGCGCCGCCAGGATGACCGGGCCGTCCGCCTGGCGAATGGCAGCGTCGAGCCGCGTGACCCAGGCATTGCGATTGGGGCTGGCCCAGCTGCCCAGATCGACGCGCTGGCAATCGCCGCGTCCGCTGTCCCACAATGTCTGCCAATGATCCGGGCCGCTGTTGTTGAGGCCGGGGATGGTCAGCACGACCGGCTGGCGCGCGTCACCCGAATGTCCGAATCGCTCCATTATCCTTATCCTCGTCCTATATTCTGAGCCTCCCAAAATAATACTATTCATCTGGTAGACAATGGGCGAGCGCCGAAATGTGTCAGAATCTGGGCAACCTGAATGGCAGATAAACGGGCGCGCCGACCCCATGGCCGCGCGCCCGCATCAAGCCTCTGAACGGGCAGGGGAAAGCTACCAGGGGTAGATCAGCCCATAATATTGGTAGACGTTGCGGCCATAGGCGTCGTCGAAGGCCGGCCGGTCCTCGTCCAGATAATGGGGCGCCTGTTCCAGCACCTCCTTGGCCAGTTCGATCACATAGCCGCCCTTGTCCGTATCATAGGCCAGCATCGACCAGGGCAGGGGATAATGTTCATTGCCCATGCCGAGGAAGCCGCCGAAGGACAGCAGCGCATAGCGCACATGGCCGCTGCGCTTGTCGACCATGAAATGGGATATCTTGCCAAGTCTGTCGCCTTGGCGGTTGTAGACGGCGGTGCCCTCGACCCGGTCGGACGCGATCAGGTCATGGCGATGCGCGCTCATCATCTCGGCCATTGTCACTCTCCTGCAAAAACATTCTATTCTGATGCAACCATGGGGAACCGCTGGGGTTCCTCCGCTTCACAGCAAGGAGCATCGGCATGAAGATCAATCGCAGCGGTTCGGCGGCCTGGAGCGGCGGCCTGAAGGACGGCAAGGGCACGATCTCGACCCAGAGCGGCGCGCTCGACGCCTATCCCTATGGCTTCGCCACCCGGTTCGAGGGCATGCCGGGCAGCAATCCGGAAGAACTGATCGCGGCGGCCCATGCTTCCTGCTTCACCATGGCATTGTCGCTGATCCTGGGCGAAGCCGGGCTGACGGCGGAGAAGATGGAAACGAGCGCGGTCGTCACGCTGGAGCAGCAGGAGGGCGGCTTTGCCATCACCGCGAGCAAGCTGACGTTGAAGGCGAAGATCCCCGGCGCCGACGATGCGACTTTCCAGGAACTGGCCGCCAAGGCGAAGGCCGGATGCCCAGTATCGAAACTGCTGAAGGCCGATATCAGCCTGGACGCGGAACTGCTGGCCTAACCCGCGGCGATACGCCTGGCGTGGCGATGTTCACGCCAGGCGATATAGAGGCCGCTGGCGATGATCAACGCGGCGCCGACCCAGGTGGTCCACATCGGCCAGTCGCCCCAGATCGCCCAGCCCAGCAGGGTGGTCCACAGGATCGAGCTATAATCCATCGGCAGCACCACCGACACCGGTGCCCAGCGTAGCGCGGCGGTCAGGCAAAGCTGCGCGATGCCGCCGAACAGGCCGATCATCAGCAACAGGCCCCAGGTCTGCGCGTCATGCGCCTGACCATAGAAGAGCATGCCGATGCCGAGCGGCGGCACCGACAGGGCGGTGAACCAGAAGACGACGACTCCCGCGCTCTCGGTGCGGCCCAGTTCCCGCAGCACCAGGCTGACGCTGGCCGTTACCAGCGCGGCGGTGATGGCGACGGCGACGCCCATGGGCGGGAAATGGCCGCCTTCGGGCCGGACCATGATGAGGACGCCCAGAAAGCCGATCAGGACCGCAGCCCAGCGATGGATGCCGGTCGGCTCGCGCAGGATCAGCGCCGACAGGATCGTGCCGAAGATCGGCATGGTGAAGCCGATCGTCGTCGCCTCGGCCGGCGGCAGCAGGATGTAGGACAGGAAATTGAGCGCCATGCCGGTGAGGCCGATGACCATGCGGGTCGCATGGACACTGATCCGCCGGGTGCGGATGGCGCCGATGCCGCTGCTCATCGCCAGCCAGGCGAAGACCACGGGCAGGGCAAGCGCCTGACGGTAGAAGAGGGTTTCGATCAGATGGACGCCATGGGCGTCGGCGACCCGGCCGGTCACGAACATCACCGCCAGGCAGATGACCGCGACCAGGCGCAGGCCGATGGCGAAGAGCGGGCGATGCGGGCGGGACGGGGCGGCGGCGCTGGACACGCCGCTTCCTTAACCCGGTTACGCGATGGCGCAACCGGGCTGAATGCGGTTTCTTACTTGAGCGGCCAGTTACTTGGGTTTGCGGAATTTCAGCGTCATGCGGTCGCTTTCGCCGATCGCAAGATACTTCGCCCTGTCAACTTCGCCGTTACGCAGCGTAGGCGGCAGGGTCCATACGCCCTTTTCCCAGTCGGCCGTGTCCTTGGGATTGGCGTTCACTTCCGATGCGCCGACATATTCGAAGCCCGCGCCTTCCGCGATACGGCGGATGGTCGAGACCTTGAGATAGCCGCTGCTCTTTTCCAGCGCCGTGTCGCGATCTTCGGGCAGGCGATGGTCGACAATGCCCAGCGTGCCGCCGGGCTTGAGCATGGCGAAAAAGGCCTTGAAGGTCGCATCCTCGCTGCCGCCCATGACCATGTTGTGGACATTGCGGAAGGTCAGCACGGTGTCGACGCTGTTGGCCGGGATGCTGGCGGCTTCCTCGGGATAGGCGACCAGCTTCACCTTGTCATAGGCCTGCGGTTTTTCGGCCAGGAACTTCTTGTAGCCGTCAAGATAGCGGCCGGTCGGCTGGAGCGCGTAGAAGCTGCCCTTGTCGCGCAGCAGCGGCGCCAGGATTTCCGTGTACCAGCCGCCGCTCGGCGCCCATTCCACCACCGTCTGGGTCGGCGTCACGCCAAAGAAGGCCAATGTTTCCTGCGGATGGCGATATTTGTCGCGGGCGACATTGGCCGGGGTGCGGCTGGACGCGCCGATGGCGGCTGCCACCGGATCGGCGCCATGGCCGGCATGCTGGGCGACGGCCGCGCCCAGCGGCAGGAGGGCAAGGGCAGCGGCAAGCGCGATCGATCGGCGGGGAAAAGCGGACATGGGCAACCTCTCAACGGATCTGGAGCGCAGGGTGTGCCGTGCCCGCATCCCACTGGCAAGGAAATCCGGTGCTTATGGACCGGTTGGTCAGGACCAGCTGCCCGCGATCGATTCCGCCGTGGCGTCGATCGCGGCCGGTTCATCCTCGCCGGTCAGCGCATAGGACATGTCGCCGCGCCGCCAATAGGCCACCGACTGGGCGCCCTCGCGCACCGAATCCGGCCGCTCGGGCGCGTCGGTGCGCTGGTGCATGGCATAGATGGACAGGTCGCGCCCTTCGGGCGTGCGCAGCGCGATCAGCAGCGCGGGGGTGCGTTCACCGGGGAAGAGCTGGACATCGGTCACGCGCCAGTCGGCGGGCAGGCCGGGAATGTCGATATGGGTGCTGGCCAATATCTCGCGCGGGTCGAAGCTGGGTGATTCGATCTGCCCCTGCATCCGGGCGCGGATCATGGCGACGCGGTGCGAGGTGGCCGCATCGACCACATAGGCGGGCGGTCCGTCGCGCACCATGAGCAGGGCAACGAAGCTTGCCGCCAGCAGGGCAAGGCCGCCGCCGGCGCTGATCGCAAAGCGACGATGGCGCGTGGCGGGCGGGTGGAGCGCGCTCGCCTGTGCCGCCATGGCTTCGGGCAGGGACGCGCGGTCCTGCGCCAACAGGCGCAGTCCGGTGCGGGCGCTGAGGTCGCCCATTACCTGCGCGGCGAGGTCGGGCCGGCGCGACAGGCGGGTTTCCACCGCAAAGCGTCGGCCGGGATCGAGCTGGCCGTCGACATAGGCCATCAGTTCGATCTCCGAAGGATCCTCACTCATCCTGTCCTCCCACGATGCGCAGCCGATCGCGCGGCTGCCTGTCCCTGTCCTGTCGCAATGTCGCCCGCGCACGGGCAAGGCGCGACATCACCGTGCCGACCGCTATGCCTAGAAGGTCGGCGCTTTCCTGATAGCTCAGCCCTTCGACCACGGTCAGGTGCATGACGGCGCGCTGATGGTCGGGCAGGTCGCCAAAGGCGCGGGCGACCTGCATCAGGTCGGCGCGCACCTCCTGGTCGGGATCGGCATGATCGACCTGGATCTGGGCAAAGGCCAGATTGCGGCGCGTTTCCGCCGCCTCGCGCCGCTTGGCCGAGATGAAGACATTGTGGACGATGGCCAGCAGCCAGCGGCGGCGGCTGCGATCGGGCTGGAACTGGTCGCGCCGTTCGATCGCGCGCATCACGGCGTCCTGCACCACATCGTCGGCGACGACATGGTCGCGCGACAGGGCGCGGGCATAGCGGCGCATGGCGCGCAGGTCCGCCTCCATTTCCATGTCCGTCCGCTTGCCCGTCATCCACATCATTCCATTGGGGCGCCCGCCAGTTCGCGATAGACGCGCGCCACCGAATCCAGGACATGGTCCCAGCGATAGTAGCCCGCCGTTGCCTCCGCTGCGTGGCCAAGCCGCCGCCTTAGGCCGGTGTCGCGGACGAGGGAAGCTAGGCCGCCGGCATAGGCGCCAACGTCGCCCGGCGGGACCAGCAGGCCGTTGACGCCATTATCGATCAGCGCGGATGCACTGGGGACGTCGGCCGACAGGACGGCAAGGCCACTGGCCATTGCCTCCAGATTGACGTTGCCGAACGCCTCCGTGACGCTGGGATTGACCAATATGTCGGCGCTGGCGACCAGCGCGCCGAGACGTGCCCCTTCGACATGGCCGGCAAAGCTGGCATTGGGCAGATGGCGGGCGAGGGCATCGCGCGCCGGGCCATCGCCCAGGATCAGGGGGCGCAGCGACAGGCCGTTGGCGCGCGCCGCCATGATGGCGTCGGCGAAGATGTCGAGCCCCTTTTCCCGGACCAGCCGGCCGAAGAAGAGCGGCACGACATCGTCGGGCGCATAGCCAAGCTGGGCGCGCAGGCTTTCATCTCGCATCGCCGGATGAAAGACGGATCGATCGACGCCCCGGCTCCAGAGGGCAATGCGCTCGGCGCCATGGATGGCGGTGAGGTCCGCAGCGATCGGCGGGGTCGGGGCGAGGATACGGTCGCAATCGCCATAGAAGCGATCGAGATAGGCCTCGACCTTCGGGCGCAGGAAGGCGAGGCGATAATAAGCAAGATAGGTTTCGAACCGGGTGTGCAGGCTGGCGACGGTCGGTACGGCGTTGCGCCGCGCCCAGTTCAGCGCCTGCCGGCCGAGCAGGTCGGGCGCGGACAGATGCACGATGTCAGGCTGGAACGCCTCCAGATCGGCGCGGGCGGCACGGGTCAGGCCGATCGCGAGCCGATATTCCGGGCGACCGGGAATGCAGAGCGAGCGCACTGATCGGACATCGCCGGCCGAGGCGAAGGCCGGCGTCGGCGCGGTCGGCGAATAGATGCGCACCTCTGCCCCATGCTGGTCCAGCATATGCCGGACCAGGCGGTTGAGCGCCCGGTTCGCGCCATCGCGCACGCAATCATAATTGCCCGAAAACAGCGCGATCTTCAGCGGCCGGGATGATGCCGGCGCCGTGGCGACCGGCAGGACGGCATGAATATGGGCGCGAAGGGAAGAGAGCGGGGAATGCAGCGTCATGCCCCGCTTACGCTTGTCGGATCGCGCCTATTCCATCGATGGCCAATTAAAATTGACGAATGATGCGCAGGCCAGCGGTGGGACGGAAGACATCGCCGCGCGGCCGTTCCGCGCCAACGCCCGCCTGCATGGCGAAATTGCCGCCCAGTTGCTGGTGCAATTGCGGCATCAACAGCAGGCCGCCCTCGCTGCCGCCTTGATAATTGATCTCCAGCCCCAATACCTGGCCTTCGCGGCTGTCATAGAAGGCAGAGTGGTTGAGGATCACGCCGTTGCGGCCATGGCCGCCCGACAGCTTTACGTCGGCAAGCCCTGCCATCGTCACGCTGCTCCAGCGGCTATTGTAGCGATGGGCCATCATATAGGCGAAACTGCTGCGATATTGTTTGGCGCGGCGGTCATAGATGCCGAGATATTGGACGCCATGACCGGTGCGTCCGCCGCCTGTGGTGCCGAAACTCGCCTGCAGACCCAGTTTCAGTTCAGCAAGCCGGCCGTTGACGAAGGGCAGTTCGCCCTCGATCGCGAAGCCGTCGGCAAAGGCATATTCGATTTCCGGCGCCCAATGGACGGCGTCGTCATCGCCCGACAGCGGAACGGTCGCCAGCGTATTGACCTCCAGTTCGCCGCGCTTGGCGCCCAGCGGCCGCATCATGTCGAAGATCATCGGTTCGGGCACGTCGGGATAGGCGTCGGACGCCAGTGCGGCATCGCCCAGAAAGGCGCTCGCCATGGCCGCAAGGCCATGGCGCGAAAGGGATCGAACGGACAAGAAGGGCTGCTCCCGCAATGAGGATGTGACGATTCACATCCCCGTCTACGCGGGAGCGGACGCCCTTATTCCCTGAGGGTCAGAGACAGGCTTCGAGGAAGGGCTGGTCGAAGCCGAACATGCGGGCCTTGTCGAGCGTATAGGGGCGCAGGCCCATCGAGCGATATTCGCCGATGATCTTACCGCTGTCATCCTCGTCATGATATTCGAACTTGAATAGTTCCTGGGTGACGATGACGTCGCCTTCCATGCCGATCACCTCGGTCACGTTGGTGACGCGGCGCGAACCGTCGCGCAGGCGCTTCACCTGGACAATCAGGTCGACCGAGTCGGCGATCTGCTTGGAAATGGCTTCCTTCGGGATCTTGATGTCGCCCATCAGGATCATGTTCTCCATACGGCCCAGGCATTCGCGCGGGCTGTTGCTGTGGAGCGTGCACATGGAGCCGTCATGGCCGGTGTTCATCGCGGCGAGCAGGTCGAAACATTCCGCGCCACGAATTTCGCCCAGGATGATGCGATCAGGACGCATACGCAGGGCGTTCTTGACGAGGTCGCCGATGGTGATCGCGCCCTGGCCTTCCAGATTGGGCGGGCGGGTTTCGAGCGGCAGCCAGTGCGGCTGCTGCAGGCGCAGTTCGGCCGCGTCCTCGATGGTCAGCACGCGCTCGCCCGGATCGATCATCTTCGACAGCGCATTGAGCATCGTCGTCTTGCCCGAACCGGTGCCGCCCGAAATGACGATGTTGAAACGGCACGCACCGGCGATCTTGAGCGCGGTCGCCATCTTCTGGCTCATGGCGCCCCATTGGGCGAGCATGTCGATGGTGATCGGCTTGGCCGAGAATTTACGGATCGAGATGGCCGTGCCCTTGAGGCTGAGCGGCGGCACGATCACGTTGACACGCGAACCGTCGGGCAGGCGGGCGTCGGCCAGCGGCGTGGTCTGGTCGACGCGGCGGCCGACCTTGTTCACGATGCGCTGGGCGATCTGGAACAGATGCTCTTCATCGCGGAACTTGATCGGCGCGATCTGGAGCTTGCCCTTCTTTTCGATATAGGTCTGTTCCGGGCCGTTGACCATGATATCGCTGACATCGGGGTCGGCCAGCAATTCCTCGAGCGGGCCAAGGCCCAGAAGCTCGTCGACCAGCACCTTTTCCAGCGCGAACTGCTCGCGCCGGTTGAGCGTCAGCTTCAGCTCGGCCAGCACTTCCATGATGATCGGCCGAAATTCCTCCGCCAGTTCATCCTTGGTGAGGGTCGCGGCCGCTTCGGGATCGACGCGTTCGAGCAGGCGGGGAAGCACCTGTTCCTTGATCTTGTGAACCGACGCCTCGAACCCCTGCGGGCCGGCATCGGCGATATGTTCGGCATTGGCGCGTTCCGACAGGCGCGACATGGCGTCCGCATTGCGCTGCATCTGACTGGTCGGTGCCGACAGCGGATCGAGCGGCGCGTCACCGGGCAAGGTGGCCAGATCGAGCGGGGGGAACTGGTCGCCACCACGCGGTGCGTCCTCACGGGCGCCGCCCGCGCTGTGCATCGGTCGGGCGACGCCGAAACCCGGCTTGATACCGGCAGGTCCATTTTTCCGTCCAAATGCGCTCATAACTCTCCGCCAGAATTTTGCGATCGGGCCAGCCACCCCAAAATGGGCCGATTCAACATGGCTGGAAAAGGTGAATAAGCCGGAAACTTTGACAAATGGCTAATGGGCCGGCGCCACAGAAGCAGCGCCAGCATCAGCGCCGCGGCTAGGCTGATGGCCGTGCCGAGATATTCCTGCCACAGGCGGACGCGTTCGATCCGGTAGGTGCCGGGTTGCGCATCGAAGCTGATGAGCGGGCCATGGGAAGGTACTGGCTGACCGTTGCGCATCACCTGCCAGATCGGGAAGGCGGCATGCCCCATGGTCACGGGGCCGGGATGGGTGACGACAATCCGGTCGCCGCGCGGCAGAGCGCGCCAGGGGCGCAGGTCGGTTGAGCGATCATAGCGATTGACGCGGGCAATGTCGAAACCGGACGGAAGATATTCGGGGGCATCGGGGACGGTCCGGTCGAGCCGGCCATAGTCGATCGGCAGACGCAGATTGGCGCGGGTGATGGCGCCGCTTACCAGATAGGGGAACAGCAGCAGCACGCCCGCACCCGCCAGCAGGACGGGGCGAGGGCGATAGGACACTAGCGCGGTGACGGTCGCAAATTCGACGATGCCCAGCGTCCGCCAGGGGAATTGCGTCTTGTCCAGCAGGCCGATCTGCCAGAGGAACGGGATGAGGTTGATCGACGCCAGGGCGGTGACGATGGCGATCCCCGACCAGATTGACCGGGCGGGCCAGGCCAACAGCCCCAGCCCCAGCGCGATGCAGGGGAACAGTACAAAATCTTCGCGCCAGATCGACCAGTTGGCGGCGTGATATTTGCCGGTCCACAGCAAGGCAGTCGACATATGCGCCTGCAGCGTGGCGGCGGGCAACAGGTAGAAGGCGGCCAGAGCAAAGGCCAGGATGCCCGCGATCAGTCCGGGAACCAGCGTCGCGCGATCCTGCCATATCCGATGCAGCATGAGCGGCGCGATCAGGAACAGACCGGTGAGGGTGGCCACCGGCAGATGGGTGAGAATGAGCGCGCCATAGCTGAGTGCGAGCAGCGCGATGCCGCCGCGAGAGGGCAGGCGCGCAATCCCCAGGGCGATCAACGGCAGCCAGATGAAGGCGGCAAATTCGGCGAGGGCGCCGCGCACATAAAAATCATGGAGATGATAGGGGGCCAGCATATAGAGGGCGGCGCCCAGCAGCGGATGTGTGCCGCGCGACGCGAGCCAGCGATACATCGCCATGCCCGATGCGACCAGCAGCAGGAGCGCGGCGACATTGATCGCCTGGAGAACCGAAAGGCCGATCGCCGCGAGGCCGCCGGACAGCCAATAGGCGAGCGGCGGATAGAAATAGAAGGTCGGGCTGCCCAGTCCTTCGAAACTACGGGGAAGCCAGCGTTCATACACATGCCCTGCCGCCATTTGCTCGCCGAAATGACCGGTCCACATATAATTATAGAGATAGGAATGGCTGGCCCCTGGGCCGAACAGGAAGGAGGGCAGCATCAACAGAATGCCCAGCGTGGCCAATATGGCCATGGGGTGACGAAGAAGGCCGGAGGCGAAGCGCATGACCGCCCTGATGCCGCAATAGGGTAAACGAAGCGTAAGTCCTGTTTGGCGGTTACCCGTCATTAACCATTCTGGCCGATAGCGAGCATAAGTGTCTGGCAGGATATCCACGCGCCATGCGAACCGTGTCGATCGTCATTCCCGTTTTCAACGAGCAGGACAGCCTGTCGCTGTTTCTGGATGCGGCGCGTCCTGCGCTTGCCGATGCGTTGGCGCTGATCGGGCCGGGCGCGCAGGCTGAATATTTGTTCGTCGACGATGGCAGCACGGACCGCACAGCCGACGTACTGGCGATCCTGTCGCGCCTGAACAGCGATGTCCGCTGCATCACCCTGTCCCGCAATTTCGGCAAGGAAGCGGCCTTGGCCGCCGGGATCGACCATGCTCGGGGCGACGCCGTCATCCCGATCGACGTCGACCTGCAGGATCCGCCGGCGGTGATCGTGGAGATGGTGCGATATTGGCTGGCCGGCGCGCAGGTCGTCAATGCGCGGCGGGTCGATCGGTCGACCGACGGCTGGTTCAAGCGCTGGAGCGCGCGCAGCTTCTATCGCCTGCTCAATCGCCTGTCCGATTATCCCATCCCTGAAAATGTCGGCGATTTCCGACTTCTCGACCGACAGGCCGTCGATGTCGTCAAGCAGTTGGGCGAGCAGGCACGGTTCAACAAGGGGCTTTTCAGCTGGATCGGCTTTCGCGTCGCGACGGTCGACTATAGCCGCGCGCGTCGGGAAGCGGGCACCACCAAATGGCGGCTGGGCAAGCTCTGGTCGTTGGCGGTGGACGGCATTACCGCGTCGACCACCATGCCGCTGCGCATCTGGTCCTATATCGGTGGTGGCATCGCGTTGCTGGCCTTTGCCTATGCGGCCTTCCTGGTCGTGCATACGCTCGTCACCGGGGTCGATACGCCCGGCTATGCATCGATCATGGTGGCGGTGCTGGGGCTGGGCGGGCTCAATCTGATGAGTCTGGGAATCATCGGCGAATATCTGGGCCGTGTTGCACGCGAAGTGCGGCAGCGGCCGCTCTATGTGATTGCGGACGAGCAGGGCAGCGGCGTGCCCGCGCCGGTGTCGGTTGCGGCGCTATCTGGGGAGGATCAGGGGACATGGACCAATCAGCCTATGCGAGCATGAGCGCACAGGAAGGCGAACATTGGTGGTTCGTGGCCCGGCGGGCCATATTGGAAACGCTGATCCGGTCGAGCATTGCGCCCCCGCAAGGTGCCCGAATATTGGAGGCGGGATGCGGCACTGGCGGCAATCTGGCGATGCTGGCGGCACACGGTACAGTGGACGCGCTGGAATATGATGCCGGCGCCCGAGCCCTGGCGCGCGCGCGCGGGATCGGCCGGGTCGAACCGGGCATGCTGCCCCATAAGATCGGCTTTGATGAAGACAGCTATGATCTGATCGCGGTGCTCGATGTGCTGGAACATGTCGAGCAGGATCGGGCATCGCTGGCCGCATTGCGGACGCGGCTCGCATCGGGTGGGCGGATATTGCTGACGGTGCCGGCCGTGCCCTGGCTCTGGTCGGATCATGATGTTCTGCATCATCACAAGCGCCGCTATACGCGGGCCAGCCTGGTCCGGGTGGCACGTGAAGCCGGTCTGACGGTCGAGGCCGTGGGCTATTTCAACAGCCTGTTGTTTCCGCTGGCGATGACCACGCGGATGGCGCAGCGGCTGTTGAAGCGCAAGAGCGAGAGTGATGTCCAGCCCTCGCCGCCGGTCAACGGATTGCTGCGGCGCATCTTTGCCTGGGAACGGCATCTGCTGGGGCGCATCCGCTTTCCGATCGGCCTGTCACTCTACGCGATCCTGTCGGTCTGAGGTCGGCGCATCCGGCTTGTCCGGATGGTGCCATGCCCCATCCCAGCATCGAGTGGGATCGACGCTGTGGATGCGCGCGGGATTGGCCGGACGAACCCAGGCCGGCATCGCGGGCAGGGGGGCCAGATAGGACCCTTTGGGGAATCTGTCGAAGCTCTGGTCCCAGGCCCCGGAAAAGCTGCATCGGACCTGCGGCGCTGCCGGATAGGCCAATGCACGGCGAATTTCGGCAAGGCCGGTGATGCTTCCGATCAACAGCATGGCGATCAGCCAGCGACGGCCCATGCCGCCCTGCCCCAGTGCATCGACCAGCATGACGGCCAGGATCGCGAGCGCGCTGATCGAACCGCGCATCATGAAGTCGGTCGACCAGCCGATCTGGACGAAGGGAATGAGCAATAGCCAAGCTGTCGCGACCAGCAGCGTGTCCAGCCCAAAACGGTTAGATCGGCCCAGCCATGCCAGGGGCAGGGCGTAGACCAGCACCTCCAGCAGTTCAAACAGCCCCCATTGCAGCGGCGCCAGCGCCACGATCCTGGCACCGACATCGGCGGGCGCCGCGCTCATATATGCCAGGCCGGGCACCGCCAGCAGGGTGGCCAAGGCAGGATAGAGGAGGGTGGCGGGCGCCAATGCACATAGGCGCAATGTGCGAATTGCCGCCAGTGCGGCGAAGGGCATCGCCCCCATCAGTCCCAGCGGCGACCAGAGGGCGGTCAGCGGCAGCAGGCTGAGATAGGTGGCGAGCGGCAGGCGATCGCGTCGCCATAACAGATAGCCCAGCGCGCCGATCCAGCCGGACAGCGCATGATTGGGCACCCAGAAGGCAAGGGTGATGGTGGAACTATATTGGAGATAGGCCCAGTTTTCGAGATGGTCCGACAGGCCACCGCGAAAGAGCATCCGGCCCAGGGCGTCCAGGCCGCTAAATGCCAGGAAGATGAGGAGGGCGATCAGCCGGGCACGGCGGGTATCGAACAGCGTGGCGCCGAGGCTGAGCATGGCGGCGAGCATCAGACTGTTCTGGATCAGCAGGGCGAGGTCGCCGGCGCGGTCGCCCGCTGCCTTGGCTGCCAGCGCCGGGACCAGGAACATGCCGATGGGCGCGCGCAGCAATGCGGGCACCGGCTGATCGCCATAGACGAACGGCCAAGGATGCAGCCCCATATCGCGCAGCACCGCAAAGCGAACCTGCCAGTCGATATTAGCGTAGAAGAAGTGGCCTTCGCCCCCCAGCATCAGCAGGATCAATGCGACTGCCAGGCAGGCGATCAGAATCGCGACTGTTGGCCCTCGGTGATCGGGCATGGCGCGCACGGTCGCGACGCACAGTCCGACGATCAGCAGCATCCCGAGCGGATAGGCCCAGACGGGCATGATATCGAGAAACCGCCACAGCAGAAGCTGGTCCAGCCCAAGCCACAAAAGCAGCGCTGCGATGAGCCAGCCCGCGGGTAGTTGGCGTGCCAGCCAAGACGGCGATTCGCTCGCCGGCGGCGGAGTGAAGGCGGGTTCATCCTGGGAGGGTGCGGTAAAGGCGAGGGCGGTCATCGGCGCACGGCACTCACAAGAAAAAGGGGCGCAAAGCGCGCCCCTTGGTCCGTTTGTCTGGCATGAATGCGGTGGGCTGGAAAGAGAAGAGCTCTTCCAAGTTCCCGCACATCAGGGTGATTAGCCCGCCTTTTCGGCGAGAACCGTCAGGCCCTTTTCATTGACCTCGGCAAAGCCGCCCTCGACCGGGATGATTTCTGGTGCGGCGCCAGCCGATGCGAAGATCTGGATCGCGCCATCGCGCACGGTCGACATGAAGGGCGCATGGCCCTCCAGCACGCCAAAGTCGCCATCGGTGCCGGGAACGACGACCTGATAGACCTCTTCCGAGCGGACGAGCTTTTCAGGGGTCACGAGTTCGAAATGCAGTGCCATTCTAAAATCTCCCCCCTCCCTTCCAGGGAGGGGCCGGGGGTGGGTGCCATCGCGATGCGATGGCCTGCGCCCTAGCCGAGAGGCAGGAAGCGCGCTTGGCTCGCTACCCACTCCTCAATCCCCTCCCTTGAAAGGGAGGGGAGGGTTTGTTGCTTAGGCTGCTTCGGCAGCCAGCTTCTTCGCCTTTTCGATGGCTTCGTCGATGCCGCCGACCATGTAGAAGGCGTTTTCGGGCAGATGGTCATATTCACCATCGACCACGGCCTTGAACGACTTCACCGTGTCTTCGATCTGGACGAACTTGCCCGAGATGCCGGTGAAGACTTCGGCGACGTGGAACGGCTGCGACAGGAACTTCTGGATCTTGCGCGCGCGGGCGACGGTGATCTTGTCCTCTTCCGACAGCTCGTCCATGCCCAGGATCGCGATGATGTCCTGCAGCGACTTGTACTTCTGCAGGATCGACTGGACGGCACGGGCGGTGTCGTAATGTTCCTGGCCGACGACGCGGGGTTCCAGAACGCGGCTGGTCGAGTCCAGCGGATCGACCGCCGGATAGATGCCCAGTTCCGAAATGGCGCGGTTGAGAACCGTGGTGGCGTCAAGATGCGCGAACGAGGTCGCCGGCGCCGGGTCGGTAAGATCGTCCGCGGGGACGTAGACGGCCTGGACCGAGGTGATCGAGCCCTTGTTGGTCGAGGTGATGCGTTCCTGCAGCTGACCCATGTCGGTCGCCAGGGTCGGCTGGTAGCCCACGGCCGAAGGAATACGGCCGAGCAGAGCCGACACTTCCGCGCCCGCCTGGGTGAAGCGGAAGATGTTGTCGACGAAGAACAGCACGTCCTGGTTCTCGACGTCGCGGAAATATTCGGCGATCGTCAGGCCCGACAGGGCGACGCGGGCACGGGCGCCCGGCGGTTCGTTCATCTGGCCATAAACCAGAGCCACCTTCGAACCTTCGCTGATCGCGTTGCCGTCGGCATCCTTGGCGATGACGTTGGCGTCGAGGAATTCATGGTACAGATCGTTACCTTCACGGGTGCGTTCGCCCACGCCCGCGAAGACCGAGGTGCCGCCATGGCCCTTGGCGATGTTGTTGATCAGTTCCTGGATGAGAACGGTCTTGCCGACGCCGGCGCCGCCGAACAGGCCGATCTTGCCGCCCTTGGCATAGGGGGCCAGAAGGTCGATCACCTTGATGCCGGTGACCAGGATCGACGCGTCGGTCGACTGGTCGACGAACTCGGGGGCCTTGGCATGGATCGGCGAACGCAGTTCGGTGGCGACCGGGCCGCGCTCGTCGATCGGCTCGCCGACGACGTTCAGGATGCGGCCGAGGGTGGCCGGGCCTACCGGAACCGAGATCTGCGCGCCGGTGTCGGTGACTTCCTGGCCGCGGGTCAGACCGTCGGTCGAGTCCATCGCGATGGTGCGGACGGTGTTCTCACCCAGATGCTGGGCGACTTCCAGCACCAGGCGCTGGCCGTTGTTGCTGGTTTCCAGCGCCGAAAGGATCGCCGGAAGCGCATCGGGGAAGGTCACGTCGACGACGGCGCCGATGACCTGCGAGATGCGGCCTACATTGTTGGTGGTTGCCATGACTATGTCCTTGCCTGCTTGTCCTTAGAGGGCTTCGGCGCCCGAGATGATTTCGACGAGTTCGGTGGTGATCGCGGCCTGGCGGCTGCGGTTATACTGGATCGTCAGCTTGTTGATGAGGTCGCCGGCATTGCGGGTCGCATTGTCCATCGCGGTCATCGACGCACCCTGTTCGGACGCGTTGTTTTCCAGCAGCGCCTTGAAGAGCTGCACCGTGACGTTGCGCGGCAGCAGGTCGTCGAGGATCGCTTCCTCGCTCGGCTCATATTCCACCGTCGCGGCGATCGCGTTGCGGTCGGCGTCGGCGGGGATCTTCACCGGGATGATCTGCTGTTCGGTCGGGATCTGCGCGAGCGCCGACTTGAAGCGCGAATAGAAAAGATGGGCGACGTCGAACTTGCCGTCGAGGAACATCTGGCTGAGTTCCTGCGCCACCGCCTGGGCCTGGGCAAAGCCCGGCTCCTTGGCACCGGTGGTGTCGTAATTGGCGACGATCTTACCGGGATAGGTGCGGTTGATGACCGGACGGCCCTTGCGGCCGATCAGGTAGAACAGCACCTTCTTGCCATCCAGCTCCAGCGCGCGGGCCTTGGCCAGCGCGGCCTTCACGATATTGGCGTTGAACGCGCCGGCAAGGCCGCGATCGCTATTGGCGACGACCAGCAGATGGACTTCGTCCTTGCCGGTGCCGGCGAGCAGCGGCGAAGCGCCTTCGCCCGAGCCGCCGGCGATCTTGGTCGCCAGGCTCGCGACGACCGCTTCCAGTCGCTCGCTATAGGGGCGGGCAGCTTCGGCAGCGGCCTGCGCCTTGCGCAGCTTGGCCGCTGCGACCATCTGCTTCGCCTTGGTGATCTTCTGGGTCGACTTCACCGACCCGATGCGCAGCTTCAGTTCCTTGAGGCTAGCCATAGTTCAAATATTCCGAGCAAGGGCCAGACGGCCCGCGAGACCAAAGAAACCGACGCCCATGGCGCCTTCGAACCAGCGCATCGCGCTGCTCTGCCCCACTTTGCGGCCCGCCTTGGTGGCGAGCAGCGCGAGCAGGGCGCACCACAGGAAGCCCAGCCCATAGACGATTGCGATCAGCAGCATGCCCTGCCACGGCGCATCCGGACCAGTGCCCACGAACTGCGGCAGCGCGGCGAGGAAGAAGATCGCAACCTTGGGGTTCAGCACCGTGCTGACCAGGCCCTGGGCGAAGGGCGATCCGCCGATCCGGACCTTGGGTGTTTCGCTTGCCGGCGCCGGCTTGATCGCACCGCGCAGCAGGCCAAAGCCCATCCAGGCCAGATAGAGGGCACCGGCGATCTTAACGCCCAAGAACAGCCCCGGCACCGCATTCAGCACGCTGAGGAAGCCGAAGCCGCACAACAGCATGTAGAACAGGCCGCCGAGCTGGATGCCGCCGATCGCCGCCATTCCCGCCTTGAAGCCGCGGCGCGCCGCGTGGCCGGCCACCAACATGGTGTCCGGCCCCGGCAGCAGCACCAGACCGATCGACATCACGGTCCAGGCAAGAAGGGAATGGGCGGTCAGCACAGCGTCTTAAGCGAAGGTCTTGCCGAACGCGTCGAGCGCAGCCTTCAGCTTGCCCTTGGCGTCGTCGCCCAGATCCTTGCTGTCGCGGATCGCGGTCAACACTTCGGGGTGGTCGTGACGCAGATAGGCGAGCATCAGCTCTTCATAACGGGTCACGTCCTTGACCGGGATGCCGTCCAGATAGCCGTTGGTGCCGGCGAAGATCGACGCGGTCTGCTCTTCGAACGGCAGCGGCGAGAACTGGCCCTGCTTCAGCAGCTCGGTCAGGCGCGCGCCGCGGTTCAGCAGCTTCTGGGTCGAGGCGTCGAGGTCCGAGCCGAACTGGGCGAAGGCCGCCATTTCGCGATACTGGGCCAGCTCCAGCTTGATCGAGCCCGAAACCTTCTTCATCGCCTTGGTCTGCGCGGCCGAGCCGACGCGCGACACCGACAGACCGACGTTGATGGCCGGACGGATGCCCTGGTAGAAGAGGTTGGTTTCGAGGAAGATCTGGCCGTCGGTGATCGAGATCACGTTGGTCGGAATATAGGCCGACACGTCGCCCGCCTGGGTCTCGATGATCGGCAGCGCGGTCAGCGAGCCATTGCCATTGGCGTCGTTCATCTTCGCAGCGCGTTCCAGCAGGCGACTGTGGAGATAGAAGACGTCGCCCGGATAGGCTTCGCGGCCCGGAGGACGACGCAGCAGCAGCGACATTTGGCGATAGGCGACGGCCTGCTTGGAAAGGTCGTCATACACGATCACGGCGTGCATGCCGTTGTCGCGGAAGAATTCGCCCATGGTGACGCCGGTATAGGGCGCCAGATACTGGAGCGGAGCGGGCTCCGAAGCGGTCGCGGCGACGACGATCGAATATTCCATCGCGCCATTTTCTTCGAGCTGCTTGACGATCTGCGCGACGGTCGAACGCTTCTGGCCGACGGCGACGTAGATGCAGTAGAGCTTCTTGCTCTCGTCGTCGCCCGCGTTGATGCCCTTCTGGTTGATGAAGGTGTCGATCGCGACGGCGGTCTTGCCGGTCTGGCGGTCACCGATGATCAGCTCGCGCTGGCCACGGCCGACGGGGACGAGGGCGTCGATCGCCTTCAGGCCGGTCTGCACGGGTTCGTGCACCGACTTGCGGGGGATGATGCCCGGTGCCTTGACTTCGACGCGCTTGCGCTCGGTATATTCGATCGGGCCCTTGCCATCGATCGGGTTGCCGAGGCCGTCGACGACGCGGCCCAGCAGACCCTTGCCGACGGGAACGTCGACGATGGTGCCGGTGCGCTTGACTGTGTCGCCTTCCTTGATCTCGGCGTCCGAGCCGAAGATCACGATACCGACATTGTCGGCTTCGAGGTTGAGTGCCATGCCCTGAACGCCATTGGCGAACTCGACCATTTCGCCCGCCTGGACGTTGTCGAGGCCATGGACGCGGGCAATGCCGTCACCCACGGTCAGAACGGAACCGACTTCGCTGACCTGCGCTTCGGTGCCGAAATTGGCGATCTGGTCCTTGATGACCTTCGAAATTTCTGCGGCGTTGATATCCATGTTCAGCCTTTCATCGCCAGGGCGAGACTATTCAAACGGGTGCGGATGGAGGAATCGATCATCTGGCTGCCGATCTTGACGACCAGCCCACCCAGGATCGCGGGATCGACCTTGGTATCGACCGCGACATCGCGACCGACACGGGCCTTCAGGCTCTTCTGCAGAGCGGTGATCTGAGTCTTGGAGAGCGGATGCGCGCTCGTCACTTCGGCGCGGGCCTCGCCCTTGTGATTCGACAGCAGCGTCTCATAGGCGCGGATGACCGCGGGAAGCTGCGAGAGGCGACGGTTCTGGGCGAGCACGCCCAGGAAATTCGTCGTCAGCGGATCGATCGACATGGCGGATGCAACCGCCGCGATCGTCTTACCCGCTGCGTCGCGGCTGAGAACGGGACTGTTGATCAGGCCCTTGAAATCAGACGATTCTGCAATCGCCGCCTTGATTGCCGCGAGGCTCGCTGCGACGGTGTCGAGCGTCTTGCCGTCGCGGGCCAGATCGAACAGCGCCACCGCATAGCGGCCGCTGAGGCTGGCCTGAATACCGCCGGTAGTCTCCACGCGCTTACCGTCCTCCAACTTGATTTGCCGGTCATGCAAAAAGAGGGGGAGCAGTAATAACCGTCCCCTGTTGTCGGGCCGGTTAGCAGTGCCAATATGACTATGCAAGTCATGTGACACGATTCCATCGCATCGACGAAATCAAGCCAATTTGACTGAGTTTTTCAGGAAAACGGACAGGCTAGGGGGCGGGGTCTGCGGGGGCAAGCCGTCCTTTTTGGCAATGATAGACCAGCCGCTCGTTCGGCTGGGGCGGCAGCAGCGCGGCGAGGTCCGACTGGAGCGTCGCGATCCGGGTCAACATCGTGGAATCGCTGCTGCATCCCTTTATCGGGCCATCCTTCAGCAGGGCGCGGGCCTTGCCCATCGTGTCGCCGTCGGGCAGCCAGCGCTGCACCCGCAACAGGCCGGTGGCCGGGTCGAATTCGCTGCGGCTGACATAATTGCCCTCGTCGGGCACATGGGCGCGCTGCCAGGTCGTGCCGGTCGCCTGATATTGGGTGTCGCCGTTGACGCAGCCGCCCTCGGCCCAGTTCAGGCCGACATCATTGGGCTGCGACACGGTCAGCCGGCTGCGGTTGAGGTCGATCCGGCAGATATTGTCGCCGGCCCAGGCAAAGGCCTTGTTGCTGACCACGCTCTGGTCCTCGGGCAGCTTCACCCGCTCGTCGATGCTGGCAAAGCTGGGCTTGAACACGAACAGGCCAAGCGCGCCCATCAGCAGGATACCGCCACCGGCGATGAACCAGGTGGCACGCTTTTCGCGGCCCTGGCTGTAGAAGAGGCCGCCGGCACCCAGGCCCAACACGGCGAGGGCCAGCAGCACGGCGGCGCCCGCCATCGCATTTTCGCGGCCGGAAATGACGTCGCGCTCGGCGGTGTCGCGGGCCTGCTGCAGCGCCTGCTCGCGCTTGTCGGCGGCGGCGCGGTCATTCTGTTCGGTCAGCTGCGATTCGCGCTGGGTGATCGATGCTTCGGCCGCGTCGGCTTCGGCCATGGTGCGGCAGGCGACGACGGTGTGGAGCGAGGACACGCCGGCCTGGCGCAGGAAGGAGGCGACTTCGCGCCAGGATACGGCAAAGCCGAATTCGGCATCATTGCCGTCCGAGATCGAGCCGAAGCTGTTGACGCCCAGCACCCGGCCGCAATCATCGACCAGCGGGCCGCCGCTGTTGCCTGCGGCAAGCGGGGCGGTGTGCAGGATGGTGTCGAAGCTTTGGCTGGAGCGGCCGGACGAGATGCTGCCGCTGGTCTTCACCGTGCCGAGCGGTTCGACCAGTTGCTTGAGGCTGAGGCCCTGGGCGCGATCGACGGTGCCGGGATAGCCGATGGCGGTGACATGCTGGCCGTCATCGACCGCCCCGGCATAGAAGGTGGCGACCGGCAGGCTGCCTTCCTCCAGCTGGATCAGGGCCAGGTCGTTGCCCGGCGAATAGGCGATGATCCGCCCGCCATAGCTTTTCTTGCCCTCCGACGGGATCACGCCGATGACGAGATCCTTCTCCTCGCGCGCCAGTTCGACGACATGGGCGTTGGTCAGCACCTTGTCCGGGGCGATTGCGATGCCGCTGCCATGGCCCACGAAATAGGCGTCCGCGCCATTGGTCGCGACCAGGGCGACGCGCACCACGCTGCGCGCGGCGGCGGTGATATCCTGCTGTTCGGCCCGTGCGGGGCTGAGCAGGACGAGGGACGCGACAAGCGCGGCGATCGGGCGGAGGCGACGGAAAAGGGCGACCATAGGAGGCGCATACATATGCGAAGGCCCGCTTTAGGCAATCGGGAAAAAGCGGATGCGACGGGCCGTGTGCTTTTGACCGCAAGCGACGGGAAGCCTCGCCAAGCCGTCTGGATTACCCCATATCCATGAACCAGATGACACGCCCCGATCCCGTCCCGGCCGCCATGCCCGATGCCGCAGACTGCTGGACCGCCTTTCTGGCGCGCGATCGCCGGCAGGATGGCTGCTTCGTCGGGGCGGTGCTGACCACCGGCATCTATTGCAAGCCGAGCTGCCCGGCCCGGCACCCGAAGCGGGAGAATATGATCTTCCTGCCCGACGGGGCGGCGGCCCGTGCGGCGGGCTTCCGCGCCTGCCTGCGCTGCCGGCCGGATGAGGTCGGGCGCGACCAGCAGGCGGTGGAGGCGGCGATCCGCCTGATCCGCGCGGCCGAAACGCCGCCTCGACTGGAGGAGATGGCCGACCATGTCGGCTATGCGCCGCATCATTTCCATCGCTTGTTCAAGCGGATCACCGGCCTGACCCCGGCCGCCTATGCCCGCGATCTGCGCACCGAGCGGCTGAAGGCGGCGCTGGCGACGCCCGGCAGCGTGACCGATGCGATCTATGAGGCCGGCTATAACGCGCCGAGCCGGGCCTATGCCGATGCGGAACGGCATCTGGGCATGACGCCCAGCGCCTGGCGCGAGGGCGGGCGGGGCGTCGATATCCGCCATGTCGTGATCGGGACGAGCCTGGGCGCGCTGCTGGTCGCGGCGACCGAGCGCGGCCTGTGCCGCATCGCCTTTGACGAAGGGGAGGCAGACCTGCGCCGCCGATACCCCAATGCGACTCTGTTGCCGGCGGACGCTGCGCTGGATCGCTGGGCGAGTGCCGTGGCCGCGCTGGTGGACAATCCGGGGGCGGGCGCTGACCTGCCGACCGATGTCGGCGGAACGGCCTTCCAGCAAGCGGTCTGGGCCGCCTTGCGGGCGATCCCGGCTGGCGAGACCCGCAGCTATGGTGAGATCGCCGCTGCGATCGGCCGGCCGGGGGCGATGCGGGCGGCCGGGACGGCCTGTGGCGACAATGGCCTGGCAATATTGGTGCCGTGCCACCGTGTGTTGCGCAGCGATGGAAGCCTGGGCGGCTATGCCTATGGAGTCGATCGCAAGCGCAGTCTGCTGGACCGGGAACGACGCGTGAAGATAACAGCGAAGGCGACAGGTGAATGATCCTTTCTCGATCCGCTTGCGTCACAATATTCTCGTAATTTAACTTTTGATTAACTATAGGCTCGCGCCTTCTTCGATGGGGGCGGTTGGGCTTGCGTAGTCTGTTGTTCTGGCTGTTGCTGATGACGCCGACCATGACAGTGGCATTGCCGCTGGCACGGCCGGTGGCGATGCCGATCGGCCCCGGTCCGGACCGGATGGCCGCTGGCGTCGCGCGCATGGTCGGGTCGATCCTGGAATTTACCCGCTGGCCGACCGATCGGCCGGTCGTGCGCATGTGCATGGCAGGGGCTGTCGCTCATGGTGATCAACTGGGCGAAATCAGCCTGACGAACGGGGCACGGATCGCCACGGTGGCGCTGGCCGCCGACGAGGCCGCGCCGGCCGCGCGCTGTGATGCGCTTTACCTTGGAAGCCTGGATGCGCTGGTGCGCCAGCGGTTGATTGCCGCCGTGCGCGGCAATGCGGTGGTGACGATCGCGGAGGATGATCGCGACTGCGCGGGCGGGGCTATGTTCTGCCTGTTGTTCGCGCCGCAAACCCTGTCCTTCCAGCTCAACATCGATGCGGTGTCCCGATCCACGGTGCGGATCGATCCGCGCGTGCTGCGCGTGGCGAAGGGGGGCTATTGACCATGGCCGAACCAAGCCCGACCGGGATACCGACCTTGCGCCAGTTGCTGGCGCGGGCGCATCTGCGCCTGATCCTGTTTGCCGTGCTGATGGCGGGTCTGACCCTGATGGTGACAGGCGTCACGGTCATTCGCGGCTATGCCGCCCGCAACCTGACCCTGATCGCGCAGACCGTCGCCTATACGGTCGAGCCGGCCCTGGTGTTCGATGATATCGACGCGGCGCGGCGCGGGATCGCCACGGTCGCTGCCTCCGAAAGCGTGCGATCGGTCGAACTCCATGATCGCGATGGACGGCTGATCGCGGCCTGGAACCGGCCCGATCGCGGAATGGCGGGGGGACTCTCGCGGACCGTGGATGCTCTGTTCTGGCCCAGCCCTGTGCGAGTGCCGGTCCATCATGGGCCGGTCGTCGTGGCCGAAGTGCAGGTATTCGGCGATGCCGGTGGCCTGGGGCGCTATATCCTGTCGGGAATTGCCACTGCGCTGGCCTGCCTGGGGTTGACGATCGTTGCGACCCAGTTGCTGGCGCGGCGGTTGCAGCGCGGTGTGACGGAACCACTGGCCCATATCGCACAAGTCGCCCATGCGGTCCGCACCGACCGCCAGTTCGATCGTCGCGTGCCCGTGGCCGGCATCCATGAAATCGATCAGTTCGCACGCGATTTCAACGCCCTGCTGGACGAGCTGGACGAATGGCACACCGGCATTTTGAACGAGAACCGTATCCTGGAGCGCCAGGCGACGCGCGATCCGCTGACCGGCCTTGGCAATCGTGCGATGTTCGAGCGGGAATTGGCGGCAACCATGGCGCGGGCCGATGAAGATGACACATCCTTCGCGGTCATCTATGTCGATGTGAACCGCTTCAAGCAGGTCAATGACAGCCATGGCCATGATGCCGGCGACGTCATGCTGATCGTCATCGCCGCGCGGTTGCGCATGGCCTTGCGATCGGGCGACATGGCCTTCCGTTTGGGCGGTGACGAGTTTGCGTTGATCCTGGCGGCAGGAGCAACCCAAGCCGAGGCCGATCAGATGTCGGCGCAGATCGGGGCTGGCATGACCCAGCCGATCATGCTGCCGAACGGCGCCAGCATCCGATCGTCGCTGAGCATCGGCAGCGCCCTCTATCCGCAGGACAGCGCCGATCCGCGCGCACTGCTGCGCCACGCTGACGCGGCCATGTATGCGGCCAAGGCGCGGAGCGGCGGCAGGAATTGATGATGAGGAACAATATGCGAAAGCTTCTTTCCCTCCTGGCGCTGACGCTGCTGGTGGCCTGTCAGACAGTGCAGCCGAGTGATGGTTTCACCGAAGCACAGAAGACGGTGCTGCGCGCCAATGGTTTCCAGCCGGTCGGCAGCAACTGGGAATTCGGCATGGCCGACCGGCTGCTGTTCGCTACCGACCAGAGCGTGCTGATCCCGGCGCAGCGCGACGTGATCAGCCGAATCGCGAGCGCGCTGGTCGCCGTCGAGGTGCGCGGCGCCAAGGTGGAAGGGCATACCGACAATACCGGCACGGCCACTTATAATGAGCAATTGTCGCAGAAGCGGGCGCAGGCGGTGGCCGATGCGCTGGCGGCGGGGGGCATGGCGCCGGCGGCGCTGCATCCGGTGGGCATGGGCCTGCGGGTGCCGGTGGCAAGCAATGACAGCGAGGTCGGTCGTCAGGAAAACCGCCGCGTGGTCATCATCGTCGCACCAGGCGATGCGATGCCGCTTTAACGGCGGATCGGCTCGAAATCCTGCACCCGCGCCATGACGGCGGCGCGCTGGGCGTCGGTCATGCTGCGCCAGTGGACGATTTCGCCGAGGGTGCGGCCGCAGCCGGTGCAGCCTCTCCGTTCCGCATCGAGCGAACAGAGATTACGGCAGGGGCTCTCGATCGGCGCGGCCATCACATGAAGCTGTAGGGATCGACGTCCACCGCGACGCGGGTGGTCGATTTCCACACCAGATTGCCCAGCCATTCGCGGATCACCGACTGGATGTCGATCTGGCGCGTGGCATGGATCAGCAGCCGGTGGCGATGGCGGCCGCGCAGCACGGAAAGCGGCGCAGGGGCGGGGCCATAGACCCGCATGCCCTCCACCTGCGGCGCCGACTTGCCGATCAGCCGGGCAGTCTGTGCGGCTTCGTCGCTATCCTCGCTGGAAATGATGATCGCGGCGAAACGGCCGAAGGGCGGGGCGTTGGCGCGGCGGCGATTTTCGGTCTCGATCAGATAGAAGCGCTCGCTGTCGCCGGCGATCAGCGCCTGGATCACTTCGGCATCGGGCATGCGGGTCTGGATGAAGACATGGCCCGGCTTTTCGCCGCGCCCGGCGCGGCCGGCGACCTGCATGATCTGCTGGAAGGTGCGTTCGGACGCGCGCAAATCACCGCCCTCCAGCCCAAGGTCCGCGTCGATCACGCCGACCAGGGTCAGGTTTGGGAAATGATAGCCCTTGGTGATGAGCTGGGTGCCGACGATGATGTCGATGTCGCCGGCCTCGACCGACTTCACGAAATCGGCGGCGCGGGCGGGCGAGTGCAGCGTGTCTGACGTGGCGATGGCGACCCGCGCCTGTGGCCACAGCGCCTTCACCTCGTCGGCGATGCGCTCGACGCCGGGGCCGCAGGCGACCAGGCTGTCCTCTTCCTTGCATTCGGGGCAGAAGCGCGGCGCCGGGATGACATGGCCGCAATGGTGGCAGGCCAGCCGCTTGGTCAGCCGATGTTCGACCATCCAGCTGGTGCAATTGGGGCATTGGAAGCGATAGCCGCAATGGCGGCAAAGCGTCAGCGGGGCATAGCCGCGTCGGTTGAGGAAGAGCAGGCTCTGCTCGCCCTTGGCCAGCACTTCCTCCATCGCCACCACCAGCGGCGGCGCGATCCAGCGGCCGCGCTCGGGCGGATCGGTCAGCAGGTTGATGCCCTCGATATCGGGCATCTGTGCGCCGCCGAAACGGGCCGGCAGCTTGATCTCGCGATAGCGGCCAAGGTCGACCTGGTGCCGTGTCTCGATCGCCGGCGTGGCGGAGGCCAGAACGACCGGGAAATGTTCGATAAGGCCCCGCATCACGGCGACGTCACGTGCATGATAATGGACGCCTTCCTCCTGCTTGAAGCTTGCCTCATGCGCCTCGTCGACGACGATCAGGCCGAGATTGGGGTAGGGCAGGAACAGGGCGGAGCGGGCACCGACGACGACCCGCGCCTCGCCTGCCGCGATCGCGCGCCAGGCGCGGCGGCGTTCGCTCTGGCGCAGGCCGCTATGCCAGTTGACCGGGACCGTGCCGAAGCGTTTCTCGAACCGCTCCAGAAAGGGTTCGGTCAGGGCGATTTCGGGCAGCAGCACCAAGGTCTGCTTGCCGGCGCGGATGGCCGCGGCGATCGCCTCGAAATAGACCTCGGTCTTGCCCGATCCGGTGACGCCGTCGAGCAGGAAGGGGGCGAATTCATGGGCACGCACTGCGTCCGCCATGTCGGTCGCGGCCGCCATCTGCTGGTCGGACAGGGCCGGCGGCGCGTGGGCCGGGTCGGGCTCGGGGAAGGGGGTGTCGACGCTGACCTCGACCGGCTCGAACGCGCCGGCCTTCACCAGCCCGCGGATCACCGTGTCGCTGACCCCGCCGATCATCGCCAGTTCGCGCACCAGCCCCTGCCGGTCGCCGATCCGTTCCATCGCCTGGGTTCGCTGTTCGGTCATGCGATCGGGCAACTGGCCGGTGACACGATATTCGATGACGGTGCGCGTGCCCTCCAGCGCGGACATCGACGCCAGCGCCATGCGCAGTACGGCGGCGGGCGGGGCGAGATAATAGTCGGCGGTCCATTCGATCAGCCGGCGCAGCGTTTCGGGCAGCGGCGGCGCGTCCAGCACTTCCAGCAGGTTGCGCAGCCGATTGTCGCCGACCGTCTCGACATCCGGGAAGGATTCTTCGTCCCACACCACGCCGACCAGCTGGCGCGGGCCCAGCGGGGCGATCACGATGCTGCCCGGCCTGGCCGTCATGCCATGGGGGATGCGATAGTCGAGCGGGCCGAGGGCGGCATTGAGCAGGAGGACACGAGCGCGGGCCATGGAGCGTCCTTAACCGCTCTTGCCGTTCTGGCAAATCGTCAGAGCCGCCAGGCGATCGCCAGCCAGGGGACATGGACGACCTCATTGGGTCGGTCGTCGGGGAAACTATGCTGGCGCATATAGCTGAGCTGGATGCCGAGCCGCGGCGTCAGCACATGACGCAGGCCGATCAGTTGCCGCGTGGTGACAAGTTCGCTGTCCTGGACCGCGCTTGGTTTGTGCAGTTCGAAGAAAAATTCGGCGGAGGTCAGGAGGAACCATTTGCGCTGCTTTTCCAGCGGGATGTCGAGCTGAATGCGTTCGCGCAGGCGCCAGGCTGGCTGCGCGGCGCTGTCTATGTAGCGCTGTTCCAGCCGGGTGCGGCTCTGCAGCACGCCCAGATCCACGATCAGCTGCTGGTGGAAGCGCATCTCCTTCTGCTTCCGGCTGGTGACGAAGGCAAAGCCGCCGCCCAGTTGCACGCCATCGGCGATCCGATGGTCCAGGGTGATCCGTTGCAGCAGCTGGTCGTCGGCCGGCCGCAGGCGATAGCTTAGGTCGATGCCAATCCGGTCATTATCGTCGATCTGCGCGACACCGCCGGTGCTGAGCCAGGTCTGTGCCTCCTGATCCGCAGCGCAGACAGGAAAGGGCAGGACGAGCATGGCGAGGGCAGTCAGGCAAATATATGCGCGCATCGCAAACATCATGGCCGCTCCCTTATCGCGGAAGAAGTAGAAGGCGGCGGGGGACAAGGCAATCGCCGTTCGCCCCGATGGCCAATCCATCGGCCAGCCGCTAAAGGGAGCCGATTCGCGAATCCTGCCCCGGAGCATCCCATGAAATTCTTCGTCGACACCGCCGATATTGCCGAAATCCGCGACCTGGCCGCCACCGGCCTGCTCGACGGCGTCACCACCAACCCGTCGCTGATCCACAAGTCGGGCCGCAAGTTCCTGGAAGTGATCGAGGAAATCTGCGGCGTCGTCGACGGCCCGGTATCGGCCGAAGTCGTCGCGCTCGACCATGAGACGATGATGAAGGAAGCCGCGGTCCTGCGGAAGATCGCCCCCAATGTCTGCATCAAGGTGCCGCTGACTATCGACGGCCTCAAGACCTGCAAGGCGCTGACCGACGATGGCGTGATGGTGAACGTCACCCTCTGCTTCTCCGCCAATCAGGCACTGCTCGCGGCCAAGGCCGGCGCCAGCTTCATCTCGCCCTTCGTCGGCCGTCATGACGATAATGGCTTCGACGGCATGCAGCTGATCGAAGACATCCGCCTGATCTACGACAATTACGCGTTCGACACCGAAATTCTGGTCGCCTCGGTCCGTCACCCGATCCACGTGCTCGACAGCGCCAAGATCGGCGCCGACGTGATGACCGCGCCGCCGGCCGTCATCAAGGCGCTGTTCAACCATGTGCTGACCGACAAGGGCATTGCCGGCTTCATGGCGGATTGGGCCAAGACCGGCCAGTCGATCCTCTAAGCGACATTGCCGGCGGGCGGGCGATCGGCCTGCCCGCCGGAACTCCTGCCGCCGCCCGGCCATTGTCTCCGTACAAGGAGGTGGTCATGTT
>Ga0209813_10000020_pt1 | contig 75376 bp, 68 predicted proteins | sample EndMethybrTD3033_FD_187596 | JGI IMG/M metagenome (GOLD analysis project Ga0209813, IMG submission 187596) | Populus endosphere microbial communities from Tennessee, USA - Endosphere MetaG P. TD hybrid TD303-3 (SPAdes) (version 2) | ecosystem: Host-associated > Plants > Roots > Endosphere... | reverse complement strand
CCACCTTACCGATGAGCCCGGTGGCCACCGAGATCGAAATCGCATGGGGTGGGGCATGCCCCACCCCATGCGACAACCTCAATCTACACCGGAAATTACACCACGAGCGCGGACGCTAACCAAGGCAGCGCGGACATCCCGCACCTGCGAATGAGCATGACCTATCTGACCGCTGGCGAATTTGCCGCTCTGGTAGCGATTACTCCTAGGCATGCACAGCGGGTGCCCGACGGATTTGCCGCGCGGAAATCATGGCAGGGGTCACCGCCGCTGTCCGCAATCTCAGTGTAATCCAGTGTTTTCGACATTTTCGATTGCCGACATGTGGACCATAGAGATTGGCAATGACACGCGGCTGAAGTGGCGCTTTTCCGCCATTTCTTTGAGGATAAGTAAAGCTTTGCGGCCATGTTGCCGCTGCCAATCTCAAAAATCCGCTCCACCGGCGCGCCATGCAAGGCTATTGACTACATTCGTAATCGATGCGACTACATATGTAGTTGGAGAGTCGGAACAGGGTCGGGATCAGGCAGTGAGCGAGAAGATCAGCGAAGCGGAACTGGTGGTGATGGAAGCGCTGTGGGAACAGGCGCCGGCCACCGCCAATGACGTCGCCGATCGCGTCACCGCCGAACGCGACTGGAGCCTGCAGACGGTCAAGACATTGCTGTCGCGGCTGATGGCCAAGGAGGTGATCGCCGCCGACCAGGATGGCCGCCGCTTCCTCTATCGCCCGCTGGTGGCGCGCGAGGATTATGTGGCGAGCGAGTCCGGACGGCTGGTCAATCGCCTGTTCGGCGGTCGCATCTCTCCCCTGGTCGCCCAGCTGGCGAGCCAGGACCAGTTGAGCGCGGATGATATCGCGGAGCTTGAGGAAATCCTGAAGGGGTTGAAATCATGAGCGTCTGGATGGCCGAAACGCTGATCGCCACGACCCTGCTGATGGCGATGGTGATGATGTTGCGACGCCCGGTGGCGCGCTGGCTGGGGGCAGGGGCGGCCTATTGGTTGTGGCTGCTGCCGCTGGCCCGCATGCTGTTGCCAACGCTTCCGCGCGAGGTTGCCGCGCCTTCGCCGCTGCATAATGTCGTGGATCAGGCGGGCTTGCCGGCGCTGCTGGAGATTGCGCCATCGCCCGCGACACAGGCCGCAGAGACGAGCATCCCCTGGCTGGAAATGGCGATCGGCCTGTGGGCGCTGGGCGTCGTGCTGTTCCTGGTCGTGCAGGCGATCGGCTATGCCCGGTTTCGCCGCGACATATTGGCCGGATCGACGCCGCTGGGCGAGGAAGGGCGCATCCGCCTGATCACCAGCCCACAGGCATCGGGGCCGCTCGCCTTCGGTATTTTTCGGCCCTATATTGTCCTGCCGGCCGATTTCGGACTGCGCTATGACGCGCAGGAGCAGGATATGGCGATCGCCCATGAACGCGCCCATCATGAGCGCGGCGATCTGGCCGCCAATATGGTCGCGCTGCTGCTGCTGGCACTGCACTGGTGCAATCCGGTCGCCTGGATCGCCTATCGCGCCTATCGCGCCGATCAGGAAACCGCCTGCGACGCGCGCGTCCTCTCGCTCTACGGCCAGGATCAGGCCCATGCCTATGGCCGCGCCATATTGAAGGCCGCCGGTGGTCGCCAATTTGCCGGCGCCTGCCATCTCACCCGCATCACCACGCTCAAGGGGAGGCTGAAAATGCTTTCGAGCCATGAAACATCGTTGAAGCGTATCAGCTGGGGCATGGCTGCCGTCGCCATGGTCGTCGCCACGGGCCTGGCCCTTACCGCGTCGGGCAGCCGCGCCGCGCAGCAGATGGCGGCGATCACCGACAAGGTCGATCAGGCCGATTTCGCCAAGCTGACCAACCTGGTGTCGCAGCCCGTATCGGCGCGCGAGGCCCTGCCGCAGGCCGCACCGGTTCCCGCCGCCGCGCCCATGCCGGCGTCAGCGCCCGCGTCGCTCGCCCATGCCGATCGCGTGCCGCCTGCACCGCCCGTGCCGCCGGTTCCGGCTGCCGACATCGTGCCCCCGGTTCCGCCGGTCCCGCCCGTGCCGCCGGTGACGGTGCGCAGCGAGCCGGGCCGGGTGATCGTCACCCATGCCAATGGGCGGGTCGAAACCCATCGCATCCCGACCGAGGCGGAGATCGCCCGCATGGTGCCGGTGGTCGACGTGCGCGAAGGCTGCGAGGGTGACAAGGTCACCAGCCATCGCGAATTTGTCGATGCCAATGGCCGCCGCAACATCCGGGTGCGCATCTGTGAGCGGGCGATCGAGGCGCAGGCCCGCAAGGCGGAGCGGATCGCCATGCTGAACGCCCGCGATGCCGAGCGCATGTCCCGCAATGCCGAACGGGCGGGGCGCAATGCCGCGCGCGCCGGGCTCACCGCCGCCCGTGCCCAGATCGCCGCCAGCCGCATGCCGGAAAGCGACCGGGCAGAGGCACTGCGCGACATCGATCAGGAACTGGCCGACCTCGATCGCAACCCGGACTGAGGCTTTTTTAGACCGCCACCACTTCGGGCAGGATGGCGTCGAGCAGCAACATGCCCGCCGGGCTGACCTGAAGCCGGTTGCCGGTTCGCCAGACCAGCCCCAGATCATTCATCCGGTCGACCGCCCGATCATCCACCAGCGCGTCGATCGGCAGGCCCGACAGGCCGGCGATCCGGGCCAGATCGACCCCTTCGCCCAGACGCAATCCCATCAGCAGCGCCTCGCGCGCCTTGTCCTCGGCCTGCAGCGGCACTTCCTGTTGCAGGCCGTTGCCGTTGCGATCGACCGCGCCCATCCAGTTTTCAGGCTTCTTGTGGCGCAATGTCGCCATGCCGCCGCGGCGGCCATGGGCGCCCGGACCAATGCCGACATAGTCGCCATAGCGCCAGTAGATGAGGTTATGGCGGCTTTCCTGGCCCGGCCGGGCATGGTTGCTGATTTCGTAGGAAGGGATACCGGCCTGCGCGGTCATCGCCTGGGTCAGCTCATAAAGGGTGGCGCCATGATCCGGGTCGACCGGTGTTAGCTTGCCCTGTGCGGCGAGCGTGGCGAAGCGCGTGCCCGGCTCGATCGTTAACTGATAGAGCGACAAATGGCCGGTGCCGAAGGAGAGGGCGCGCGCCAGCTCCGCTTCCCAGTCCGATTCGCTCTGGCCGGGGCGCGCGTAGATAAGATCAAAGCTGACCCGGTCAAAAATGCGACGAGCCGTGTCGAGTGCGCCCAGCCCCTCATCCACGTCATGGGCACGTCCCAGGAAGGCCAGTGCCTCATTGTCGAGTGCCTGCAGGCCGAGCGACACGCGGTTGATCCCGGCGGCCGCCAGATCGCCGAAACGCGCGGCTTCCACCGAGTTCGGGTTGGCCTCAAGCGTGATCTCTATATCGTTGGAAAAGCCCCAATGTCTTTCCGCCGCCTCGATCAGGGAAGCGGCGATGCGGGGCGGCATCAGCGACGGCGTGCCACCGCCAAAGAAGATCGAACGGAGCGGTCGCCGGCCGGTTTTTTCCGCCTCATGGGCAAGGTCGGCGAGCAATGCAGCCTGCCATGCATCGGTGTCGATCCGGTCGCGCACATGACTGTTAAAATCGCAGTAAGGACACTTCGAAACACAAAATGGCCAATGAACATATAGGCCAAGAGCCTCGGTGAAAGCCGGTGGGGCGAGAAGGACTTCGGGTGACATGAGTGGACATATCTTTAGACGCGTTCAGCGCGGCCCGCTAGCGGCTGCACTGATGCTTTTCGGCGGGATGATCGCAGGGGCGGTCGCACCGGCATCGGCTTCGGTCAATCGCGACGTGTGGAATTATTATAATATCCAGCCGGCGCCGCGGTCCGACGCGATGCTGCGCCAGGTGGTGATGGACGTGCATAATCGCGAGCGCCAGTCGCTGGGCGTGCCCGCGCTGGCCTGGGACGACGGTCTGGCTGCTGACGCCGCCGGTTATGCGCGCCAGATGGTGCATACCAACCAGTTCCGCCATTCGCATGGCGGCGAGCGCGACGAGGAAATCGGCGAAAATCTGTGGATGGGGACACACCGGGCCTATGGCTATACCGCCATGCTCGACGCCTTCATGGACGAACGCCGTGCCTTCGTGTTCAAGGCCCGCTTCCCCGATGTCAGCACGACCGGCAATTGGGAAGATGTCGGCCACTATACCCAGATGATCTGGCGCGGCACCCGTCGGGTCGGCTGCGCGCTGGGCGAGGGCGCCCAATATGATTATCTGGTCTGCCGCTATTATCCGGCCGGCAATGTCTATGGCATGAGTCCGTTCGACCGCGACTTTGGCGGCTGGCAGGGCTGAAGGCCTTATCCCAGGCGGATCATTTTTCCTCTCTGTCGATTATGCCTTGAAGCGCAGTCGGCAAAAGGGGGGAGGAAAAATGCAGCCCGTTTCAAGAACAAGGTCATGGGCCTGTATCAGCATGACGATCGCGCTGCTGGCTCTGGCCGCGTGCGGTTCACCGTCCCCGACGCCCGACAATCAGGGTGCTGCGCCTGCCGCGCCCGAAAATACCTCCACCAACGCTGCCCAGCCGGACAAGGCACCGGTCCCCCGATCCACCCCCGCCGACCTGTCGCCCCTGTCTTGTACCGCCGAGATCGGCGCTGCTGCGGCCGCGCGTCGCGTGAAGCTGTGCATCAGCGTGTCGCCAGCCACCCATCCGCCCTGCAATGCCGCCAATAGCTGTGCGATGATCGAGGATGAGATCGCGCGCAGTTGCGCCCTGTTTGACGGCCAGGGCGAGCCGATGGCGGGATGCACGCCCGAGCCCAAGAGTCTGGCGGCTGCGGCGGCCGTGGTGCAGCGTTATTATGCGGCGATCAACGCGCGCGATTATGGCACCGCCTGGAGCCAGTGGGGCGAGAATGGGCCGGCAGGGCAGACGATGGAAAAATTCCAGGCCGGCTTTGCCGCCACCCGCGCGACCCATGTGACGATCGGCCGGATGACGCCGGGCGATGCGGGCGCCGGCTCCGTCTACCAGCCGGTACCGGTGACGATCGACGCAGAACTGGCGGACGGCACGCGCCAGCATTTTGCCGGCACCTATGTCGTGCGGCGCGTCAATGATGTCGACGGGGCGTCGGCTGCGCAGCGGCGCTGGCATATCGATTCGGCGAAGCTGCGACCCGTTTCGTCGGAGTGATCGCGGCGCGGCCGTGGCCGTGTCCCACCGTTCATCCCTGCTTCACACGCCCCGGCGCCTAGCGGCAGCATCGCGTTCCGAACCGGCTGGGCCGGGGGAGAGGCGCGGGTTATCGGGTCGAAAGAACGAAGACGATGCGCGGGTGGAAATGGGGGCTGGCCGTTGCAACGGCTGCCATGATGCTGGGGATTTTCGGTGGCAAGGGGCAGGCGGCGCCTGAGCGGCGTGCGCCAAGCCCGGCCGAACAATATGGCATGGAAGAGGCCGATCGCGACGATGGGCTGCTGCAGGATGTGGTCCTGGGCATGCATAATGACGAACGCAGCCGCTGGGGCCTGGTTCCGCTTACCTGGGACCGGGCGCTGGCGGCGGATGCAGCGCGCTATGCGCGGCAGATGGCGCGGACCAATATCTTCGCCCACAGCCCACGGGCGACCCGCGCGGTGCCGAGCGGCGAAAATCTGTGGATGGGAAGCCGGGGCCTCTATGATTATGAGGTGATGGTCGGCGCATTCCTCAATGAACGGCGCTATTTCCGGCGGGCGGGCAAAATGCCCAATTTCAGCACCACCGGCCGCTGGCAGGATGTCGCCCATTATACCCAGATCATCTGGCGCGGCACCCGGTCGGTCGGCTGCGCGCTGGCCGAGGGCCGCAGCTTCGACTATCTCGTCTGCCGCTATTATCCCGCCGGCAACATGTTCGGCATGGGGCCGCTGGATGCGGCGCCGGTGCTGGCGGGCGGCAAGGAATAGGGGCGGCCGGGACCGCCCCCCATCCGGTTCAGATCACCGCCTTCACCAGCTGGGCGAAGGCGTCGGCGCGGTGGCTCATCGCGTGCTTGGCGTCCGGGTCCATCTCGCCGAAGCTGATGTCGTGGCCCAGGGGCTGGAACATCGCGTCATAGCCAAAGCCATTTGCCCCGCGCGGCGGCCAGACCAGCAAGCCGTCGACCCGGCCCTCGAACGCCTCGACATGGCCGTCGGGCCAGGCGAGGGCCAGGGCGCAGATGAAATGGGCGCCATGGCCGGCGTCCGGCCCCTTGGCCTGGACCCCGTCCCACACCTTCTGCATCGCCATGCCGAAGTCCTTGTCCGGCCCGGCCCAGCGGGCGGAAAAGAGACCCGGATCGCCGTTCAGCGCCTCGACGCAGAGGCCGCTGTCGTCGGCCAGCGCAGGCAGGCCGGAGAGGTCGGCGGCCTGCATCGCCTTCAGCTCTGCGTTCGCGATGAAGGTGGTGCCGGTCTCGTCCGGCTCGGGCAGGTCGAGCGACGCGGCGGAGATCGGCTCGATCCCGTAGGGGCCGAGCAGGGCGGCGATTTCCCGCACCTTGCCGGCATTGTGGCTGGCGATCACCAGCTTGCCGGGCTTCAGCTTGCGGATCGCCTGTTCCTGTCCATAGTCGTCGCTCATCTGGCTCTACCCTGTGTCGTTCGTTTCGAGCGTAGTCGAGAAACGCATGAATGCGCTATCTGCTTCTCGACTTCGCTCGAAGCGAACGGATTTCAATTAGCGACCCGTCGCCACATCCTGCGCGGCGAAGATCTTGGCGCAGCCGATGCGGGCGAGGCGGAGCAGGCGGAGCAGCTCTTCCTCGTCATAGGCGGCGCCCTCCGCCGTGGCCTGCACTTCGGCGAACTTGCCGTCGCCGGTCAGGATCAGGTTGGCGTCGGTCTCGGCATTGCTGTCCTCGGCATAGTCGAGGTCGAGCACCGGCGTGCCTTCATAGATGCCGCAGCTGATCGCGGCGACCTTCTGGATGATGGGGTCTTCGCTGAGCGCGCCCGAGGCGAGCAGCTTGTCGACGGCGATGCGCAGCGCAACCCAGCTGCCCGAGATCGCGGCGGTGCGGGTGCCGCCATCGGCCTGGATCACGTCGCAGTCGATCACGATCTGGCGCTCGCCGAGCTTCTTGAGGTCGACGACGGTGCGCAGCGAGCGGCCGATCAGGCGCTGGATTTCCTGGGTGCGGCCCGACTGCTTGCCCTTGGCCGCCTCACGGCTGCCGCGGGTGTGGGTGGCGCGGGGCAGCATGCCATATTCGGCCGTGACCCAGCCCGAACCCTTGCCGCGCAGGAAGGGGGGCACTTTTTCCTCGATCGAGGCGGTGCACAGGACGCGGGTGTCACCGAAGCTGACGAGGCACGAGCCCTCGGCATGGATGGTGAAGCCGGGTTCCATGGTGATGTCGCGCATCTGGTCGGGCGCGCGGCCGGAAGGACGCATAATATTCTACTCCGAAGCGGTCAGGTGGCGGGGGATAGCGCCGGGATGCGCGTCATGCCAGTGCCATCCGCCAAAAGTTGCGATAAGAGGGGCGCCATGAAGAGAGCGATGATGATGGGGCCGGTTGCGATGTTGGCGCTGGCGGGATGCGTGACCGACCGGGAGAAGGTGGAGCTGGAGCCGCCGACGGCCGCCGGCGACACGATCCGCTTTACCGCCGGTCGCTGCTTCGGCGCCTGTCCCGCCTATACGCTCACGGTGACGCCCGATGGCTCGGGCCTGCTGGAGCCCGAGCGTTTCACTTCCGTCCCCGGTCCGACGCGCTTTACCGTCAGCGCCGCGCAATATCGCCAACTGCGCACCGGCCTTGCCCCGTGGAAGCCAGCGGCCGGCACGGCAAAGCGCATCGCCCAGGGCGAGAATTGCGCCCGCTTCGCCACCGACATGCCCAGCTACACGATCGAATGGACGCGTGGTGACGGAAAGGGCGGGGGCAAGGGGACGAAACCGACCCGGCTCGATTTCCAGTCGGGCTGCATGGACAGCCGCTATGCGAAACTCCGCACGACGATCGGCGGGATACCCAAGACGCTGGGCATCGAACCGATGCTGAAGCCCAAGCCGGCAAGCTGAATCGCTGCCCCGCGACGCGACAGCCCGAAGTTCACAGTGTCGCAGGGCTAAATTGCGTCGATTCCGGCGAATGGCGCCTGCCACGCGCCGGCGAAGCGACAGCCACGCGACGCGCGGGGCACGCCGACGCGACGGTCGCGCGCCTGTTACGCGACAATGAAGCGACAGCGAGGCGACAGGTTAGGGCGTGGGGCAGAGGTGTTAAGCGGGGCGTGGGAGCGGCCTGTTCCATCGCGCAGGGTAGATCAGAAGAGCGGTGAGTAGGAAAGGGAAGTCGGGAGTGCGCCCCTAGTTGGTCGTTCAGAGAGTCAGCCGTGATACCGAATGCGGACATTCGTCCGGGTGTCACGGCCATCTCTTCTGCCGGGGAAAGCGGTCGCGATATTTGTAGTCGGGTCGATGATTCGGCATTGCAAACCGGATTTTGCCGGGTCACATCGTCACTATGGCCGTCCAGGACAACGAGCTTTCAATCAGGTCGCGTTACGGGCTGTTGCGCGACTTGGTGCCAATCTACAGCCTTTATCAACTGCTTCCCAATCTGATTGCCGTCGGGCTTTTTCTTTGGCTGAACGATAGGCTGGGACATTTCCCGCCGATCGTCATTCTACTCCTGATGCTGGGGTGGGTGTTTCAGTTCGTCCTTAGACCCTCCTTGATGATCGTTTCGACGGATCAGGCAGCGTGGCTGGAGGCCGTGCTGGAGGCACAGGGCTTTTTCGCCAAATCCGAAACCGATGCCCGCTGGCGCATTGTCGGAAAGGAGTGGTGGCAGCTGTGGCCGCATCAATTCATCGAATTTGTCCCCGGCGACACTGTGACGGTGATCGCGCCGCGCGAAGTGATGGAGGCGCTACGCGGCAGCCTTGAACTGGTGGAAGAACATGGTGAGCTGCGGTGCGCCTCGGATGCCCAGCCCTTCGCATTCGAACTGCCCGAACCCGAGCCCGAGCTGTCTTGGCAAATGAAGGTGCCTGCGGTGCTGCTTGGTGCAGGCTGCGCGGTCTCGATGGTCTGGACAACATTCACCGGTGGACCGGAGGGCTTGCTCCGCTGGGGGCTGTCCGCCAAAGCGCTGTCCGAGGGACGATTCGAGACGATCTTCCTACACATGTTCGCGCATGGCAGCGCGATGCATCTGATGATGAACATGACCGCGTTGGCAGCAATCGGCCCCACGCTTACATCGCGGCTTGGACTCGTCCCGATCAACGGTCTGCGCTTCGGGCTATTATTCTTTCTCAGCGCATTGGCCGGGGCTACCACCTTTCTGGCGCTGCACCCTTTCGGCGCAGTGCCGATGGTCGGTGCATCGGGCGGCCTATACGGCCTTATCGGCCTGATGATCCGGACGTCTTCGGATGGAGGCGGCGTGCTGGCGGTCAGGTCCAAGCAGGTACAGCGCATCTGCTTGGACCTGATAAAGCAGAACGCATTCCTCTTTTTGATGCTCGCGTTCATGGCATGGGCGAGCGGCACCGCCGGAGGTCTGGCGTGGGAGGCACATCTGGGCGGCTTCCTGTTCGGCTTGTGCATCGGCCCGAAGCTGCGGCCGCGCGCTGGGGCGACCACGCCCGATGAAGCACTGCCTCCCGAAACTTTTGTGCCTGCTAGATAAGCGCTGAGAGCCAGACCGGCAGCGATGGAAGTAGTCCGGTAAACTCCGTATCGGATCAGGTGCTAACATCAACTCCGCGTGCGGACGAACGGCCGGAATTCCTTGTTCCCGTTCTGAAAGCGGAAAGGCTGCAATCGGCCATTTTGCGCGCATCACCACCTCGGCTTCGCGTTGCAGCGCCCCGCTGCTTCTCCTGCTTGAATCAAGAAAAGCAGGATGCCGGGTCAGGCCCGGCATGACGGATAGGGAATTGGCCAATCTCCCCCGTTGAGCCAGCGCTTAAAGCCGCCTACATCATCGCCATGGCCGCCACCGCCTCCATCGCTGAACTGAATGACCGTGCGCGCGACGTGTTTCGCATGGTGGTGGACTCCTATCTGGGCACCGGATTGCCGGTGGGGTCGCGCACGATCAGCAAGATGGGGCTGAGCCTCTCGGCCGCCTCGATCCGCAATGTGATGCAGGATCTGGAGGAGCTGGGCCTGCTCGCCGCGCCGCATACCTCGGCCGGGCGGATGCCGACCGAGACCGGGCTGCGGCTGTTCGTCGACGGGATGATGCAGGCGGCCGAGCCGTCCGCCGAAGAGCGCCGCGCGATCGAGGCCGGACTGGCCGAGGGCGGGCCGATCGAGGAGGCGCTGTCGGCGGCGACGGCGACACTTTCGGGGCTTTCTGCCTGTGCCGGCATCGTCATGGTGCCCCGGCGCGAGCCGGTGCTGCGCCAGTTCGGCTTCGTGCCGCTGAATGACCGGCAGGCGCTGGCCGTGCTGGTCGGGCAGGACGGGTCGATCGAGAATCGCGTGCTCGACCTGCCGCGCGGGGTGACGCCCTCGATGCTGAACGAGGCGGCCAATTTCATGTCGGCGCGCTTTGGCGGGCTGACCCTGCGCCAGGCGGGCGACCTCTTGGCCCGCGAGATGGAGCAGGAGCGCTCCACGCTGGAGGGCGCGGCGCGCGAGCTGGTGACGCGCGGCATCGCGATCTGGAGCCATGACGCCGATGACCGCCCCGTGCTGATCGTGCGGGGGCAGGCGCATCTGATCGACGATGGCACCGCCGCCGACCTCGACCGGGTGCGGCAATTGCTGGAGCAACTGGAGGGCAAGCAAGAGATTTCGCGCCTGCTGGAGAGCGCGCTGGCGGGCAGCGCGACCAAAATCTTCATCGGTTCGGAAAACAAGCTCTTTTCCCTTTCGGGTTCATCGGTCATAGCCGCCCCCTATCGCGGCGGGGACGGCCGGGTCGTCGGTGTGGTCGGCGTGATCGGCCCCACGCGCTTGAACTATGCCCGGGTGATCCCCATGGTGGATTTCACCGCACAGACGCTGTCGAGATTGATGAGATGAGCGAAGACAAGCAGACTATCGAAAATACCGAAACCCTGGACCAGCTGCCCGAGGAGGAGACCCCCGTGGAGGCCCCTGAAAACGCCAATGCCGAGCGTATCGCAGCGCTGGAAGCCGAGCTGGAGACGGCCAAGCAGGACATTCTCTATGCCCATGCCGACACGCAGAATGTGCGGCGCCGGCTGGAGAAGGAACTGGCCGACGCGCGTGCCTATGCCGCGACCAGCTTTGCCCGCGACATGCTGTCGGTGGCCGACAATCTGGGCCGGGCACTGGCCGCCATCCCCGCCGATCTACGCGAGGACGACAAGTTCAAGGGGCTGGTGACAGGCCTGGAAGCCACCGGCCGCGAGCTGGAGGCGGTGTTCGGCCGCAACGGCATCACCAAGATCGAATCGGTCGGCCAGCCGCTCGACCCGAACAAGCATCAGGCGGTGATGGAACTGCCGTCGGCTGACGCCGAGCCGGGCACCGTGCTGGTGGAAATGCAGGCCGGCTACAGCATCAAGGACCGCTTGCTGCGCCCCGCCATGGTCAGCGTGGCGAAGAAGCCGGACTAAACAACCGGATTGTTGATCCCGTTCGCCCTGAGCCTGTCGAACAGCCCCACTTTCCAGAAAAGAAGGGCGGGGCTTCGACAAGCTCAGCCCGAACGGAGACTATGTTGATCCACGACCTGAACCTCACCACCGACCGTCCGACCTTTGTCACCCATCTCGAATGTTCGCTGACCGGCGAGCATTATGAGGCGGACCGGCTGCATGGGCTGTCGGCGGCGGGCAAGCCGCTCTTGGTGCGCTATGATCTGGACGGCATGCGGGCCACGCTGACCAAGGAAGCACTGGCCGCGCGGCCGATGGACCTGTGGCGCTGGCGCGAATTGCTGCCGGTGCGGCAGACCAGCAACATCGTGAGCCTAGGCGAGAATGCGACGCCGCTGATCCCGCTGCCGCGCACGGCCAAGCGGCTGGGCGGGGCGCAGCTGCTGGCCAAGGATGAGGGGCGGTTGCCGACGGCCTCGTTCAAGGCGCGGGGCCTGGTCATGGCGGTCTCCATGGCCAAGGAACTGGGCGTGACCCAGGTGGCGATGCCGACCAATGGCAATGCCGGCGCGGCGCTGGCCGCCTATGCCGCGGTCGCCGGCATGGAATCGGTGATCTTCTGCCCGGCCGATACGCCCGAAGTGAATGTGCGCGAGATCGCGGCGCAGGGCGCGCGGGTCTATCGCGTCAACGGCTATATCGACGATTGCGGCGCGATCGTCGGCCAGGGCGTCAAGGAACGCGGCTGGTTCGACTTCTCGACCCTGAAGGAACCCTATCGGATCGAGGGCAAGAAGACGATGGGGCTGGAACTGGCCGAGCAGCTCGGCTGGGAACTGCCCGACGCGATCTTCTATCCCACCGGCGGCGGCACAGGCCTGATCGGCATGTGGAAGGCGTTCGACGAGCTGGAGAAGATCGGCTTCATCGGTTCCAAGCGCCCCAAGATGTTTGCGGTACAGGCCGAGGGCTGCGCGCCGATGGTCCGCGCGTTCGAGCAGGGCGTGGAATTTGCCGAACGCTGGGAGGATGCGCAGACCATCGCCATGGGCATTCGCGTGCCCAAGGCCGTGGGCGACTTCCTGATCCTGCGCGCGGTGCGGGAAAGCGGCGGCGCGGCGCTGGCCGTGTCCGACGCGGCGATTGCGGCGGCGGTTCGTGACGTGGCGCGCGACGACGGCTTGCTGCTCTGTCCAGAGGGTGGGGCGACGCTGGCGGCCTACAGCCGAGCGCTGGACGAAGGGCTGATCGGGCGGGATGAACGCGCGGTGCTGTTCAATTGCGCCAGCGGCCTCAAATATCCGCTGGAGGACCAGAGCCGCACGCTCGACCGGCACGCGCCGATCGATTTCGCGAGCCTGTAAAAGGCGGGATGGGCGGGCCTGAACCCGCCCATTCGCCGTTAGCGTGAGATGGGATTGGGTTGATCCACGCCGTCATTGCGAGCGCAGCGAAGCAATCCACTGACGCCCCCATGGATTGCTTCGCTGCGCTCGCAATGACGATTCAGTGTGAAGTCATCCCGCTCTAGAACCGATAATCCCAGCCCAGGGTGAAGAGCCGCCCGCGACCGGCGAAGAAGGCCAGATTGTCGTTGGGCAGGCGCGTGTCGCTATTATAGTCGATATAGAATTTATCGAACAGATTCTGGACGCTGAGATAGACGCCGCCCAGTGATGCGGTGTCATAGCGGAGATAGGCGTCGGTGACCGCATAGCCGCCGAAATTGTTGCGCCGGTCCGGGTTCGCCTTGCCATGGAAATTGCGCGACAGATAATATTGGGTCTGCAGCCGCGCCGAGATGGCGCCATGGCGATAGTCGGCGGCGATGTTCAGGCGATCGGGCGAGATATTGGTGCCGTCCAGGTCGGTATCGACGATGCCGTCGGGATTGGCGCTGTCGCTGTCATAGCGGCCCTTGAGATGGGCATAGCCGGTGGAGAGCTTGAGTCCCGGCAGCGGCGTCTGCACGCCGAGGTTGATTTCCAGCCCTTCGATCTCGACCCGCTGGCGCTGCACGGTGAAGATGCCGTCGCCCTGCGCGATCAAAATCTGGCCCTTGTCGCTGGACGACCAGAAATAGGTGGCGCTGGCGTCGATCGGGCCGCGCTTCACCTCCAGCCCGATTTCGCGATTGTTGGAGACGATCGGGCTGATGTCGAGATAATCGTCGAGGTCGACGCCCGTGACGCCGATCGACCGGGTGACGCGGCCGACATCGGGCATGGTGAAACCCTCGGCATAGCTGGCATAGGCACGAATGCCCTCAAGCGGCTCGAAGATGAGACCGCCGTTGAGCAGCGCGTCGGAGAATTTGGGCTTGCCGCCCGCGACATCGACGCCGCCATAACTGGGCGCGGTGGTGGAGGCGAGGGTGTGGAAATCGTCGATCTTCACCTGCACATTTTCCCAGCGCACGCCGCCGGCGACGCGGACCAGCCCGTCGGCGATCTTGAGATTGGCCTGGGCGAAGGGCGCGATGGAACGGAAGTCGCTGGGCGGCACCCAGGTGCGGCCGGTGACCATCAATCGCTGTTCCGTCTTGTCAAACAGGACGTCGAGGCCGACCGTGGTGGTCAGCGCCTCGAAGCCGGGCAGGGCGCGTTCATAGCTGATCTTGCCGCCGATCTTGCGCGACCGGTTCTGCGACTGGTCGAACAATGTGCCGACCGGTGCAATGGCGGGATCCTGGAAGGTCGCGATCGCGGCGAATTCGCCGCCGAAAATGTCGCGGCTGCGGTTGAAGAAAAGCTGGGTGACGAGGTTCCCGCCGGCGACATCGCTGTCGGTGTAGGAGAGGGACGCACTTTCGGTGCGGTTCGATCCCGGCGTGCCGGGCGCGTCGCCCTTGACCGCGGTGGTGGGGAGGCCGTTGGCGCGGCTGCCGGCGAGCGGGACATAATCGCCATCGCCCTTCAGTTCATAGCGGTTGAGGATCAGGTCGAGCCGGCCGGTATCGCCCACGGCATAGCCCAGCCGCGCGAAGATATCGGTGGTCTGCGACGCCTGGGTCTCGCCCTGGGTCAGGTTGATGCCGATGCGGCGGTTGCGCGCATCATAAAAGGCGCCGCGCTTTTCATAGGAGGCGCCGACCGTGGCGTCGAAGTCGCCCGCCTTATACTGGACCAGCCCGGCCGCCTTGCCGCCAAAACCGTCATTGTCGAAGCTGTCGCTGGCCGATCCCTGCAGCAGCACCCGGCCGCTGATCCCCTCTTCCTTGGGCGCGCCGACCGTCACCTGATTGACGATACCGCCGGTGCCGCCAATCCCCTGCAGCGCGTTGGAGCCATAGATGAGTTCGACCCGGTCGATGAAGAAGCCGTCGATGGTGAAGCCGTCGCGGCTGCCGTCGCGCAGCGGGGTCGACTGGGGGATGCCGTTGATGGCGTAGAGCGGCGAGCGGCCGCGCAGCGTTTCGCCCGCGCCCGACAGTTTGCCGCGGGTCGGCGAGAAGCTGGGGGTGAGGGTGGAGATGGCATCGGTGACCGAGCCGGAAATCGCGACCTGCTGGTCCAGCATCTGCTTGTCGATCAGGTCGATCGTCAGCGGGAGCGCATTGGGTGGCAGGATCGAGCGGGCGGCAGTGACGACGATCGATTCGCTGTTCTTGTCAGCCTCTGCCTCGGCCTGCTGCGCCGTGGCTGGCGATGCGAGGGCGATGGTCAGCGCCGCCAGCGCGATTGCAGAGTGACGAATTTCGATATGATGCATCATCGCGATCCCCTGATCCATGTTGGGCAGGGCTGCTAACGACAATCGATCGCAAGAACAATCACATTTTGCATAATGCTTATACCCTGAGGCGATAAGCCCGATTTTCCGGCGTTTCGGGAGGCTGTCTCTATCATAAGATACATAAAGATATATCTCATGCATTGACGGCGGTGATTTTTAAGATATATCACAATCCATCATGAAGCATTTTGAAAGAGAGAATATGCATTTTTTCCATTCCGATCGCGGCGCTGGACGCCGGGGTTGCCGGCCGGGCCGGCACATGGATGACGCCATGGCCGATCGCGGTTTCGACCCGCGGGGCTTTGGCCATCGTGGCGGACGCGGCCATGGCCGCTTCTTCGGACCGGGCGGCTTTGGTCCCGAGGGCTTCGGGCGCGGTTTTGGCGGTGGCCGGGCAGGTGGCCGGGGCGGTCCGTTCGGTGAAGATGGCTTTGGTGACGGTCCTTTCGGTGGTGGCCGGGGCGGGCGCCGGCGGCTGTTCGGCAATGACGCGCTCAAGCTCATCCTGCTCAAGCTGATCGCCGATGCGCCGCGTCACGGCTATGACCTGATCCGCGAGATCGAGAGCCTGTCGGGGTCTGTCTATGCGCCCAGTCCGGGCGTCGTCTATCCGACCCTGACCCTGCTGGCCGACATGGACCTGATCGCCGAACAGCCCGGCGAAGGCAGCCGCAAGCTGTTCGCCATTACCGAGGCAGGCACGGCCCATCTGGCCGAGCATGAGGCCGGCGTTGCCGAGGTGATGGAGAAGCTGGCGCATCTGGCGCGCAAGGCCGAACGTAATGATGCCGCGCCGGTGCGCCGCGCGCTGCAGAATATGCGGGTGGCGATCCAGCATCGGCTTGAAAAGGAAGGCGCCGATTCCCAAACCATGTTCGACGTCGCGGCCCTGATCGACGAGGCCGCCAGCAAGATCGAAAGGCTCTGACCCCATGACGCTGACCGCCACCGTGCCGACCACCCATGGCAGCCGTTATCTGCAGCAGCTGTGCAAGCATTGGAGCCACAAGTTCGAGACCAGCTTCGACGCGGACAAGGGCGAGATCGCCTTTCCGATGGGGCCGATCCACCTGAGTGCCGATGCCGAGGCGCTCACCGTGGTGCTGGAACCCTATGCGGACGCGGATGTCGAGACGTTCAAGCAGGTGGTCGCCGACCATCTCGACCGCTTCGCCTTCCGCGAGGCGCCCTTGCCCTTCCACTGGGCCTGAAGGAACGCTTTCCGGCTGCTCGACTATCTTCCGTCATCCTGACGAAAGTCAGGATCCATTCGGCGCTACACCTGTAGGGAAGCGCTGAATGGATCCCGGATCAAGTCCGGGATGACGGCGGTGACTTGGGCGCGGGGGCGCACGCGAAAGGGGCCGGGTCTGCACGGCCCGGCCCCTTCCCTGGTAAGCTCGATGAGGACCGGCAATTCCGGTCCTTCTTTGTATCAGTTGTCGGTCTTGGCGCGCATGGCGGCCATGCGGGCGTTGGTCGCCTGCACGTCGGCGGCGGTGACGATGCCGTCCTTGTCGGCGTCCTGCTCGGCAAAGGCGCGCGCACCCGATGCGTCATATTCGGCCTGGGCCATCTTGCCGTCCTTGTCCTTGTCGAGGACGTTGAAGCGGACATGGGCCTGGCGGATCTGGCGCTGGCGCTCCTCGGTCTTCTTCTCTTCGGTCAGGCTCGATTGGGCGAGCTGCTTTTCGAGGCGGGCGGCATATTCGCCGACATATTCCTCTTCCGACACCCAGCCATCGCCATTGGCATCGGTCGCCTTGAAACGGGCGACGCGCACGGCGTCGAACTCGGCGCGGGTGACCTGGCCGTCATGGTCGCTGTCATAGTCGTGGACGAAGGCGCCGCCTTCATGCGGGGCGGCGAAGGCGGGCGTGCCGGCGGCGGCAACGACGGCGGCGATCAGGATGGAACGGGTGTTCATGGCGTGTCTCCGGGATATCAGGCGGCGTCGAAGGCCAGCGTGTAGGTGTAGCTGCGATAGGGTGTTTCTGACCCGGTGGGTGCGGCGCCGCGATGGCGGACCAGGATCAGATAGGTGCCGGCATCGTCGGGCTTCAGGCTGAAGCGGCCCTGCGCGTCGCTCTTGGTCTCGGTCGCGACCTTGCGGCCGTCATGCACGCCGGCGCTGCGGAACAGGGTGACCTGCGTGGCGGGCAGGGGCTTGCCGTCGAACAGCAGCACGAAGCTGGCATCGCTGCCCGACACGATGGCGTTGGGATGGGTGACCGGCTGGATTTCGAGGCCCATGCCGACCGGCTTGAGCGCGGCCTGCGTCGTCTGGCCGCGGGTGACATAGGCGTCTGCCAGCGTCATGCTCTGCACTTCGACCTCCTGCGCGCCCGGCTTGGGATCGCCGCCCTCGCCGCGCATCACCCAGACATCGCCGACGCGGAACATCTTGCCCTTGCGTCCGGCGCGCTGGCCGGTGGTGATGCGATAGGTGCCGTCCGTCTTCAGGTCGGCCTCGAACACTGACAGGTCACGCAGATAGGTGACCGGGCCGGTGGTCGCCTGGCTGCCATCCGGCGCGACCAGGTGGAAGGGCGCGTCGCGCATCGCGACTTCGGGGACGAAGGCGTCCTCGGCAAAGGCCGAGGTGACGGTGACATGGTCAGCCTTTCCGGCATCGAACAGGGTCGGCAGCACATAGGGCATATGCGCCTGGGCGGCAGTGGCTCCGGCCAATAACAGCACAGGCAAGGCGGCGGCGAACAGGGCGTTCACCGGGCGGCGATGGTTGGACAATGGGGTTCCCCTTGGTTTCGTTACGCCTCTCTATAGTGAGAATCACTTGCAATAGCATTTAATCGGAGTAGAGAGCGGCCCGACCCGGCGCCTGATGCGCCGCAACAATGATATGGGGGCATTTTTCATGACCAAGTCCAAGACCCTGCTACTGCTGGGCACCGCGCTGATCGCGCTGCCGCTGCCGGTGATGGCGCAGGAGCAGAGTGACGACATTGCGGTGGCGAGCGATTCGCAGTTCGCACTCGACCGGATGATCATCTCCGCTGGCGTCGAGAAGGTCGCGCTGGACACGCCGCAGGCGGTGACCGCGCTGGATCAGGAGGATATCGACCAGTTGCAGGCGACGACGATCGGCGACCTGCTGGAAGGCATGCCGGGCGTCAATGTGCAGGGCGGCGTCGGCCAGCTGGGCCAGGGCTTCAACATTCGCGGCATGGGCACGGCGATCGGCGACAGCGACAACCGCATCCTGATGACGGTCGATGGCGTCACCAAATTCTACGAACAATATCGCATGGGTGCCTTTTTCAGCGAGCCCGAACTCTACAAGCGGGTCGAGGTGCTGCGCGGCCCGGCATCCTCCACCCTCTATGGCGCGGGCGCGCTGGCGGGCGTGATCAACTTCACCACCAAGGATGCGTCGGACTTCCTGCGCGACGGCGACAAGCTGGCCGTGCGGTTGAAGGGCGCGACCGAAACCAATGCGCAGGGCCATACCCTGTCGGGCATCGTCGCGACCGAGCCGGTCGACGGCGTCGAGCTGCTGGGCAGCTATAATTATCGCCGCACCGACGATTACAAGAGCGGCAATGGCGACATCGTTGCTGCCTCCGCCACCGAATCCGACAGCTGGCTGGTCAAGGGCCGGGTCGCGATCGGCGGCAACAAGAAGCATGCGATCTGGGCGTCCTACCAGGACTGGATCAGCGATGCGCCGCAGGTCTATGACCAGATTTCGGCCGCCACCGGCAGCTCGCTGATGCGCCGCCGGGTCCACGACAAGACCGCCGTGCTGGGCTATGTGAACGACTTTGACGGCAGCAAATTCTTCAATGTCGAGGCGCAGGTCGCCTATTCGCTGTCCAAGGTCCACCAGACTGAGACGACCTTCCTGGGCGCGAACCTGGAATATTCCGATTTCTCCTATGAAAGCTGGCAGGCCAAGGTCCAGAATACCAGCGAGTTCGCCATGGGCGGCGACTGGACGACCTTCCTGATCCTGGGCGGCCAGTGGAGCACGCAGGAACGGCGCAACCCGCGCGTCAATTTCGACGGCACGGTGACGCCGGGCGCGGGCACCCATCCCGAAGGCGACATGGACCGCTATGGCCTGTTCGGTCAGCTGGAGATCGTCTGGTCCGACAAGCTGACCATCATGCCGGGCATGCGCGTCGACTGGACCCGCCTGACGCCGGGCGACACGGTGGTCGGCGGCACCGTCCTCACCGACAAGGTGAAGGATAGCGGCGTGTCGCCCAAGCTCGCCGCGCTCTACAATATCACACCCTGGTTCGGCCTGTTCGGGTCGGTCGCGCGCACCGTGCGCATGCCCAATATCGACGAAATCTTCACCCGCAGCGCGACCCGGCCGAACAATCCGGATCTGAAGCCCGAGAAATCGGACAATTATGAAGCCGGCTTCACTTTTTCCTTCGACGATATGCTGGGCAAGAATGACCGCTTCCGCGCGAAGACCACCCTGTTCCAGAACGACGTCAAGGATCTGATCGTCAACGTCTCGGCGGCGGCGGGCACGCCCTATTTCCAGAATATCAACCGGTCGCGCTTCAAGGGCATCGAACTGGAAGCCGAATATGGCATGGGCGGCTTCTATGCGCGCGGCAATGCCAGCTTCATCGATGGCAAGAACCGGCTGACCGGCGATTATCTCAACACCATCCCGGCGAACGACTATCGCCTGACGCTGGGCTATAATGATGTGGCGAGCGGCCTGTCGGGCGGCTGGACCGGCGAATTTGCCGAGCGCCAGGACAAGGTGACGCCGGGCAGCTTTGCCTCGGCCGGGTCGGGCCTGGCGACGCCGGGCTACAGCGTCCACAACCTGTTCTTCGCCTTCAAGCCGCAGGGTGGCGTAGCCAAGGGCTTCGAATTCCGCATCGCCATGGATAATATCTTCGACAAGCAATATCGCCGCCATCTGTCGTCGCTCGCCGCCGAGGGACAGAGCTTCCGCTTCACCGTGGCGAATAGCTTCTGACGCCATGACGGGCGTGCGGCGTCCCTTTCGCGTCACGGGGCCGGCGGCGGCCTCGCTTGGGATCAACGCGCTGCTGATCGCGGTGCTGCTGAACCTGGGCATGGGCCGCGCGCCGAAGCGCGAGGAGGGGGCTGCACTGACCGTCATGTCGCTGGCGGCGCTGAAGGGCGTGGAGCAGGGGGTGGAGCAGGCCGAGGCGGCGGAGGCGACGGCGCAGCCCGAAGCCCCGGTGCCGATGCAGGCGCCGCCCCCCACGCCGGTCAGCCCGCCGCAGCCGGTGCCGCCGCCGATGGTGGCGATCCCTTCCGCATTGTCGCTGCCCGTCGCGGTGGCGCCGGCTGCTCCGTCCACACCGGCGGCCGCAGCGGCGTCGTCGCAGGCCGCGGCCAGGGCGGCGCCGGTCATGGCCGCCAGCGCCGGCGCGCCGCCGGCCCGGCGCGGCGTCGCCGACGGGCTGGACGCCAACGCCCCGGCCGGCAACAGCCGCGCCTATGCCGCGCGGGTGCGTTCCTGGCTCTATGCCCACAAAATTTATCCCCGCCGCGCCAGGATGCGGCATGAGGAAGGGGTGGTGAACGTCCGCTTCGTGATCGACCGCGCCGGCATGCTGATCGAAGGGCGGGTGATCAGCAGTTCCGGCCGCGCCTCGCTCGACGAGGAAGCCGCCGCCATGCTGCACCGCGCCTCGCCCTATCCCAAGGCCCCGTCCGACATATCCGGCGACCGCATCGAATTCACCGCGCCGGTGGAATTCGTGCTGCCGGTGTAGCGGGGGATGGTCTGGGGACGGCCATTTGTCGACATTTCCAACCTGAAATGGATCGCCTACAATATGCCTTAGTGGAGGGGCTATGGCACTTGCGATCGAGCAATGGATTAGACGAAAATCGATCGCCGCCGTCGATGCCGGGCTAGGCGAGTGGGCGGATGCTTCGGAAATATCGGTCCTCGGTAAGCCAATTTACCAAATGCACGACGGCCCCGTAAGGCTTGTGCTATCGGAGCTAGGCTTTGCGTACGATGGTGCTCCAGCCGCCTTTGAATGCAGATATGATCAGGTGAAAGTCCTCCACCTTGTTCCGCTTCGAGAACTGCTGCCCAAAAATCATGATCTTCTACCGAGAAATGATCAAAGTAGATTGTTGATAATGGGGATCACTCGACAGAGCAGCCTGCAACGCCTTGAGATGCAATTCTCACTCAGAGCGTATAGTCAGATTGCCTCGGTGCTTCCGCACATTATTGATGGATTGCCGTAAAGGCGTCGGGCGGTTCAAAGTTTTAACGGATGCCTTCACCCGGCTTGCCTCCTGCTGGCGGAGCAAGCCGGGTGGGTAGGGCGGTTCAGCCCTTGGCCTTGGCGGCGGCGATATAGGCCTGGACCTGTTCGCCCAGCACGTCGAGCGGCAGGGCGCCGTTGGCCAGCACCACTTCATGGAAGTCGCGAATGTCGAACTTCGCGCCCAGCGCCTGTTCGGCTTCCTTGCGCAGCTGGGCGATGCGTATCTGGCCGATCATGTAGCTGGTCGCCTGGCCCGGATTGTTGATGTAGCGATCGACTTCCTTGACGATGTCACGTTCCGACAGGGGCGCATTGTCGCGGAAATACTGGATCGCCTGTTCGCGCGTCCAGCGCTTGGCGTGCAGGCCGGTGTCGGTGACCAGCCGGATCGCGCGCCACATCTGCAGCGAGAGCATGCCGAATTCCGAATAGGGATCGCGATAGGCGCCCATTTCCTTGGCCAGGCGCTCGCTATAGAGGCCCCAGCCTTCGGTATAGGCGCCATAATAGCCGAAGCGGCGGAATTTGGGCAGGTCGGGCAGTTCCTGCGCGCGGGCGATCTGGAAATGATGGCCCGGCGCGCCTTCATGATGGGCGATCGCCGCGACCTGCGGCTTCTGCACCTGATTCATGTCGGCGAGGTTGACGTAGAAGATGCCGGGGCGCGACCCGTCGGGCGCCGGTTGGTTGTAGAAGGCGACCGAGGCGGTTTCCTGCCGCCAGGCCTCGACCGCGCGCACCTCCAGCTTCGCCTTGGGCAGGACGCGGAAGAAACGCGGCGCGGCATCCATGGTCTGGGCGATGGCGGCGCGGGCGTCCGCCAGATAGGCTTCGCGGCCGGCGGCGTCATTGGGATATTTGAACTTGGGATCGGTGCGCAGCGCCTGGAAGAAATCGGTCAGCGATCCGGCAAAGCCGATCCGCGCCTTCACCGCCTCCATCTCCGCCCGGATCGCCTTCACCTGGTCCAGGCCGATCTGGTGGATCTGGTCGGCGTTGAGGTTGGTGGTGGTGTAGAAGGCGAGGCGGGCGTTATAATAGGCCTCGCCGCCCGGCAGGCTCCAGGCACCGTCATTGCCCTTGGCCTTGGGCTCGATCGCATCGAGCGCGGCGAACAGGGTCTGGAAGCCCTTGGCGAAGGGGCCGGTGAGCGCCGCCTGCGCGTCCGCGATCAGCTTGGCCTTCTCCGCATCCGATGCCTTGAGCGCGCCGACCTTCTTCTTGAAATCGGCGAACAGGGTCGAGTCCGGCCCCTGGTCGAAGGGCGCGCCGCTGATCACCTTCTTCGCGTCGGCACGGGCAGGGGCGAACACCATCTTGGGCGGGACGATACCCTGTGCCGCCTGGTCGCGCATCTTGGTCGCGACCTCGTTCATCACCCGTTCGCTATCACGCAGGCGGGCGATATAGGCCTGGGCATCCGCTACGCTGTCGACGCGATGCTCGTTGATCAGGAAGACCGGGATGTTGCCCGCCGGGCTGCCATTGGTGGACACGGGGAAGGCATATTTGGCGAAGGGCGCCTGCTGCTTCGACGTCGCCACCTGCGCTTCGAACAGGCGATAGCTGAGGCGCGCCGAGGGGCCGAGACGTTCGGGCGAGAAGCGGCGATGCAGTTCGGCAAGTTGCTGTTCCTGCAGCGCCAGGCTGCGGGCGTCGGCCCGTTCGCTATAATCGTCGAGCTTGCCATAGTCGGTCTTGAGGCCAAGGCTGGTCATAGATTCCGGGCTGAGCGCTAGTTGCTGGTCGAACGCCTGATCGAGGAAGGCGAGCAGCGCCTTGTCTTCCTGCGCGGTCGCCGATGCGGGCGCAGCGGTAGGCGCCTGGGCCAGGATCGGTGCGGGGGCGCCGAGGGCAAGGAGCAGCGCGAGCGAGATACGGACGGTCATGGCAATTCCTGTCGCGAATGGGGATGCGGAGGAGAGACAGGCGCGCGGGCGCCAAGTCAAGCCGGGCCTTGCGAAAGCGATCGCTTTTCCGGGACTTGGACGACCGTCCCTGAAGCCTCTGGACAGGCCGTGCCTTTCTGCCATCTATTTTGCGTGCGACAATCAAAGGTTGAGCGGGGGTAGGGCGATGGCGATCAGTCTCAAGGTCAATGGACAGACGCGCACGGTGGAGGCCGATCCGGCCAAGCCTTTGCTGTGGGCGCTGCGCGAGGATCTGGACATGGTCGGCACCAAGTTCGGCTGTGGCGCGGGGCTGTGCGGCGCCTGCACCGTGCATATCGACGGCAGCCCGGCGCGCGCTTGCCAGACGCCGATCGGCGAGGCGCAAGGGATGGCGATCACCACGATCGAGGCGGTGGCGCAGAGCGATGCGGGCAAGCGGATATCCGACGCCTGGGTCAAGCTGGACGTGCCGCAATGCGGCTATTGCCAGGCCGGGCAGATCATGAGCGCGACCGCGCTGCTGGCGACCACGCCTGACCCCAGTGACGAGGACATCGATGCGGCGATGATGGGCAATCTCTGCCGCTGCTCCACCTATGTCCGCATCCGCGCCGCGATCAAGGATGCGGCCAGGGCGGGAGCGAAGGCATGAACGCGCCGATCCTGTCGCGCCGCCGCTTCCTCAGCGCCTCGCTGGTCGCGGGCGGTGGTTTGCTGTTCGACCTCAACATCCCGTTGGCGGGCGCGGCCGAGGGCGCGCCGCAGATATTGACCGCCTTCGTGCGCATCCTGCCCGACAATCGCGTCATCATCGGCGCGAAAAATGCCGAGATCGGGCAGGGCGCCAAGACCATGCTGCCGATGCTGATCGCCGAGGAACTGGATGTCGATTGGGCGCAGGTGACGATCGAGCAGACCCATGCCGACCAGAAGATTTTCGGTGGACAAACCGCGGGCGGCAGTCGCACGACGCCGCGCGAGTGGCTGCCGACGCGCAAGGCCGGGGCGGCGGCCCGCGCGATGCTGGTCGCGGCTGCGGCGCAGCAATGGGGCGTGGCGCCCGCGACATTGAAGACCGGCAGTGGCAAGGTGAGCGATCCCGCATCGGGCAGGAGCATGACTTACGCGGCGCTCGCCGCTGCCGCCGCGCAGCAGCCGGCGCCCGATCCGGCGACATTGACGCTGAAAGACCCCAGGGATTTCCGCATCATCGGCCAGTCGATCGGCGGCGTCGATACGCCCGCGATCGTCGCGGGTAAACCGCTGTTCGGGATCGATTTCAAGCTGCCCGGCATGCTCTATGCCGTGCTGGAAACCTGCCCGGCCTTTGGCGGCACGTTCAAGACGGCCAATCTGGACGCGGTGAAGGCGCTGCCCGGCGTGGCCCATGTGCTGACGATCAAGGGCGACGGCACGCCGGAATCCTTGTTCGATGGCGTCGCCATCCTGTCGACCAGCTGGTGGAGCGCCAATCAGGCGCGCGAGGCGCTGAAGGTCGAATGGGACATGAGCGCGGTCAGCGGCTTTTCAACCGAGGGCTATGCGGCGCAGGCGGCCGAACGGCTGAAGGGCAAGGCGGATGGCGACATCGTCCGTGCCGGTGACGTGGAGGCCGCCTTTGCCGGGGCGGCGAAGACGGTCAGCGCGCAATATGATTATCCGTTCCTGGCGCATGGCACGCTGGAGCCGCAAAACTGCACCGCTTTGTTCAAGGATGGCGCGATCGAAATCTGGGCGCCGACGCAGAATCCGGAAAGCGGGCGCGGGCTGGTGGCCAAGGCGCTGAACCTGCCGCCGGACAAGATACGCATCAACTTCACCCGCATCGGCGGCGGTTTCGGCCGACGGCTGATGAACGATTATATGGTGCAGGCGGCGGCGATCGCGGCGCAAGTGCCGGGCGTGCCGGTGAAGCTGCTGTTCAACCGCCAGCAGGATATCCAGCGCGACTTCTACCGCCCGGCTGGCTGGCATGGCTTCCGGGCGGCGCTGGACAAGGGCGGCAAGCTGACGGCCTTCCAGGATCATTTCGTGACCTTCGGCAAGGATGGCAAGCCGGTGCGGTCGGCCGAGATGCCGGCGACCGAAATCCCCGCCGGCCTGATCGACACGGTGCTGCTGGAACAGAGTTTCATTGCCACCAACATGCCGACCGGCTGGCTGCGCGCGCCCGGCTCCAACGCGCTGGCCTTCGTCACCCAGGCCTTCCTGGACGAAGTGGCGCAGGCGGCGGGCAAGGATCTGCCGACGCTGATGCTGGAACTGCTGGGCGACCCGCGCGAATTGCCGCGCGGTCCCAATGCGCCGCCTTTCGTTACCGGCCGCGCCAAAGGCGTGATCGAGAAGGTGGTGGCGATGAGCGGCTGGGCCGATCGCGCCAAGCTGCCCAAGGGGCGGGGCAAGGGCTTTGCCTTTTATTACAGCCATATGGGCTATTTCGCCGAAGTGCTGGAGGTGGCACTGGTCGACGGCATGCCCAAGGTCGCGACCGTGTGGGTCGCGGGCGATGTCGGCAGCCAGATCATCAACCCGATGAATGCGCTGCACCAGGCGCAGGGATCGGTGATCGAGGGGCTGGGCCAGGCACTGGCCGGGCAGAAGATCACGCAGGTGGCCGGCGCGGTGGAGCAGGCCAATTTCGACACCCATCCGTTGCAGCGCATCCCCGATACGCCGCACATCATCGTCGAGTTCGTGAAGACCGATTATCCGCCGACCGGCATGGGCGAGCCGGCGCTGCCGCCGGTGATCCCGGCGCTGGTCAACGCGCTGCATGCCGCGACCGGCAAGCGCATCCGCACCCTGCCGATCGTGCCGGAGATGTTCGCCTGAACCCTGTTTTCCAACCCCTCTTTACTTGGCCTGAAAAATCTTGATGATCGTCAAGAATCTGATGGCGGATCGACATGGCGTCATCCGTCATGCCGGTCAGAGGGGCAAAAAAGCCCCCGCCTGAGATTGGGTCGCGTCCAGGGCAAAAGACCGGACGCCAAAGGGGGACATCAGGGTGAAGCAGCTTCCGGTGAAGTTCGGTCTGTTGGCGTTGCTCTCTGCGTCGGTCGTGCTGGCCCAAGGGGGTAGCGGGGCCGATGGCGGCCCCGACGGCGCGACGATGAAGGAGACGGAGGAGGGCATCCCCGTCACCGATCCGCTGGTCCAGGAAAAATGCGGCAGCTGTCACGCTCCCGATGCCAAGGGCAACCTGTCCCGCATCAGCTGGGTGCGTACCACGCCGGAGGGCTGGGCGCAGGCGATCAAGCGGATGGTGCGCTTGAACGGTCTGGGGATCACCCCCGAGGAATCGCGCGCGGTCATCAAGTCGCTGTCCGCCTCGCACGGGCTGGCGCCGGAGGAGGCGCGGCCGGTCATGTATCTGCCCGAAAAGCGGATCGTCGATGAAGTGCTGCCCAATGAGACTATGCGCGGCGCCTGCGCCAGCTGCCATGCCTTTGCCCAGCCCCTGTCCTGGCGCCGGTCGAAGCTGGAATGGAAGACGCTGCAGGATCTGCATGTCGCGCTTTATTCGCAGGCCGACGCCCAATATCGCCGCCCGGCCGAGGATAGCGAGCAGCCCGCCGGCCGCGACCCCAAGGACAAGATGACGCGCGGCGAATATGCGCTGACCTACCTGCCCAAGGTGGCGGGGCTGCATACGCCCGAATGGGCCGCCTGGAGCTCGCGTCTGCGCGCGCCGCGGCTCGCGGGCGACTGGCTGGTGGTGGCGTCGGTGCCGGGGCAGGGCCGCTTCGTCGGCACGATGACGGTGGCGCCGGGCGCGGCCGCCGACGAGTTCAAGACCAGCGCGTCGCTCACCTCGCTCTCCAATGGCGCGACCATCAGCCGCATCGGCACCGGCCTCGTCTATTCCGGCTATAGCTGGCGGGGCTCGTCCAAGGGCGGCGCGGCGCCGGGGAAGCCCGATGATCTGGGCAGTCCGGCGCGCGAGACGATGTGGTTCGCGCCCGACCAGCAGCGCGCCGAAGGACGCTGGTTTTGGGGCGAATATCAGGAATTCGGCTATGATGTGAAGCTGGTCCGCGCGACCGCCGCGCCCGCGATCCTGGCGGTGACGCCGGGCGCGGTAAAGGCCGGGGTGAAGGGCGTCGATGTCACCATCTGGGGCCATAATCTGCCCGCATCCCTGACGGCGGCGGATGTCGATCTGGGCGCGGGTGTCACTGTCGCCAGGGTCGTGTCGGCGACGCCGGGCAAGGCGGTGCTGAGCGTCGATGTCGCGGCTAGCGCCCCCGCCGGCCAGCGCGATGTCGGCATTGGCGGCGCGGTGCTGGAAAAGGCATTCCCGGTCTATCGCAAGGTCGATTATCTCATGGTCACGCCGGAAACGAGCCTGGCGCGGCTGGGCGGCACCAAATTCGCCAAGGGCTACCAGCAATTCGAGGCGATCGGTTATGACAATGGCCTGGATGGCAAGCCCAGCACCGGCGACGATGTCGCGATCGGCCCGGTCGACGCGACCTGGTCGATGCAGGAATTCATGTCGGTCTATTATGATGACGACATGAAATATGTCGGGGCCTTGAGCCCCACCGCCTTCTTCACGCCGGGGCTGGAAGGCCCCAATCCCGAACGCCGGTTCAGCCGCAACAATTATGGCGAGGTCTGGGTCGTCGCCACGGCGAAGGCGGAGAAGGACAAGTTCGGCAAGCCCCTGAGCGCCCGGTCCTATCTGGTCGTGACCGTGCCCATGTATCAGCGATTCGACCAGCCGGAGGTGTCGCGATGACCGTCATGCAGGCCCCTGCCTATCGCCGCGCCGAATATCATGGCTTTGCCGCCGGCGGCAGCGACTTCGTCTATCTGGTGAGCGCCGGCGCGATCTTCGAGATCGATGCGCAGGTGCAGGCCGTGCTCGAACGGCTCAACGGCCGGGAACTGAGCCATGCCGCGCTGGTGCGCGAACTGGCGGGCGAGGACGGCGACCTGGCCGGGGCGGAGGCGCTGGTGCGCGAATTGCGCGCGGTGCAGATCATCCATCTGGGCGCGGCACCGGTGTCGGTGCCCGAAGCGCCGCCGGCCGATTTTCCGCTCCAGGCGCTGGTGCTCAACATCACCAACCAGTGCAACCTCGCCTGCACCTATTGCTATGAATTTGGCGCGGACAAGATCGCGACCCCGGCCGGCAAGCCCAAATATATGACGCTGGACACGGCGAAGGCGTCGGTCGACCTGCTGATCGCCGAGGCGGCTCATCGCCCGTCGGTCCACATCACCTTCTTCGGCGGCGAAACCTTGATGAATTTCAAGCTTTTGCGCGATGTGGTGGAGTATGCCAATGGCGCCACGGCGGCGGCAGGCAAGGGGATCACCTACAGCCTCACCACCAATGCGACCTTGCTGACGCCGGAAATCGTCACCTTCCTGTCGGACAACCGGGTCGGCGTGACCGTGTCGATGGACGGCCCGCCCGAACTGCAGGACAAGCATCGCGTCTACAAGAATGGCAAGGGCAGCTATGCGGTGATCGAGCCGCGGCTGCGCACGCTGATCGCCCATCACCGCACCCGCGCCGTGACCGCCCGCGTCACCCTGACCGAGGGCGTCACTGATGTCGTGCGCATCTTCCGGCACCTGAAGGATGATCTGGGTTTTCACGAAGTCGGCTTCGCGCCGGTGACCACGGGGGAAACGCGGGCCTATTCGATCGATGCCGACGGCATGGACAGCGTGCTGGCGCAGTTCAACCTGCTGGCGCGCGAATGGCTGGAATATGCGCTGCGTGGGCAGGTCCATGGCTTCACCAATGTCAGCGAGACGATCAGCGAGCTGATTTCGGGCGTCAACAAATCGCATCCCTGCGGCGCGGGCATGGGGCTGATGGGGGTCAGCCCGTCGGGCGACCTGTCACCCTGCCACCGCTTCACCGACGCGGACACCCATGTGATGGGCCATGTGTCGAGCGGTATCGACCGGGTCAAGCAGGGCGATTTCCTGAGCCGCGGCCATGTCGGCGCCAAATATGATTGCCAGAGCTGCTGGGCGCGGCCGCTCTGCGCCGGGGGCTGCCACCATGAGGCGTTCGTCCGCTATGGCGACACCGGCCACGCCAATCTCCATTATTGCGACTGGATCCGGCAATGGACCGATACCTGCCTGCATATTTATGGCGAGCTGGCGGTGAAGAACCCCGGCTTCCTCGAGCATTTCGCTGAACGAAAGGGGCTGTCATGAAGCATCTTCGTGCCATCAACAAAAAGGCGCGGCGGATCGACGACGCCGTGACGCAGATGGAGGCGGTGATCGAGGCCGCGGCTGCGTCGGGCGCGACGCCGTCCGACATGGAAGAGGATGTCGTCGCCCTGCAACAGGCGCCGCGTCCCCATGTGCCGATGGGCTGCACCCTGTCCTTCTCGCCCGGCTGGGAAGTGGATGCGGGCGGCGGCACCGCGGGCCTGTGCCAGCCGGTCGAGCGCGACATCTATGACTGCTACGTCACCTGCTTCTGGCCGGTGCAGGTGCCCGATCATGTGAATTATTCGCCCGACTGGGCCAGCAACTGCGCCACCGCGACCAAGGACTGGCGCAATCTCGACCTGGTATTCCCATGAGGCGCGCGATGCAGAAAATCCGCTTTGTTCTGGCGGCGGGCCTCGCCGCGCTGGCGACCATCCCCACCCATGCCGCGACCCTGTTCTTGGGCGCCTATCCCGACGTCCTGCTGGTCTTTGACGAGGGCAAGGGCGCGGTGACGCAGAAGATCAAGCTGGACACTGGCCTGCCGACCGCGATGAGCCTGTCGGACGATGGCAAGCGCATCTATGTGTCGACCATCACGACCAGCGGGATCGAGGTGATCGACGCCGCCAGCCGGCAGGTGGTGAGCAAGTTCAGCCTGAATGACGGCGCCAACCGGGTGCGCTTCTATGGCGGCGTGGCGGACCCGGCGGGCCGCTATTTCTACACGATCATCACCAGGATCGACAAGGACATGGACCGCTACAAGGTCAGCAAGCCGCTCTATGGCGTCATTGACCTGAAGCTCGGCAAGCTGGTGCGCACCGCCGAGATCGAGAAGGATGATGAAAAGGCGATCGGCGGCTTTCGCGTCGCCTTCAAGGTGTCGGGCGACGGCAAATATCTCTACGCCTTTGGCGAGAAGGTGATCGTGATCGACACCGCGACGCTGAAGGCCACCGATCGCATCGACCTCGCCCGGCCCGAGGGCACGGGGCTGGAGAATGTCGGCTTTGGCGGATCGCTGGAGACGCTGCGCACGCCCGGCCAATATGTCTCGCTGTTCAACGCGGCCGACCCCTATATCCACAGCAAGATGTTCGGCCTGGCCCGGTTCGACCTCAACAGCCGCCAGTTCGACTTCACCCCGATCGGCCCGGCGCCCGCCGCGATGGCGGGCCTGGAAATCACGCCCGACGGCAAGCAGGCATATACCGTCGTGACCAACGGCACGCTGGGATCGAAGCGGTGTGAGTTCTGGCACATGGACCTTTCCACCAATGCGGTGGTCGACAAGGCCGAATTCCCCTGCCGCTCGCGCTTCCGCTTCGGCATGTCGATGGATGGGGCCAAGCTCTATATCTACGGCGCCAGCTTCGACATCGAAGTCTATGACGCGAAGACGCTGAAGCTGGAAGCCACCTGGGATCTGGGCAATGACGCGACCGGCGCCGGCATGGTGGCGGTGCCGTGACCCGTTCCGGCCGTCCCGACACTCCGATGGCCGTGGCCATCCGGGGCAGCGGGATGGCCGCCAATGCCTGCGCGCATCTGCTGAAAGGGGCGGGGCTCCGCGTCGGACAGGAGCCCGCCCATCGCCCGCCGGTGCCCAGCCTGTTGTTGAGCGAGGCGGCGCTGGCGCTGATGCGGGACCTGTTCGCCCGGCCGGACCTGTTCGCCGACGCCCCACGTGTGCGGCGCCGGCTGGTCGCCTGGGGCGGGGCGCCGGTGATGGTGCCGCATGAGGCGGTGCTGGCGTCGGAAGAACGGGTGCAGGCCGCGTTCGCGGTGGCGGAGACAGCGCCGATCGCCGCGCCCGATTTCACCATCCCCGCCGCGCCGCCGCTGCCGATGGGCGAACTGCATGTCTTTGGCGAGCGTCATGCCGTCGCCGCCCGCGTGCGGCTGCGCGATCCGGCCTGCCGCGAGGAAGGGCGGGTCGAGGCGGTCGAGAGTGGCTGGCTGTTCCTGGTGCCGGCGAACGGGGGCGAGGGCTGGCTGCTGGGCGTCGGTGGCGAGATCGACGCGCTGCTGGCGCAGAGCCGGCTGATCGCGCCGGTGGTCGATCCGATCAGTGGATCGTCGCGCCCCTTTCTCGCCGCGCCGCGCCTGCATTTGCCGCTGGTCGGCGACGACTGGCTGGCCTGTGGCACGGCGGCGATCGGCTTCGATCCGATCTGTGGTGATGGCACGGCCCAGTCGGTGCGCGAGGCCATATTGGCGAGTGCGGTCCTGACGGGAATCGCGGAAGGCGGCGACCGGGGCGCGCTGCTCGGTCATTATCAGGCGATGCTGATCGCGGCGATGCGCCGGCATCTGCTGCTCTGCGCCCAATTTTACGCCGATGGCGGGCAGGGGGAGTGGTGGCGGGCGCAGCATGATGCGCTGATGCAGGGGCATCACTGGTGTACCGGGCTGCTGGCGACACTGCCCGAGCCGCAATATGCGCTGCATGGCCTGCGGCTGGTGCCACGGGGGATGGCGGCATGAGCGCGCCTGCGCCTGTCGCTGAATGGCGCAGCTATCGCCGGCTGCTGCCCTATATCCGGCCCTATCGGCGCGGGCTGCTGCTGGTGCTGGCGATCAGTGTGCTGTCGACCGCGCTGGGGCTGGCGCAGCCCTATCTGTCCAAGCTGATGATCGACCAGGCGCTGCTGCGGCGGGACATGGGCGCGCTGTGGCGGATCGCCGGGATCATGATTACGGTCACGGTGTTGGGTTTCGGCGTCAACATCCTCGCGAGCTATCGCTATGTCCGGCTGTCGGCGGCGATGCTCTACGACATGCGCGCCGCGCTGCTGCGCCATCTCCAGACGCTGTCGCCGCGTTTCTATGCCAGCTTCCGGCTGGGCGATCTCGTTTCGCGCATGAACAGCGATGTGAGCGACGTGCAGCGGATCGCGTCCGACACCCTGCTCTCGGTGGTCAGTAACCTGCTCTTCTTCATCGGCTGCGTCGCGATGATGCTCTGGCTCGACTGGCGGCTGTTCCTGGTCGGGGTGCTGCTGGTGCCGGCCAGCCTGGCGGCCTTGACTCATTATCAGCGGCGGCTGACCGCGCTGACCCGCGACATGCGTGAGCGGGGCGCGGATCTGGGCAGTCTGCTGGTCGATACGGTGATGGGGATGCGGGTCGTCACCGCGCTGCGCGCCGGCGAGCATGAGGTTGGGCGCTTCAAGGCGAAGAATGACGCCTTTGTCGGCGCGATGCTGCGGATGCAGGTCGCCTCCTATATGACCGGGGCGCTGCCCGGCACGCTGATGACCGGGGCGACCTCCGCCGTGATCCTCTATGGTGGCTGGCGGATCATCGAGGGCGACATGAGCATCGGTACGCTGGTCGCCTTCATGACCTATCATATGCGGCTGCTGTCGCCGATCCAGACGCTGATGGGTCTGACGTCGGGCCTTGCCTCAGCGCGGGTGTCGCTGGGCCGCATCTTCGAGCTGTTCGATACGAGGCCCGATGTCGAGGAGCGCGCCGATGCCCCGCCGATCGGCCGGGTGCGCGGCGAGGTGCGCTTCGAACAGGTGGCGATGCGCTATGATCGCGATCCGGTGCTGCGCGACATGGATCTGGCCATCCCCGCCGGCAGCATCTGCGCCATCCTGGGGCCGAGCGGCGTCGGCAAGTCGACCATGGCCGATCTGATGGTGCGCCATGCCGATCCCACCGGGGGGCGCATCCTGCTCGACGGCCATGATCTGCGCGATCTGCGGCTCGACGATCTGCGGCGCGAGGTGATGCTGGTCGACCAGTCGCCCTGGCTGTTCAACGACAGTATCGCCGCCAATATCGGCTTTGCCCTGCCGGATGTGCGGACCGCGGATATCGAGGCCGCCGCCCATGCCGCCGGGCTGGATGCGTTCCTGGCGCGACTGCCCGAGGGGCTGGACACCCGCACGGGCGAGCGAGGGCTGGCGCTGTCGGCGGGCGAGCGGCAGCGTATCGTCATCGCCCGCGCGCTGCTGCGCCGGCCATCGGTGTTGATCCTGGACGAGCCGACATCTGCGCTGGATGGCGAGACCGAGGCGCTGGTGGCGCAGCGCCTGCGCGGTGCGCTGCCCGATGCGACCATCATCCTCATCACCCATAAGCCGGCGCTGGCGCGGATCGCCGACCGGATCGTGACGGTCACCGACGGGCAGGCGCATATGGTGCAGCAGTTCGAGCTGGTTCATGCCTGATCCGTTGCGCATCGCCGTGATCGACAGCGGCGTCCATCCCGATCATCCCCATATCGATGCTGCCCGGCTATTGCCCGGCTTCGCCATCGCCAGGGATGGGGGTGACAGCGAAGCTGACACAGGCGACCGGCTTGGCCATGGCACCGCCGTCATCGCCGCGATCCAGGGTCAGGCGCCCGATGCGCTCTGCCTGCCGATCCGGGTGTTCCATGACGCGCTCAGCACCACGGCGCGGGCGCTGGTCGCGGCGATCGACCGGGCGGTGGCGGCGCGGGTGGACCTCATCAACCTCAGCCTCGGCACCGTCAATCCGGCCCATGGCGAGGCGTTCGCGGCAGCGGCCGAACGGGCGCTGGCGGCCGGCATCCTGATCGTCGCGGCGCGGGATAATGACGGCAGGCCCTGCTATCCCGGCAGTCTGGATATGGTGCTGAGTGTCGGCCTCGACTGGCATTGTCCGCGCGACGATTTTCGGCTGCGGGCGGGGCTGGCTTTCGCCTCAGGCCATCCCCGGCCGATCCCCGGCGTGCCCCAGCGCCGCAACCTCCATGGTGTCAGTTTCGCTGTCGCCAACATGACCGGCCTGATCGCGCGGCAGGGGCGGGCGGGGCTGGCCCGCTGGATGCCGGCCGGCGCCCGCGCAGAGGTCGGTTGATCAGGCGCCCGGTTCGCTGAGCGCAATATCCATGTCGGCAAAGGCCAGGCGCAGCAGTTCGGCCATGGCGTTGCGCGCGGCCGCCGTGTCGCGTGCGGCGATGGCGCGATGCACCGCCTGATGATCGGGCAGGGGGTCGCGCGGCAACAGCTTCTTGCGATGCTTGAAGGTGGTGGTCCAGCTGACCGCCGCGCCGACCGAACTGGCCAGCGCCTCCAGCGCATCATTATGGGTCGCGGCCAGGATGGCATTGTGGAAACGCTGGTCGGCGGCGCGTCCCTCCGGCGTGGACAGGCCATAGCGTTCCATCTCGGCCAGCGCCGCGTCCATGATCGCCAGTTGATCGTCGGTGCGGCGGCGCGCGGCAAATTCGGCCGCCGCCGGCTCGATCACGCCGCGCAGCTCGAACAGGTCGCGGATGAAGGCGCGGTCGGGTTCGCCGGCGAACATCCAGGCGAGCATTTCGGGATCGAGCACGTTCCAGCGCGCGCGCGGCAGGACGCGGGTGCCGGCCTTGGGGCGGCTTTCCAACATGCCCTTGGCGATCAGGATGCGGATCGCCTCGCGATAGGCGGTGCGCGATACGCCGAGGCGTTCCGACGCCTCGATCTCGCCCTCGAACAGGTCGCCGGGCTTGTGCTTGCCGGTCAGGATGGCGGTGCCCATGTCGCGGGCGATCGCCTGATGAATGCGGAGCGAGCCTTCGTCCGACGCGAACTTGCGTTCCGGTCCGTCCTTGCGCTCGCTCCCCATTCTACCTCCGTTGAATTTAGTCCTCAAAATCAGCCGTAGGGCAATGCCGGCCACAAAGGAAGGCATCGGCCACCAGGCGCAGCGGCGCGGTGTCGGCGTCGATCGCCTTGTCCGCCACCAGCCCGACGAAGCGCCGATACATGGTCGGATATTCCTCGTCCGGCGCCTTCAACTGGACTTCGCCGTCCAGGGTCAGCGTATTGCCGCCTTCGGACAGGAGCAGCTTGCCCTTGCTGGTTTCGACCGCAATGTCCCAGGTCTGGGGACCGGTCTGGCGCCAGTCGAACACGGTGTCGATCTTTGCGCCCGAAGCGGTCGCCATTGCCAGCGTCGCGCCGATCGGCGCCTGCTTGTTGGACGGCACTTCCAGTTCGGCCGACAGCAGGGTGATCGGCTCGGCAACGATTTCGGTCAGGATCGACAGGGCGTTGATGCCCGGATCGAACACGCCGAAACCGCCAGCTTCCCAGATCCAGGGCTGGCCCGGATGCCAGTGACGGACATCCTCGCGCCACTGGATCGAGATGCGCTCGACCGTGCGCGACGCCATCCAGTCCTTGGCCTGGGCCACGGCGGCGGCATAGCGGCTGTGCCAGCTGGCATAGAGGGTGACGCCATTGGCCTTGGCCAGCGCGATCAGCGCGTCGACTTCCGACACGGTCGCGCCCGGCGGCTTTTCCAGGAAGACATGTTTGCCGGCCAGGATCGCCTGACGGGCCGCCTGATAGCGGACCTGCGGCGGCTGGCACAGGATGACGGCGTCCATGTCGGGCTCGCCCGCCAGCATCGCGCCGAGATCGGGATAATTATTCACCCCTTCGCCCTGCGCGTTGCGGCTGGCGACGGCGACCAGGTCGATGCCGTCGATCTTGGCGATCGCGGGCAGATGCTGGTCGCGGGCGATCTTGCCCAGGCCTACGAGGCCGGCCTTGATGCTCATAGCGCCTTTACCTTGGTCTTGCCCTCGTCCGCTGCGCGCGTGAGGCCATTGCGGACCGGCAGGGTGAAGGGCTTGGCCTCGACCTCGAACACATCGCCTTCCTGGGTAGCGAAGCCATCGGAGAAGGAGAGGGTGGCGGTGCCGAAGAAATGGACATGAATGTCGCCGGGGCGGCGGAACAGACCATATTTGAAATGATGATGTTCCAGGTTCGCGATCGTGTGCGACATGTTGGTCTCACCCGACAGGAACGGCTTTTCCCACACCGTCTCGCCATTGCGGACGATGCGGCTGGTGCCGCGCAGATCCTGCGGCAGGTCGCCCAGCAGCAGTTCCGGGCCGAGCGATGCCTGGCGCAGCTTGGAGTGGGCGAGCCACAGATAATTGCCGCGTTCGGTGATGTGATCGGAAAATTCATTGCCGATCGCAAAGCCCAGACGCACCGGCGTGCCGTCGGCGTCGATCAGGTAGATGCCGGCGACTTCGGGTTCCTCGCCACCATCCTCGGCAAAGGCCGGCATGGTGAAGTCCTGGCCCGGATCGACCAGGATCTGGCCGTCGCCCTTGTAGAACCATTCGGGCTGCGCGCCGATGCCGTCATCGGCGGGCTTGCCGCCCTCGACGCCCATCAGGAACATGCGCATGCTATCGGTCAGGTCGCCCGAGGCGGCGGCCTTGTGCATCTTGTCGCGGCCTTCGGCCGAGCCGAGATGGGTCAGCCCGGTGCCGGCGACCAGCAGATGCGCGGCATCCTCATGGTCGATCGGCGACAGCAGGGTGACGGTGGACAGGTCCACCGCGTCGCCCAGCTTGCCTGCCGCAAAGGCAGCCAGGCCCTGGCCCGCCGCGATCGCGTCCAGCGCCAGCTGGCGGGTGGAGCTTGCGCCCGTCACCCGCTTCGCCGCGCCGGTCTGGTCGAGGGCGGCGACGCCGCGCGCGCCACCCTCGTTGAACTGAACCAGCGAAATGACGGTCACTGCGCCAGCTCCAGCTTGCCTTCCATGCGGCGGTTGAGCTTCCAGGGGTTGGCCGCCTGCAGCGCCGGCGGCAGCACGGCGTCGACGACGTCCTGATAGCAGACCGGACGCAGGAAGCGCATCATCGCCAGCGTGCCGACCGAGGTGGTGCGGCCGTCCGAGGTCGACGGGAAGGGACCGCCATGGACCATGGCATGGGTCACTTCGACGCCGGTCGGCCAGCCATTGGCGAGCACGCGGCCGACCTTGCGCGACAGCGTCGGCAGCAGCTTGGCGGCATTGTCGGTGTCGCTTTCGTCCATCTGCAGCGTGGCGGTCAGCTGACCTTCCATCTGGGCGATGGTGGCGATCACTTCCTCGATCGTGGCGCACTTCACCAGGATCGACGAGGAACCGAACACTTCATGCGACAGCGCCGGGTTGGCGCGGAACTGCTCGCCGCTGGTGGCGAACAGGGCCGACTGGGCCAGGTTCACGCCTTCGGCCTCAGCGCCGCGCGCCACGGTGGTGACGCCTTCCGCACCGGCCAGCGCCTCGACGCCCTTCTCATAGGCGGCGTGGATGCCCGGCGTCAGCATGACATGGGGCTGGTTGGCCGACAGGGCCGTCGCCGCCGAGGCGACGAAGCGGTCGAGATCGGGGCTGTCGAGCGCAATCACCATGCCGGGGTTGGTGCAGAACTGGCCGGCGAAGAGGCTGAGCGAACCGACGAAGGCGGTGCCCAGCGCTTCGGCGCGGGCCGCGAGCGCGCCCGGCAGCAGCACGACCGGGTTGATCGACGACATTTCCGAATAGACCGGGATCGGCTCTGCGCGGTTGGCGGCGATCTTCATCAGCGCAATGCCGCCGCCGCGCGAACCGGTGAAGCCGACCGCCTTGATGCGGGGATCGGCGACCAGCGCGCCGCCCAGGTCGTTGGTGGTGCCGGGCAGGTAGGAGAAGACGCCTTCATGCAGGCCGCTGGCCTTGACCGCGGCGGCAATGGCGCGGGCGACCAGTTCGCCGGTGCCGGGGTGGGCCGGGTGTCCCTTCACGACGACCGGGCAGCCGGCGGCGAAGGCCGATGCGGTGTCACCGCCCGCGACCGAGAAGGCGAGCGGGAAGTTGGACGCGCCGAACACGGCGACCGGGCCGACGGCATGGTTGACTCGGCGCAGGTCGCTGCGGGGCAGCGGGGTGCGTTCCGGCAGCGCCTTGTCGATGGTGACGTCGAGCCAGTCGCCCTGACGGACATAGGAAGCGAACAGGCGCAGCTGGCCGACGGTGCGGCCACGCTCGCCCTCCAGGCGGCCACGCGGCAGGCCGGTTTCGCTCATGGCGGTGGTGATCAGCAGGTCGCCGATTTCCATGATCTGGTCGGCCACGGCTTCCAGGAAGGAAGCGCGGGTTTCGGGAGACAGGGTCGAGAAGCCCTCGAACGCGCTGTCGGCCAGCGCGCAGGCATCGGCGACATCGGCGGTCGAGGCGTTGTGGAAGGCGACGTCGCCCTTGGCGCCGGTCGACGGATCGACCGCGAAGAAGGGCTCACCACCGGTGCGCTCGGCAGCACCGACCAGAATGGCTCCGTTGAACATGGATATCTCCCGAAATGTCGTGGAAAGGGGGTAATATTTGCCGGAACGGCGCGTCTGTCAGATGGGGACGAGGGGACGCAATTTCGAGCATCGCTGCAGGGAAATTACGTCCTGTTGCCTCCTTTGAATGACGCGCCGTTGACGGCTCTGATGATTAATGGTTGTCGCGCGGCAGGCCCTTGGTCTGGGCGATGCGCTGATATTTCTCCGCGCCTTCCAGGATTGCGCCGGTGTTCATCTGGCCGACGACAGACCGCTGGATTTCCTGCCAGGGGGTCTGCGAGGCGGGATATTTGTAACCACCTTCGGCGATCAGCTTGGCGCGGCGGGCTTCCAGTTCCTCGTCGGAAATCAGCACGTTCACCACGCCCTTCTTCAGGTCCATGCGGACGCGGTCGCCGGTTTCCAGCAGCGCGAGGCCCCCCATCGCCGCCGCTTCGGGCGAGGCGTTGAGGATCGACGGGCTGCCCGAGGTGCCCGACTGACGGCCATCGCCGATGCAGGGCAGGGCCGACACGCCTTCGGTGATCAGATAGGCAGGCGGACGCATGTTCACGACCTCGGCCGCGCCCGGATAGCCGATCGGGCCGGCGCCACGCATGAACAGCAGCGTGTCGGCGGTGATGCCGACCGACGGATCGTCGATGCGGTGGTGATAATCTTCCGGACCATCGAACACGACCGCCGGGCCTTCAAAGGCTTCGGGATCGTCGGGGTTCGACAGATAGCGCATGCGGAATTCTTCGCTGATGACGCTGGTCTTCATGACCGCTTCGTCGAACAGGTTGCCGGTCAGCACCAGGAAGCCGGCTTCCTGCTTGAGCGGCTGGCCGAACGGACGGATGACCTTTTCATCCTCGATCTCCACGCCCTTGCAATTCTCGCCCATGGTCTTGCCATTGACGGTCATTGCGCCTTCCTTGATCAGGCCCTGGTCGATCAGCTGGCTGATGACGGCGGGCAGGCCGCCGGCGCGGTAATAATCCTCGCCCAGATATTCGCCGGCCGGCTGCATGTTGACCAGCAGCGGCACCTTGTGACCGACGGTTTCCCAATCCTTGAGCGGCAGGTCGACGCCCATGTGGCGGGCGATGGCGGCCAGGTGGATCGGCGCGTTGGTCGAACCGCCGATTGCCGAGTTGGCGACGATGGCGTTGTGGAAGGCGTCGAGCGTCATGATGTCGGAGGGCTTGAGATCTTCATGCACCATTTCGACGATGCGCTTGCCGGTGCGATAGGCGGCTTCCTGACGGTCGCGATAGGGGGCGGGGATCGCCGCGCTGCCCGGCAGCATCATGCCCAGCGCTTCGGCGAGCGCATTCATGGTGCTGGCGGTGCCCATAGTGTTGCAGAAGCCGGTCGACGGCGCCGACGACGCCACCAGCTTGATGAAGCCTTCATCGTCGATCTTGCCGGCGGCCAGCAGCTGGCGGCCATGCCAGACGATCGTACCCGAACCGGTACGCTCGCCCTTGTGCCAGCCGTTGAGCATCGGGCCGACCGACAAAGCGATCGCCGGGATGTTGACGGTGGCGGCGGCCATCAGCAGCGCCGGGGTGGTTTTGTCACAGCCGCTGGTCAGGATCACGCCGTCGAGCGGATAGCCATACATGGCTTCGACCAGACCCAGATAGGCGAGGTTGCGGTCAAGGCCGGCGGTCGGGCGCTTGCCGGTTTCCTGGATCGGATGGACCGGAAATTCGAGGGCGATGCCGCCCATTTCGCGAATGCCTTCGCGCATGCGCTCGGCGAGCACGAGGTGATGGCGGTTGCAGGGCGACAGGTCGCTGCCGGTCTGGGCGATGCCGATGATCGGCTTGCCGCTGCGCAGTTCCTCAAGGCTGAGGCCGAAGTTCAGGTAGCGCTCCAGATAGAGCGAGGTCATGTCGATATTGTCTGGGTTGTCGAACCAGGCGCGGCTACGCAGCTTGGGAGTAGGCTTGGACGAATCGCTCATGTGGGCATCCTGACACTTTGAAAAGGCTTGGCACGTTGACGCGCTTGCCTCTCCGATATACTCAGACAAATAACTTTTCAAGGATGCAAAGAGAAGGAAAGTGCGGTTGAACGCGAAAAATCGGACGGGTCATCGATGAACGAATATGCAGTGATCGGCGATTGGGGGACCAGCAATCTGCGACTGTTCCGGGTGGAAGCGGGGCGGATCGTGGCGCGCCGCGACGGGCCAGGCATCGGCGTGGTCGGCCGCGAGGCGGAAGCCGCCTTTGCCGAGACGATCGCTCCCTGGCTGGAGGACGGCCTGCCGACATCGATCCGCCTGTGCGGCATGGTCGGCGCGCGCGACGGCTGGGTCGAGGCGCCTTATGCCGATTGTCCCGCCGATGCCGATAGCTGGGCAGAGGTTGCTGTGCGCTTCGACTGGCGCGGCGCGCCGCTGGCAATCATGGCGGGCCTCGCCTGCACCGACGCCGATGGCATTGCCGATGTGATGCGCGGCGAGGAGGCGCAGATTTTCGGCGCGATGGCGCTCGATCCCCGGCTCGCCACCGGCCGCCATCTGATCGTGCTGCCCGGCACCCACAGCAAATGGACGCTGGTGGAGGATGGCCTGGTGATCCGCTTCCGCACCGTGCCGACCGGCGAACTGTTCGCGCTGCTGCGCGATCGCTCGACGCTCAGTCCCAATATCGCTGCCGCTGACGCCGATCCGGCGGAAGAAGCGGCCGGTTTTGCCGAGGGGCTGGCGCGGGCCGGCGCGGGCCGGCTGCTTGCCTCGCTGTTCGCGGCGCGGGCGATGCGGCTGCGTGCCGGGCGCTCGGCCGACTGGGCGCTGGGCTATCTGTCGGGCCTCGTCATCGGCTGCGAGATTGCCGAAGCGCGCGCCGCGCTGGCCGGCGACACCGGCGTCGTCTTGATTGGTGACGCGCGGCTTTCGGATCGCTATGCCCGTGCCCTCGATGCGCAGGGCATCGCTTCGCAATCGCTGGACGGCGACGCCTGTGCGCGGGCTGGCCTTGGCTTTCTGGAGAACTGACCCATGATCCTCGACGACCTGCTGGCCGACGGCGCGCCGCCGATCGCCGCCATTCTGCGTGGCGTGAAGCCCGAAGAGGCGCTCGATATCGCCGCCGCCCTGGTGGAAGCCGGTATCCGCGTGATCGAGGTGCCGTTCAATTCGCCCGATCCCCTGGTCAGTATCGCCGCAATGCAGAATGCGTTTGGCGACCGCGCGCTGATCGGTGGCGGCACGGTGCTGACGATCCAGGCGGTTGAAGCGCTGGCAGGTGCGGGCGGCCGCATCATGGTGACGCCCAACACGGTGCCCGACGTGATCGCACGCGGCGCCGAACTCGGTCTTGAACTGCTGCCCGGCTTCATGACGCCGAGCGAGGCGTTCCGCGCGGTGGAAGCCGGCGCACGCCGGGTGAAGCTGTTCCCCGCCGCCCAACTTGGCCCGGCCTATGTCAAGGCGGTCAAGGATGTGCTGCCCAAGCATGTCGGCGTCTGGGCCGTGGGCGGCACCGGCGCGGACACGATCGGCGACTGGCTTGCCGGCGGTTGCGAGGGGATCGGCGTGGGCGGCGCGCTCTATCGTCCGGGCGACGATGCGATGACCGTGCGCGCACGCGCGGTCGATCTGGTCGCCGCCTGGCAGCGCGTGAAGGCCTGACCTTTTACTGGACCGGGCTTTCCACCCGGTCCAGCATATCGCGGATCTTCTCGCCCAGCGCCCTGTAGGTGAAGGGCTTGGTCAGCAGCTCGACCCCCGGATCGAGCCGGCCATGATGGATGATCGCGTTGCGGGCATAGCCGGTGGTGAACAGCACGCGCAGGCCCGGCTGCCTGGCCTTGGCGGCGCGGGCAATGTCCGCCCCGGTCATGCCACCGGGCAGCACCACGTCGGTGAACAGCAGGTCGATCGGCTCGGCCGCTGCATCCAGTGCGATCAGCGCAGTCGGGCCATCGCCCGCCTCGATCACGCGATAGCCCAGGTCGCGTAGCACCTCGACCGAATAGGCGCGGACATTCTCGTCATCCTCGCACACCAGGATCACCTCCTGCCCGGCCTGCGGGCAGGGCGGGGGCGGGGCCTGAACGATCTCCTCGGCCACCGGCATCGCGCCATGATAGCGCGGCAGGTAGATTTTTACCGTCGTGCCATGGCCTGCCTCCGAATAGACCCGGACATGGCCGCCCGACTGCTTGACGAAACCATAGACCATCGACAGGCCAAGGCCGGTGCCGCGTCCCACCTCCTTGGTGGTGAAGAAGGGTTCTATCGCGTGGGACAGCGTGTCGGCATCCATGCCCATGCCGGTGTCCGACACGCAGATCAGCACATATTGGCCGGGCGTGATTTCCTGCTCCGTCGCGGCATAATGGCTGTCGAGATGGGTGTTGGCGACCTCGATCGTCAGCTTGCCGCCCTGCGGCATCGCGTCGCGCGCATTGACCGCGAGGTTGAGCAGCGCATTTTCCATCTGGTTGACGTCGATCTCGACCGGCCAGACCCGCGGGCTCTGCACCGTTTCCACCTCGATCATCTCGCCCAGCGTCCGATGAAGCAGGTCCGACATGCCGGCGATCAGCCTGTTGGGGTCGACCCGGTCGGGGGCCAGGGGCTGGCGACGGGAAAAGGCGAGCAGCCGCTGGGTCAGTATCGCCGCCCGTTCGGCCCCGGCCATGGCATTGTCAGCCGCGCGGCGCAGGCGCGGCTGGTCGTCGGGCAGGGCGCGTTGCAGCAGGTCCAGATTGCCGGTGACGATCTGCAGCAGATTGTTGAAGTCATGCGCGACGCCGCCGGTGAGCTGGCCCAGCGTCTCCATCTTCTGCGCCTGGCGCAGCGCGGCTTCGGTTTCGGCCAGGGTCTGGGCGTCGGCGCGATGCCGGGTCACGTCGCGGGCGACGCAATAGATGAGGTCGCCCTCGGGCACGGCGGTCCAGCTGAAGATGCGATAATCGCCGGCCTTGGTACGGAATCGGTTTTCAAACCGCATGGTCGGATGACCATCGGCAAGGTCGACAATCTGCCCGCGCGTCCGCTTCACATCGTCGGGATGCTCCATCCATTCCGACGTGCGGCCGATCAGTTCCTCCTGCGACCAGCCCAATATGTCGGTCCAGGCGGGGCTGGCGGACAGCCAGATGCCCTCGCTGTCGGCGATCAGGAAAGGATCGCGCGCCAATGCCCAGAGCCGGTTGCGATCGGCCCGTGCCTCGCGTTCGGCCAGCACCCGCACCGTGGTTTCGCTGACGATGCACAGCACGCCGCCGATCGACCCATCCAGTTCGAACACCGGCGAATAGGAAATGTCGAAAAAGACCTCCTCGCCCCGGCCGCCGTCGCGCTCGATATAGAAGGGGCGGTCCTTGGCATGGAATGTTTCGCCCGTGTCCCGCACCGATTGCAGCAGCGGGCCAAGATCATCCCACAGCTCGGCCCAGCCTTCGCGGGCCGGGCGGCCAAGCACGCGGGGATGCTTGTCGCCGATCGTGGGGGCATAGGCTTCATTATAGAGGGCGCAATAATCCGGCCCCCAGAACAGCACGATCTCCGCGCGCGACGACAGCATCAGCCGCACTGTCGAGACGAGCGATGGCGACCAGTCCGACGCCGGCCCCAGCGGCGAGGACGCGTCGATCGTCGCGGTCAGGGCGCCCATCGGCCCCTGTTCGGCGATCATGTCGGCAATGTCCCTCTGCTGGCTCATCATAACCCTGTCGTTGCAATGCGTTGGTGGGAGACGCCCGTGGACGCATTTGTATCCCGTCGCGATGGCGTCCCCATGACCATTTGTCCATGTCCGCCCCTCTTGCGGAGCTTTCGCCATGGGCGCATGGACCGGGCATGACACGTTCTTCCCCGACCGCGTTCAGCGCGGCTCCGCGTCCCGTTGCCATTGCCCGCTGGCTGCTCATCGTGGCGGCGCTGGTCTTCTGCATGGTGGTGGTCGGCGGCATCACGCGCCTCACCGAATCCGGCCTGTCCATCACCCAGTGGAAGCCGATCACCGGCGCGATCCCGCCCTTGACCCACGACCAGTGGATGGAGGCGTTCCGCGATTATCAGCAGATCCCCGAATATAAGGAGATCAACAAGGGCATGAGCCTGGCCGCCTTCCAGTTCATCTTCTTCTGGGAATGGTTGCACCGGCTGCTCGGTCGCCTGATCGGCGTCGCATTTGCCCTGCCGTTGATCTGGTTCGCGGCGCGGCGGGCGATCCCGGCCGGCTATGGCTGGCGCCTGGTTGCGCTGCTGGCGCTGGGCGGGCTGCAGGGCGCGATCGGCTGGTGGATGGTGAAGTCGGGCCTGTCGGTGCGCACCGATGTCAGCCATTATCGGCTGGCGGTGCATCTGCTGACCGCGCTCTTCATCATCGGCGGGCTGATCTGGACCGCGCTCGACCTGCTGGCGCTGGTGCGCAACCCCTATGCCCGGCCCGCCGCGTTGCAGCCCTTTGCGCTGGCGACCCTGCTGGTGCTGCTGGTCCAGCTGATGTTCGGTGCCTTCACCGCCGGCCTCGACGCCGGCTATGTCTCCAGCACCTGGCCGCTGATGAACGATCATCTGGTGCCCGAAGGGATCATGTGGCTTGGTTCGCTCTGGGCGACCGTCTCCAGCGATCCCTATCTGGTCCATTTCATCCACCGCTGGTGGGCCTGGGTTGCGGCGGCGATGCTGATCCTGCTGGCGCGCAAGGCCAAGGCGGCGGGCCATCGCGGCGCGTCGATCGCGATCAATGCGGCGGTCGGCACGCAGGTGCTGCTGGGCATCGCCACCGTCATCAGCGGCATCGCCCTGCCGCTGGCCGTGCTGCACCAGGCGGTCGGCGCGCTGGTGGTGGCTTCGGCCGCCTGGGGCGCCCATGCCGTGGGATCGCGCCGGGCATGAGCGGGGAGCGAGTGGCGCTGGTCTACAGCCTGTTCGGATCGGCCGAGCGGGCGCGTGCCGTCGCCCGCACGCTGGTCGAGGAGAGGCTGGCGGCCTGTGCCAATATCCTTGGTCCCTGCACCTCCATCTATGAATGGCAGGGCAAGGTGGAGGAAGGCGCCGAAGTCCCGGTGCTATTCAAGGCCAACGCCGACCGGCGCGAAGCGCTGATGGCGCGGATCGCGCAGTTGCACGATTATGATGTGCCGGCGATCCTGGCGCTGCCGGTCGATGCCGCCCATCCGCCCTTTGCCGCCTGGGTCGCGGAGCAACTGGCATGAAGCGGGTGATTGCCTTCCTGTCGCTGGCGCTCGCCTCACCGGCGCTGGCCGCCCCGGTCGCGATCGGCTTCGCGCCGCCGACCGGGCAGGATCTGCTCTATCGCATCGAACAGCATCGGCCGGTCGGCGGGCGCGACAGCCTGTTCCGGGCCGACCGGATATTGCGTTTCGAGAAGGCGGGGGACGGTTACATCCTGCATGTCACGCTGCGCAGCCTGGACAGCGATGCGCCCGGTGCGGGGGGCGATGCCTATCGCGCCGCCCTGTCGCCGCTGATCGGGGTGGAGCATCGCTTCCGCCTTGATACCCATGGCAAAATTGTCGACCTCGACAATGTCGATGATGTCCGGGCGGCGATGGAAAAGGCGCTCAATGCCATGGTCGCCAAGGCGCCGGAGGGCAGTGCGGGGCAGCGCACGGCGAAGAATGTCTTGACCCTGCTGGATGGTCTCACGTCCGAGGGACGGCTGGCGCTGCTGTCGGGCGAGGTGCAGCCGTTGCTGCTGTTCGTTGACAGCGAAGTTGACGATGCCAGGCCGCGTGGCGTGCGCACCATGGCTGGCCCTCCACTGGGCCGCGCCGTCGCAGTGGAGGGCGAGTCTGTCGTTGCCGCCCATGACGGCAACCGCCTGACCTTGCAGGAGGATCTGCAGGGGGAGGGCGCCCATGTCGCGATGCGTTATATGGTGTCGGCGCAGACGGGGCTGGTCGATGCGCAGGAGCGCACGCTGACCCTGGGCGCCCAGATGCTGACCGAAAAGCGGAGCCTGACCGTCGCCGGCAAGTGAGTGGTATTATTTTACCCGTCGTGAAAGCCGCCGAATCTCTTGACTTGTCGGCCCCCAAACGTCATTAGCGCCCATCTTCCGGCGACCCTCGGGTGGCTGGTTCACTGTTCATTCTTGGAGAATTGGCACCATGAAGGCGCTGATGAAGACCACCAAGCCGGCAACCCCGGCGACGGTCGAAAAGAAGTGGATCCTGATCGACGCCGAAGGGCTGGTCGTGGGTCGTCTCGCTTCGACTGTGGCGAATATCCTGCGCGGCAAGCACAAGCCGAGCTTCACCCCCCATGTCGATTGCGGTGACAATGTCATCATCATCAACGCGGGCAAGGTCAAGTTCACCGGCCGCAAGCTGACCGACAAGGTTTACTACAAGCACACCGGTTATGCCGGCGGTATCAAGGAAACCACCCCCCAGAAGATCCTGGAAGGTCGTTTCCCCGAGCGCGTCCTGGAAAAGGCCGTCGAGCGTATGATCCCCCGTGGTCCGCTGGGCCGCCAGCAGATGCGCAACCTGCGCATCTTCGCCGGCACCGAGCATCCGCATGAAGCCCAGAACCCCGAAGTGCTCGACTTCGCGTCGCGCAACCGCAAGAACAAGGTGGGTGCATAATGTCCGATAACCGTCAGTCCCTGTCCGACCTCGCGTCGCTGGCCACTGCCGCTCCTGCCGCTGCCCCGGCTGCCGTCGAAGGCGAAGCGCCCGTCGCTGCCGCGCCGGTCCAGCCTTCGGCTCCGCTGCGCGCCCAGGAAATCGACGGCCTCGGCCGTGCCTATGCCACCGGCCGCCGCAAGGACGCCGTGGCCCGCGTGTGGGTCAAGCCCGGCACCGGCAAGATCACGGTCAACGGTCGCGATCAGGAAGTCTATTTCGCTCGCCCGACCCTGCGTCTGGTCATCAACCAGCCCTTCGGCGTCACCGACCGCGAAGGTCAGTATGACGTGATCGCCACCGTCAAGGGCGGCGGTCTGTCGGGCCAGGCCGGTGCGGTCAAGCACGGCATCGCCCAGGCTCTGTCGAAGTATGAGCCGGCGCTGCGCAGCGCGGTCAAGGCCGAAGGCTTCCTGACCCGCGACAGCCGCGTCGTCGAGCGTAAGAAGTACGGCAAGGCGAAGGCCCGCCGCAGCTTCCAGTTCTCGAAGCGCTAATCCGCTTCGCGACTGCCGCGAATTTCGAGAAGGGGCCGGTTTTCCGGCCCCTTTTTCTTTGCGCGTGATGCTTCCCCTTGAGCGCTTCGTCGCGATGCCATAGCCTTCGGGCATACGGGGCTTAGTGCAAAAGGAAGTTCGGGGGGAAATGAGACATTTCGGGTGGTTGGCGGCTTCGGCGGCCATGACGGTTGTGGCGCCTGCCTTTGCCGGAGAGGTGCCGCTGTATCAGCCGGCCCCCGGCTGGATCGACAAGGCGGCGATGCCCAAGCTGACGGCCGATGGCGATCCGCCCTCGATGATGATCCTCGACAGCCAGCAGCGGGTCGAGAAGGGCCAGCTGTGGAACTATGCCGACATCGCCACCCGCGCCGGGTCGGCCGAGGCGCTGACCCAATTGTCGTCGCTGACGCTGCCCTGGGCGCCGGACAAGGGCGACCTCATCATTCATGAACTGTCGATCCTGCGCGGCGATCAGGTGATCGATGCGCTGGCCAGCGGCAAGAAATTCACCGTGCTGCGCCGTGAGCAGGGGCTGGAAGCGCTGCAGATCAGCGGCATCCTGACCGCGACCATGGCGGTCGAGGGGGTGCAGGTGGGCGATGTGGTGCGGCTGCGCTATTCGACCACCAGCAAGGATGATGCGCTGGGCGGTCATGTCCAGAATGTCTCGGCCCTGCCGGCCGCGCCGTTGCGGCTGGGCTATGGCCGGGTCCGCCTGTTGTGGGATGACGCGGATGCGCCGCGCTGGAAGCTGCTGGCGAGCGGCGTCGATGCCAAGCCGGTCAAGAAGGGTGGCCTCACCGAGCTGAGCTTCGCCGTGCCGCTGGCCAAGCAGCCGGAAATGCCGGCCGACGCGCCGACCCGCTTCACCCATCCGCCGCTGTTCGAACTGTCGACCTTTGCCAGCTGGGCCGATGTGTCGAAGACGATGGCGCCGCTCTATGCGACCGATGGGCTGATCGCCGAGGGATCGCCGCTGGCGGGCGAACTGGCCAAGCTCAAGGCGCTGCCGGGATCGCCGAAGGAAAAGGCAGCGGCGGCGCTACAACTGGTGCAGGACCATGTCCGCTATCTGATGGTCGGCATGAACGGCGGCAATTATGTCCCGCAGAAGCCGGCCGAGACCTGGACGCTGCGCTATGGCGACTGCAAGGCGAAGACCTTGCTGCTGCTGTCGCTGCTGCGCGGGCTGGGGATCGAGGCGGAGCCGGTGCTGGCCAGTTCGACCCTGGGCGATTCCGTGCCGGAACGGCTGCCCACGGCCGCAGCCTTCGACCATGTGCTGGTGCGTGCGGTGATCGATGGCCAGTCCTACTGGCTCGACGGCACCGGCCTGGGATCGCGGCTGGAGGATATCGGCGATACGCCGCGCTTCGGATCGGTGCTGCCGGTGCGCGCCGCCGGCGCTGAGCTGATGCCGATCCAGACCCATGCCAATGCCCGGCCGACGATCGACGTCAGTGTCGAGGCGGACGAGAGTGGGCATGAGAAGCTGCCGACCGTGTTCGATGCCAAGGCGGTGCTGCGCGGGCAGATCGCCACCATGATCAGCACGGGCCTTGGTCAGATGGATGCCAAGCGGCGCGACGAGATGGTGCAGGGCTTCTTCAGCGAGCAGGTCGGCACAGCCCAATATAGCCAGGTCGGCGTCACCACCGATGCGGCCTCGGCCACCGTCACCTTCACCGCCCATGGCGTCACCAGTTCGCCCTGGAAGCTGAGCGACCGGCGCTATCGCCGCGACGCCGGCAAGCTGATCGACGAGATCAGCTTCGCGCCGGACCGGGCACGCCCCGCCTGGCTGGCGATCCCGGTGGCGACGAGCGCACCGATCGGCATCCGCTATCATCTGCGCCTGCGTCTGCCCCAGGGCGGCAAGGGCTATGCGATCGAAGGCGAGCAGGGCCTCAGCAAGACGGTGGCGGGTTATGACCTGCGCCGGACCGTGCAGCTGAAGGACGGGGTGCTGGACGTCGAGGAGCGGACCGACGCCACCGGCGTCGAGATCGCGGCCGATCGCCTGCCCGACGAGCGCGATGCGCTGGCCACGGTGCAGGCCATGTCGCCGCATGTGATCGGCCCGGCCAAACCGACCTATTTGTGGGATTACAGCCCGGCGACCATCGCCGCCTGGCCGCAGTCCAGGGCGGTCGAGGCGACCTTTGCCAAGGCGATCGCCGCCGATGCGGAGGACGCGACCGGCTATTCCAGTCGCAGCAATTTCCGCTGGGGCATCGGCGATTACAAGAATGCGCTGGTCGATCTGGACAAGGCGATCGGGATCAAGCCCGACGTCGACCTCTATCTGCAGCGTGCCTATCGCCGGTTCCAGACCGGCGACGTGACCGGCGCGCTGGCCGATGGCCGGATGGCGCGCCAGCTCGACCCGGCATCGGGCGCGGCGGTCGGCACGGTCGCGACCTATCTGGCGGAAAGCGGCAAGCTCGACGATGCACTGGGCATGGTCGACGCCAAGATCGCGATCGGTGGCGAGGCGCGCGACAGCTATCGCAGCTTCAAGGCGACGCTGCTTGGCACCTATGGCGATCCGGCTAAGGCGATCGAGATCATCGATGCGCAACTGGCGGAAAAGCCGGGCATGACTGGGCTGTTCAACGAGCGTTGCTGGGTCAAGGGATCGCGCAATGTCGAGCTGGACAGCGCGATGCAGGATTGCACCAAGGCGGTGGAACTGAGTTCGGGTAGCATGGCCGCGCTCGACAGTCGGGCGATGCTGTGGTTCCGCATGGGCCGGTTCGATGATGCGCTGCGCGACCTGGATGTCGTCGTCGCGCAGGAGCCGGGCAAGGAGCCGAGCCGATACATGCGCGGCATCGTGCTGCATCGGCTGGGTCGGGCGAGCGAGGGGGACGCGGAAATCGCGGCCGCCCGCCGCATCGATCCGCGCATCGACGCCGTCTATGCCCGCTACGGGATCAAGCCCTGATTTTGTCGTGACGCCCGCGTTTCGATGGAAACCTTTCCCCCTGTCCGATGGTTGACAGGGGGAAAGCCACTTCCAAGGAGAAACCATATGGGTGAAATGACCGACAAGGTGAAGGCTGCGGGCAACAAGGCCGCCGGTGCCACGAAGGAAGCGATCGGCAAGGCCACGGATAATGAACGCCTGGAAGCCGAAGGCAAGATGCAAAAGGCTAAGGGTACGGCCCAGGATGTGGCCGGCTCGGTGAAGGGTGCGCTCGGCGACAAGATCTGACGCCCCGACCATCTGCACGAACGAAGAGGCTCCGCCGGCAGGCGGGGCCTTTTTCGTTTCTGTCCTATCTGGTTAAGGTCATGCTATAAGAACGGGGCCGCTTTCCGATAGGATCGCGGCCCCGCAAGATTATGTCAGAATGTGCGGGAAATGTGCGAAGTTAAGCCTGTTCCGCCAGATAGGCCTTCACGTCGCGGCGCAGTTCGCCAGCGCACAGATAGAGGGCGATGACATTGGGGATCGCCATCAGGAAGAAGCTGCTGTCGACGATGCCGACCACACGGCCGAGGTCGATCGCGGCGGCCGGGGGCAGGGCGACGACGTAGAGGATCTTGTAGACCCACTGGGCGCGCGGCCCGTTGCCGAACAGATAGCCCCAGGCCTGAAGGCCATAGAAGCCCCAGGCGACCAGCGTCGAATAGGCGAAGAGGAAGACGACGACGGCGAGCAGCCAGGGGAACCAGGGCGACACCTTGGCAAAGGCTGCCGAGGTGATGGCGATGCCTTCAAGGCCGTTGTTCCAGGTGCCGGCGACGACCAGCGCCAGCCCGCCCAATGCGCAGACGATCATCGTGCCGAGCAGCGGCTCCAGCAGCGCGACAAGCCCTTCCGATACCGGATGGCGGGCGCGGGCCAGGCTGTGCGCCATGACGGCGGACCCGACGCCCGCCTCGCTGGCGAACACCGCGCGGCGCATGCCCGCGACAAAGGCGCCGATCGCGCCGCCGGTGGCCGCATCGCTGGAAAAGGCGCCATGCCAGATCAGCGCCAGCGCGCCGGGAATGGCGTCGGCATGGAGGATCAGGATCGCCGCGACACCGCCCAGATAGACGGTGACCTTGAGCGGGGTCAGGCGCTTCGACACCTCGCCCAGCCAGGCCGCGCCGCCCATCGTCACCAGCGCGACGGCCGCCGCGATGAACACGCCATAGGCCCAGCCATTGGTCATGCCGGTGACCACCTTCACCTGGGCGAAGCTCTGGTTCACCTGCACCATCGGGATCGCGCCGAACAGGGCAAAGAAGGCATAGGCACCGCCGAGCACCAGGCCGATCTTCGGCCAGCCGCGCGCTGCGCCGACGGCTTTGAGCACATACATCGGCCCGCCATGGACATGGCCGCGCTCGTCAAACACGCGATATTTGAGGCCCAGCGTGACCTCCGCCATCTTCACCGTCATCGCGAACCAGCCGATGATGAACATCCATAGGATCGCGCCCGGCCCGCCCATGGTCAGCGCCACCGCGACGCCGGCGATATTGCCCAGGCCAATGGTCCCGGACAGGGCCGTGGAGAGCGCGCCCCACTGGCTGACATCGCCCTTCGCCTCGCCCTCATGCGGCTGGCTGCGCAGGATGCGGATCGCCCGGCCGACCTGGGTGACATTGGGGAAGCCCAGCCAGATGGTGAAGAACAGCATGGGGAGCGCCAGATAGAGCACGATCAGCTCGATCTGCGCGCCGAACAGGGGAACCTTGAAGAAGACCGCGCTGGACAGCGCATCGACGGCGGCGTTGAAATTTTCCATGCGGCGGCGATGCCGGGACAGCGGTGGAAAGTCGATCAAAGATTGCTATGGGGGAGGTGAGTTTTACCCATAGCCGCCCCGGGGCAGGATCGCATGAGCAGACAATATTTCGGCACTGACGGTATTCGTGGTCGCACCAACCAGTGGCCGATGACGCCGCAACTGGCGATGAAGGTCGGCATGGCCGCCGGTACCCATTTCCAGCGCGGCAGCCACCGCCATCGGGTGGTGATCGGCAAGGATACCCGCCTGTCGGGTTATATGGTCGAAAATGCGCTGGTTGCGGGCTTTACCGCTGTTGGCATGGACGTGGTCCAGTTCGGGCCGATCCCGACGCCGGCGGTCGCGCTGCTCGCCCATTCGATGCGCGCCGACCTGGGCGTCATGATCTCGGCCAGCCACAATCCCTATTTCGATAACGGCATCAAGCTGTTCGGCCCGGATGGCTACAAGCTGTCGGACGAGGATGAGCTGAAGATCGAGGCGCTGCTGAACCAGGATGTGCCGCTGGCCGCGTCCAAGGATATCGGCCGCGCCCGCCGGGTCGAGGATGCGCGTGGCCGCTATATCCATGCGGTCAAGTCGAGCTTCCCCGCCGACCTGCGCCTCGACGGGCTCAAGATCGTGGTCGATTGCGCCAATGGCGCCGCCTATCAGGTCGCGCCGTCGGCCTTCTGGGAATTGGGCGCAGAAGTGGTCGCCGTAGGCGTCACGCCCAATGGCACCAATATCAATGACGGCTGCGGTTCGACCGCGCCGCTGCTGTGCCAGGAAACCGTCGTCTCCTCCGGCGCGGACATCGGCATCGCGCTGGACGGCGATGCGGACCGGCTGATCGTGGTCGATGAAAAGGGCCAGATTGTCGACGGCGACCAGATCATGGCGCTGATCGCATCCAATTTCGCCCGCGCCGGCACGCTGCGCGGCGGTGGGCTGGTGGCGACGATCATGTCGAACCTGGGCCTGGAGCGCTTCCTGACCGGGCAGGGCATCGGCCTGGAACGCACCAAGGTCGGCGATCGCTATGTGCTGGAGCGGATGCGCGAAGGCGGCTTCAATGTCGGCGGCGAACAGTCCGGCCACATGATCCTGTCCGACTATGCGACCACCGGCGACGGCACGGTGGCGGCGTTGCAGGTGCTGGCCGCCTTGGTCCGGTCGGGCAAGCCCGCGAGCGAGACGCTGCACCAGTTCGATCCGGTGCCCCAACTGCTCAAGAATGTCCGCTTCGCCGGCGGCAAGCCGCTGGAGGATGAGACGGTGCAGCGGGTGATCGCCCAGGCCGAGGCGGAACTGAATGGATCGGGCCGGCTGGTCATCCGCCCGTCCGGCACCGAACCGGTGATCCGTGTCATGGCGGAAGGCGACCGCGAGGATCAGGTCAAGGATGTGGTCGAACGCATCTGCGCCGCGGTCGAGAAGGCGGCGGCCTGATGCGGTCCATTCACCGAACGGAATTTTGTCATGCTTGAAATGCGCCCCGATTGCGAACGCTGCGGCACTGACCTGCCGGCTGATGAGCCGGGCGCGTTCATCTGTTCGTTCGAATGCACCTGGTGCGCGCCCTGTGCCGAGGCGCTGGACGATCGCTGCCCCAATTGCGGCGGGGAATTGATGGACCGGCCGACCCGGATGGGGAAGGCGCTGGCGAACAACCCCGCCTCCACGGAGCGCAAGTTCAAGGGATGACGCCGGCCCGTATCCTCATCATCGCAGGGTCCGACAGCGGCGGCGGCGCCGGTATCCAGGCGGATATCAAGACGGTTACGTTGCTGGGCGGCCATGCCATGACCGCGATCACCGCGATCACCGCGCAGAACACGCTGGGCGTGCAGGGCGTCCACCCCGTGCCGACCGAGATGGTGCTGGCGCAGATGGAAAGCGTGATCAGCGACATCGGCGTCGACGCGGTCAAGATCGGCATGATCGGTTCGGCGCAGACGGCGGCAGCGGTGGCCGAGCGGCTGGCATTGCTGGAGCATGTGCCGATCGTCTTCGATCCGGTGATGGTCGCGACCAGCGGGTCGTTGCTGGCGGACGATGCGACCATCGCGGCGTTCGAGCGGCTGATGCAGGTGGCGAGCGTCATCACCCCCAATGCGCCGGAACTGGCTGCGATGACCGGGCGGGTGATCGGCGATGTCGAGCAGTTGGAGGATGCAGCGCAGGCGCTGCGAGAGAAGACGGGCGCCGTCATCTTCGCCAAGGGGGGGCATTTACCGCAGCGACTGGAGGACGACCGCCCCTTGATCCACGACCTGTTGGTTGATGAGGACATGGTCGCCGAATATTCAATTGCACGGATCGAGACCCGACATAATCACGGCACGGGTTGCACACTCGCAAGCGCAATCGCCGCTGGTTTGGGAGGCGGTTTGTCGCTTGCTGATGCGGTTGATCGAGCCGAAGCTGTTGTCGCTGCTGTGCTGAAGGCTGCACCGGGCCTTGGCCAAGGACATGGACCTATGGGGCATACTCTGGCGCTTACGCCTTTCTACCATTTGCTGGAGGCCAACGATCAGACCGGATGGAGCGCAGCGGACTTTGCCGCGCGCTATTCTGACCATGCCTGATTTTTCCCATGAACTGATCCATCATCCCGGCCTGGTCGCCGGAGTGGACGAGGCCGGGCGTGGGCCGCTGGCGGGGCCGGTGGTCGCGGCGGCCGTGATCCTGCGACAGGAGGATTGCCCCGAGGGCCTCAATGATTCCAAGAAGCTGACCGCCAAGCGCCGCGCCGCGCTGGAGGGGGAGATCAAGGCCCGCGCGCTGTGCTGGGGACTGGGCATCGCCAGTGTCGCGGAGATCGACGAACTCAACATATTATGGGCGACGATGCTGGCCATGACCCGCGCGGTCGAGGCGCTGGGGCAGGAGTGCGCCCATGTGTTGGTGGATGGCAATCGCTGTCCCAACTGGCGCTGGCCCTCGACCGCGGTGGTGGAGGGCGACGCCAAATGCCTGTCGATCGCCGCCGCATCGATCCTGGCCAAGGAAGAGCGCGACCGGATCATGATCGCCGCCGCCGCCGAGCATCCGCATTATGGGTGGGAGAGCAACAAGGGCTATGGCAGCGCCAAGCATATGGCGGCGCTGCGTGAACATGGGCCGACGCCGCTGCACCGGCGCAGTTTTTCGCCGGTGGCGCAACTGCTGCTGATCTGACGATGCTGTCCCGTCGCGGGGCGGGATGGGGATGATTTGAGGGCTGGCGCGGGTATGGCGCATGCTTAAGAAGGGATTCATGTCCTTCGCCCGTTCCAGCCTTTCCGGCCTGTTCCTGCTTGTCGGCGCGCTGTCGCTGCCGGTGCAGGCGGCCGCGCCGGTCAAGCGCGCGCGGCCGGCGGCCAAGGCTGGTGCGCTGGCGCCGGGTAGCTATCGCTGGCTGGAAGAAGGGCCGCTCGACGGGCCGATCCATCTGGTCATCAGCATCGATTGGCAGATGGCCCATGTCTATAGCGGCGACCGGCTGGTCGGCATGGCGAGCGTGTCGACCGGCATGGCCGGGCACAGCACGCCGACCGGCGACTATCCGATCCTGCAGAAGAATCAGTGGCACCGGTCCAATCTCTACAGCAATGCGCCCATGCCCTTCATGCAGCGGCTGACCTGGGACGGCATTGCGCTGCATGCTGGGCATAATCCGGGCTATCCGGCCAGCCATGGCTGCATCCGCCTGCCCTATGCCTTTGCCCAGAAGCTGTTCGGCATGACCAGCCTGGGTGGGCTGGTAACGGTGACCAGGGATCGGCTGCATCCCTCGCTGACGATCGAGCAGATGGCGGCGGCGGACGCCGTGGCCAAGGTCGCTGCGCCGGCGCCGGCAAAGCCGGTGCTGGATATCGACCCGATCATCTTCGTGCCGCGCGTATGGCGCCGCTGACCGATCAGCGCTGGGCCAGTGCCGAGCGCCGCATCGAATAGCCGAAATAGAGCAGGGCGGCCGCACCAACCCAGATCGCGAACAGCGCATAGGTGTCGGCCGGCAGGCCGAAGATCAGATAGGCGCAGAAGAGCGTGCTGGCGATCGGCAGGACCGGATAGAAGGGCACCTTGTAGCCGCGTGGCAGGTCCGGCCGGGTGCGGCGCAGGATGATGACGCCGATCGACACGGTGCCAAAGGCGATCAGCGTGCCCATGCTGGTAAGGTTGACCAGCACGTCCAATGGCACGAAGGCGGCGAGCAGGGCGACGCCGATCGCGACGATCCATGTATTCTGGCGCGGCACATGGCGCACCGGATCGACCCGGCAGAAGAAGGCGGGCAGCAGCCCGTCGCGGCCCATGGCATAGAGGATGCGGGTCTGGCCGTAGATCACCACCAAAGTGACGCTGAAGATCGAGGCGATGGCGCCCAGCGACAGGATCACCGCCGGCCAGCCCGCGCCGGTGAGGTTGTGGAGGATGACGGCCAGGCCCGCTTCCTGCCCGGCAAATTCGGTCCAGGGCTGGGCGCCGATCGCCGCGACCGCGACCAATATATAGGCGGCGGTGACGATCAGCAGCGACAGGATGATGGCGAGCGGCAGGTCGCGGCGCGGATTGCGCACTTCCTCGCCGGCGGTCGAGACCGCGTCGATACCGATATAGGAAAAGAAGATGGAGGAGGCGGCGGCGCCGATGCCGACCATGCCCTTGGGCGCGAAGGGATGGAAGTTGGTCGGCTGGAAATGGGCGAGCGCGACCGCTACGAACAGCGCCAGCACGGCCAGCTTGGCGATCACCAATATGGCGTTGGCGGTGGTCGATTCCCGTGTGCCGCGCAGCAGCAGGATGAGGCAGAGGCCCACCAGCAGCACGGCGGGCAGGTTGACGATTCCGCCTGCGCCCGGCGGTCGGGCGATGATGTCGGGCAGGCGCCAGCCGGTGCTGATCGAGAGAAGCTCGTTCAGATATTGCCCCCATCCTACGGCGATGGCGGAGGCGGAGACGCCATATTCCAGCAGCAGGCAGCTGCCGATCAGGAAGGCGGCGAGTTCGCCCATGGTCGCATAGGCATAGGAATAGGAGGAGCCCGACGCCGGCACGGCCGAGGCCATTTCGGCATAACAAAGCGCAGTCAGCGCGGCGGTGATGCCGGCGATGACGAAGGATAGAGTGACCGCCGGCCCCGCTTCGGGCACGGCGGTGGTCAGTGCGACGAAGATGCCCGTGCCGATGGTTGCGCCGACGCCCAGCATGGTCAACTGGAACAGGCCGATATTGCGGGCGAGCGGTTTGCCGTCGGGATCGTCGCCGATGAAGTCGAGCACCGGCTTGCAGCGCAGCAGCGCGATCAGGAGCGGATGGCGGGGCGATCGGTTCGTCATGCTCCGCCGCTGTCATGCCATGCGCGGGAAGGCAAATGAATATCGTGTGAGAATGGCGCGGCGGGACCGGTAAGGGCGCGCGATTGTCGGCGGGCCGCCGCTCGGCTAGGCATATAGTTGTTGGCCGCCGACCTGTTCGGCTTGGGATGGATGATCGAGCCTTGATGGAGCAGAAGCGATTGCCTGGTGCGCGGAAATGGGCGCGGTCCATGCTGATGGCGGCGGCGATGCTGCTGCCGGCCATGGCATCGGCGGCGGATGTGCCGAGCGGTGGCACCATATCGGTGTCCATGCGGGAGGATGCGAGCGGACAGGCGGGCGCGGCGGACGCCTTTGTCGATGCAGCCACCCTGGCCCTGTCGGACAAGGGCTTCACTTTGCTGGACGACGGCCATGCCGCGCTGGTCATGGAACTGGTCATCCGCGCGTCCGAGGTCGGGACCGGGACCGGCAAGGTCGAGAAGAGCAATTCCGACCTGATGCCTGGCGGCGTATCCGGCGCGGTGGGATCGAGCCTCTCGCTGGCGGTGCCGTCCGGCAAGACGCGCCATGTCGCGCTCGAACGCACCGAACTGGAGATGCGCCTGCATCGGCGCGGCGACGCGGCGGTGATCTGGAGCGGCAGCGCCGTGACGGTGCGCCCGGCGGACAAACGGGATAGCGCTGCCACGGCACTGTGCAACGCGCTGCTGCGTGCCTATCCCGAGCAGCCCGAAACGGTGATCGGCGTCCCCTGACAGGAAAAAGGCCGGTCCGTCAGGGTAACGGACCGGCCTTCGCTGGCCTGAAAACCAGAAGGGGGGGACTGGTTCAGGCGGGCATTTTTCAGGCTGCTTCGGCCGCTTCCTCGGCAGTGGGCAGACGGATCAGATAGTCGAAGGCCGACAGGGCTGCGGTTGACCCCGCACCCATGGCGATGACGATCTGCTTGTAGGGCACGGTGGTGCAGTCGCCGGCGGCGAAGATGCCGGGCTGGCTGGTTTCGCCGCGCGCGTCGATCTCGATCTCGCCACGGGGCGAGAGGGCGATCGTGTCCTTGAGCCATTCGGTGTTCGGGACCAGGCCGATCTGGACGAAAATGCCTTCCAGCTCGACATCATGCTCGGTGCCGCTGTTGCGGTCCTTGTAGCTGAGGCCGCTTACCCGCTCGCCATTGCCGTTCACCTTGGTGGTCAGCGCCGAGGTGATGATCTTGACGTTGGGCAGGCTGGCGAGCTTGCGCTGCAGCACCGCGTCGGCGCGGAGCTGGCTGTCAAACTCGATCAGGGTGACGTGGGCGACGATGCCGGCCAGGTCGATCGCGGCTTCGACGCCGCTATTGCCGCCGCCGATCACCGCCACGCGCTTGCCCTTGAACAGCGGACCATCGCAGTGCGGGCAATAAGCCACGCCCTTGTTGCGATAGTCGTCCTCGCCGGGGACGCCCATCTGCCGCCAGCGGGCACCGGTCGACAGGATGATGGTGCGGCCCTTCAGCGACGCGCCATTTTCCAGCACGATCTCATGATAGCCGCCTTCGGTCTTGGCCGGGATCAGCTTCGCCGCCTTCTGCAGGTTCATGATCTCGACGTCATAATCCTTGACGTGCGCTTCGAGCGCCGAGGCGAGCTTGGGCCCCTCGGTACGGCTGACCGAGATGAAATTCTCGATATCCATGGTGTCGAGCACCTGGCCGCCGAAGCGTTCGGCCGCGACACCGGTGCGGATGCCCTTGCGCGCCGAATAGATTGCGGCTGCCGCGCCAGCGGGACCACCGCCGACCACCAGCACCTCGAACGGATCCTGCTTGCGGATCTTCTCGGCCGCCTTCGCTTCGGCACCGCTGTCGATCTTGGCGACGATCTGCTCCAACTCCATCCGGCCCTGACCAAAGGGTTCGCCGTTGAGGAAGATGGTCGGCACGGCCATGACCTTGCGGGCGTCGACCTCATCCTTGAACAGGCCGCCGTCGATCGCGACATGGCTGATCCGGGGGTTCAAGACGCTCATCAGGTTCAGCGCCTGCACCACATCGGGGCAGTTCTGGCACGACAGCGAGAAATAGGTTTCGAAGGCATAGTCGCCGTCCAGATCCTTCACCTGCTGGATCAGATCCTGCGCGGCCTTGGAGGGATGACCGCCGACCTGCAGCAGGGCGAGCACCAGCGAGGTGAATTCATGACCCATCGGCAGGCCGGCGAAGGTGACGCCGATATCGGTGCCGACGCGGCGGATCATGAAGCTGGGCTTGCGCTTGTCATTGCCGGCGGCGAGGCTGACCTTGTCCGAAAGCTCGGCGATTTCGGTGAGCAATTCGTTCATTTCGCGCGACTTGGCGCCGTCATCCAGCGAAGCCACCAACTCGATCGGCTGGGTGATGTTCGCCAGATAGGCCTTCAACTGCCCCTTGAGATTTGCGTCCAACATGTCTGTCTGGCTCCGTGGAAAAAATGGCGGGCCGTCCCGATCGGGAGGACGTGACGGCCCGGCCGGGGAATTGGTGCGACCCAAAAGCCCCGTTGAAATAGAGATAAGTCTGTAGAAAGCGTTTTGAAGGTCCGCCGGGCTCCCTCATCGGAGGCGAGCCCGGCGGCCTGTCAGCACCTAAAGATGCTTAGATCTTGCCGACGAGGTCGAGCGAGGGGGCGAGGGTTTCCGCGCCTTCTTCCCACTTGGCGGGGCAGACTTCGCCCGGATGGCTGGTCCAATACTGCAGCGCCTTGATCTTGCGCAGCAGTTCGGCCGCGTTGCGACCCACGCCCTCGGGGGTGATTTCGACCAACTGGATCACGCCTTCCGGATCGAGCACGAAGGTGCCGCGGTCGGCCAGGCCGACGCCTTCACGCAGCACGCCGAACTGGTTCGAGATGTCGTGGTTCTGGTCACCCAGCATGTAATAGTTGATCTTGCCGATGGCCGGCGAGGTGTCGTGCCAGGCCTTGTGGCAGAAGTGGGTGTCGGTCGACACCGAATAGACTTCCACGCCCATGCCCTGCAGGGTGGGGTAGATGTCGGCCAGGTCTTCCAGCTCGGTCGGGCAGACGAAGGTGAAGTCGGCCGGGTAGAAGAAGAAGACGGCCCACTTGCCCTTGACGTCGGCATCGGTGACGTCGACGAACTTGCCTTCCTTGAAAGCGGTTGCCTTGAAAGGCTGCAGGGGGGTGTTGATGAGAGCCATGGGCTATCCAGTTCCTTGATTAGGGTTGCTGTTGCGAAGCCTGTTTAGGGAAGCGGATGATTCGGGGGAAATTGGTTTTCTCGGACATGTTGATAGATAAAAGCGATCACACGCTATCCGATTAATCGAACAGCTCATTCATCCCGCAGGGCATGACCCATGGCCCGTTCGACCAGTTGCTGTGCCTCCGCCGCGCTGAAACTGGTCGGGTCCAGGCAATATTCCAGCCACAGCCCGTCGACCAGCGCGGTGAGGCCGATGGCCTTGAGCCGTACCTGCCCAGGGGAGAAGGCCGGCGCGGCGGCGGTGACCAGCCCCTCCAACTGCGCGCGCGAGGCCGCATAGATGTCGGCATGAGCGGCCGCGACATCGGCGTTGGACTTGATCAGGCTCCAGAAGGCGATCCAGGTGGCGAGCAGATCGGCGTCGAGCACGGGCGCGCGGAAATTGGCCTGGAGAAAGGCGCGCAGCCGGTCCAGCGGATCGTCGCCCGCGCCCGCGATCGCTGCATCCATAGCCTGGGATACGCGCTGCCCGACATCGCGGTAGGTGGCGAGGATCAGCGCGTCGACGCCCTCGAAATAATGGGTCAGTAGGCCGGACGATACGCCCGCGGCGGCGCAGATGGCACGGACGGACGTGCCCGCCACGCCCTTTTCCGCCAGACATTTTGCCGTGGCGTCGATCAGTGCCTGCCGCCGGACATCGGCGGACTCCCGTACGAATTTCGCTCTCACTTGCCCCCCGGCATGGGACGACCCGGCGCCCCGAACATGCTATTCTGTTGTCGCTCATTGTGCGGAAATGACGGGCGCTGGCAAGCGCCGTTCGACCCGATTGCGGATCAATCCGGCCGGTTCGCCCGTTTGCCCCGCATAGTGTCGTCATGACAGCAAGGAGACCATGGATGATCCGACAGCCCGCCACCACGTCCGCCCTTCGCCTGATCCTGCCCGGTCTGGGCGCGGTATTGCTGCTGGGTGGCTGCGCCAAGGGCGTGGACAATGAAGCGGTGGCGAACAATGCGAGCGTGCCGGCCCATGCCGAAGCGATCGACGATACAGACTCTGTCGCGGCCCCCGACAATGCGGGCGCGGCGCTGCCAACCGACGAGTGGGTCGGGCGCTGGACCGGGCCGGAAGGGCTGTTCCTCGACATCCAGCCCGCCCCCAACGGCAAGCCGGGCCATTATGCGCTGACCAACAAGGATAATCTCGACCGGGAAGCGACCTATAGCGGGCTGGCCGATGGCGCGACGATCCGCTTCGCGCGCGATGGCCGCGACCTTGCCATCCGACCGGGCACGGGGGCGGAGACGGGCTTCAAATATCTCGCCGACAAGCAGGATTGCCTGATCGTGAAGCCGGGCGAGGAAGGCTATTGCCGATAAGCCGGGATCGGCAAAGGTCATGCCGACGCGACAGCGCCGAAGTTCACAGTGTCGTGCGGCATTTGGGGCCGTTTGCACCGGATACGCGCCTGCCACGCACCCATGACGCGACGGTCGCACGACAGTTGGGGCAGGACAGCGTTGCACCGACGCGCCTGTCGGGTCATGCCGACGCGACAGGGAGGCGACACATGTGTCCAGCCTGTTGTGGGCTGCGGTCGGGGCGAGGGAAGGGTGCGGTGCTGGTGCATCGCCCATGGTAGATCAGAGATTGGGCGAGTAGGACAGGACTTCACTGCGCTTGGCTGACGATGTCGGGTTTGACGGCTGACGACCATCTCCCGTCATTGCGAGCGTAGCGAAGCAATCCACCGGCGCGAGATGGATTGCTTCGCTACGCTCGCAATGACGATGTCGGATTTTAGCGGCTAACGACCATTTGTGGACGTTCATTCGATCTTGCGCTGGTCGCCATAGCGGACATCGCAAATCATGCTAGGTAGCGATCATGAAGCGTTTGCTAGATGCCCTATTCAGCGTCACCCACATCACGATATTCGTCATCGCGATCTGGGTGGGAATGGCCTTCATGGTGGCCGAGGCATTTGGCTGGTTCCGCCCCGACTACAGGCGACTGCTGTTCGTAATGATCCTTGCTTACTGGGCCGGGGTAGCACTCGAACTCGGTGTTCTTGGTCGCCGCAGAGCAAGGCACTAACGACCATTTGTTGCCGTTCCCAATAGCGACCTGTCACCCTGAAACTTGCCGTTGCGATCGACGCCCGCTGTGACAATCAAGGATGCCATATCGACTTACTGGCGTAGCACGATACTCGATTTGATACCGAGCAACCCGACCGCTGCACTCAAAAATCGATGGTCGTGTGTTATTATGATTAAATCACGCTGAGTATAGAACAGGACGATAGAAATCGAGATAGTTCAATGAACCAGCTAAGGTGGCAGGCCTTTCATATTGCTCACCATCCAGCGACACGTGCTTATAGTTCTCGATCCATGGAAGGACTTGTGGGATTTTGAACTCCACAGGGCCATCTACAATCTCGGCCGTAACGCCCTTTAACGATATCCCGTCTCCGAAGACATTGGCAAAGTCGTCAGGTAAAACCTCCTGCACAGAAGCAGGATCAGATATCGTTTTGAAATAAACGAACTGGGGATAGGAAGAGAGCGGTAGCTCATGCGCCCCTGCTGCCGCCATGACCCTTCTTAAGCGGTCGTCATAGCTCTCCCCGGCTATTCTTCGCGCTCCAGTGGCGGCAAAAGGAGCGCCAGCAATAGTTTGAGCGGAATGGGTTTCTTTGCCGCGCAACAGAGCGAAAACATACACGCCGTTTGGCATTTTTAAAGATACAGCCTCGCCACGAAACCCAATGCGTATGCCTCCGGCTTCTGGACCGGGAAATCCTTTACCTTGGTCCACCGTATGGACCTCGATAACACTCGCGCCCGTTCGCTCGCCTTGCGGAGTATCAACGTGGACCGAAAGACGAAAGCGGTAAGTGGGTAGGCTACGAGTGCAGCCAATCAACGGCGCGGCGGCTAGGCTTGCTATGATCTGTCGCCTATTCAAAGAGCCCTCCATCATCAAACTCCGCAATAGCTTATTCATTGCAGCAATGGCCATGCTCATCACGGCGTATGATGTTTCAATGTCAGCAAATCACAGATGATCGACTGAAACCAGACCGTCCGCTACCCACCCAACTTCGTCATTCACGCCTCCGCAGGGGTGACTGTGCCAGAGACGTTCAGTTTCTGCTCCGTCTCTGGTCTTTGCTCGCAGTGCGCGGCAGCGGGATCAGGCGCTGGTTGTTGCCTGGCCAAGCTGGCGGGCGAGGGTGACGAATTCTTCGACGCTGACGGTTTCGGCGCGGCGTTGCGGGTCAATGCCGATCGCCTCCAGTGCGTCGAGCGCGCCGGGGACAGACTTGAGACTCTGGCGCAGCATCTTGCGGCGCTGGCCGAAGGCGGCTGCGGTCAGGCGTTCGAGGATCTTGAGCTGCACGCCTTCGGGCGCCGGCTTAGGGGTGATGTGGACCACGGCCGACATCACCTTGGGCGGCGGGGTGAAGGCGCTGCGATGCACCTTCATGGCGATGCGCGCGTCGCTGCGCCACTGGGCGAGGACGGCGAGGCGGCCATAATGGTCAGTGCCGGGCTTCGCGACGATGCGTTCGGCCACTTCCATCTGGAACATCAAGGTCAGGCTGGACCACCAGGGCAGCGGTGCCCATAGCGCAGACAGCCAGCCGACCAGCAGGGCGGTGCCGACATTATAGGGCAGGTTGGCGATGATATGGGCGCCATCGCCGGCCTCGGCACGGGCATCCACCTCCATCGCGTCGCCGGAAATGACGCGCAACTGACCGGGGAAGGCCAGTTCCAGTTCGGCGAGCGCCGGCAGGCAGCGCCGGTCGCGCTCGACCGCGACCAGCTTGCCGCCGGCGCGCAGGATGGCGCGGGTCAGGCCGCCGGGGCCGGGGCCGACCTCGAACGCGGGCTGATCCTGGATGCTGCCGGGAATGGCGGCAATCCGGTCGAGCAACTGTTCGTCGAGCAGGAAATTCTGGCCGAGCGCCTTGCTGGCCTGAAGCCCATGGGCGGCGATCACGTCGCGCAGCGGCGGCAGAGTGGGGCGGGCGTCAGCCGGCATAGGCAATCCGTGCGCGGGCGGCTTCGGCCGCCATCTTGAGGGCGGCGATCATCGCGCCGGGATTGGCGCTGTCGGTGCCGGCGATGCCGAAGGCGGTGCCATGATCGGGCGAGGTGCGCACGATCGGCAGGCCCAGGGTGATGTTGACGCCATCGTCGAAGTTCAGCGTCTTGATCGGGATCAGCGCCTGGTCATGATACATGCAGAGCGCCGCGTCATAGGTTTCGCGGGCGCGGGCATGGAACATGCCATCGGCCGCCAGCGGACCGACAATGTCGATCCCATCGGCGCGCAGCGCCTCGATCGCCGGGCGGATCACTTCGATTTCCTCGCGGCCGAGTGCGCCATTCTCCCCGGCATGCGGGTTGAGGCCGGCCACGGCGAGACGGGGGCGGGCGATGCCGAAATTGCGCTGCAATCCCTTCACCGTGGTGAGGGCGCGGGCGCGGATCAGGTCGATGGTCAGCGCCGAGGGCACATCGGCCAGCGCGATATGGATGGTGATCGGCACCACCTTGAGCGACGGGCCGGCGAGCATCATGACCGCGTTCTGGGCCGAGACGCCACAGCGTTCGGCGACGAATTCGGTCTGGCCCGGATGGGTGAAACCGACGCCGTACAACTGTTCCTTGCCGACCGGCGCGGTGACGATGCCAGCGGCCGATCCGGTACGGGCAAGGCCGACCGCGACTTCCAGTGCCTGAAAAGCGGTACGGGCGCCGTCGATGCTGGGCGTGCCGGGCACGATCTCGCCCGCTTCGGCCACCTGCATGCAGGGCAGGGCGCGCTCGAACACCTGCGCGGCTTCCTCGGGCGATCCGACGATCTCGACCGGGCCGAGCCACACCGCGCGCAGCGACGCGGCATCGCCGACGGCGAAAAAGGTGGGCAGGCCACGCGCTTCGCGCATGACCCACGCCTTGGCGACGATTTCCGGTCCGATGCCTGCCGGGTCGCCGAGCGAGACGGCGAAGGGCGGCAGGCTGACCGGATCAGTTATATTCGATAACGGCATCGCGGCGAAGATCGCGCAGATAGATGCGGGCGCGCTTGTTGACGCGTTCCTCTTCCAGCTGGGCCTGGATCTGTTCGGGATTGGGGGCGTTGGCCGATGCGGGTTCGTCGCGGCCGCAGACGACCAGGACGCGGACGCCATCGTTGATCGAACCGAAGGGCGGGGTGGATTCGCCGACCTGCAGATTGACGAGGATGTCCTGCAGCTGCGGCGGCAGGTCGCGCAGCTTCACATTGTCATTGTCGACCACATCGGCGCCGATGCGGGCACCGATCTCGTTCGCCTGGCCGCAGCCCTTGATCTCCTTGACTGCGGCGGCGAAAGCGGCGGCCTTCTGGCTGGCGGCTTCCTTGGTGGTGCCAGCCGGGAACAGGACCGACAGCTGCTTGAGGCTGAGCAGCGAATCGCGCGGATCGGCGGTCAGCACCTTGCGCTTGTCCATCACATAGATGATCGACATGCCGCCCACCGTCTCGATCGGGCCGGCGAGCTGGCCGACCTGCAATTCGGTGGCGGCCTGCGCCAGTTCGGTCGGCAGCTGGCTGGGGCGGACCCAGCCGAGATCGCCGCCGACGACGGCGGTCGAGGCTTCGGAGAACTGACGGGCATAGGCGGCGAAGCTGCCGCCCTGCTTGATCTGTTCGATGATGTTGCGCGCGTTGGCCGTGATCTGATCGCGGTTTTCCGGCGTCGAGGACAGATAGATTTCGCTGATCCGCACTTCGTCGCTGCCCTTGGCGGCGTTGAGGCGATCGACCACCGACTTCACTTCGTCTTCGGAGACGTTGACGAAGGGCTGGATGTTGCGGCGGAGCAGGCGGCTCCAGGCCAGTTCGCCCTCGATCTGGCGCTTGATGCTGTTGGCCGAACTGCCCTGTTCGCGCAGATATTGGTTGAACTGGTCGGGCGACTTGCGGAAATTGGCCGCGACGCGCTCATAGCTCTGGTTCACTTCGGCCGGATCGATCTTGATGTCGTTGGCCGCCGCTTCCTGAATCTGCAGCGTTTCGTCGATCAGGTTGCGCAGCACCTGGACGCGCAGCCGGTCCTTTTCCTCGGCCGACACCTTGCCGCCATTGGCGGTGATGATCAGGGCCAGGCGCTGGTCGACGTCGGTGCCGGTGATGATGCGGCCGTTCACGATCGCCGTGGCCTTGCGGACATTAGGATCATTTTTGCCGAAGATGGTGACGTCCTTGGGCAGGTTCAGTCCCTGGCCAGCGTCATCGTCGACGGTCTGCGCCGACACGGTCTGTGCCGCCATGCCCAGAAGGGCGGTGGACAGAAGCAGGGTGCGCAGGCCGGAGCGAACGGATTTGGGCGAGAAAACGACAGAAAGCATCGTCGGCAAAAATCTCCAATACGGTCGGGAGCCAATGCCCCGTTCCGCCTTAACCGGTCCTGAGCGGACGGCGGGAAGGCAGTTCCTTATATGCCAATATTGCGAAAAGCCAGCCGCAGCTGGAAGCTGTTGCCGGCGCGCGCGTCACCGTTGGTCTGATAGTCGCGCCGCCATGTAAAGCCCAGCGTCAAACAATCATCCTCATAGGCAACGCCCAGACGCTGGCGCACGGGCTGATAGCCGTCGGCCGTGGTGCCCGGATCTTCCTGCGCGCCGGTAAGATCGATGACGGTCGAGCCGAACACCGACCAGAAGCGGGCGAACTGGATGCGGCCGCCAAGGCGCAGTTCCTCGCGGTCCTGCAGATCCTCCAGCGTGATATTGGCGTTGCGGTTGAGGCGCAGATAGCTGATCTGGGCATAGGTCTTCTTGCTGCCCAGGGTCGCGTCGACCTCGTTGCGGCGGACCGCCAGATTGTCCTTGTCGACCCGGAAGCGCTGGGTGAAGCTGAGGAAATCCTTGTAGCGGATGGTCCAGCGGCCGACGATGTCGGACATGCGATCGGACAGGCCGGTGCCGTCGGGCAGGATGCTGACGCGATTGTCGAGCCGGTAGCTCTGGCCGACATTGGCATCGAGCGTGAAGTCGGGCAGCGCCAGATTATATTCCAGGCCATAGGTGATGCGGCTCGAATCCTCGAACCGGTCATAGCCCGCGAAGCGGTTGAGTGCGAAGAGGTTGCTATCCTCCAGATCGACCGAGCGGGCATCCTCGTTGGGCACCGACAGGTTGGCGAGGTGCGGGGCAGCCACGATCTGGACGCGCGGGGCGATCCGCTGGACGCCGCCGAACGCCTCTCCCGCGAAAGGCCAGCGCATGTCGACTGCGGCGGCGGCGATGCCGCGCGCCTTCCAGCCCGGATCGCCGGCATAGCTGATCGTGTCGGTCAGCAGATTGTCGCTGCTGTGATAGACGTCGCCGCGCAGATAGGTGGTGAAATTCACTTCCTGGCCAAGGCCGGTCAGCTTGCGCAGATTCCATTCGAACGCGGCAAAGGCGCGCTGGGTATCCTGCCCCTCGGTCCGGGTGATCGCCAGCGTATTGGCCTGGAACTGCATCTGACCGCCGAGCAGCGGATCCTTCATCCGCAGCCGATAGTCCATGACCGGCAGGGCGATCGGCATCTGGCCCTGGGGATCGTCGACGCGCAGCGTCTGCACCGCCCAGCCGGCGAGCGAGAAATAGCTGTTCTCGCCGATCCGCTGGACGCCCAGGGTCGAACGCAGTCGGTCGTCGCGGCTGATGTCGTAGCGGCGCAGGAAGGTGCGGTCGGTGGCGACCCGGATCGACCCGTTGACGCTCCATTCGGGCGACAGCTGCATGCCGCCGCTGGCGTCGATCGCGCCGCGAATATCCTTTTGCGAATCGGTCGGCGTGATGCCGCTCGACCGGCTGCCATAGGTGGCATAGCCGGTGATCTGATAGGCGCCGCGATCGTAGAGATGGCGGAAATTGCCTTCGATCATCGGCAGCGAATCGCTGTAGACGTGCGGCGTGACGGTCAGGTCGCGATTGGGCGCGAGCTTGAGATAATAGGGGACCGCGACCTCGAAGCCGTTGACCCGGTCATAACGGATATTGGGGACCAGAAGGCCGCTGCCACCATCGTCGCCGACCGGATGCGACAGGCCCGGCACCGGGATCAAAGGAAGGCCGAACAGCTCGACATTGGCGCGGGTATAGGAGACGCGCTGCTTGGTCGGGTCATAGACGACCTTGACCGCGTTGATCTGCCAGGTCGGTTCCTTGGGGCAGCCGTCGCTGCCTTCCACCGGACAGCCGGTATAGGCGGCGTGGTGCAGCGTATAGACGCCATTGACCCGCTCGCCTTTGGTCGCGGCCATGCGGCCGCCCTTCTGGAGGACCAGCAATATATTGTCGACCGCGCCATCCTTCAGCGTATCGGTGACATCGAAGCGATCACCATAGGCGACATTGCCGTCCGGATCGATCACCGAGACGGCGCCCTGCGCCTCCACCTTGCCGGTGTTGCGGTCCCACACGATCTTGTCGGCGCGCAGCCGGTTGCCGTCGCGCAGCAACTGGACATTGCCGGTGGCGGTCACGACCTGACTGTTGGTGTCATATTCCAGCGTATCGGCGGCGAAGCCGATTTCCTGGTCATTGTCGGGCACCGGCGCGTCGGGCGCGCTGATCGGCGTCTGGGGCTCGTTCAGCTTGGGCTCGGGCGCCTGTTGCGCATGGGCCAGCGGCGCCGCGAGCAGGCAGGACGAAGCAGCGCCGGCAAGCAGCGCCTGTTTGAACGACAGGGGAAACACGGAAATCTGCAAGCGTAGGGGCCTCTTTGTGGGCACTTCTGGTCCCTGCCTATCGCACTGCTTGGCTCGCGCCGCAATCGCTGCTCGCATTCGGGACGGCGGAAATCCGCCGAATGGCTTTGCAGAGCGGCAAAGCCGCACTATCTGGCTGAAACAAGAACGACACGGCATTCCAGAGAAAAGGCCCCCAGATGGACATCCAATTCAGCCCCACGCGCCCCCAGGTCGACACGTTGGTCCTTGCCGTGGCGAAGGGGACTGTCGACAGCCTGCCGCTCGCCGCATCGGCCACGCTGGTCGCCGGCGCCGCCGCCGCGCGCTTCGCCGGTGAGGCGGGCGGCAGCGTCGAGAGCTTCGTCGAGGAACGCGGCGCGGTGCTGCGCGTCCTGCTGCTGGGCATCGGCAATGGCAGCGCGGCCGACCTGGAGCGGGCTGGCGGCGCGCTGACCGCCAAGCTGTCAACCAGCGGCGCGACCCACGCAGCGGTCGAATTCCCGGCCGGCGTCAGTGGCGAGGATGCCGCCCGGCTGGGCCTGGGCGCGCTGCTGCGCAGCTGGCGGATCGACACCTATCGCACGCGTCAGCCCGAAAAGGCCAAGCCGACGCTGGCGACCGTGACGATCGTCGCAAACGGCGCCGAGGCCGAATGGGCCAAGCTGTCGGCGGTCGCCGCCGGCGTTGCCTTCACCCGCGAACTGGTGTCGGAACCGGCCAACATCCTCTATCCCGAAAGCTTCGTCGCGCGCTGCCAGCACCTGGCTGACCTCGGCGTCAAGATCACCGTGCTCGACCGCGCAGCGATGACAGACCTCGGCATGGGCGCGCTGCTGGGCGTGGCGCAGGGGTCGGCGCGCGAAGCGCGGCTGCTGGCGATGGAATGGGACGGCACCGATGGCGCTGCCGAAAAACCGGTGGTGTTCATCGGCAAGGGCGTGACCTTCGACACCGGCGGCATTTCGCTCAAGCCTGGCCCCGGCATGGAAGACATGAAGTGGGACATGGGCGGCGCCGGTGCCGTCGCTGGCGCCATGAAGGCGCTGGCCGGCCGCAAGGCCAAGGCCCGTGTCGTCGGCATCTGTGGCTTGGTCGAGAATATGCCCGACGCCAATGCGCAGCGCCCCGGTGACATCGTGACGTCGATGTCGGGCCAGACGATCGAGGTGCTGAACACCGACGCGGAAGGCCGGCTGGTGCTGTGCGACGCGGTGACCTGGGCGCAGAAGACCTATGAACCCGAAGTGGTGATCGACCTCGCTACCCTGACCGGCGCGATGATGATCGCACTGGGCAGCGAGCATGGCGGCCTGTTCGCCAACGACGATGCGCTGGCCGACGACCTGCTGGCAGCGGGCAAGACCAGCGGCGAGAAGCTGTGGCGCTTCCCGCTGTCGGAGGCCTATGACAAGCTGATCGACAGCCCGATCGCCGACATGAAGAATATCGGCCCGCGCTTCGCCGGCTCGATCACCGCTGCCCAGTTCATCAAGCGCTTCGTCAATGACGGCGTGAAGTGGGCGCATCTCGACATTGCCGGCATGGTCTGGTCGGACAAGCCCGGCGCCACCGCCGACAAGGGGGCGACCGGCTATGGCGTGCGCCTGATCGACCAGCTGGTGGCCGACAAGTTCGAGCGCTGAAGCCGGTGCAGGTCGACTTCTACCAGCTGAGCCGCGATCCCGTGGAAGGGGTGCTGCCCGCGATCGCGGCGCGCATCCTGGACATGGGCGCGCGGCTGCTGGTGGTGGCCGACGAGCCGGAACGGCTGGCCCGCATATCGGCGGGCCTGTGGGCGGGCCCACCCGAAAGCTTCCTGGCCAATGGCCTGGCAGGCGACGGGGTGGACGCTGCCCAGCCGGTGCTGCTGGCGCAGAGCTGCGATGCGGCCAATGGCGCCAGGCATATCGCGCTGGCGGATGGGGTGTGGCGCGAGGAGGCGCTGGGCTTCGATCGCGCCTTCTATTTCTTCGACGCGGACACGATCGACGGGGCGCGGGCCAGCTGGCGGGCGCTTAGCAAGCGCGAGGGTGTGACCCCGCGCTTCTGGCGGCAGGAAGGCCGCAAATGGGTGCAAGGACCCTGAACCCCGGGAAATAGGGGCTGATACGAAGGCCTCTTGCCCCCCTCTTGCGAAGTCATTCGCCCCGGTCTAAAGGGCGCGCAACTTTATTCCAACAATCCGGAGTTATGAGGGCCATGGCCGTCACGCGCACTTTTTCGATCATCAAGCCCGACGCAACCCGTCGCAACCTGACCGGCGCCGTCACCAAGATGCTGGAAGAAGCCGGCCTGCGCGTCGTCGCTTCCAAGCGCATCCGCATGAGCCGCGAACAGGCCGAGGGCTTCTATGCCGTTCACAAGGAACGCCCCTTCTTTGCTGACCTGGTCGCCTTCATGATCTCGGGCCCGGTCGTCGTCCAGGTTCTGGAAGGCGAAAACGCCGTGACCCGCAACCGCGACATCATGGGCGCCACCAATCCGGCCAATGCCGACGCCGGCACCATCCGCAAGGAACTGGCCGAATCGATCGAAGCCAATTCGGTCCATGGTTCGGACAGCGAAGAAAATGCCGCGATCGAGATCGCCTATTTCTTCAAGCCCGAAGAAATCGTCGGCTAAACCCGACACCCGTCCCCGGACGAGCAAAAGGCCCGGCGCTCCCCCAAGGAGCGGCCGGGTTTTTTGTTGCTGGGGATGATCGGTGGTAGGCGACTGTCCGTAATCCTCCCCAAGCAAGCTTGGGGAGGAACTGAGACGTCAGCTTGCGGCCTGTCCGAACTTGGCCGTGCAGCCCTAGCCTTTTGTCTGGCGGGCCCAGCGGGCGTCGATCTTTGCCTGGGCGTCGGCGCCCTGGGCGTGGCTGACCAGGGACAGGCCGCGCAGGGTCAGCTTGTGGCCGGACAGCCATTTGCCGGCGATGCCATAGCCGATGTCGTAGACGGTGGAATCGCTGTGCGTGTCGCCATTGACGACGAACTGGGTGACGATGGTCACCGGCAGTTTCTCGTCGCCGATGCTGTCGTCGGGCAGCTTGGCGGCGTTGCGCGCCTTTTTCAGGGCATCCTCGAACCAGCCGGCCTCGATCCGCGGTTCGCCGGTGGTGTCGACCGGGGCGATGCCGAGCGCCCTGGGGAAATGGATGGTCTGGCTCTGCACCAGCTGATCGGGATCGGCGGGCTTGAGCGTCAGCCGGCTGTCGCCATCGGCTGCGGCGTTCAGCACCAGCCGGGCGGCGCGGGCGGAGGCCTTGCTGCTTTCGGCGGCCTTGCTGGCGCGCTCGTCCTTCTTGTCGGCCCAGTTGAGATAGAGGGTGAGGGCGGAGATCAGCACGGCGGCCACCGCCAGCAACTCACCAAGCGTGATCCAGCGTCGGCGGATACGGGCGGCTTCCTCCTTGCGGGTCTCCTGCTTGGCCTCGGGGCTGTCGCTCATCGGATCAGGCCGTCTGTGGCGGGACTTCGAACTTGTCGATCACCCATTCCTCCGCCTGCGCCTCGCCGATCCATTCCTGCATCCAGGGATGCGCGATGATCGCGCGCATATAGGCTTCGGCAAAGCGGGCGACCGGAAGCTGATAGGTGATGAAGCGGGTGACGACCGGCGCGAACATCAGGTCGACGGCGCCGAACTCGCCGAACAGGAAGTCGCCCTCGCCACCATAGCGGGCGCGGGCCCGGGCCCAGAGCTGCATGATCCGGCTGATGTCGTGGGCGACGGCCTCCGACGGCGGGACCGGATCATAGATCTGGCGGATGTTCATGCTGTGCTCGCGGCGGAGCGCGGCGAAGCTGCTGTGCATTTCGGCCGCCATCGAGCGGGCCATGGCGCGAGCGCCTGGATCGGTCGGCCAGAACTGGTCGCCCCCGGCCTTTTCATTGAGATATTCGACGATGGCCAGGCTGTCCCACACGACGATGTCGTCGCCATCCCACAGGATCGGCACCTTGCCGGAGGAGGGGGCGAACTCATCGCCCTCGCGACGCTTTTCCCATTCCTCGTCATAGAGGGGGACCACCACTTCCTCGAACGGAAGGCCGGAGAGCTTGCACGCCAGCCAGCCGCGCAGCGACCAGCTCGAATAGGCCTTGTTGCCAATGAACAGCTTCATCATGGCCATGTCTTAGCCGGGCGGGCTTCGATAAGTCGAGAGCCGATAGAGAGGGCTTTCCACGTCGCGTCGAAACGCCTAAGGGGCGGCCATCCCCGGGGGGCCGCTCATGCGCGGCTGAGAGGTGGTCAGCAGACCACGACCCGCTGAACCTGATCCGGCTGATACCGGCGTAGGGAGGGCAAGGCGGCAGGTCCGTCGTCCCTCCTGTGGAGTGGACGTGAGATGAAGACTGCCCGATTGCCCCATGTTGGAAGCGCCTGCCTGACGCTGGCCCTGATGATGATTGCATCGCCCGCGATGGCGGAGGATGAACTGGACCAGTCGACCAATATCCAGGTCGTCGGCCATCCCGACCCCGAAGGCCTGTTGCCCGACCAGAGCGCGCCCAAGGCGGTCAGCGCGATCTCCACCGACTTCATCATCAAGCAGGCGCCGACGCTCAATGCGTTCCAGCTGGTCAACCTGCTGCCCGGCGCCAATGTCTCGTCCAGCGACCCCTACGGCCTGTCGGCATCGTCCAGCCTGACGCTGCGCGGCCTGGGCCAGGACCAGATCGGCGTGCTGATGGAAGGCGCGCCGCAGAACGACATCGGCTATTATTATGCCTATCCCTCGCAATTCGCCGATGCGGAGAATGTGCGGCAGGTGATGCTGGCGCAGGGCGCGGCAGACATTGACTCGCCGGTGGTGGCGGCGGCCGGTGGCCTGTTGTCGCTGACGCTGGATGATCCCAGGGCGGAGGCGGGCGGCCTCGTCAACCTGTCGGTCGGTTCCTATGACGAGCGTCGCGTCTTTGCGCGGATCGACACGGGACGGATCGGATCGACCGGGCTGAAGGCCTTCATTTCCTATTCCAACAACCGTGCCGACAACTGGCGCGGGGCGGGGCATGACCAGCGCCAGCATATCGATGCCAAGCTGCTGAACGAATGGGGCGAGGGCAACCGGGCGAGCATCGCCTTTTCCTTCAACGACGCCAAGACATCGACCTATCCCAGCCCCAGCAAGACGGACTGGGAAGCCTCTGGCCGGGGCTATAATTTCGACGAGGCCTACAGCGAGGGGAATACCAACTACTGGCGCCTCTATCGCGCGCCGTTCCGCAATTTCTATGTCGCGGCGCCCGTCCACCTGAAGCTGAGTGACACGCTGAGCTTCGACAGCAGCGCCTATCTGCAGATGGGGCATGGCAATTCGCCCTATGGCACGCAGCTCGCCACCACCGGCAATTATCTGGGCACCGAGGAACTGACCCAGCCGATCGACCTGCCCGGTGCGGTCGATGGTGTCGCCACGGTGATGGGCAACTGGACCGGCAAGCAGTTCCGCGTCGGCGATGTCAGCAAGCTGACGCTGCAGGCCGGCGCGCATCGGATCGTGGCCGGCCTCTGGTTCGACTATGGCACGGACCGGGTGACGCAATCCTATACGTCGATCGATGCCGATGGCCGGCCGGTCGACCAGTGGGGCTATCAGGACAAGGCGATCCGCACCGCTGACGGG
>Ga0209813_10000019_pt1 | contig 75575 bp, 74 predicted proteins | sample EndMethybrTD3033_FD_187596 | JGI IMG/M metagenome (GOLD analysis project Ga0209813, IMG submission 187596) | Populus endosphere microbial communities from Tennessee, USA - Endosphere MetaG P. TD hybrid TD303-3 (SPAdes) (version 2) | ecosystem: Host-associated > Plants > Roots > Endosphere... | reverse complement strand
CGACATTGCCCTTGGCGATGTCGCTCAGCTCTTCCATCGCCTTGGTCGACTTTTCGACACCGGCCTTCGCCTTCTCGTTCAGGTCGGCATAGGCCGTTTCCATCTTGGCCTTGGTGTCTTCGGCGAACTTCTTACCGGTTTCGAGAATGTCGTTCATGATCAATGTTCCTTCCGTGGCAGGCAGCGTCTTCGCTTTGGTCTGGGGGGCGGACACAGGCTCCGAAGCCACTACCGCCTCTAGGTCTTCAACAACGGGTTCGGGTGCAGCATCGACCGCCGTCGAGGCCGCGATCACCGCCACCGGATCGGCGACAGGTGCAGACTCTTCCACCGCCAGCTTGGGCTTTTCCACCGGCTTGGGCGCAGGCGCCTTTACAGGAACAGCTTTGGCAGCGGTTTTGCGCGGCACAGGCTTTTGGGGCGCGGGCTTTTCACCCAGGGCGGACTCAGCGGCCTTGAGCGCCTCACTGGCAGACAAGGTTGCAGAACCGCTTTTCGCGACCGGCTTTGCACGCGCCGACTTAGGGGTAACGGCCATCGACCATCCTCCGTTTGTTGCACTGCACAATAATCCTTATCCCAAAGGATTACAAGACCCATTGTGCAGTGCAACAAATCAGACATATTGATGTTTCGGCACCGAAGGGCGCCCATCGCGAAATGGCTGAAATCTGCGCCTCTACCGAGCTTTTACGTAACGTCCGGGCGCATCTTCTATTGCCCGAAGCTTGCCGCCGCCCGGCTTGCGCGCGCCACGGACCGCGACCTCGCGCGAATCGATGCCGCGCAACCATTCGGCCCAGTCCGGCCACCAGCTGCCCTTGGTCTCGCGCGCAGCCGCAACAAAGGCATCCAGCGTCGGCTGTGGCGCGTCGGCGGTCCAATATTGATATTTCTGGGCGACCGGCGGGTTGATGACGCCCGCGATATGGCCCGAGCCTGCCAGCAGGAAGCGCACCGGCCCGGCAAGATGCTCGGTCAGTTTCCACACGCTTTCGAGCGGGGCGATATGATCCTCCTTGCCGGCCTGGACATAGGCGGGGGTGCGGATCTGCGTCAGGTCGATCGGCGTGCCCGCGACGCTGATCGCGCCCGGCACTACCAGCATATTGTCACGATAGAGCTGGGTCAGATAGTCGCGATGCCAGCGCGCCGGCAGGTTGGTCGTGTCGCCATTCCAGTAGAGCAGGTCGAAGGGCGGATAGTCCATGCCGAGCAGGTAATTGTTGACGACATAGTTCCAGATGAGGTCGCGCCCGCGCAGCAGGTTGAAGGTCGCCGCCATGTAGCGCCCGTCGAGAAAGCCGCTGGAGGAGAGACGGTCGACCAGCTTCATCTGCTCGTCATCGACGAACAGGGTGAGATCACCGGCCGCGCTGAAATCCACTTGCGCCGTGAAGAAGGTCGCGCTCGCCACCTTGTCGGCCTCGCCCCGCGCCGCCAGCAGCGCCAGCGTGGCCGCCAGCGTCGTGCCGGCCACGCAATAGCCGATGGTGTGGACGCTGGGCACGTTCAGCAAGTCGCGCACCGTATCGATCGCGTCAATCTGGCCGTTCAGGATATAATCGTCCCAGACCATGTCCTTCATCGAGGCGTCGGCCGACTTCCACGAGACGAGGAAGACGCTGATCCCCTGATCCACCGCCCATTTGACGAAGCTCTTCTCCGGCGAGAGATCGAGAATGTAGAAGCGGTTGATCCAGGGCGGGAAGATGATGAGTGGCGTCGCCAGCACCCTGGGCGTCGAAGGCGCATAATGGATCAGCTGGTAGAGCGGTGTTTCATGAACCACCTTGCCCGGCGTCGCGGCGATGTTGCGCCCCAGTTCGAACTGGGTGCCATCGGTATGGGTGAGCTGGCCCTTCTCCATGTCGGCCAGCATATGCTGGAGGCCCTTCACCAGATTCTCGCCGCCGCTCTGGATCGTCTTTTCCACGACCGTGGGATTCGTCAGCGGGAAGTTGGACGGCGCCATCGCATCGAGCATGCCGCTGGTGGCAAAACGCAGCTTGGCCTTCGCCTTGGGATCGACGCCATCGACTGCATCGGCAAGGTTCATCAGATAGTCGGAGATCAGCAGATAGCTTTGCCGGATCAGGTCGTAGAAGGGATGGGTCGTCCAGGCGGGATCGGCAAAGCGCCGGTCCTTGCGCGCGGCCGGACTGTCGGCCGGCGGCGGATCGGGCTGGTCGCGCAGCAGGCCGCCGGAATCGAGAAAGCGCTGCCACAGCGCCAGCCCTTCATCGGCAAAACTGGTCTGGATGCGGGCGACGGTTTCGGGATCGAAGGGCAGCACCCGGCCGGTCGCGCCCGCCGCCTGCTCCAGCATCAATTGCTGCGCGCGGCCCAGCACCTGGGTCCATTTCTGCATCTCCGCCAGGGTCGGGAGATGGGGCTCCAGGACATCCTGCGTTTCCATGGCCACCTTCCTCCTCCTGGCATTGCCGATATCAGCCGCTTTCACTGGCGCGCCGCAGCCTGGCGGGTTATAGCCAGATTGTGACATGCCGAATGCGTGCCACGCACTATTCCTTACCGAGAGCTTTCAGGAAAGCCCCTATAATGTCCGAAGAATTCTACCGCATGAAGCGCCTGCCGCCCTATGTCATCGCCGAAGTGAACGCGATGCGAGCCGCAGCCCGCGCCGCGGGAGAGGATATTATCGACCTGGGCATGGGCAATCCCGACCTGCCGCCGCCCGATCATGTCATCGCCAAGCTGGTCGAAGTCGCGAGCAAGCCGGACGCCCATGGCTATTCCCAGTCCAAGGGGATTCCGGGCCTGCGCAAGGCGCAGGCCAATTATTATGGCCGCCGTTTCGGCGTCGATGTCGACCCGGAAACCGAAGTCGTCGTGACCATGGGGTCGAAGGAAGGCCTCGCCAGCCTCGCCACCGCGATCACCGCGCCCGGCGACGTGGTGCTGGCACCCAACCCCAGCTACCCGATCCATATGTTCGGCTTCATCATCGCCGGCGCCACCATCCGGTCGGTGCCGACGACGCCGGACGAGAATTATTTCCGCGCGCTCGACCGCGCCATGGCCTTCACCGTGCCGCGCCCGTCGATCCTGGTGGTCAATTATCCGTCCAACCCGACGGCCGAGACGGTGGACCTGGCCTTTTACGAGCGTCTGGTCGCCTGGGCGAAGGAGAACAAGGTCTGGGTGCTGAGCGACCTGGCCTATTCCGAGCTATATTATGACGGCAATCCGACGCCTTCCATCCTGCAGGTGCCGGGCGCCAAGGATGTCGCGATCGAGTTCACGTCCCTGTCCAAAACCTATTCGATGGCCGGTTGGCGGATCGGCTTTGCGGTCGGCAACAAGCAGCTGATCGCGGCAATGAGCCGGGTGAAATCCTATCTCGACTATGGCGCCTTCACGCCGATCCAGGCTGCCGCCTGCGCCGCACTCAACGGCCCGCAGGACATCGTCGCCAAGAATCGCGAACTCTATCACAAGCGGCGCGACGTGATGGTCGAGAGCTTCTCGCGCGCAGGATGGGATATTCCCGCGCCGCGCGCGTCGATGTTCGCCTGGGCGCCGCTGCCGCCCGCGCTCAAGGACATGGGCAGCCTGGAATTTTCCAAGCAGCTGCTGACCCATGCCAAGGTCGCGGTGGCGCCGGGCGTGGGCTATGGCGAGGATGGCGAAGGCTATGTCCGCATCGCCATGGTCGAGAATGAGCAGCGGCTCCGCCAGGCGGCGCGCAACATCAAGCAGTATCTCAAGTCGATGGGCGTCAACACGCCTTCGTCGAAGGGCGCGGCCTGACCTTCACGCGCGTTGCGCGCTCGAAACATGACCATGATCGCCGTCGGACATTGGTGTGTCCGGCGGCGTTTGCTTTAGTGCCCCTTGCCCCTTGGCCCGCGATCAAGGATAGAAGCGAGGGATGAGAGGACCAAGTCGATGATCCCCCTTCCGCAGGTCAGCCAGGTCGCCCAGACGATCCAGCTCGCGCTTGCCCCCGTCTTCCTGCTCGCCGGTATCGGCGCGTTCCTCAATGTCTGCGTCAGCCGCTTGGCCCGCATCATCGATCGCGCCCGCGCGGTCGAGGAATGGGTGCTGAGCACGCGTGGCAAGGAGCATGACCGGATGGTGAGCGAGATCCGCGTGCTCGACCGGCGCATGAGCGTGGTCAATGGCGCGATCTTCCTGTCGGTGGCGTCGGCCTGCGCGGTCTGTCTGGTCGTCATCCTGCTGTTCGCGGGCAATCTGTTCAACGCCCATCTCGGCACGCCGGTCGCGATCCTTTTCAGCCTGGCGATGGTGCTGCAGGCCGCCGCCTTCGGCACCTTCATCCAGGAAATCCGCCTGGCGTCGCGCACCATCCATATCCGCAACGAGGTACTCTACCACAAGGTGGAGGAAGAAGAGGCGGCATGACGCGCTTCACCGTCAACGACCGGCCGGTGCAATATCGGATGGACCCCGAGACGCCCCTGCTGTGGGCGCTGCGCGACGCGTCGAACCTGACGGGGACCAAATATGGCTGCGGCACCGGCGATTGCGGCGCCTGCACCGTGGATATCGATGGCGAGGCGGTGCGGTCCTGCCAGGTGACGATCGGCAAGACAGAAGGGCGGTTCGTGACCACGATCGAGGCGCTGTCGCCCGATCGCGGCCATCCGCTGCAACAGGCGTTCGCGGCCGAGAATGTCTCCCAATGCGGTTACTGCATGTCCGGCATCATCATGGCGGCGTCGGTATTGCTGCGGCGGACCAACGACCCTACCGATGCGGAGATCGATGCGGCGATCACCAACATCTGTCGCTGTGGCGTCTATCCCCGGCTGCGCGGCGCGATCAAGCGCGCCGGCCGGATCATGCGCGGCGAGGACCAGGCGGGTGGCGATCCGATCCAGGCCGCGCCACCGCCCGGCATCACGCCGGACGAGGCGGTGCGCGCCGTGCCGGCGCTGCGCAAGCCCTAGATATCGGCCTTAACCGAAGCGATAGCCCGAAACCGTCCAGCCCAGCACCGTGCTGCGATGGGCGCAGATGGCGGCGTCCTCGCCGCCGGCCCCCAGCGCCACCATCAGCGGCAGCAGATGCTCCTCGCGCGGATGGGCGAAGCGGGCATGGGGCAGATGATCCCAGGCGGCGACGCGCCCTGCGCGACGGGCCGGATCGGGGTCGGTCACGGCATCGCGCAGCGCATCGTCCCACTCAAGCGAGCGCGCCGTCGCCATCGCGCCGCGCACGCGCAGATTGTGGAAGCTCATGCCCGATCCGACGATCAGCACGCCATCGTCGCGCAACGGCGCCAGCGCGCGACCGGCGGCGATATGGGCGGCCGGATCGAGATCGCGGCGCAAGGACAATTGGGCGACCGGAATGTCCGCATCGGGCAGCGCGACCTTCATCGGAATGAAGACACCATGGTCCCAGCCCCGTTCGGATTCGCGCGCTGTGGGAAAGCCCGCCTGTTCCAGCAGCGCGGCCGCACGTTCGGCAAGCGCGGGTGCGCCCGGCGCGTCCCAGCGGAGCTGATAGGTGTGCGGCGGGAAGCCGAAATAGTCGAACAGCAAGGGTGGCCGGGCGCCGTCATGGACGGTGAAGCCGGGCGTTTCCCAATGACCCGACACCAGCAGGATCGCGCGCGGCCGTTCCGGCAGGTCGGCGATCAGGCCGGTGAGATAGTCCTGCATCGGCTGCCACATGGCGTCGCTGTGCGGGTGCTGGGGATCGGTGGGGTCCATGAAGAAGCAGGGACCACCGCCATGGGGGATGAACAAGGCTGGCTGTTTCATGCCCGCCTAGATCGGATGTCGGCGCCGCCTGCGCAACGCGCCAGGCGGAAACCGACTGTTTCCCGTCAGCCCCTGGCCAGCATCGGGGCGATCGCCTGGGCCAGGGTCGCGCCCGAATAGGGTTTCTTGAGCAGGATGACGTCGCTGAAACGATCCGGCAGGTCGAGCCCGTCGCCATAGCCGGTGGCGAACAGGAAGGGCACGCCGCGTTCCGCCAGCATGTCGGCGATCGGCAGGCTGGTTTCATTACCCAGATTGAAGTCGAGCACGGCGAGGTCGACCGGATGGAGCGTGATCGCCTCATGCGCGCGACCAATGCTGGCGGCGGTCACCACCTGCGCGCCGAGGTCGCGCAACGCATCCTCGCCATCCATGGCGATGATCATATTATCCTCGACCAGCAAGATCTGCCGCCCCTTGAGCAGATGCGGCGAGGGAGCGGGCGCCGGCTTGGCGCGATCGGTGCCGGCCACGTCGGGCAGGATCGAGGCGACATGGGCGGAGGGAATGCAGAAGCGTGCCTCCAGCCCCGCCAGCCGATAATTGACCTCCGCCCGGCCATCCAGATCATAGGGAATGGAGCGCTCGATCACGGTCGAGCCGAAGCCCCGGCGCGAGGGCGCGACGACCGCCGGGCCGCCGCTTTCCAGCCAGTGGAGCAGCAGGCTGCCCTCGGCATCGACATGCCAGTCGATCGCCACCGATCCATTGTCGGACAGCGCGCCATATTTGGCGGCATTGGTCAGCAGTTCGTGGATGACGAGCGCCAGCACGGTGAAGGCGGCGGGGGTCAGCAGCACATTGGGGCCGGTCAGCTTCACCCGGTCACGCCGATCGCCGAGATAGGCGCCGGCCTCCACTTCGATCAGGTCATAGAGGCGCGCGGGCGCCCAGCGATCGGCGGTGATCTGGTCATGGGCACGGGCCAGCGCATGGACGCGGCTTTCCAGCGTGCCGATGAACTGGTCGACCGACATGGCGCTGTCGCGGGTCTGGGAGATGAGGCCACGGATCAGCGCGAGGATGTTGCGGACACGGTGGTTGAGTTCCGCGATCAGCAATTCCTGCTTCTCATGCGCGCGCTGCCGTTCCTCGTCAGCGGAATCGGACAGGCGCAGGATCACTTCCAGCAGCGCCGTGCGTAGCGCTTCGGCAACACGCAGTTCGGCGGGCATGAAGGCGACGGCCGTGCCCTTCACCAGTTCCGACCATTCCTCGAAACTCTTGCGCGGGGTCAGGCGCGGGCCATTGGGGCCATATTCGATATGCTTGTCCTGCTTGCCGGCCCAGCGGACCGAACGCAGCTGTTCGGCACGGAACAGCACGACATAGTCGCGCGGCCGGCGCGAGATCGGAATGGCGAGCAGCCCGGCGGCGCGATCGGCATGGGCCAGGGCTTCCGGCATGATGCGGGCGATGCTGTCGGTGGTATAGACTTGACTGGCGGCCGTCCGATTGAGCATCGAGACGATCGCGGCAAAGGACGGCTCGTCCGGGGTCAGGCCCGACAGGGTCATCTGCCCGTCGATATAGATGCCCACGCCATCGGCGGGAATCGTGTCGAAGATGATATCGCCCAGCCAGCGGGCGTTGGTCATCAGATCATGATCCTGCGCCACCGCGGAGAGCAGCCGGTCGGCGACCTGTCGTGCCTTGCCCTCATAGCTGGCAGTCTCTGCCCGCTCGCGGCCTTCCAGCATCATCGAGAAGATCTGGCCGAACAGTTCGGCGGCACTGCGCTGCGCGAAGCTGGGCAGGCGCGGCGCATAATGATGGCAGGCGAACAGCCCCCACAGCTTGCCGTCGACGATGATCGAGATGGAGAGCGAGGCCCCCACCCCCATGTTGCGCAGATATTCGATATGGATCGGCGACACCGCGCGGGTGACGCACAGCGACATGTCGAGCGCGGCGCCGGCGGGATCGAGGGGCGGGATGACCGGCACCGGCGGCGCGTTGATGTCCGCAATCACCCGGAAGATATTGCGGATGTAGAGCGCCCGCGCCTGCGCCGGGATGTCGGAGGCCGGATAATGCAGGCCAAAGAAACTGTCGATGCCGGGGCGCAGGGCTTCCGCCACCACCTCGCCATCGCCATTGTCGGCGAAGCGATAGACCATCACCCGGTCGAAGCCGGTGAGCGCCCGGACCTGGCGCGCGCCATCGCGCAGGAAGGCGGTCATGCCATCCGCCTGCGCCAGCCGCGCAACCATCGAGCGGACCATGGAACTGGCCTCCATCTCGTCGGGCACGGCAGGCTCCGCCTCGATCACCACCAGCTGGCCGGAGAAATGGACGGCCACGTCGAAGGGCGCGCCGCCCTCCACCAGCGGCAGCGAGAAGACCCGCTCCACCGAATCGGGGCCACGCAGCAAAGTGATGCGATTGCGCAGCGTATGGATCGCATCGGCGGTGAAGATCGCACTGACCGGCTGGCCCAGCATCTGCTCCGGCGCCAGGCCGATATGGTCGGCACTGTTGGTCGAGACGCGCGACACCAGCCAGTCGGCGGTCAGGGCGACGAGAAAGCCGAAGGGCTGGACCGTGCCGAGCACATGGATCGGCTCGCGATCGCAATTATTGATGTCGACGGCGAAGGCCTGGGCTTCCGGGCTAGTCACATCAGTCACAGGCGACCTCCCACTCGGCGCGCGCGCCCGCCTCGAACAGGGTGAAGGCCGCCTGCGCGCCGGCAATCGCATCGTCCAGCCAGGCCGCATCGCCCTGCGCGGCAGCGTCATCCAGCTGCTGCTGGAAGGCGACCCAACCGCCCTTGCCATGCACGGCGGACAGATAGGCACGGGGCAAGTCTTGTGCGACCTGACGCGCGAGCATCGCGCCGCCCAAGCGCGACCCTTCGAGCGCATAGAGCAGGCCCCAGCGGAAGCCGTCGCCGCCGGTAGACGGCATCGGCAGCGGCGCGGGCATAGCCTCCCCCAGTGCCGCGAGATCCTGCGCCATCAGTGAGAGGCGCGGCGAATCGGGCTGGGCGACCGGTTCGAGTGTGGCCAGCGCGCGGGCATGGGCGCGCAGGAACGCCCGGTAATCGGGCGCGGAAGCGAGCGAAAAATGGGAAAACAGGTCATCGACCCGTTGATGGCTCTCCATCGTCGCGGCGCGCAGGGCCTGTCTTATGCGGCCGGCATCGGCGGTTCTTATCACCCGTTGGTCCTAATGGTTGTTCGTCGGCACTGCACTGATCTGGATCAGCTTTGCGCCGAACAGCCCATTTACCGGGCTTTTCCGATGCAAGATGGCGGGATGGATGGAATGATCGAGATTGTCCATTGTTCCGGGGCAGAATCTTTCAAATCGCTGACAGAAGAGTTCAGCATCGCGACATCGCCATCCGCGTAGAAATGCGGCATGAAGGGAACGGATGGTTCCCGCACGAGGAATCGGAACGATGCTGAGGAAATGGATGCTGGCCGGCCTGATGGGTGCGACGCTGCTGAGCGGCGTGGCACCGGCCTATGCCCAGCGGAACGACAATGGCGGCGGTCCACGCGGCGAGCGTGGCGCCGGCAATCCCGGAAACCGTGGCGGCGACATGCGCGGCGCGCAGGGCAGCACGCGCTGGCAAGGCAGCAGCGATCGCGGTGGCGATCGCAGCGGACGCCCGCAAATGGCCGCGCCCGCGCAGCGCTGGCAGGGTGGCCCGGAACGGGTTGGTCGCCCGGATCAACGGCCGGATCAGCGCGCGGATCGCCCCAATGGCAATTGGCAGCGTCCCGGCAATCCCGGCCCCGCTAATCCGGGAACCGGCATGCAGCCGATCGCCCGACCCGACCGCCCGGACGGACGCGATGATGGGCGCGGTGATGGGCGCCGGCCCGACGTCCGCCCGGATGCCCGGCCAGACGCCCGCGCCGATTGGAACCGGCAGGTCTGGGACCGCGATCGCAATGGCCGTGACTGGAACGACCGCAATCGCGACGGCCGCCCCGACGATCGGCGCTGGAGCGACAACGACCGGCGCGGCGATCGCCCCGGCTATCCGGGCAACTGGAACAATGGTGGCCGCCGCTATGACGATCGCACCCGTTGGACCGACCAGCGCCGCTGGGACAATGGCTGGCGCCAGGACCGGCGCTATGACTGGTATGGCTATCGCAGCCGCTATGGCGACCGCTATCGCATGGGCCGCTATTATGCGCCGTCGGGCTGGAATTATGGCTATCGCAGCTTCTCGATCGGCGTGTTCCTGTCGGGGCCGCTCTATGGCAGCAATTATTGGCTGAACGATCCCTATTATTACCGCCTGCCACCGGCCTACGGCACGATGCGCTGGATCCGCTATTATGACGACGCGCTGCTGGTCGATATTCGCGACGGCTATGTCGTCGACGTGATCCGCAACTTCTTCTGGTGACAGCCTCCTGAACTGGCCTTCAGGACACTGGGCCCGGTGCGACACCGCACCGGGCCCTTTTTCATTGCGCGGCGCCGGCCGGAAATGGCAGGGAGGCGGCATGAACGAGATAGTGGATGATGGCGGCACCGCGTCGCCGGCCCGCGCCGCGATCGGCGATCGGGTGCGCGAAAAACTGAACCGCAACCCGCTGGTCAGCCGTATCGACAGCCCCCATCTGGAAATCTATGGACGGCAGGATTTCCTGGGCGCGGAAGAATGCGCGGTGATGCGCGCGATCATCGACGCTGGCGCCCAGCCATCGACCCTGTTCACCGGCCGGGAAAATGCCGATTATCGCACCAGCCACAGCTGCAATCTCGACCGGGAAGACCCGCTGGTCCATGCGATCAGCGCCCGCATCTGTGCGATGACCGGGCTGGAGCCGGACCATGGCGAGACATTGCAGGGACAGCGCTACACCCAAGGCCAGGAATATAAGGTCCATTGCGACTATTTCCCGGTCAATGCCAGCTATTGGCCCGAGATGCGCAAGACCGGCGGTCAGCGCAACTGGACAGCGATGATCTATCTGTCGCCGGTCGAGGGCGGGGGCGAGACCCATTTTCCGCGCTGCGAATTCATGGTGCCGCCGATCGAGGGGATGATTCTGATCTGGAATAATCTGAAGCCCGACGGCGCCCCCAACCCCTATAGCCTGCACGCCGCCCGGCCGGTGACGCAGGGCACCAAATATGTCGTCACCAAATGGTTTCGCGAACGTCCCTGGGTTCGCTGACCCAAAACGTCGCACGCCATTACACTTTGCGACATAAATGACTGGTTCCTGACAGCGCCGTTCCCGGACGGTTCAGCGAATCCACTCCATATTCAACATGTTGGTAAGGGAACCTGCCCCGCTTGAAGCGGTTGGAAGCGTCCCCGAGCCTCCAGATTGATGGGAGTAGAAATATGCGCAAGATCATCATCCTTGGCCTTCTTGCGGCCACCGTCGTCCCCAGCGTCGCTTCCGCCCAGTCCTATGGCGAAGCCCGCCGCAGCGAACAGCGGCTGCGCGAAGACCAGCGCGACCTGCGTGCGGCCCAGCGCTATGGCGATCGCCGCGATGTGAAGGAAGCCCGTCGCGACGTCCGCGACTCCCGCCAGGAAGCGCGGGAAGACTGGCAGGATTATCGCCGCAGCCACCGCGACGTCTATCGCGCCGGCAACTGGAATGCGCCCTTCCGCTATTCGCGCTGGAATGCCGGCGCCCAGCTTCGCCCGGCCTATTATAGCTCGCGCTATTATATCGCCGATCCCTATCGCTATCGCCTGCCCCGTCCGGCCGCCAATCAGCGTTGGGTCCGCCACTATAATGACGTGATGCTGGTGAATGTGCGCACCGGCCGGGTCATCACCGTCCATCGCGGCTTCTTCTGGTAAGCCGATCGAAACAGGAAAGGCCCCGGACAGCGATGTCCGGGGCCTTTCTTTACCCCCTTGGCCGCGCCCCCCGTTTCCGGGCGGGCGCGGCCGATGCCGTGCCAGGCACGCCATCAGTCCGAAAGGGGGGTGGACCGTTCGCGAAACGCCCCTCGCGCGCGATGGTTCCCCCGCTTCGTTCCGATCAGGCGGCCAGCGCCTGCGCAATCAGCTTGCGGCTGTTGTCGATGCCATAGAGCGCGATGAAGCTGCCCATGCGCGGCCCCTGATCGGCGCCCAGCAGCGTCTGATAGAGCGCCTTGAACCAGTCGCGCAGTTCGGCGAAGCCAAAGGCTTCATCCTTGCCGATGGCATAGACGATATTCTGGATATCCTCCGCACTGGCATCGGCCGGCAAGCCGGCCAGTTCTTCGTCCAGCTTGGCAAGCGCGGCAGCTTCATTGGCTTCCGGCGCGCGGCGCTGGAGCGTGGGCGCCACGAAATCGCGATGATAGGCCAGCGCATGACCGATCAGCGCGTCCAGTTCGGGATAGGTTTCCGCGCTGGCGCCGGGAACGTAATTCTGGAGATAGCTCCACACCTGTTCGCGGCTGGCATCGCCCATCACGCCGACCAGGTTCAGCAGCAGGCCGAAGGTCACCGGCAGTTCGCCCTGCGGCAGCTTGCCATCATGGATATGATGGACCGGGTTGCCGAGCTGCTGCTCGATCGCCTGCTTGGGATAATTGCCGCGGAACTGCCAATATTCGTCAACCGCGCGCGGGATCACTCCCATGTGCAGCTGCTTGGCCTTTTTGGGCTCGCGATAGGCGTAGAAAGCGAGGCTTTCCTGCGGGCCATAGGTCAGCCATTGTTCGAGGCTGAGGCCATTGCCCTTGGACTTGGAGATTTTCTCGCCCTTTTCGTCGAGGAACATCTCATAGTTGAAGCCCTCGGGTGGGCGGCCGCCGAGCGCGCGGCAGATCTTCGACGACTGGGTGACCGAATCGATCAGATCCTTGCCCGCCATTTCATAGTCGACGCCCAGCGCATACCAGCGCATCGCCCAGTCAACCTTCCACTGCAGCTTGGCGCCGCCGCCCAGGATCGACTGTTCGATCGTCTCGCCTTCATCGACGAAGCGGACGATACCGGCCTCGGCATCGATCACCTCGACCGGCACCTGCAGCACGATGCCGCTCTTGGGGCTGATCGGCAGCACCGGCGAATAGGTCGCCTGCCGTTCCTTGCGCAGGGTCGGCAGCATGATGTCCATGATCGCAGAATAGCGACGCAGCACCTGGCGCAGCGCGTCGTCGAAGGCGCCGGCCTGATAGCGTTCGGTGGCCGACACAAATTCATACTCAAAGCCGAAGCTGTCGAGAAATTCGCGCAGCATCGCGTTATTGTGATGCGCGAAACTTTCATATTTCTCGAACGGATCGGGCACCTGCGTCAGCGGCTTGCCCAGATGGTCGGCCAGCATCGCCTGGTTCGGCACATTGTCCGGCACCTTTCGGAAACCGTCCAAATCGTCGCTGAACGCCACCAGCCGGGTCGGGATGTCCGACAGTGCGTGGAAGGCGTTGCGGACCATGGTGGTGCGCAGCACTTCGTTGAAAGTGCCGATATGCGGCAGGCCCGATGGGCCATAGCCGGTTTCGAACAGGATATGACCTTTCTCCGGTGCGCCATTGGGGTAACGCTTGAGAAGCTTGCGCGCTTCCTCATAGGGCCAGGCCTTGGATGCGTTCGCGGCGGTGCGGAGAATGTCGGATATGGTCATGATGCCAACGCCCCTACCCCCGCGCAGCCCGAAAGGGAACGGCTTTTGGAGGCAAAAACACGTTAAACCGGGCGTCATATTTAGATTTTGTTTACCCTGTTCCTCCATGATCTGGTCATATGGAGGCGCCCATGCAGACACCCCGAAGCCGCGAACGGATTCCCGTCGACATCGCGATCACCATCACGACCGTGCTCGACAGCCTGGAAGGAACGATCGTCGACCTGAGCGAGGGTGGCGCGCAAGTGATCGGTTGCACCCTGCCGACCGGCAGCCAGTGCCAGTTGGATCTCGACGGCTATAGCGTATTCGGCACGGTGCGCTGGTCGGAAGAAGACCGGATGGGCATCCGCTTTCCCTATGAACTGGCCGAAGGGCCACTCTATCAACAGCTGGAAATGGCCCGCCTGGCCCGCCGCGCGCCGGTGGCGTTCCAGCCCCGACCGGCTGCACCCGCCTTCGTTTATTCCGGCCCCATGGGTTTTGGCCGCCGGACCAATTGATCGGCGCATTTCGGTTTCCCTTTTGTTCGCCTTGCCCTAAGCCGGGCGGGTGATCGATCCTGCTGCCCTGCCCGCCCTCCATGCCAGCCATGGCGGCATCTGGCTACGCGAAGGCAGCCGCACCATGGGCGTCGCCAAGGGGCAGGCCATTGCCCGCACCGCCGAAACGCCGACGCTGCTGCTCAACGCACCGCTGACCGGCCAGCGCCTCGGCTATCCCGATCTCAACGGCCTCGACCTGCTGGAACTCTGGGCGTTCGTCCATCCCGCGCGCTTCCTCGTGCCCACGCCCAAGGGGCTGGCCGAGGCGCTGGACCTGCCATTGCCGGCACAGGAAGGCGATATTCCGGCCCTGTTGCAGATGGCGGCGCGCGCGCTGCTCGACCGGCTCGATTCCCCGGAATGGAAAGAAAGGGAGGGTGGCTGGACCGCGGCGCAGGCGCTGCACCGGCTGCGCTGGCCCTGGTCGCCGCTGGTCGCGCCGCGCATCAGCCGCCCGGCGGAGGCCGAACGCTGGCTCTTTTCCAAGCTGCCAGAATGGGAGGAGGCCGCCCCCCGCCCTGCCCCGCGCACCGTGGCGATGGAGGAGGATGACGTGCTGGCGCGGCTCGACAGCCTCACCGGACCGGGCGCCGAACCCCGCCCCGGTCAGCGCGCCTATGCCGCCGCCGCGATCGAAGCCTTTCGCCCACGCGCGCATCGCGACCAGCCCAATATGCTTCTGGCGGAAGCCGGCACCGGCATCGGCAAGACGCTGGGCTATCTCGCCCCCGCCTCGCTCTGGGCCGCACAGGCGCAGGGCACGGTGTGGATATCCACCTATACCAAGGCGCTGCAACGCCAGCTCGATCGGGAATCGCTGCGCCTGTTCCCCGATCCGGCGACCGCCGCGCGACGTGTGGTCGTGCGCAAGGGACGGGAAAATTATCTCTGCCTGCTCAATCTGGAAGATGCGTTGCAGGGCGGCTTTGCCGGCCGCGCTGCCATATTGGCGCAACTGGTCGCGCGCTGGGCCGCCTTCTCCAAGGATGGCGACATGGTCGGCGGCGACCTGCCTGGCTGGCTGCCCATCCTGTTCCGGCGCAACGGCTCCACCGCGCTGACCGACCGGCGCGGCGAGTGTATCTATGCCGGCTGCCCCCATTATCGGAAATGCTTCATCGAGCGGTCGGCGCGGGCATCGGCCGAGGCGGACATCGTCATCGCCAATCATGCGCTGGTGATGATCAACGCTGCGCGCGGCCGCGAGACCGGGCAGCGCCCGCAGCGCATCGTCTTCGATGAGGGCCATCATCTGTTCGACGCCGCCGATTCGACCTTTTCGGTCGCGCTGTCAGGGCAGGAGGCGATCGAACTGCGGCGCTGGGTGATGGGGCCGGAAGGCGGATCGCGCGGCCGCCGCCGGGGCCTGGCCGCGCGCCTGTCCGACCTTGCCAGCTATGACGAGGAAGGGGGCGAGGCGATCCGCACCGCGGTAGAAGCCGCCCGCGCCCTGCCGGCCGATGATTGGCTGAAGCGCATTGTGGCAGGTGAGCCTTTTGGCCCGCTGGAGGAATTGCTCGCCACGGTGCGCGGCACGGTCTTCGCGCGCGCCGCCGACAGCGGCGAGGCGGATGCCGGCTATGGGCTGGAGACCGAACTGGCCGAACCCGATGGCCCGCTGGTCGAGGCGGCGCAGGAAGCGGCGATCGCCCTCGATGCACTGCTGAAACCGCTTGTCCGGCTGTCGAAGCGGCTGGAAGCGGTGCTGGAGGATGCGCCCGACTGGCTCGACGGCGCGGCGCGGGCGCGGATCGAAGGGGCGATCGGATCGCTCGGCTGGCGCCGCGACCTGATCAGCGCCTGGCTGGCGCTGCTGGCGCGGATCGGCGGTCCGGCCGACCCCGATTTCGTCGACTGGATGACCGTCGACCGGGTCGAGGGGCGCGAATATGATATCGGCCTGCACCGCCACTGGCTCGACCCGACCCGGCCGCTGGCCGAAGCGGTGCTGCAACCCGCACAGGGCGTGATCGTCACCTCCGCCACGCTGAAGGGCGGCGGCGACTGGTCCAATGCCGAGGCGCGCAGCGGCGTCACCCATCTGCCCCACAGCGTCGAGCGATTCGAGGCGGCGAGTCCGTTTGACTATCCCGACCGGGCCGAAGTGCTGATCGTCACCGACATCAAGCGCGGCGACATCGCCGCCATGTCGGGCGCCTATGCCCGGCTGATCGAGGCATCGGGCGGCGGCACGCTGGGCCTGTTCACCGCGATCCGGCGGCTGCGGGCGGTGCATGCGCGCATCGCCGACCGGCTCGCCCGCGCCGGCCTGCCGCTCTATGCCCAGCATGTCGATCCGATGGATACCGGCACATTGGTCGACATCTTCCGCGACGATCCGCGCGCATCGCTGCTGGGGACCGATGCGCTGCGCGACGGCGTCGACGTGCCCGGTCATTCGCTGCGACTTGTGGTGATGGAGGGCGTGCCCTGGTCCAAGCCGACCGTGCTGCATGCCGCCCGGCGCCTGGCGGGCGGCGGCAGCGCCTATGACGACCGGCTGATCCGCGCGCGGCTGGCGCAGGCGTTCGGCCGGCTGATCCGCCGCGCCGAGGACAAGGGCAGTTTCGTGATCCTGTCCGCCGCCATGCCGAGCCGACTGCTGAGCGCCTTCCCCCCCGGCACGCCGATCCGCCGGCTGACGCTGGACGAGGCGATCATCGCCGTCAGCGCAAAGATGCAGGACCGGGGCATGCAGGACGCTGGTCTTGGCGACCGAACAGCGTTAGGGCATCAGGGAAGCGAACCCGGCATGCGGTGACCCGACAGGGCGCGGCGCCTTTGTTTTCTGCGTTTTTGCGAGTCGGCCGGAGATACCCGCCGCAACAAGGCGCGAGGAGCTGGAGCAAGAATGAAGCGGTTGACCCTGTTGCGCCACGCCAAGTCCGATTGGGACGATCCGGTCGCGCGGGATTTCGACCGGCCGCTTAACCGTCGGGGGGAAAAAGCCGCATTGCTGATGGGCCAGTTCGCCGCGCGCAAGGATATGCGGTTCGACCTGCTGGTCGCCTCCCCCGCTACCCGCGTCGTCCAGACGCTCGACACCTTCTTCACCGGCTATGGCGAGACGCTGGACGCGCGCTGGGACCGGCGCATCTATCTGGCCTCTGCCCCGACGCTGATCGACGTGCTGCGCGATTTGCCGGACGATGCGGACAGCGTGCTGATGGCGGGACATAATCCCGGCTTCGAGGAACTGATCCTGAGCCTTGTACCCGACGATGATGCCAATCCCCTGCGCGAGGATGTGGAGATCAAATTTCCCACCGCCAGCATCGCGGTGATGGAGCTGGCGATTGATCATTGGGATGCGACGACGGACAAGTGTGGCACTTTGCTGAGCTTCACCCGCCCCCGCGACCTGGACCCGGCCCTGGGGCCGGGATCGCGCTGAGCTTGTCCACGCCGATCCACTGGCGGCCGGCCGTCGCCTCCGATGCCGCCGCATTGGCGATATTGGGCGGCGCCACCTTCCTGGCCAGCTTTGCCCATGACCATCCCGGCGAGGCACTGGTCGCCCATATCCGCAAGGCGCATGGCGAGGACCATTATCGCGCCGCGCTGGCCGATCCGGCCCAGACGATCCTGATCGGCGAGACGCCATTGGGCGCACCGGTCGGCTATGCGCTGATCACGCCGCCCGATCTGCCGGTGCCGACCGACGACCGGGCGGATATCGAACTCAAGCGCATCTATCTGCTGAGCGGGTGGCAGGGCGGTGGCAATGGCGACGCGCTGATGGCGCTGGTGCTGGCGGAGGCCCGGCGACGCGGCGCGCGCCGGCTTCTCCTGGCCGTCTATCCGCAGAATGATCGGGCGCGGCGCTTCTATGCCCGGCATGATTTTGTCGAGATCGGCGAACTGACCTTCATGGTCGGGGACGTGCCGTTCCGCGACTTGGTCTACGCCCGGATGCTCTGAGCGGGGTCAGCGCCCCAAGGCACGGGCCAGATCGGCCCGGATGGCTTCGAGCCGGGCGATCAGGTCGGGCTCCAGTGTCGCGACGGGCAGCGGATCGATCGCTATATCATCCATACCGTCGGCCAGCGCCTTCTGCGCACCCTTGACGGTGAACCCCTCGACATTGAGCAGCTGGTTGATGCGCCGTGCCAGCGCCACATCGGCAGGGCGATAATAGCGCCGGTTTCCCGATCGCTGGAGCGGACGCAATTGGGGGAAGCGGGTTTCCCAATAGCGCAAAATATGTTGGGCAAGACCCAGCTCTGTCGCCAGTTCGCTGATGGTCAGAAATGCGCCCTCGGCCTTTTCCATGGGCGCGATGTTGCACCCATAGTCCCGCAAAGGTCAACTACGGTAAACAGGCGACAATATTACAAAAGATGACCGAATTGCCTCAGGTCGAGGCAACACGGTCCCGCATCGTCTGGCTCGCACGGAATGTGAGTACCCGACGCGGCTCAATCGGCACCTCGATCCCGGTCTTCGGGTTGCGCCCCATGCGCTCATTCTTGTCGCGCAGGACGAAGGTGCCGAAACTCGAAATTTTCACATTTTCGCCACGCTCCAGCGCAGTCGACATATGTTCCAGGATCGATTCGACCAGTGCCGCCGCTTCCGCGCGGGACAAGCCAATGTGACGATTGACGCTCTCCGCCAGATCAGCGCGGGTCAGTGTGCCAGTGCCGGTCATCGCAAATCCCCAATGTGCCCCCCTTGCATCATCTGCCAGGGCAAATGCATGCGACACAAATGTGATGCATATTCGGTGATTCGGCAAGCAGGTCAGATACGTAGGGGCGATCGTTTCGCCGCCGTATCAGACCCGCAGGACGCAGGCGCCCCAGGTGAAGCCGCCGCCCATCGCTTCCAGCACGATCAGATCGCCGGCCTTGATCCGGCCATCGCGGGTCGCGGCGTCCAGTGCCAGCGGCACCGAGGCGGCCGAAGTGTTCGCATGCTGGTCGACGGTGATGACGACCTTGTCCGGGGACAGCTTGAGCTTGCGCGCGGTCGCGTCGAGAATCCGGGCATTGGCCTGGTGCGGCACCAGCCAGTCGATGTCGGCGGGCGTCATCTCCGCCATCGCCATCACTTCCTTGAGCACGGTGGCGAGATTCACCACCGCATGGCGGAAGACTTCCTGCCCCTTCATGCGGACCTTGCCCACCGTCTGGGTGGTCGAGGGACCGCCATCGACATAGAGAAGCTGGTTGTGGCGGCCATCGGCATGCAGCTTGGCAGCGAGGATGCCACGCTGGCCGTCCGCACTTTCCTCCGCGCCGAGCACGACGGCGCCGGCGCCATCGCCGAACAGCACGCAGGTCGCGCGGTCTTCCCAATCGAGGATACGGCTGAAGGTTTCCGCACCGATCACCAGCGCGCGCTGCGCCGCGCCCGAGCGGATCATCGAATCGGCGACGGTCATCGCATAGAGGAAGCCCGAGCAGACGGCGGCGACGTCGAAGGCGACGCAGTCATCGATGCCGAGCGCGGCCTGCACCAGGGTGGCGCTGGCCGGAAAGGTCTGGTCCGGGGTCGCGGTCGCCAGGATGATGAGGTCGATATCCTGCGCGGCAAGGCCGGCGGCCTCCAGCGCGCGCTTGGCGGCATCGGTCGCCAGCGTGGTCGTGGTCTCACCCTCGCCGGCGATATAGCGGGTGCGGATGCCGGTCCGCTCGACGATCCATTCGTCGCTGGTATCGACGGTCTGCGCCAGCTCCGCATTGGTGACGACGCGTGCGGGCAGGGCCGAGCCCGTGCCCAGGAGAACGGATCGACGCATCACTTGACGGGCAGCTCCAATTTGGACGCGACGGCGGACAGATCCTGCACCCCGGCCATGTCGGCGGCGATGCGTCGCGTGATATCCTCTTCCAGCAGGCGGGCGGCGACATGCACCGCATTGGCCACGCCCTTGGCATCGGCGCTGCCATGGCTTTTCACCACGACCCCGTTGAGGCCGAGGAAGACGGCGCCATTATGATTGTTGGGATCGAGATGATGCTTGAGCAGGTGCATCGCCGGCTTCGAAATCAGGAAACCGATCTTGGAGCGCAGCGAGCTGGAGAAGGCGCGGCGCAGCAGGTCGGCGACGAAGCGGGCAGTGCCCTCGGCCGTCTTGAGCGCGACATTGCCCGAGAAGCCGTCGCACACGATCACGTCGGTTTCGCCGCGGCCGATCTTGTCGCCTTCGGTAAAGCCGTCGAACGAGAATGGCAGGGTATCGGCCGCGCGCAGCACGGCGGCGGCATCACGGATCTCGTCCGTGCCCTTGAGCTCTTCGGTGCCGATGTTGAGCAGGCGCACGCGCGGCCGCTCCAGATCGAGGGCGATGCGGGCATAGGCCGCACCCATCACCGCGAACTGGACGAGATTGCGCGCATCGCACTCGGTATTGGCACCAAGGTCGAGCATGACGACATCATTATCGCCAAGGGTGGGCAGCATCGCTGCCAGCGCAGGCCGATCGACGCCGGGCATGGTACGCAGCGCCAGCTTCGCCATCGCCATGAGCGCACCGGTATTGCCGGCGGAAACCGCCGCACCGGCATCACCCGATTTCACGGCGTTGATCGCCATGCTCATCGAGCTGCTCTTCTTGCGAATCGCGACGCTGGGCTTGTCCGTGCCCTCGACGATTGTATCGGAATGCACGACTTCCGACGCCGCCCGCAAATTGGGGTGGTTGTCGAGAGCCGCCTTGATCCGGGTCTCGTCGCCGAAAAGGGTGAAGCGGAGTCCTTCGTGCCGGCGACGGGCAAGCGCAACGCCTGCCATCATCACCCGCACGCCTTCATCCCCGCCCATCGCGTCAATTGCGATTCGCGGTTGACTGGACACTGAGATCACCCCTTTGCGGAGATCGAAAAAGTCTTACGCCCCGACGGCGATGACTTCGCGGCCGTTATAATGGCCGCACGCGTCGCACAGATTGTGGGGACGCTTCAGTTCACCGCAGTTCGAGCATTCCTGGAATGCTTCGACGCGCAGCGAATCGTGGCTGCGACGCATGCCACGCTTGGACGGGGAAGTTTTCCTTTTGGGGACAGCCATGTCGGCACCTGTTTCCGTAATTAAATCTGGTTATGCGACTGGCCGGTTTCCAAATGAGACGCCGACGGCACGGGTGCCGCAGACCATGCGGCCCGGGTGATCGCGAAGCCCTGCGCCTATAGCCGTTTTTGAAGATGGTGCAAGTCCTTCCTTGCCCGCCGGCCCGCCACGCCTATGGTAGCGGCCCGTCGAATAGGGGGATGCCCATGTTGTTGCCGATCACGCTTACACTGGCTGCGGCCTGTGCGCTCATCAATTTCTGGCTGGCGGTGCGCTGCGCGCGAATCCGCGTGGGCGCGAAGCTTTTGCACGGCGACTCGGGGAATATGCTGCTGGCGCGGCGGATGCGGGCACACGCCAATTTCATTGAATATACGCCAATCGTGCTGATTCTCTTTGGCCTGATCGAAATGGCGATCGGCGCGCCGCTGTGGCTGTGGATCGGGGCGATGATCTATGCGCTGGCGCGAATCGCCCATGGCTTTGGCATGGACGCCGACAAGCCGACGGTGTGGCGCGCGGGCGGCGCGCTGCTCACCTGGATCGTGATGCTCGGCCTGGCGATGGCGGCGCTCTATGTCGCCTATGGCGCGACTCGCGCCGTGCCTGCCCCGCCGGCGATGGCGCGCGTTTAACCGAGAACGGAATCGGCCACATAGGGGTTGGTGCGCCGTTCATAGGCGAAATTGCTCATCTCGCCATGGCCGGGGACGAAGGCGGTCTGGCCGCCGAGCGGCCAGAGCTTGCCGGTGATCGCGTCGATCAGATCCTGATGGTTGCCGCGCGGGAAGTCGGTGCGGCCGATCGAGCCCTTGAACAGCACGTCGCCCACGATCGCGAGCTGGCTCGGCGCATGGTGGAAGACGACATGGCCCGGCGTGTGGCCGGGGCAATGATAGACGTCGAAGGTCAGATGGCCGACCGTCACCTGGTCGCCATCGACCAGCCAGCGATCCGGCTCGAAACTCTCACCCGGAATGCCCCAGCGTTCGCCATCCTGCGGCAGCCGGTCGATCCAGAAGCGATCCTCCTCATGCGGCCCTTCGATCGGGACATCGAGGTCGCGGGCCAGCACGCCGGCCTGGCCGCAATGGTCGATATGGCCATGGGTGACGAGAATCTTCTCGATCGTGACGCCATGCTGCGCCGCCGCCTTCTTCAGCACCGGCAGGTCGCCGCCCGGATCGACAAAAGCGCCGCGCATCGTTTCCGTACACCAGAAGAGGGTGCAGTTCTGCTGCAGCGGGGTGACGGGGATCAGGACGGCTTTGAGCGGCGGCGTGGTCATGGCGCTGATGTGGCGGAGCGACGGGGCGAGCGCAAGGGCGTCCGCACGCCTGTGCCTTCGGCGCCCTACCCCAGCCCTTCGGCCGCGAAGGGTTCGGCCAGGCTGATGCTGTCGAGCACCTTGGCGGTTTCGTCGCGCACGCGCAGCATCACCCGGTGCAGGCGGCATTCGCTTTCGGGCAGGCAGTTGGTGCAGCTTTCATGGGCGAAGCGGCTGGCACAGGGAGTGAGCGCGAGCGACCCGCGGGTCAGGCGCACGATATCGCCATAGCTGATATCGACCGGCGCCAGCGCCAGCCAATAGCCGCCGTCACGGCCCCGCTGGGTCGCCACCAGCCCTTCGCGCGACAGTTCGGACAGGATCACCGTCAGGAATTTCGCCGGGATATTCTGGCGCGTCGCAATCTCGTTGAGGGGCACGGGCCCCTGGCGATAGCGGTCGGCAAGATGCTGGAGCGCGCGGATGGCGTAACGGGTCTTCTGGGACAGCATGGTCTGTTCGTTATTCGCCTGCGGCCCGGCTTTGGCAAGTCGAGCCGCAGGGTAGAGAAGGGAAAATCCGCTTTAATTTATGCGATGTTGCCGATCAGGGCTGCGTGTTGCTCAGAGCGTCGCGCGCCTGCCTGGGGAAATCGCTGAAAATGCCGTCGACGCCGGTCGCAGCGATCGCCTGGACATAACCGGCAAAGTCGCCCCGCCCCTGCGGATCGTCCGGCCGCTTATACTGGTCGGGCAGGAAGCTGTTTTCCATCCGCAGCGTCCAGATATGGACCTGAAGCCCGGCATCATGGGCACGACCGACCAGCGCGGTCGCCCCTTCGGGCGCCAGAACCATGGCAGCGGACGGGCCGAGGCCGGTGGCGTAGCCGGCAATCGCCTCCAGCCCGGAGACGCTCATCATGTCGGCATAGGTCGTGCCGGGTTCGTCAGCAGGGCCGCCTTCGGCATCGACGAGCTGGATGAGGCGCAGCCGGGTCGCTTCATGCAGGGCCTTCAGATTGCCGACCTCGAACGACTGGATGAAGACCGGATCGTCGGCATTGGTGTAGCCATATTTGCCGAGCAGATCGAGCAGCGCCTGCTGGTGCGGCAGGCCGATGCCGGCGAAATAGCTGGGATGCTTGGTTTCGGGATAGAGGCCGATGCGACGATGCTGCTCCGCTTCCTTGGCGCGGACCAGCTTCAATATCTCCTCAAAGGTCGGGATGAGATAGAGGTCGTTGAAGCGGACATTGGCCGGGCGCAGATCAGGCAGACGTTCCCGCGCCCGCAAAGTGCGCAGTTCGGCCAAGGTGAAATCCTCGGTGAACCAGCCGGTCATTGCGATGCCGTCGATCGTCTTCGTCGTCTTGCGATCGGCAAATTCGGGATGGTCGGCGACGTCGGTGGTGCCGCCAATCTCATTTTCGTGCCGGGCGACCAGCACGCCATCCCTGGTCAGGACCAGATCAGGCTCGATATAGTCGGCGCCCTGGTCGATCGCCCGCTCATAGCTGGCGAGCGTATGTTCGGGCCGCTCGCCGCTGGCACCGCGATGCGCGATGATCAGCGGGTCGGCGGCCCGGACAGCGGAAAGGGGGAGCAGGCCCATCATCAGCAATGCCCCGATGCCCAGCAGCCCCCGTCCGATCACGCCATCACGCCTTTCAGCGCGTTTTCGTAGGTCGTCGCCTTGAAGCCGACGACCGTGCCCTTGCCGGTGTCGAGGATCGGGCGCTTGATCATCGAGGGGTTGGTGATCATCAACAGGATCGCCTTGTCCGCGTCGATATGCGCTTTGTCCCCCGCGTCGAGCGCCTTGAAGGTGGTGCCGGAGCGGTTGAGGATGGTTTCCCAACCATGCTCCATCACCCATTCCTCCAGCTTTTCCTTGTCGACGCCGGCAACCTTATAGTCGTGGAAATTATAGGCGACGCGCTCATTGTCCAGCCAGTTGCGGGCCTTCTTGATCGTGTCGCAATTCTTGATGCCGTACATGGTAATCATGATGATATGTCCCTGTTACCCTTTGAAGGCGGTGACTTCGATTTCGATCTTCATCTCCGGCTTGATGAGGCCAGCGACGACGCAGCTGGCGGCCGGGCGGATCTCGCCAAAGATGGGCGCGGTGGCCTTGCCCAGATCGTCCCAATAGGCAGGGTCGGTGATATAATAGGTGACGCGCACGACATCGGCAAAGGAGAAGCCGGCGTCTTCAAGCGCCTTGCCGATCACCTTGAGCGCGTTGACGCCCTGATCGACCACGCTGTCGGGCATGATCTTGGTTTCGGGATCGGTGCCGGTGGTGCCGGCGACGAAGTACCAGTCGCCCTGGACGACGGCGCGCGAATAGCCGACCTGCGCCTCGAAGGGCGAGCCGGAGGAAATGAGCTGGCGGGACATGAAGGGATTCCTGTTGCGATGCGAAAAGGATCGGGGCGAAAAGGATCGCATCGGCCTTTGCCGCCTTGGTTCCGCGCTGTCCAGTGCGTTTCCGGACGTGCTTGCGCGGAACGGGAAAATGGGGTGATCGTTGGAGGGGGACATGCCCCTGCAAGGAGACGCGCCATGACGATGTCCGACAATCGCCCCTTCCCCGACGAGAGTGAAGAGAATAGCGAACAGGCCGATGCCGGCACCCAGGCGAACGACGTCGCCGACGATGCGCTGGGCCGGACCAGCGACCTGAGCGAAGAGAGCGAGCATGGCGGGCGGCCCAACCCGGCGCAGATCATCCCCGACGATGTCCCCGACCTGGTCGACAAGATGGACGAGATGGACCGGTCCGGCTGGATCGACGAGGGCGCGTTCGACGGCGAGCCGCGCATGGACGACGAGGATGATGGCGAGGAGGACGAAATCCTCAACGAGGATGACGACTAGCCGCTAGGCGGGGTGCGCCTGTGCCGGCGCGAGGCCGAAATTGATCATGCCGCGCGCCATATGGCCGAGCGCTTCCGCCATGGCGTCGGCAATGTCGGTGTCGAGATCTTCCTGCATGGCGATGGCGCAGGCCGCCGCCGTCGCCCATTGATCGGCCAGTTGCGGCGTGATCGGAAAGGCGCGGTGCAGCGACATGATGCAGGTGCCGCGCTGAAACCAGTCGCGTGGGCCGCCCAGCCAGCCGCACAGGAAGCGGGTGAGGCCGTGGCGCACGACGGAGAGGTCGGCGGCATGAATGGCGCGCAACTGCGCATAGGCCGGGTCGCTTTCCAGCAGGTCATAGAAACGATCTGCAATGGCGCGGACGACCGGTTCGCCGCCGATGCGGACATAGGGGCTGGGCGGCGCGGCGGCGTTCATGCGGCAATCTCCATGGGCTGAGGCCGGCGCACCCTGCGCATCCCCTGCGCGTCCCACATTGATCCCGATCAAACGCCGGTTCGCCCCGAAATGGCGACAAGCCGGATCAGATTTAACCCTCTGTTTTTCCTGAACCTGCTAGGGGCGCGCCATGTCCAGACGCCCCGACCGATTCACCCCCGACCGCATCGACACACTTTGGCGCCGGGAGGCGGCGCGTGCCGGACAGGCGCGCTTTCGTCGTCCCGCGCCCGAGCGCAGCGGCTTCAGCGGCAAGACACTGGGATTGGTGTTGGCGCTGGGGATGATGATCGGCTGGCAAGCGCCCGACTGGTGGGCGCGGCTGGCGCCCAAGATCGCGATGCCGACGGCGCCGACCGACACCGCCCCGTCGAGCGCCAGCGCCGACCAGCTATCGGCCGATTTCGGCTATTGCCATAGCGGCGGCGGGACCAATTGCGTCGTCGATGGCGACACTTTCTGGTTCCGGGGCGAGAAATATCGGATCGCCGACATCGACACGCCCGAAACCCATGGGCCGCGCTGCGCGGAGGAGCGCGCGCTGGGCGCGCGGGCGACCAGCCGGTTGCAGCAACTGATGAATGCCGGCCCCTTCTCGCTGGAGATCGACGGGCGGGCGACCGACAAATATGGCCGGGCGCTGCGGATCGTGACGCGCGATGGCCAGTCGATCGGCCAGCAGCTGGTGGACGAAGGGCTGGCCCGAACCTGGGACGGACGCCGCCACCCCTGGTGCTGAAAAAAGGGGGCGCCTTCGCCCCCTTTCCGATCAGCGGCAGCTGAGACTGCCGCGGTCGATCTCGCGGCCGAGCAGCGCGCCGGCGCCGCCGCCGATCAATATGCCCGCCGTGTTGGAATAGCCGCGATCAAGCTGGCCGCCGATCAGCGCGCCGATCGCGCCGCCGATGATGAGGCCGGTGGTGCCGTCCGAACGGCGGCAATAATAGCGGTCGTCATAGCCGCGATAGATGCGCATGCTGCGGTCGACCCGGATCGGCGCATAGCCGCCGCGATAATAGCGGTCGGGGCGATAGCGGCCGCCATAGCGCGGATCGGGCCGGTTCCAGTCATAGGCATAGACCGGGGGTCCGGGCCTGCGATAGCCGCCATGCGGCGGCGGCGGGCGATGGTTGCCGGGACGGCCATATTGAGGCGGACGACCATGGCCCGGATGGCCCGACTGGGGTGGGCGGCCTGCCCCCGGCCGGCCGGGCTGGGGCGGACGCTGGGCGCCGGGGCGGCCACCCTGGGGCGGACGCTGGGCATGATTGCCGCCATGGCTGGGGGGACGTTGTGCGCCCGGACCACCTAGGCCGCCATGGCCCGATGACGGCCCGCCGGGTCGGCCATGTCCCCGGCCGTGCTGGGCGGCGGCGGGCATGGCGGTCAACGCCATGGCGCCCAGTGAAAGCGCGGCAATCATGCTTCTGGCAAAGCGATGCATGGTCCAGTCCCTTTTCGATTCCTGTTGACCGAGACAAGCTAGAACGTGGCAGCTGAACAAATGTTGCACGAACGGAACAAAGACGAAGACGGCGGTCGATATTGTAGGAAATGCTGCGCTTAACTTCACATATTTCCCGCACATTCTGACATTTAATTTCCAACACTTGTCATTTTGGAACAATGCAGCGGCTGCGACAGGGAAGTCCCCAGACCGCAACATAAGGCAGCGGGCGGAAATAGGACAGCGACAGCAGGACACCCGCCCGGCGCGTCAGAGCGCGTTGGCGATGGCGGCGCGCTGGCTGTTGTCGAGGCCGTCCAGCGCCGCGGTCGCGGCCTGATCCGCGCCGGCCCGATCGCCGCCATCGCTACCCACGAACTGGATCGCGCTCAGCAGCACCAATATCGCCCAGAGCAGGGCCATCCAGCGGCTGGTGAAGAGGGAGCGGAGTCGGACGCCGAACATGGCGACCGGTCTGGCATGGCGGCGGTTAAGGAAGCGTCACGCCCGCCGCGCCGATCAGCCCGGCGCCGGCGGGAAGGCCGGGGCGCGGGACGGCAAGCCGGGTGGTGGGCTGGTCAGCAGCAGCCGGTCGAGTTGCGCATAGCCCAGGCAGCGATGGCAATAGGCAAAGTCGAACGCCGTGTTGAGCACCCAGGCCTGCGCCGCGACGTCCCAGGCGGCCCAGGCTTCGCGTGTAACCTGATCGCTGCCGCAGACATTGCAGACGAAGATGTAGAATGGCGGAGATGAGGGATCGTCGGGGCTGGTCATGACCGGACCATAGCCCAGGGCATCGCCATTCCGGCGCGAGACTGGTCCGTTATGGACGCGATGCAGGGTGCTCCAGCGGCGTACAAAAAAGGGGAGGCGCTCCCCGCGCCTCCCCTCCCCTCGACCTGGATCAGATCCCTTTGCAAGCTGACGCATCAGCAGCTTGAAACGCTCAAGCGCCGCGCGGGCTTGATCAAAGCGCGACGCGCTTTGGTCTTATTCCGCCGCGATACCGGCGGCCTTGAACATATCCGGATCGCTTTCGTCGACATTGGCCGCTTCGGCGCCCTTGAGCTTCTTGCGGCGGTCGAACGCGTCCCAGACGTCGTTCCACTGGCCACGGGTCGCGCCCTTCGAATATTCGGTCGCGCGGGTTTCGAAGAAATTGGCATGCTCCACGCCGTTGAGCAGCGGGGTCAGCCAGGGCAGCGGATGCTCGTCGATCATGTAGATCGGCTTCAGGCCCAGCTGGCCCAGGCGCCAGTCGGCGATGTAGCGGACATATTTCTTGATGTCCTTGGGCGTCATGCCGGGGACCGGCCCCATTTCGAAGACGAGATCGACGAACGCGTCCTCGATCCGGACGGTCTTCTGGCACATGTCCATGATATCGTCCTTGACCGACGCGGTCAGGCAGTCGCGTTCCTTCACGAAGCTGTGGAACAGCTTGATGATGCCTTCGCAATGCAGGGTTTCGTCGCGGACCGACCAGGTGACAATCTGGCCCATGCCCTTCATCTTGTTGAAGCGCGGGAAGTTCATCAGCATCGCGAAGGAGGCGAAGAGCTGGAGGCCTTCGGTGAAGCCGCCGAACATCGCCAGCGTCTTGGCGATATCCTCGTCCGTGTCGACGCCGAACTGGGCGAGATAGTCATGCTTGTCCTTCATCTCCTTATATTGGAGGAAGGCGGAATATTCGCTTTCGGGCATGCCGATCGTGTCGAGCAGGTGCGAGTAGGCGGCGATATGGACCGTTTCCATGTTGCTGAACGCGGTCAGCATCATCTTGATCTCGGTCGGCTTGAACACGCGGCCATACTTCTCGTGGTAGCAATCCTGCACTTCCACGTCGGCCTGGGTGAAGAAGCGGAAAATCTGGGTCAGCAGGTTGCGCTCATGGTCGCTGAGCTTCTGCGCCCAGTCACGGCAATCCTCGCCCAGAGGCACTTCCTCGGGCAGCCAGTGGAGCTGCTGCTGGCGCTTCCAAAATTCATAGGCCCAGGGATATTCGAAGGGCTTGTAGACCTTGGAGGCTTGAAGAAGGGGCATGGCGACTTGTCCTAGTGATTTGATTGCGCCGTCGAAGTCGGCGGCTTTCTGCCTGAGACCCCAGCTTACGCTGGGGTGACGGCCAATATGCTTACTGGCAGGCGAGGAGTGTTTGGCGTTCTTGGTCAATGATCCGGGGGATCATTGACACGCCAAACACTCGTCATAGTCGGTGGTCTCGCCGATCTCGAACTTGGGGGCGTCGATCGTGTTGTCCGCTTCCACGCCACCGGCGAAGCCGGCGCGCTGCACCGACTTGGAGCGCAGATAATAGAGCGACTTGATGCCCAGTTCCCAGGCACGGAAGTGGAGCATCAGCAGATCCCACTTCTCGACATCGGCCGGGATGAACAGGTTCAGAGACTGGGCCTGGTCGATATAGGGGGTACGATCGGCCGCGAGTTCGAGCAGCCAGCGCTGGTCGATCTCGAAGCTGGTCTTGTACACATCCTTTTCTTCCTGGGTCAGGAAGTCGAGATGCTGGACCGAACCGCCCCGCTCCAGGATCGAGTTCCAGACATTGGTGCTGTCCTTGGCCTTTTCGACCAGCAGCTTCTCCAGATAGGGATTCTTCACCGCAAAGCTGCCCGAGAGCGTCTTGTGGGTGTAGATGTTCGCCGGAATCGGTTCGATACAGGCCGAGGTACCACCGCAGATGATCGAGATCGACGCGGTCGGCGCGATCGCCATCTTGCAGGAGAAGCGCTCCATCACGCCCTGGTCGGCGGCGTCGGGGCACGGCCCGCGCTCCTGCGCCAGCATCATCGACGCCTCGTTCACCTTGGCATTGATATGCTTGAAGATGCGCAGGTTCCACGACTTGGCCATGGCACCTTCGAACGGGATGCCGCGTGCCTGCAGGAAGCTGTGGAAGCCCATGACGCCCAGGCCCACCGAGCGTTCGCGGCTGGCGCTATATTTGGCGCGCGCCATTTCCGGCGGGGCGCGGTCGATATAGTCCTGCAGCACATTGTCGAGGAAGCGCATGATGTCTTCCGCGAAGGTCGGATGATCCTTCCACTGATCCCAGGTTTCCAGGTTCATCGAGGAGAGGCAGCAGACCGCCGTGCGATCCTGGCCGAGATGGTCGCGACCCGTCGGCAGGGTGATTTCCGAGCAGAGGTTCGACGTCGAGACCTTGAGCCCCAGGTCGCGGTGATGCTTGGGCATCATCCGGTTCACCGTGTCGGAGAAGACGATATAGGGTTCGCCGGTGGCGAGGCGGACCTCGACCAGCTTCTGGAACAGCGCGCGGGCATTGACGGTGCCGCGCACCGACTGGTCCTTGGGGCTGCGCAGGTTGAAATCACTGCCGTCGCGCACCGCTTCCATGAACTCGTCGGTCAGCAGCACGCCATGGTGCAGATTGAGCGCCTTGCGGTTGAAGTCTCCGCTCGTCTTGCGGATTTCCAGGAACTCCTCGATCTCCGGGTGGGAGACGTCGAGATAGCAGGCCGCCGAGCCGCGACGCAGCGACCCCTGGCTGATCGCCAAGGTCAGCGAATCCATCACGCGGACGAAGGGGATGATGCCGCTGGTCTTGCCGTTGAGGCCGACCGGCTCACCGATGCCGCGCACGCTGCCCCAATAGGTGCCGATGCCGCCGCCGCGCGAGGCGAGCCAGACATTCTCGTTCCAGGTGTTAACGATGCCTTCCAGGCTATCGTCGACGCTGTTCAGATAGCAGCTGATCGGCAGGCCGCGGCCGGTGCCGCCGTTCGACAGCACGGGCGTTGCCGGCATGAACCAGAGCTTGGAAATATAGTCATAGACGCGCTGCGCATGCTCGGCATCGTCCGAATAGGCGGCGGCGACGCGCGCGAACAGATCCTGATAGCTTTCGCCAGGCAGCAGATAGCGATCGTTCAGCGTGTCCTTGCCGAATTCGGTCAGCAGCGCATCGCGCGACGAATCCGTCACGACATGAAAGCGACGTTCATGAATCTTGGACGACGCAGACGCCGGAGCCTCGGCCGCCTTGTCCTTGCCCGCCTTGGGCTCGACCTTGTCCACCAGATCCTCGATACGCTCGTCCATCACCGTCGCCACGTCGCCGTTTCCACCTTGTTCACTATCTCGAAAGTCCATGCGAGCCCCCGATTATTCCTGATTCCGTTCGATTCGGCTCAACCAGTCCAGGAGGCACCTGAAATCATAGCATGAACCCAATCGGGCCGGGACAGAAATGGGGTCAATCGACCGGATCACAAGGGCAAAAGCCCCTTATCGCCGGAAGCAGGTCCGGCAATGCAATCACAATCTATTGGGTGACCCCCTTGGTCCCGATACCACAGATAGTGCCACAGCCCCATGATCGCGCAAGAGGGTAAATGACAGTTCGGGGACTCGGTTCATCGACGCCGAGATTCCTTTCGTCGCGGACACGCCCTGTCATGGCATGGCGACGCGCGGACTTTCTAGGGCCTTGAAAAAGGCAAGAGGCGCCACGCAAATTTAAAATAAATTTGCCTTGCCACGCAAATCCGCGCGTTGCCCCAATCGGGTCCAGCGGACATGCCCCAGCGAGGCGGCCCAACGACAGGATGCCTCCGACACCAGCGCCCCTCCCCGCTTTTTCCAGCACACCGTCTCCACCCTTTCCGGTTCAGAGTGCCCCCCGTTGCAGGCGCGCATGGTCCCCTACCGGAGCTAAAAGCGCGATGCGGCGATGGGATCGCGGACCGCACACCCGCCCCAAATATTGCAAATGAGACAATCGACGATAGGATTGCGCCCCACCACTGGTTACATGATAAGCGCCCACCCCGCTTGGGCGATGGAGATTGGAATGCCGATAACAATACAAAATGCAGCGGGAAACGATGTGCAGGCCCCCCCCGAATTCCTTGCTTCGCAAAATGGCACGATCACCTTTACCGGCAAGGGCGGGCGGGTCGAGATTGGGCATAATTGCTATGCAGCCCAGATCCACATGACCGTCGGCGACGATTGCACGGTGCGCGTTGGATCAGACTGTCGCCTGAATGCGATCACCATCTACACGGTTCGAGATTCGACCGTGTCGATCGGCGATGGCAGCGGCTTTACCTGGACCTGCGTCATGCAATGCCATGAATCCTTCAATATCAGCCTGGGCGAAGGATGCCTGATTGCAAGCGATAGCTGGATCACGGTCAGCGACATGCATTCGGTCATCGATATCGCCAGCAATCAGCGCATCAACCCCGGCGCCGACGTGCGCCTCGGCGACCGAGTCTGGCTGGGCGATGGCGCTTCGATCATGAAGGGCGTGACCATCGGAGCCGACAGCGTCGTCGCGGCACGATCCGTGGTAACGAAGGATGTTCCTTCCAATTGCGTTGCTGCCGGCGTCCCCGCACGGATCGTGCGCACCGGCATCAAATGGAATTTCAACCTGCTGCCGGTCGCCGATCCGCTGCCCACGCCGTGACAAGCCTGTCCATCGTTCATTGATAAAGCCGAAGGAGCGCGACGGGATCGTCGCGTCTCCACCACTGGACTCATCGTCTCAAAGGCCTATAGCCCCGCCTTGCCAGACCCGCCGTGCAGAGGCGGGCCGCAAGAATAGGGATCAGGGTAGATGACGCTCATCAAGACCGCCGACCTCATCGAGAGCGTCGCCGATGCACTCCAGTTCATCAGCTATTATCATCCGATGGATTATATCCGGGCCTTGGGCACGGCCTATGAGGCCGAAGCCAATCCGGCGGCGAAGGACGCCATCGCCCAGATCCTGACCAACAGCCGCATGTGCGCCGAAGGCCACCGCCCGATCTGCCAGGACACCGGCATCGTCAATGTGTTCGTGAAGTGGGGCATGGAGTGCCGGCTGGACGACAATAGCCGTTCGATGCAGGAGGTGATCGATGAAGGGGTGCGCAAGGCGTACCTCAACCCCGAAAATCGGCTGCGCGCGTCGATCCTGAAAGATCCCGCCTTTTCGCGCCAGAACACCAAGGACAACACGCCCTGCGTGCTGAACGTGGAAATGGTGCCGGGCAACAAGGTCATCATCGACGTCGCGGCCAAGGGCGGCGGCAGCGAGAACAAGACGAAGTTCAAGATGATGAACCCCAGCGATTCGATCGTCGACTGGGTGCTGGAAATGGTGCCGCAGATGGGCGCCGGCTGGTGCCCGCCGGGCATGCTGGGCATCGGCATCGGCGGCACCGCGGAAAAGGCGGTTGCGCTGGCCAAGGAAAGCCTGATGGACCCGATCGACATGGGCGAGCTGAAGGCCCGTGGCCCGCAGAACAAGATCGAGGAACTGCGCATCGAGCTGTTCGACAAGGTCAATGCGCTGGGCATCGGCGCGCAGGGCCTGGGCGGCCTGGCCACCGTACTGGACATCAAGATCCACGACTATCCCTGCCATGCGGCTGGCAAGCCGGTAGCGATGATCCCGAACTGCGCCGCGACCCGCCATGCGCATTTCACCCTCGACGGGTCCGGCCCGGCCTATCTGGAAGCGCCCAAGCTCAGTGAATGGCCGCAGGTCGACTGGAAGCCGAGCAAGGAAGCGATCCGCGTCGATCTCGACACGCTGACGCCGGAACAGGTGCAGGGCTGGAAGCATGGCGACCGCCTGCTGCTGAACGGCAAGATGCTGACCGGCCGCGACGCCGCGCACAAGCGGATCGCCGACATGCTGGAGAAGGGCGAGACCCTGCCGGTCGATTTCAAGGGGCGCGTGATCTACTATGTCGGCCCGGTCGATCCGGTGCGCGACGAAGTGGTCGGCCCGGCTGGCCCGACGACCGCGACCCGCATGGACAAGTTCATGGACATGATGCTGGAACAGGGGCTGGCCGCCTGCGTCGGCAAGGCCGAGCGCGGCCCGGCCGCCACCGACAGCATCGCCAAGCACAAGAGCGCCTATCTGATGGCGGTCGGCGGCGCAGCCTATCTGGTCGCCCGCGCGATCAAGGAAGCCAAGGTCGTGGGCTTCGAGGATCTGGGCATGGAAGCCATCTACGAGTTCACGGTGGAGGACATGCCCGTCACCGTCGCCGTCGATAGCGAAGGCCAGAATGTCCACCGCCTCGCCCCACTGGTGTGGCAGGAGAAGATCAGGAAGGAAAAGCTGCTCGAAGGGGCGTAAGATCGCCCCGTCAGCAACTATCCTATTGATACGGATCAAGGCGGCGCGCGAGACGGGAACCCCGTTTCGCGCGCCGCATTATTTCCGGCACCCAAAACCGGAGTTCATCCATGTCCTTCACGCAGCTCGAACCGCCCTTGCCCGTCATGATCGAAGGCAAGGGCAAAGGCTATGCCTTCGCCGTCATCGACTATGGGCAGGAGCATAATCTGATCTGGGTGACGGGCCTCAGCGACAGCGGAGAAATCTGGTGTGCGCCCAACCCGCTGGTCCGACTGCAGACCAACTGGACGATGGGACGCCAGCCGCATCATGAGCCCGACTGGAAGAATGTCACGCTGGCGCCGATCAAGCCGAGCTGACGAAAAAGGCGCGCCATCCCATCGGATGACGCGCCTTTTTCGTTGCCCCCTCCCCATGCTGCGCATGGGGAGGAATAGGACTTTCGATTACAGCTTGCCGCTCAAGGACACGCCGATGATGCGGGGCTCGTTGAACACCGGCGCCATATAGTTTTCGATCACGCCCTTCACGTTCTTCTCGCCGGTGATGTTGCGGGCGAACGCGGCGATCTCGTACTTGCCGTCCGGCGCTGTGTATCCGATCTTCAGACCGCCTTCGAAGTCGCCCTTCGAGTAGAACTCCTTCGTCTTGTAGAGGACGAAGTTGGTGTAGCCCTGGATGTTCCAGTCGGTCGCCGCGAAGAGCTTGCCACCATTGCCCAGCGGCACATCATAGCGGGCCGCGATGTTGGCCGTGTATTTCGGCGCGTTGGGCAGCGGATTGCCGTCGATCTGGGCAAAGACGCCACGGCCGGCGACGGTCACAGTCGGGTCTTCCACGGTGCAGACGACCACGCCATTCAGCGTGCAGACCTGGGCATAGACATTCTTGTCGTTGATCTCGCTGTGCAGCAGGCTGAGGCCGGCCGACAGGGTGAGATTGTCGAACGGACGCGCTTCCAGATCGGCTTCCAGGCCATAGGCCTTGGCCGCGTCGGCGTTGAACAACACGCCATTGCCGTTCACGTCATTGCCGTTGAGCTGGATGTCCTTCACCTTCCAGGCGAAGCCCGACAGGTTGAAGCGCAGGCGGTTGCCCAGCAGGTTGGTCTTGATGCCGCCTTCGTACGACATGATCGTTTCCGAATCCGCCGTGGTGAAGTCGCTGTTGAAGACCGCCGAGCGGCCCTGGATGGTCGGGCCACGGAAGCCGCGCGCGACGCGGGCGTAGAGGCTGACTTCGGGGCGGACTTCATACAGGGCGCTGACGTCCCAGCTCGGTTCCTTGCCGGTCAGCTTGACGTAACGACGGCCGGCATAGGTCGAAACGCCGGCCGCATTGGCGGTAGCGCGGACCAGACGGGTTTCCTTCGTGTCCTTGGTGTAGCGACCGCCGGCGGTGATGGTCAGGCCCGGCACCACTTCGTAGCTCGCCTGGCCGAACAGGCCCCAGCTTTCATTCTTGTTGCGCAGGCGCACCCAGTTGTTGGGATTGTTGGCGGCGCCGGTCAGGAAATAGGCGCGCTGGTAGAAATCGGTGGTGTCGCGGCTGTCGAAATACATGCCGCCAACCTGCCACTTGAAGGCGCTGTCACCATTGCTGGCGAGGCGGACTTCCTGGGTCAGCTGGTCGAGGTCGCGCACCTGGCCCTGGCTCTGGCCATAGCCATTGGCGACGCCGTTCACCGGATAGTCGGCAGCGGCACCACCGTCGGTGTCGCCACGGCTGTAGCCCGAGGTGGTTTCATAGGCGGTGATCGAGGTCAGGGTGACCGGCCCCATGTCGATCGCGATATTTTCCGACGCGCCATAGGTCTTGTAGGCCTGCGGGTTGTTCATCGCTTCGTCGAGCGCGATCTTCGAGCGGGGTTCGCCCGACACGCTGTTGCTGCCCTTGGTGAGGCCGGCGCGATGGAAGATGGTCGAGGTGCCATCATAGTCGCGCGCATGGACGCTGGTCAGCATCGAGACATTTTCGGTCGGCGTCATCAGCAGCTGAAGGCGTACGTCCTTCTCATTATAGCCGCCCATCGCGTCCTTCTTCGGGGACACGGTGCCGTCGGCGCTGGGGCCGGTGTAGGTGTTGTCGACCCAGTCGTCGCGATGCTGGTAGAGGGCCGAGACGCGGAAGGCGAGCTTGTCCGCGACGATCGGGCCGCCGATGCCGCCGTCGAAGGTGACGGTGTTATAGCTGCCATAGCTGGCCTGGGCGCGACCTTCCCAATCCATCGACGGACGGATGGTGTCGAACTTGATGATGCCGGCCGTGGTGTTGCGGCCGAACAGCGAACCCTGCGGGCCGCGCAGCACTTCCACCTGGTTGACGTCGAACACCGGGTTCGACTTCAGCACGACATGCTCCAGCACGACATCGTCCTGGATGATCGACACCGGCTGCGACGCGCCGAGATAGAAATCGATATTGCCGAGGCCGCGGATGTAGAAGCGCGGGAAGATGCGGCCGGTGGTGGTTTCGGCATAGAGGCCGGGCACGCGGGCAGCGAGTTCGAGAATGTCGCCGCCGCCGGCGGTCAGGTTGCGCAGCGCATCGCCCTGCACGACGCCGACCGAGACGGGCACCTTCTGCAGATTTTCCGAGCGGCGCTCGGCGGTGACGACGATCTCGTCGAGCTGGCCGGCGTCAGCGCCCGCTTCCTGCGCATGGGCGGCGCCACCAAGGGCGAGCGCACCGAAGGCCGAGGTCAGCAGCAGCGCCGACCGTGCGAAAGTGAATTTCGACAAGGTTATTCCCCGATAATATTGCTTTTGCGTCCGGGAAAGCGGCGCCCCTGCGCCTGCCGTCCGGGATGCCATCGCCGCTAGGCGCGATTTGTGGCGGGATGGTGACGCTCGCCCTGTCGAACATCGGAACATGTCGGAATGTTGCCGGGCGTTGTAACAATGCAACACAATACGATCCACGCGCCAAGGTGACTGGCAAGCGTCATACACCCTTGTTATCCTCCCCGCCCATGACAGGGGAAATCGAAGCAGCGGGTGACGCGATCACCGGGGGCATGCTGGCACGGGCGGTCGAGCCGGGCCATGGGGAAGCCCATGAGGCCGGCCATGGCGCCTGCCTGAATTGCGGTACAGTGGTGACGGGCAATTACTGCCCCGAATGTGGCCAGGCCGCGCATCTGCACCGCAGCTTTGCCGCGATCGGCCATGACCTGGCCCATGGCGTGCTGCATTTCGAGGGCAAGATCTTCACCACCCTGCCCGAGCTGGCGCTGCGCCCCGGACAGTTGACGCGCCGCTATATCCATGGCGAGCGGGCCAAGTTCGTATCGCCCTTTGCCCTGTTCCTGTTCAGCGCCTTCCTGATGTACGCGATCTTCTCGCTGACCAGCCATCATGGCCCGGAAGGCGCGCGCAACCAGGTGAAGATGAACAGCGAGGCGATTGCCGAGCTGAAGAAGGAAGAAGAAAAGGCCGATGCCCGCATCGCCAAGGTGCAGGCGCAACTGGCCGAGTCGGGGATCAGCGCGAGCCGGCGCGAGACGTTGCAGGAGAAGCTGAAGGACGCGCAGGACGAGCGGAAGGGCCTGTCGCTGGCGAGCGGCCTGACCGACTCGCTGACCGGCGAAGGCGTCAACAAGAACGTCGCCGATACGGTCGGCAAGGCGATCAGCGCGGCGGCCAAAGACCCCGAATTCGCTTATTACAAGCTCAAGGCCAATGCCTATAAATTCTCCTGGCTGCTGATCGTCATATCGCTGCCCTTCCTGTGGCTGCTGTTCCCGTTCAGCCGCCGGTTCAAGATTTACGACCATGCGATCTATGTGACCTATTCGATCGCCTTCATGTCGCTGCTCTTCTCGCTGTCGATGATCCTGACGGCGGTCGGCATCACCCACGGGCTGGTGACGCTGGTGCTGCTGCTGTTCGCGGCCTGGCACATGTATCGCCAGTTCAAGGATGCCTATCAGCTTTCGCGCAGCGGCACCTTGCTGCGGCTGCCGCTGCTGTACGGCTTTGCCTGTGCGTCGCTGTCGCTGTTCTTCGCCTTCCTGATGATGATGGGGTGACGGGTCGCGCCCCTATTGTATAGGGCGCGCATGATTACGTCCCCGATCTGGTTGCCCGCCACCTTGATGGCCGGGGCCACGCAGGCCTGGCGCACTGCGGTGCAGCGGCGCGTAGGCAAGACGCTGTCGATCAATGCGGCGGGCCTGGTCCGCTATCTTTACGGCATTCCCTTCGCGCTGATCCTGCTTGGCGGCTATCAGCTGCTCTTCCCCGCACCCTTCCCTGCGCTGGGACGACTGTTCCTGCCCTTCTGCCTGGCCGGCGGGCTGGCCCAGATCATCGCCACCAATTTGCTGATCATGGCCTTTGGCCATCGCAATTTCGTCGTCGGCACCGCTTATTCCAAGACCGAGGCGGTGCAGGGGGCGATCCTGTCCTTCCTGCTGATGGGCGAGCGGCTGAGCGCGCTGACCTGCGCCGGCATCGGCTGCGGCGTCGCCGGCGTGATGCTGCTGTCGACCGGCGGCAAGCGGATGGGGCCGATGGATTTCCTGCGCGCGCTGGGCCAGCCGGCGGCGATCACCGGCATTGCATCGGGTTTCTTCTTCGCGCTGACCGCGATCGGCATCCGCCGCGCGACGCAGGAGGTGGGCGGGGGCGATCCGATCCATGCCGCGCTGATCGTCCTGAGCGTCACGGTGCTGCTGCAGACAGTGCTACAGGGCGGCTATCTGGCGCTGCGTGAGCCGGGCGAGATGCGCAAGGTGTTCACCAGCTGGCGCGTGTCGGGCCAGGTCGGCTTCCTGTCGGCCATGGGATCGGCCTGCTGGTTCACCGGCTTTGCCACGGCGCCGGTCGCACTGGTGCGGATCGTCGGCCAGATCGAGGTCGCCTTCACCATGGCGTTCGGCCATTTCTATCTGGGCGAGCGGATGGCGCGCAGCGAGGCGATGGGGCTGATGCTGGTCGCCTGTGGCGTGGTGCTGGCGCTGCTGGGTGCGCTGTAGGCGTTTTTGTGAAATGCGCGAAAGAGCGCATTTCAAGAGCCGCACCGGCCCCCACCCCCACCCGGCCTCCCAGACATGATATTCTGATGGGCGGCCGGGTGGGGGTGTGGGCCGGTGCGAAGGCGTGTGCCAAACGCGCTCTGACGAAGCTGACATCCGTGTCAGTATGATAACCGATATTTTACCATCCATGGCTAGCCAGTTGCCGTGGGCACAGAAACGCAATCGGGAACCGTCGCACGAGCGGTAATGAAGGTCGCCAAACTCTCTGGCGATCTGGGTATCCGTACGCTCGACCTTCAGGCAGACATCAGCGAACTCGCGGACCGGGTGACGCAACAGGCGCGCACGATCGAGGCGATCAGCGGCGCCGCGTCGCAATTGTCGCGCGATGGCGAAAGCGTGTCATTGGTCGGCCAGGACGCGCGCGAGAAGGCGGTCGCCGCCCGCGCCATCATCGATGATTCGGGACGGCAGCTGTCGACCGCGAACGGCAATTTCGTCGACCTGATCGAACAGGTGAGCCGCATCCATTCCCGCCTCGATGGCTTTGGCGAGGCGCTCAAGACCGTCGCCCATGTCACCAGCGTGATCAGCGGCATCGCCAGCCAGACCAATTTGCTGGCCCTCAACGCGACGATCGAGGCGGCACGGGCCGGCGACGCGGGGCGCGGCTTTGCCGTCGTCGCGGCCGAGGTGAAGAAGCTGGCGCAGGAAACGGCAAGCGCGACCCAGACGATCGAGCGGTCGATCGGCGCGCTGACCAGCGAGGCCGGCGGCATGCTGGACAGCATCACCCATGGCGCGCAGACCGCGCGCACGGCGCTGTCCGACACCAAGAATATCGAGGCGCTGGTCGACCGGCTGGGATCGCTGATGCAGGGCCTGTCGAGCAACAGCGAGGCGGTGGCCGAGCGGATCGCGTCGATGGTCGGTTCCGCCAGCGAGATCCGGACCGGCCTGTCGGCGCTGTCGAGCACGTCGGGCGACAATGCCGATGGCCTGCAACGGCTGTCGGGCCGGGTGTCGATCGCCAGCGACGACACCAACATGCTGCTGCAATATCTGGCGGAAAGCGGCGTCGACATTCCCGATTCGCCCTATATCCGGTTCAGCCTGACCGCCGCGCAGGCGGTGGGCCATGCGATCGAACAGGCGCTGGACGAAGGCCGCATCAGCGAAGCCGATGTGTTCAGCGAATATTATGCGCCGATCCGCGGCACCAATCCGCCGCAATTCACCCATCCGATCCAGCCGATCATGCTGGCCGAGGCCCGTGCGCAGCAGGAAGTGGCGCGCAGCTACAAGGGATTGTTCGGCATGACCTTCACCGATCGCAACAGCTTCGGCGCGATCGCCATGCCCGAACGCGCTCTGCCGCAGCGGCCGGGCGACGAGAAATGGAATGCGGAATTTTCGCGCCAGGGCGTGGTGTTCGATTTCCCCGACACGCGCGAACAGTGCAAGATCAGCGAACCCTTCTGCATCAAGGCCTATCGCCGCCTGACCGCCGAGGGCGAGGTCATCCTGCTGAAGCAGGTGATCGCCGCCATCCATGTGCGCGGCCGCCACTGGGGCATATTGCAAATGGCCTATAAGGATCAGGGCTGATCCGGGCCGCCCGGCGCGTCCATTTCCTCCTATAAATCAGGCTGCACGGCAGCGACCATGGCCGTCCGCTCAATGTGGGAGGGCGGCCATTTTCATATCATCGGCGTACATGTCAGCCATTCGACAGGGAGGCACGGATGAAGCGCATCGTGGTCTGTTGCGACGGCACCTGGAACGAACCAGATCATAATGAGCAGGGCAAGCCCTGCCCGACCAATGTGGTGAAGCTGGCCAGCCTGATCCCGGCAATGGCGGAGGACGGCACGGCGCAACGGGTCTTCTATCACAATGGCATTGGGTCGATGGCGTCGCGGACCAAGCGGCTGATCGACGGGGCGACCGGCTATGGCATCAGCCGCATCCTGCTGTCCTGCTATGCTTGGCTGGTGCGCACCTATCAGCCGGGCGACCAACTGTATTTCTTCGGCTTCAGCCGGGGCGCCTATACCGCCCGATCGCTGGCCGGCTTCGTGCGCAATTCCGGCATATTGCGGCCCGAGCATGAAAGCCTGATCCCCGATGCCTTTGCGCTTTATCGATCGCGCGACGGCACCCGCGCGCCGCGATCGGAAGCGTCGCGCCTGTTCCGGCAAAGCTATGCCTGGTCGGACACTACGCCGATCCAGTGCGTCGGCGTGTGGGACACGGTCGGGTCGCTGGGCGTGCCCAACACCTTGTTCCAGGGGATATTGAAGCATCTGTGCCGGGTGAATCGCGAATTTCACGACACCGACCTATCATCGACGGTCGCCTTCGCCTTTCATGCCGTGGCAATCGACGAGCATCGCAAGCCGTTCCTGCCGACATTGTGGACGATTCCCGACGGGCAAGGCGCAGGCCAGCATGTCGAGCAATGCTGGTTCCCCGGCTGCCATGCCGATGTCGGCGGCGGCAATCCCGATTCGGCGCTGTCGGGGATCGCACTGGAGTGGATGGTGGAGCGCGCCCGGCTCGCCGGACTGGCGGTGGATGATCCGTTCCGGCTGGTGCCGCCCGCTTTCCCGCCGCACCACCCCGATCCACTGGGTCCGGTCAGCGAATCCCAGACCCTCTTCTATCGCCTGTTCGGATCGGGCGAACGACCGATCGACGTGCCCCACCCGGCCGGACGGACCAATGAAAGCCTGTCCGATGCGGCGATCGAGCGCTGGCACAAGCTGGCGACATGGCGGCCGGCCGCGCTGGTCGACCTGGCGCAGCGCAAGCCCGACATGCTGGAGCCCCGCGGCCCGTGACGGGCCGCGGATAGATCAGGACGCGACCGGAATCACGCCATATTGCTGAAGTCCGGTCATGAAGGCATGATTCGCCAGCGCCGCCTGCAGCACCGCGATCAGCCAGCCGAACGCCATCAGCGTGCCGATGCGGATGAAGCCGAGCAATTGCCGGGCGTAGATCATCGCCAGGCAATCGGCGACCATCATGCCCAGGAAAATGCCAAACACGCCGATCAGGAAGGTCTGGGTATCGCCGGCGACCGCCGCGAACAGCAGCAGCGCGACGATGCCATAAGGGGTGATAATGATCGGAAAGGTGACCGGCGACAGAGCCAGCCCCTTGGCGGATTGCGGCGGCTCCTGTGCATCGGGCCGATGCTGCGCATTCTTGATCGCTTCGAGCGCGCCGATCAGCAGTAGCACGCCCCCGGTCAGCAACAGGTCCGCCGAGCCGATCTGCCAATTCTGGCGCAGCTTGTCGCCCAGGAAAAGAATCAGGAAGCCGACGGCCGTGGCCAGCAGGGTCGCCTTGATCGCCAGTCCGCGACGATCGCTTTCGGACAATTGACTGGTCAGCTGGGCATAGGCCGGGATCACCTTGATCGGCCCCAGTGTGACGAAGAAGATGATCAGGACGAAACTGAGATCATTCATGGCGCACTCCCCTGCCCTACCGAACCGCCGCCAGCAGTCAAAAATCCGCGTCCCGACATTGTCATCGAGGATAACAGGACAAGCGGACTTTCACCCGATCGGTTCCTGCCAGCCAAAGGTCGGAAACGGAGTGCTTAAAGCTAAGTCGGCAAAGAGCTGGTGGCTATCAGGGTTATCCATGATCCGACGGCGGGACGGACAGCATCCGCTTGACAGCACTCCGCTTCATTCAATAATGAGACGTTATCTCATAACTGGAAAGACATCTCCTTTGTTCAAGCGCCTGTCCGCGACGGCCCTGCTTTCGCCTTCGCTTTTCTGCGTCGCCCCTGCCCTGGCCGAAACCGTCGATGTCGAGGAAGATCGTCGTGCGCCATCCGAAATCGTCGTGCTGGGCACCCGCACGGCACGCGTCGACCCCACCCTGACATCCGACCGGGCGACCGAAACCATGTCGCAATCCAGCCGCTCAATCGAGCGCGACCTTATGAGCGCGGTCGGCACCTATCGCCTGTCGGACGCGCTGGAACTGGTGAGCGGGGTCAGCAACCAGAATAATCGCGGCGGCTTCATGGACAATTTCGCCATTCGCGGTTTCCTGGGCACCCCCGATGGCGGCGCGGAATATTATGTCGACGGCTTCCTCGCCAATCGGGGCATGGCACCCCCGCGCGACCCGTCCACGACCGAGCGGATCGAATTGCTGAAAGGACCAGCGGGCGCGTTGTTCGGCGATATCGATCCGGGTGGACGGGTCAACATCGTGTCGAAAACGCCCGGCTTCACCCCCGCGGCAAGCGCGATCTTTACCTATGGTTCGTTCGATACCAAACGGATCGAACTGGATGCGAACGTGCCGCTCTCCACGACGATCGCCGCGCGGCTGGTGATCGCGACCGAGGATAGTGATGGCTGGCGCGGCCATGTGTCACTCCGGCGCCGGGTGGTCGCGCCGTCGCTGACCTGGCGGCCGCGCGACGGGCTACGCTTCACCTATGTCGGCGAGATCACGCGTTTCGATGCGCCGTTCGATCGCGGCATTCCGGCGATCAACGGCGACGCCAACGCCTTGCCGCGATCAACCTATTATGGCGAACCGAATGACGGCGACACCAGCGCGCGCAACCAGCGACACCAGTTGAGCGGCGAGGCCGATCTGGGCGGGGACTGGAGCCTCAATGGCGGGGTTGCCTGGCGCACCGGGACGCTGAAGGGCTTTTCATCGGACCAGTCGCGCCTGATCGACAATCAGACGCTATGGCGCCAGCGCCGCTCGCGCGACTTCAAGGTCGATGACCTGTCCGCGCGGATCGAACTGCGTGGAAGGATCGGCGATCATGCGCTCAGCGTCGGTGCCAAGGGCTATGTACTCGACTATGCCGAGCGCTGGATGCGGCGGAACCCCACGGCCGATATCCCCTATGCTGTCGATATCGATAATCCGGTCTATGGCCAGACGCCGCCCGAATTGCTGCCTTTCACCAACAACCGGGAAAAGCGCTGGTCGGGCACGCTCTATGTCCAGGACATGTGGAACGCGACCGACCGGCTGACGTTGATCGGCGGCATGCGTTTCGACGCCTATCGCCAGCGCATTCGCAACAACCGCACCGGCGCGGTCGGCAAAACGGTGGACGAGCCGCTAAGCTTTCGCTTCGGCGCGCGCTACCAACTGTCCAATGCGATCGCGGTGCATGGCAATTGGGGCGAGAATTTCGTGCTCAATTCGGGTACAGATCGCAACGGCACCGGCTTCGCCCCGGAACAGGGCAAGGGCTATGAACTGGGGCTGAGCGGTGCCTGGCCGGGCATCGACGTCGCCTTGAGTTGGTTCGACATCCGCAAGCGCGGCATCCTGACCAATGATCCGGTCGACGCCAATTATCTGGCACCGGTCGGCAAGCTGCGCAGCCGAGGGCTGGAACTGGATGCGTCGGTGAAGCTGGGCGCCCATTGGCAACTGGTCGGCAATTATGCCTGGACCGATGCACAGGCGGACGACGACGCCTTTGCTACCGACGACGTGCTGAACGTGCCCGAACATGCCGGATCACTGTTTGCCGTCGGGCGCTTCCTAGACGCGGACGGGCGCGGCCCGTCAGTCAGCGCCGGCCTTGCCTATGTCGGCGAACGGGCCGGAGCGATCGATGGCAGCGGCCTGCGCCTGCCCGACTATGTGAAGGCCAAGGCGGCGGTCGATTATGCCTTGTCGCGCCATGTGACGCTGCGGGTGGAGGCCGACAATCTGTTCGACGCCCGCTATGCACAAAGTTCCTATAGTTCGCTATGGATCTTCCCAGGCGCGCCGCGCACCATCCGTGCCTCTGCCCGGATCGCGCTTTAACCCTGCCCGTTGCAGCCTTGCCCTGTCGCGCCGGCACGTTATGTCGGCGCGATGACAGGCACGGGAGCAGGCATGGCGCGCGCGGTTGCAATGATGAAGGCTGTCGGGGTCGCGCTGCTGTTCCTGCTGATCGCCGCCTGTCTGGCGACGGTGATCGTGCCGCCCTTCCTCGACCGCATCTATTATGAAGGGCCGGCGAGCCGCCATTATGACGGCGCCCGCTTCTTCAACCCCGATGGCGAGATCGACATGCCCGCCCCGCCCGGCACCAGCCGGCAGGGCTTCATCGCCCGCTGGCTGCTGGGCGATGACGATCGCCCGGCATGGCCCGATGCGGTGGCGGTCAAGCCGGCGCGCCCCGCCCCCTTTGCCGCGCCGCGCGGCATGGTCGCCACCTGGGTCGGCCATGCGACCGTGCTGGTGCAGGCGGCGGGCATCAACATATTGACCGATCCGATCTGGTCCGACCGTGCCAGCCCCTTTCCGCCGTTGGGGCCGAAACGGGTCGCGGAGCCGGGCATCAGGATGAAGGATCTGCCCAGGATCGACCTGATCGTCATCAGCCATAATCATTATGACCATCTGGATATCCCGACGCTGAAGGCATTGTGGCAGCGCGACCGGCCCAAGATCGTCACGGCGCTGGGCAATGACGCGCTATTGAAGGCGAACGGCATCCCGTCGGTGGCGCTCGACTGGGGCCAGTCGGTGACCGGCGCGCAGTTGAACGGACTGGTGCCCGAAGCGGTGATCCAGTGCGAGAATTACGAGCATTGCCCGGACTATCGGGTCCATGCGACGCGCAACCATCATTGGAGCAGCCGCTGGTTCACCGACCGCAACCGGGCGCTCTGGTCGAGCTTCCTGATCGAGACGCGGGCGGGCAATATCTATTTTGCTGGCGACACCGGCGCGGGCGACATGGGCTGGACCGGCGATGCGACGCGGTTCGGGCCGATCCGGCTGGCGCTGATCCCGATCGGCGCCTTCCGCTTCTGGCCGGGGCAGATGGAATCGGACGCGCATATCGGCCCGCGCCGCGCGGTCGAACTGTTCGAGCGGCTGGGCGCATCGACCGCGATTCCGATTCACTGGGGCACCTTCCGCCTCTCCTACGAGAAGCGCGACACGCCGCCGCGGATGCTGGAACAATATCTGCGCTGCGAGGGGATAGAGCGTAAGCGCTTCGCCCCGGTGCGGATCGGCCAGTCGCTGCTGGTGCCCAATGTCAGCCCGGTGCCGCGCGGCCCCAAGCAGTGCGACCAGCGGGCGATCGACGCGCTGCAATAAGCAGACTTCTGCAGAACCCAAGAAAATCTGGGTAGCGTTTCGCGCCTGCGCGCCGCATGGGCCGGGCATGAACCTCTTCAAGCCCCTTCTGGCCGGTGCCCGCCCGATCGACCGGATGATCGCGGGCCTGGGCGCGGCGATCGGCATCAGCCTCACCATATTGGTGTGCAGCCAGTTGCCATTGCATGCCGGCGACCTGCCGATCATCGTCGCGCCGCTGGGCGCGTCGGCGGTACTGATCTTTGCCGTGCCCGCGAGCCCGCTGGCCCAGCCCTGGTCGGTGGTCGGCGGCAATATTCTGTCCAGCCTGATCGGCGTCGCCGCCTATCAGTTGATCCCCGACATGATGGTCGCGGCCGGCGTGGCGGTGGGCGTGGCGATAATATTGATGAGCCTGCTGCGCTGCCTCCACCCGCCCGGCGGCGCGGCGGCGCTGACCGCGGTGATCGGCAGCCAGGGCATTCATGATGCGGGCTATACCTTCGCCTTTGCGCCGGTCGGGATCAATTCGATCGCCCTGGTGTCCCTCGGCCTGTTCTTCCACCGCCTGTCGGGCCACAGCTATCCGCACCAGCCGGTCGCGCCGCCGTTGATCGCCGACAAGATGCGCGCGGAGGCGGGCTTTCATCTGGAGGATATCGATCAGGCGCTGGCCGAACTGCCCGACAATTTCGACATCAGCCGCGCCGACCTTGACCTGCTGCTGTCGCGGGCAGAAATCCACGCCCAGGCCCGCCGGGCGGGCTGAGGCCGATCAGCAGTCGCCGATACGGCGAAGCATCCGTCGGGCAGAGATGACCAGCATATGATTGCTACCGGTCGGCAGGCTCAGCCGCTGGATCATTCGCATGTCGAGTTGCAACCGGTCCGGTCCGATCATGCCGTCAAACCGGACGGCCGGCGTCACCGCCTTTCCAGCCGACCGCATGATCGGCGCACAACTGGCAAGGCCCGATACCGCCGGACCGTCGCGATCGAGCCTCTCGACCCGACAGCCTTTGAACCGCTGGTTGAGGAAGCGCTCCATCTCATCCTGCTTTCGCAGATAAGGCTCCCCGCAATGTTCCTCGACCCGGTCGAGCTTGGCGAGCAGATCGCGAAAATCACCGGGCAGTTCGCCATCGGGCACGCCACGATCGTCGATGCTGATGCCGATCGGCACAGTCTCGTCGCGCCAGCGACCCAGGCGCGGGACATTATCGGGATCATCCAGCGCCGGCTTGCATCCTGCCAGCAGCAGCGCCGCGCACATCCATTCTGCTCGCATATGCCCCCCAATCCCCACCGGAGGGCATAGAAGCGGCGGATTACCGGATTGCTAATCCGCCGCGAATGACTGTCAGGCCGGGCAGTCGCCGTCGCGCTTGCCGGTCAGGTCATGGGTGGTGCGCAGCACCGGCTTGCCGCCCTGCGTCTTGGTCATGGTGGTGCCAAAGGTCAGCGTATCCTCGGTAAAATTGCCTTCGACCACGATTTCGGAGGTGCCGGCACCGGCCTTGCAGGCGAGGGTCGCGATCAGCCGGCCCTTGCGCACCATCTTGTCCTTGTAGCTGCAATCGCTGCCTTCCGCCCCGGCCAGCGCGTCGGCGTCGGGCACGCCGGCGGCATCGACCTTGATGCAGATCTTGTCCTCGCTCACCTGCTTGAGCGCGGCCTGATATTCCTCCGCCGTGACGGTGGGGGTGTTGTAGCCGGTGGTCTTGCGGCTGAGCGTCCATTGTCCGCTCTTCATCATCGCCGGCGCGGCTTCCTCCTCCTGCGCGGGCGGAGCGGCCGGTTCGCTGCCACAGGCGGCAAGGGTCAGGCTGGTAGCCAGCAAGCCGCCCAGCGTCAGAATGTCACGCATATCCTCTCCCCGTTCATTCCACGGCGGCACGCTCTACCGATGCGCGCGCGGGCGCAAGGGAAATTATCGCGCCCGTCCCTTCATCGCCGCCGGCGCCCGGCGGACAGGGTGGGCGCATGGAAATCGGCCGGCTTGTCGGCGATCCAGGCGAGGAAACGGGCGATGGCGGGATGGCTGCGCAAGGCCATGGCATCGGCATAGGCGCGGGCCAGTTCCGCGTTGGACAGGGTGGCATGGATGGTGCGGTGGCAGATCGGATGGACCGGCACCAGCTGTCGCCCGCCCCGGCTCTTGGGCACGGGATGATGCCATTCGATCCGCGCGCCAAGCGGGCGGGCGCAGAGCCAGCAGCCTTGTCCCTCCCCCTGCTTCACCCGGCCAGGTCGACGCCGCAGCCCATGAACGCGACCGGCCTCATTGACCCTCCGCACAGTCCGGGCCGATCCAGCGGCCCTCAGACCGTGCCTTCATCGCCATCTCCATGCCATTGGGCAAGCCGGTCTGTCGCATGTCCATCTGCACCGCATAGCTGTCGGGCGCATAGATGCCGGCCATCGTCATGCTGCTGGTGCCGCCATCGCGCTGGCAGGTGACATTGCCCTTCACCGTGCCACCGCGCACAGCGAAGTCGCTGTAGCGGCAATCCTTGCCGGGGTCGCCGGAAAAGGCGCGGCCGTCGGGATGGGCGGCCTGCTCGGGCGTGACGCAATAACGCAGCGTGTGGTTCATCGCCTGCTGCATCTGCTGGCGCGCCGCAGCGGGCATGGTCTCGCCCCCGCTCATCTCGATCCGCTCCATCACGAAGCGGCCTTCCCACTGGCCGGGCTTGAGCTGCACCTTCTCGATCTGCGTGACGGCGGCGTCATGGCTCATCGCGTCGGTCGCGGCGATCTGTGTCTCCGGGCTGGCAGGCGGCTTGTCGCATCCGGCCAGCGCCGCGAGCGCGCAGGCCAGCAGGCCGTTGGTCAAGGCTTTGGTCATCACCGGCTTCCCCTGGCATATCTTGGCAGAAGCGACCCTTTATCTGGCCCAGACTTAGCAAGCGGCGGCGGGTCTGGATATCGGGATTATTGCGATCCGGGGTGGCGGGGCGTGGCAAGGTGCTGAGGTGCGCTCCACTATCACTTGTTCTTGATTTGTTCTTTAAATTGTGATAGGCGATCCTTCATCATGGGGGGGGCGTGTCGATGACCGGGAGGGAGTCCGTTCGATCCAATCGCGAAACCGCATTCAGTCTTTATCTCCGCACCGGTCGGCGTATCGGGCCGGACGCGATCGAGGTGAAATTCAACCCCTGGCATGACGAGGAAAACGGTCGCTTCACCTTCCGTGGACAGGGCCGCTATTTCGGCGCCACGGGTGGCAACGCAAATGCGCCTTCGTCCCGTCCCGGTGGCACCGGCGTCGCACGGCCATCGTCACCGTTGGCGACAAGGAGAAATGGTGCTCCTGATCGCGATCGCTTTCGCGCCGATCACCCCGCCAATCACTCGCTCTACATGGTCAAACAGGGCGACACGCTCAGCCGTATCGCCGCCCAGCGCCAGGGGCTGACGGCTGCGGACCTCGCCTGGCTGAACAACATGCCGCTCGATCACCCCTTGCAGATCGGACAGCGACTGAAGCTGCCACATCAGGCCTATCTGGACGCGGGGCGGGCAGCCAAGAACAAGGTCGTCGCCCTTGCCCATTATATGGATACGCATGGCGGGGACTTGCCGCCCGATCCGGCTGATCCGCCGTCGCTGGAAAGCCAGCTACTGAACTCGAACTGGCAGCGGGAAGTGAGAAATGGCTATGCTTTCGATATCGATGTCATCGCTCGCCCAAGAGACATCAATGCCGAACTCACCGATGGGCCGATCGCCAAGCGCTCCCGGCAGGAACAGGCTCAAGCAGGTCAGCCGGATCGTCGCCCCGGTGACGATGGCGGTCATTTCATTGCTGCCCGTTTCAACGGTCCCGGCGACAGCTTCAACCATTTCGCCCAGGATCGGAATTTCAATCGAGGCGCCTACCGCGCTATGGAAGACGGGTGGACGCGGGCACTACGCAACGGAAAGAAGGTCTTTGTCCATATCGTTCCCTTCTATGAGGGATCGTCCAAACGGCCCTATCGAATCCATGTTACTTGGCGCATCAACGGCGTCGAAGAATCCAAGGATTTTTCGAACGAAAGAAAAGGCCGGCCTCATGAGCGATAAACTCGATACCCTGGGACCGCTCATGAACGAGATCGGTCAAGAATTGGCCAGCTTGGTCGGAGGCGATCCAGATGGCGTGTTTCTGTATGTGGAAATCGGAGACGGGTGGGTAAGCCCCAGCGTTTTCAAGGATGAAGGCGACGTCGTTCGTTATTATAATCCGCGCGACACAAATCTCAGCGATATGCTTTGGGAAGCCTGGTATCTGGAACCCGACGGCCCCAACATGCGCTGGTCAGTGTTGGAATATATGATCACTGGGAAGAAATTTCATGTCAGCTTCCGATATCCTGAGGAGGTGGATGTCGAAGTTATCGATAGCGAGCGCCGCGAAGCCGCGTTGCGCACGCGTTTCGGCGACAAGCCGGTGATCTATCCGCCGCCGCCCAAGAGCGCGTTCGAATTACAGCCCTGACTTGCCAGGGCGCGGATTGCGCCCTTGCCCAAAGGCCCCATATTACGCCCATGTCGATCCAGATCCGCACCAGCCTTGACGAACCCGAAACCGGCCAGGACTTCGTGCCGCACCGGCCCGCGCGCCCGGAAAAGAGCGAGGGTGGGCGGCCCTTCACTCTGGTCAGCGACTATGAACCGTCGGGCGACCAGCCGACCGCGATCGCCGAACTGGTCGCCGCGGCCAAGCAGGGCGAGAAGGACCAGGTGCTGCTGGGCGTCACCGGTTCGGGCAAGACCTTCACCATGGCCAAGACGATCGAGGCGTTGCAGCGACCAGCGCTGATCCTGGCGCCTAACAAGATTTTGGCGGCGCAGCTCTATGGCGAGTTCAAGAGCTTCTTCCCCGACAATGCGGTCGAATATTTCGTCAGCTATTACGACTATTATCAGCCCGAAGCCTATGTCGCGCGGTCGGACACCTATATCGAGAAGGAAAGCTCAGTAAACGAGAGCATCGACCGGATGCGCCATTCGGCCACCCGCGCGCTGCTGGAGCGGGACGATGTGATCATCGTCGCGTCCGTCTCGTGCCTCTATGGCATCGGGTCGGTCGAAACCTATTCGGCGATGACCTTCAGCATGAAGAAGGGTGGGATAGAGGATCAGCGGGAGATTATTCGCAAGCTGGTCGCGCTTCAGTATAAGCGCAACGATGCCGGCTTTGCGCGCGGCAATTTCCGCGTGAAGGGCGATAATCTCGAAATCTTCCCGTCCCACTATGAGGATACGGCCTGGCGGATCAGCTTTTTCGGCAACGAGATCGAGGAAATCGTCGAGTTCGATCCGCTTTCGGGCAGGAAGGTCGCCAGCCTCGATTATGTGAAGGTCTTCCCCAACAGCCACCACGTCACGCCCGGACCGACCCTGAAACAGGCGATGGAGGCGATCCGTTTCGAACTGACCGAACGGCTGAAGGAGCTGGAGGGTGAGGGCAAGCTGCTGGAGGCGCAGCGGCTGGAGCAGCGGACCAATTTCGATCTGGAGATGATCGCCGCGACCGGCAGTTGCGCCGGGATCGAAAATTACAGCCGCTTCCTGACCGGCCGCCTGCCGGGCGAGCCGCCGCCGACCCTGTTCGAATATCTGCCCGAAAATGCCGTGCTGTTCGTGGATGAAAGCCATCAGACCGTGCCGCAGATCGGCGCGATGGCGCGGGGCGACCATCGGCGCAAGATCACGCTGGCCGAATATGGATTCCGTTTGCCCAGCTGCATCGATAACCGGCCTTTGCGCTTCAACGAATGGGACGCGATGCGGCCGCAGACGGTCAGCGTGTCCGCCACCCCCGGCCCGTGGGAGATGGAGCAGACCGGCGGCGTGTTCAGCGAGCAGGTGATCCGCCCCACCGGCCTGATCGACCCGCCGGTCGAGATCAAGCCGGTCGAGGATCAGGTCGACGACCTTATCAACGAATGTCGCAAGGTGGCGGCGCAGGGTTATCGCACGCTCGTCACCACGCTGACCAAGCGGATGGCCGAAGACCTGACCGAGTTCATGCATGAGGCCGGGATCAAGGTCCGATATATGCACAGCGACGTCGAGACGCTGGAGCGTATCGAGCTGATCCGCGACCTGCGACTGGGCGTCTATGACGTGCTGATCGGCATCAACCTGCTGCGCGAAGGGCTGGATATTCCCGAATGCGGGCTGGTGGCGATATTGGACGCGGACAAGGAAGGCTTTTTGCGCAGCGAGACATCGCTGATCCAGACGATCGGCCGCGCCGCCCGCAATGTCGATGGCCGCGTCATCCTCTATGCCGACCGGGTGACGGGCAGCATGGAGCGCGCGCTCAACGAAACGTCCCGCCGCCGCGAAAAGCAGCAGGCCTATAATGACGCGCATGGCATCACGCCCTTCACGGTGAAGAAGAATATCGGCGACATCATCGCCCATGTCGCGAGCAAGGATCAGGTCACGGTCGAGACGGGGCTGGAGGACAGGCCCCACCTCGTCGGCCATAATCTGCGCGCCTATATCGAGGATCTGGAGAAGAAGATGCGCGCGGCGGCGGCGGACCTGGAGTTCGAGGAAGCCGGCCGCATCCGTGACGAGATCCGCAAGCTGGAGGCAGAGGAACTGGGCCTGCCGGCGGATCAGCAGGTGGCCGCCCCACGCGGCCGCGCGACCGAGGGCAAGCCGGGCACACGGAAGGGACGGTTCGGGAAGACGACACGGAAGTTCGGGCGGTGATACGCCGCCGCCTGCTCCTGATCGGTGCAGCGCTGGGCATCGGCCTCGTCATTATGCTCGCCGAAAATGTGGCGGCCGATATCGTCGTCGGATGTACGCCCTTCACGAACGGACGCCTGGGCTTCATCGATGCGCCCGATGGCGTCCTATTTCATTTCGCCATCGCGGCGCTGCCCATGCTGGCACTCGCGCTGATCGGCAGTTCCCGGCGATGGCTCTGGGCGGTGGCGATCGGGATGACGGCGCTGTTCGCGACCTTTGCCGTCTGGCAATTGCGGCAGGATTATCTTGCCGACTTTGCCGGCGGCGCGAATATCGGCCTCGGCATCATCATGATGGCATCGCCCTGGATCACGCTGATCATGATGGGCGTCATGGCATTGCTGGCGCGGATCATCGGCGCCCGATCAGGACCGGGCGCCGCCTAGAGCGTTTTCCAATCAGGTGGAATCACCTGATGACTCGGGAAACGCGTCGAAACAGGAGGATAGAGCAGTCGGATCGGAATCTGCTCTAGACAGGGATCAATGGGTCCGGCTGGTCACCTTGGCGGTGCCGTCGGGCAGGATTTCGATCAGATGCGCGGTCTGGTTGTCGCACTGGGCCTTCCAGCCCTTGACGCCCGGCCGGATTTCGGCGCGTTCCGAGCCAGTGACCGAGGGGCAGGCGACGCCCGATGCCTTGATCGCCTTTTCCAGCACGCCGTTGCGCAAGTCGGGATCGAGCTTGGCGACTTCAGCCGCTGCACCGGTTTCGGGCATGTTCCGGTTCTCGACCGCCGTCACCTCATCGCCGCCGCCACAGGAGGCGAGAAACAGCGCCGTCGCCAGCAACATCATAGTCCGCACGTCTTTTCCTTCCATCATGCCGCAAATCCGTCGGTCGCGCGGATCAGCGCGTCCAATATGCCCGGTTCGTTGAACGCATGACCGGCGCCTTCGATCATTTCGAAGCGCGCCTGCGGCCAGGCGCGGTGCAGCGCCCAGGCGGTTTCGGCCGGGCAGGCCATGTCGTAGCGGCCCTGGACGATGACGCCGGGAATGTCGGCCAGCTTGCCGGCCTCGCGGATCAGCTGGCCATCCTCCAGCCAGCCGCGATGGACGAAATAATGATTTTCGATCCGGGCGAAGGCGAGCGCGAAATCGTCGCCCTCATGGGTGGCGGACAGCGCGTCATCGGGCAGCAGGCGGATGGTCTCGCCCTCCCAGACGCTCCAGGCCTTGGCGGCGGCGACCTGGGCCGCGCGATCGTCACCGGTCAGGATGCGGCGATAGGCGCCGACCATGTCGTCGCGTTCGCCTTCCGGGATTGGGGCCACGAAGCGTTCCCACTTGTCGGGATAGATGCGGCTGGCGCCCTGTTGATAATACCAGTCGATCTCTGACTGGCGGATGGTGAAGATGCCGCGCAGCACCAGTTCGGTGACGCGAGACACATGCGCCTGCGCATAGGCCAGTGCCAGGGTCGAACCCCAGCTGCCGCCGAAGACCAGCCACTGGTCGACGCCCATCATCTCGCGCAAGCGCTCGATATCGGCGACCAGATGCCAGGTCGTGTTGGCATCGAGATTGGCGTGCGGGGTCGATCGGCCGCAGCCGCGCTGGTCGAACAGCAGCACGTCATAGCGGGCGGGATCGAACAGCCGGCGATGATCAGGCGAGATGCCGCCGCCCGGCCCGCCATGCAGGAAGACCGCGGGCTTGGCGCCGGGCGTGCCGGACCGTTCCCAATAGAGGCTGTGGCCATCGCCTACGTCAAGATGACCAGTGGCGTAGGGTTCGATCGGCGGATAGAGGCTGCGCATGACACCGTCCTAACAGGCGGCGGGACGAAGCGAAATGGGGGTTTGACGCAATGCGGACGATGAAGATCATGCTGGGCGCGCTGGCGCTGATGCTGGGCGTGCAGGGGGTGCATGCCAAGCCCGCCGCGCCGGCGAGCGCCAAGCGGCTGGTGATCGTCGACGACGACATGATCGGCCTCAATGGCGTGCCTCTGCTGTTGCTGCAAAGCCCGGATGTCGAGGTGCTGGGCATCACCACCACCAGCGGATCGGTATGGCGCGACACGGCGACGGCCTATGCGCTGCGCACGCTGGAGATATTGGGCCGGACCGACGTGCCGGTGGTGCCGGGCGCGACCTTCCCGCTGCTCAACAGCGCCGAGGCGACCAAGCGCTGGGAAGGCCAATATGGCCGGCTGGTGTTCAAGGGGCCATGGACCGATTACTGGCCGGGCGACACGATTCAGGAGCATCCCGGATCGACCGATCCAACCAAGGTGCCCGACCTGCCGATCGGCAACCCCAGGACGAAGCCCAGCGCAGAGATTGCCGCCGCCTTTCTGGTGCGGATGGTGAAGGCGCATCCGGGTGAGATCACCCTGTTCGCGACCGGGCCGATGACCAATATCGCGATCGCCCAGAGCCTGGACCCCAGCTTTGCCGCCAATGTGAAGGAAATTCTCTATATGGGCGGCAGCCTGGCCCCGCATCAGGTGCTGGAAGGGCCGTCGGCCGAGCAGTTCGCCCGCGAATTCGTCAATTCGCCGCGCCGCGAGTTCAACATCCGCTGGGATCCCGAAGCGGCGAAGATCTTTGCCCATGCGCCGTGGAAGAAGATCACGATGATCCCGGTCGATCCGTCCACCGGCACGCAATGGACCCGCACCTTCCTCGACGGGCTGAAGCCCGCCCACACGCCGCTGACCGATCTGTTCCAGACCGGGCTGGAGCCGGGCTATCCGATGTGGGACGAGATCGTCGCCATGGCTTGGCTCAATCCGGAGATAGTGACGAAGGACGAAACGCTTTGGGTCGATTTCGAGACCAGCCAGACGGCGGCCTATGGTGACACCCTGTCCTGGACGGAATCCTATCGCCCGCATCTGGGCGAGCAGGCGCAACGCGTGATCCTGTCGGTCGACCGGGCGAAGATGGAGGCGGCGATGGCGCGCCTCTATATGCGGCCCGTCGGCAAGTCCGCGAAATAAGCGCTATTTCCGCTTCTTCTTCGCGCCGGGCCTGATGCCGGGCTTGGCCTTTGCCTTGGGACAGGGCCAGGCCTGGCGCGTGGCGGTGAAGACCAGGGCGGAGGCGGACTGGGCGCGCTTGTCCGGATTGGCGCGCAGATAGTCGACGGTGGCACCCTTCAACTGATTGAGCGTCACATCGGCAGGGATGCAGCTTTTGAGGCCATTCACCTCGCGCGTGGTGTTGAACGCATCGACTGCGCCAGCGACATAGCCGACGCATTCATAGCTCTTCTCGAAAAAAGCCTTGTCGGTGCGGTCGGCGGTGCAGCTTTCCAGCAGCGCCTCGCCCGAATAAAAGCCGGCCTGTGCGCTGCCCGGCGACAGCCCCGCCGCCGCAACCAGTATCAGGCCGCTTGCCCTCCGGATCGTCATGCGCGTGCCTCCCGCCTTATGAGGATGCGTCCGCCTTCGGATAAGACTGGACATGCAGGGGAGGGAAAACCGCTTCGAGCGATTTTGTGTCCGGCAGCACATAGACATAGCCGCCCTTTTTCAGGAATTGCGGGCGCAGGCCGCGATTATAGAAGGCGATCGGCACGTTGATGCAGCCAAAGGTGATGCGATTATCGTCGATCGTCGATCGTCGGCGACAGCATGCGCTCGCGCCGCTTTTCCTTGGGATTGCCCTTGGGGATAGTGTGCATCGCGACCGAGGTCGCATAATCGACCCACAGCACGCGTTGTTTGCCCGCCGCCAGGCCGAACTTGGCAAGGAAGCGGCCGGCCGGCGTGGTCTTTTCCGCCGGGCCGATCTCCGCCAGGCTCTTCTTGCCGACGCCGGGCGTGGCATCGTCTCCGGGCGCGATGCCGAGCAGCACCGGCGCATCGGCCAGCGTCTTGCCCCTGGCATCGAACAGAAAGACATGGGCCGCCTGCTTATCGACGATGGCATAGGGCAGGCCATGATTGTCGCCGGTCGCGGCGATCCAGTCGATCACCCGGCGCGCGTCGGGCGATCGCGGGGTTTCAGGCGCGGGTTTCTCGGACGCGGCCGCTTCCGGCGCGGCCGCCAGCGCGGGAGAGGCACCGAACAGTGCCAGCATCGCCAGCGCCCATGGGAATTTGTGCATCGGGGATGATATCCGGGAATGGGGCCGGCGCCCCCATGACGCGGGGGCGCCGGCACGGGGTCGGGACCAGCCCGACCGGATCAGTTATGTGATCAGTTGCGTGATCAATTACGTAATCAGTTTCTGGCGCGCTTGGTCTTGGCTTCGCGCATCTGCTGCTCGACACCGTCAACGCGGGCGTTCAGCTGATCGAGGCGCTGGCCATTATTCTGGGCCTGACCGGCGGCCGACTGGGCCTGGGCCAGGGCCTGCTGCGCCGTGCCGTCGGTGGTCTGCAGCTTGGCGTCGAGCGCATCGACGCGCTGGTTCACGGTCGCCACCTGTTCGCGCACGAAGGATTTCGTGGCACAGCCACCCAGCCCCAGCGAGCCCACCAACACCATGGCAATGGGGGCTAATTTCATCGGGTGCGACATCATTTTCTCCTTATCATCTGCCCCCGCGCCGTCCCAAGCCGAGCCCGTTAACCATGACAATATGATTGGGCCTGAACGTGCATGTGGAGAGCCGAGTGGACGCGGCGGACCTGCCCCGCCCTTCGACCAACGACCGGAATCGATCGACCGGCATCGACGCGGATCGTTGAACGGATGCGCGATCGGGCGCATGCTGGCGCGCCTTCCATGAGGGGAAAACCATGCGCCTGATGCTTGCCCTGGCCCTGAGCGGCCTAGCCCTGTCCATGCCGATCATCGCCACCGCCAAGACCGATTTTGCCGCGGCCGTGGCTGACCCCAAGCGGCCCGCCGACGCGCGCGCTCTGGACGAAAGCCGCAAGCCGGCCGAAACGCTGACCTTCCTGGGCCTCAAGCCCGGCATGAAGGCGGCCGACATCATGACCGGATCAGGCTATTGGGCGGAGATCATGGCCGATGCGGTCGGCCCCAAGGGCAAGGTCACCGGGTTCGAGCCCAGCCAATTCTATGCCAGCGAAGAGGAAAAGCCCAAATGGACGGCACTGGTCGCGCGCCGGCCGGAGGTCGACTGGGTGCGCTATCCGTTCGAGGCCTTTGCAGCGGCGCCCGACAGTTTCGACTTCAGCATCATCAATCTGAGCTACCATGACCTCTACTGGCAGTCGGACAAGTTCGGCATTCCGCGCACCGACCCTGATGCCTTTGTGAAGACGCTCTATGCCGCGACCAGGCCGGGCGGGATCGTCGGTATTATCGACCATGTCGGCCCGGCGGGCGACACCCGCGCCGTCGTGGACAGACTGCACCGGATCGACCCGGCGGTGGTGAAGGCCGATTTCCTGCGTGCCGGCTTCGTGCTGGAGGCTCAGAGTCCGCTGCTCGCCAACCCCGCCGACGATCACAGCAAGCTGGTGTTCGATCCCGCCATTCGCGGCAAGACCGATCGCTTTCTCTACCGGTTCCGCAAGCCGAAATGAGGCAGCGAATTTGAGCGCAAGGCGCGGGATGACGTCGCGCCGCGCGCCGCCCATGCTGCGCGCCATGGACCTCACCGACCTTGACCGGCATGGCGCCGCGCGCCTGCCTGCCCTGCTTTCCCCGGATCAGTGCGACGCGATCGTCGCGCTATGGGACCAGCCCCATGTCTTCCGCAAGGAGGTGGTGATGGCGCGCCATGGCTATGGCCGGGGGCGCTATCGCTATTTCAACTACCCATTGCCCGAGCCGGTCGCCACGCTGCGCGAGGCACTTTATCCGCCGCTGGCGCTGGTCGCCAATCGCTGGGCGGCGATGCTGGGGAACGATGCGCTCTATCCCGCCCGCCACGCCGATTTCCTGAACCAGTGCGCGCTCAGCGGCCAGGACAAGGCGACACCCTTGCTGCTGCGCTATGAGGCGGGCGACTGGAATGCGCTGCATCAGGATGTCTATGGCGCGACCATCTTCCCGTTGCAGGCGGCGATATTGCTGTCGGAGCCGGAAGCGGACTTCACCGGCGGCGCCTTCATCCTGACCGAACAGCGCCCGCGCATGCAATCGCGGCCTGAAATGGTGCCGCTACGCAAGGGCGATGCCGTGGTCTTCCCGGTGCGCGAGCGGCCGGTGATGGGCACGCGCGGCGTCCACCGGGTGCAGATGCGCCATGGCGTCAGCCGGCTCCTGTCCGGCATGCGCCACACGCTGGGCATCATCTTCCACGACGCCCAGAGCTAGGCGGAGCGGCGACGCCGCCGCCCCGCCCGTTACGCTCAATCCAGCGCCGGATCCTCATATTTGAACGGATCGCTGACCGCCGGCTGGGTCGGCAGCGGCATGCGCGGCAGGGTCTTGTCGCTGTTCGCCGCCTGTAGCAGCATGCCGGCGAGGACGACCGCGCCCTGGCGCATATCCTCCGCCTTCAGATGATCGAAGGTATCGATGCCGCTGTGATGGACGCGGCTTTCATAGTCGAGCGGATCCTGGATGAACTGATAGCCGGGCACGCCGATCGCCTGCATATATTCATGGTCGGTGCCGCCGGTCGGCTGCGACACGACATTGCCCGCGCCCATGCTGGCAAAGGGGCTGAGCCATTCGCGCAGCAGCGAGACGGCGGCGACGTTGCGTTCGGCATAGAGGCCGCGCAGCTTGCCCGAGCCATTGTCGATGTTGAAATAGGCCTTGAGGTCCGCATAGCCGGGCTTGGGCGTGATCGGGAAACGGGTCTTGTAGCGGAAATACATTTCCTCCCGTCCCTCTTCCTCCTTCGGCCCGGGTGCGCGGGTGGCGAGATATTCGTCGACATAGGCCATCGAGCCGAACAGCCCCTGTTCCTCGCCCGACCAGAGCGCGAAGCGGATCGTGCGCTTGGGCTTGATGCCGAGTGATTTGAGAATGCGCGCAGCCTCCATGATCATGGCGCTGCCCGCGCCATTGTCCGCCGCGCCATCGCCCGCGACCCAGCTGTCGAGATGCGCGCCCGCCATGACATAGCCGGCCTTGGGATCGCTGCCGGGGATATCGGCCAGAATGTTGTAGGCGTTGACGTCGCTGTCGTCGAAACGGACGTCGCTGTTGATTTCCAGCACCGGCGCCGGGCCGGTCTTGGCAAGGCGGGCGAGACGGCGATAATCTTCCGCCGCGATCTCGACGCCGGGCAGCGCGGGCGTGTCGTTGACGCCGAAATCATAGCCCTCGCCATGCAGCAGCTTGCCGTCGCGATAGGATTGGCGCGCCCAGCCGACCGCCCCCTCGGCCTTCAGGAAGGCCTCCAGCTTGCGGGTGAAGCTGAGGCGCTTCATCAGCCGCTCCAGCGACGCGGGATCATTTTTCGGCTGCTCGAACTTGTCGAGCTTCTCGATATCCTCGCCCTTGAGCCGCTGGAAGGCGGCTTCGTTCGGCTCGTCGCCGGTGCCGGGCAGCGACACCAGCACGATCTTGCCGGCAAGCTTGCCGCGCCAGGCGTCGAAATCGCGCTCCTTCTTCATCGGGGCAACGATGATCGGTGCGCTCAGCACGCCATTGGTCGGCGGCGTCCAGGCGACGGGGATGGCGGTGAGCTGGATCGGATGGGGGCTGACCATTTTCACCGAGGAGCCGGCGATCCACCAGCCGCGACCGAAGCGGAAGCCCTGCTTGCGGACATTGGACAGGCCCCATTGACGGAACTGGTCGGCGGTCCAGGCCTCGGCCTGCCGCATCTGCGGCGAGTTGGTCATGCGCCCGCCAATATCGTCGGTCAGATGCTGGGCGATCTGCATCACCTGGCTGTGGTTCAGCCCTTCGTCGATGACGCGGTTGAGATCGTCGGGCTGTTGCGCGGCGACCGGCGCGGCTAGGCACAGCAAGGGCAGCAGGATGATGGAATGGCGCATATAATCCCCCTTCGTCCGGCCGTCAGGCGCGGCCGCGAAAGCCCGTCTATGCCCGACTGACGCGGGATCGCAAGTGAGGCCGGTCACGCCCCGAACACGCATTTGTTGCACCATGTGACGCGCCGTTACACTTTGCGACAAAACTGTCTTTGCCTTGCCAGATTTTTGCGACAAGTGCCGCCTAAACGAGATCCTGCCAGGGTCCAGATTAGGGGTAAATTTCCGTGCGCCAGACGACGTCGCTGCTGCTGTTTTCATTGATGCTGGGCGCGGCGCCCGGCGCGCTGATGGCGCAGGAAGCCGAGCAGAAGGGGCCGCCGGCCCAGATGGACGAGGGCGACGAGATCGTCGTCACCGGCGCGGTCCAGCGCGGCGCGGTGCCCGGCGACATCAAGCCCGAACAGCAATTGTCGCCCGCCGATGTCCGGGCGCTGGGCGTCACGTCAATTTCCGAAATCATCACCGAATTGTCGCCGCAGACCAACGGCACGCCGGTCATCCTGCTGAACGGCAAGCGCATTTCCAGCTTCTCGGAAATTTCCGACCTGCCGTCCGAAGCGGTGTCGCGGGTCGATATCCTGCCCGAGGAAGTCGCCCTGTCCTATGGCTATGCGCCGACGCAGAAGGTGGTGAACATCGTCCTGCGCCAGCGTTTCCGCGCGACCACGGTCGACCTGCGCGGCGGCACGACCACCGATGGCGGACGCGAAAATGGCCAGGGCGAAGTGGGCGTGCTGCGCATCCGGGGCGATAATCGGCTGACACTGAACGTCAAATATAGCCGGGCCGACAATCTGCTGGAGAGCGAGCGCGGCATCAATGCCGCGGCGCCCAGCATGCCCTATTCGCTGGCCGGCAATATCACCGCGATCGAGCGGGGGGCGGAGATCGACCCGGCGCTGTCGGCTGCCGCCGGCCAGAGTGTGACGGTCGCCAGCGTGCCCGGCAGCGCCGCCAATGGCGCCCCCGGCCTCAATGATTTCGTCGCCGGCGCGAACCAGACCAGCGTCAGCAATCTCAGCAAATATCGCACGCTCAGCCCCGCGACCGAGAATTTCTCCGCCAACGCGACGCTGGCGCGGGCGCTGGGGGGCGTATCGGCGACGATCAACGGCCGGCTGGAACTGTCCGACAATGATTCGCTGCAGGGCCTGTCGGCCGCCGCCCTCACCCTGCCCGGCGGCAATCCCTTCTCCGCCTTTGGCGACGATGTCCGCCTCTATCGCTATCTGGAGCAGGCCGGCGCGCTGGGGCAGAAGATCCGCGGCACCACCGGCCATGTCGGCGTCACGCTGAACGGTCGGCTGGGCGGCACATGGCAATGGTCCTTCACCGGCAATGGCGACATTTCCGACACCCGCACCCGCACCGATCGCGGCGTCGACACGGGCGGCATCCAGGCCGCGCTCGACGCCGGATCGGCCAGCGTCAATCCCTATGGCGCCTTCACCGCAGACCTGCTGCAATCGCGCCTGACCGACCGCGCCCGGTCGCAATCGCGCGCGATCGGCGGCGACCTGCTGGTCAGCGGATCGCTGCTGACCCTGCCGGCCGGCAACGTCATGACGTCGGTGCGGGTCGGGGGATCGGCCAATGGCTTCGAAAGCCATTCGGTGCGGTCGGGCGTTGAACGCGGCCTCGACTATAATCGCGAGATTGCGAGCGGACAGGTCAGTTTCGACATACCGCTGACCAGCCGGTCGAAGGGGTTCCTGGGCGCGATCGGCGATGTCGGCGTCAACATGAACGCCGGGGCGCAGCATCTGTCGGATTTCGGCACGCTGTCGACGCTGGGCTATGGCCTGCGCTGGCGGCCGGTGCCGGCGGTGCAGTTGCTGGTGTCGGCCAACCAGGACAAGTCGGCGCCCACCGGCACGCAGATCAACGATCCGGTGATTTCGACGCCCAACGTGTCGGTGTTCGACTATGCCACCGGTCAGACCGTGTTCGTCACGCAATTTTCCGGCGGCAACCCGGACCTGCGATCCAGCACACGCGACCAGTTCCGCATCAACGCCCGGATCAAGCCGTTCGAGAAACCGAACCTGACGCTGACGGCGACCTATCTCAACAGCCGGACCAGTAACCCGATTTCCGCCTTCCCGACGCCGACGCCGGCAATCGAAAATGCCTTCCCACAGCGCTTCATGCGCGACGAGGATGGCCAGTTGCTGAGCATCGACGCGCGGCCGATCAACTATCTGCGTTCGCAGAGCGAGCAGCTGCGCTGGGGCTTCGATCTGTCCATCTCATTGAAGTCGCACATCCAGAAGGTGATCGAGGCGTGGCGCGCGGCCGGCGCCAAGCCCGAGGATCGGCCCAAGGAATTGCAGGACATACGCGCCGCCTTCGGCAATCGCGGCCCGCGCGCCGGCGCGGACGGCAATCGCGAGGGCGGTCCGCCGCGCGGCGAGGGCAATGACGGCGCGCCCCGCGGCGACGGCGACAACAACCAGCGCGGCAATGATGGCCCCGGTGGCCAGAATGGCAGCCAGGGTGGCGGCGACAATGCACAGGCCGGTGGCGATGGTCCGCGCGGGCCGGGCGGGCCGGGTGGTCCGGGCGGCGGCTTTGGTGGGCCGGGCGGTTTCCGTGGCCCCGGCGGCGGCCAGGGCGGCGGAAGGCTGACCTTCAGCCTCTATCATACCTGGCACCTGACCGAGAGCATCCTGATCGCGCCGGGCGTGCCCGAACTCAACCTGCTCGACGGTGATGCGGTCGGCTCCTCGGGCGGGCAGCCGCGCCACGAGCTGAAGGCGCGGGTCGGCTATGTGAACAATGGCATTGGCGGCCGTCTGGGCGTCGACTGGGAAAGCGGCACCCATGTCGATGGTGCCTTGGGCGGCAGTTCGCGGCTGGACTTTGCCAGCCTGGCGACCGCCAATCTGCGGCTGTTCGCCAATTTCGGCCAGATGCCCAGCCTGGTGAAGGCCCATCCCTTCCTGCGCGGCGCGCGCGTGTCGATCGGTATCGACAATATCTTCAACACCCGCCGTGACGTGACCGATGCGACCGGGGCGACGCCCGTCCGCTATCAGCCGGGCTATCTCGACCCGCTCGGCCGGACCGTGTCGGTCAGCTTCCGCAAGCTGTTCTTCTGAACGGGCGACCGGCCGGGCTATGTCCGGCCGGTCGTCTGTGTCGCTATCCGGCCAGTGCGCGCGCCTGCGGGCGAAGCAGGGCCAGATCGATCGGGGCGGCAAATTCCACCCCCATGCGGTCCTCGCGCGACCAGCGGGTGGTCGCGTCGATACTCTGCCCCTCCGACAGGTCGATCGCGAACTGCGTGCCTTCCGGCACATTCCACAGCCCCTCGATCATCGCGCCGGTGGCGGAGATGTTGCGGATGCGGCCATTATAGACATGGCCGTCATGATGGACGGCGACCGTGCGCAGCATCGCCTTGCGCTCGGGCCGGCTCGACTGGAAGCCTTCCGACCGGGCGGAGACGCCATTTGTGCGCTGCCCTTCCAGCACCTGGGCGGCGGGCATCGGCCGGCCATAGATATAGCCCTGGATATGGCTGCATCCCAGTTGCCGGATCAGGTCCAGCTCGTCGCGGGTCTCAGCGCCTTCGGCCGTGGTATCCATGCCCAGCGCTTCGGCCAGGCTGACGATCGCCTTGATGATCGCGCTGTTGCGGCTGCCCCGGATTGCGGCGCCGCGCACGAAGCTCTGGTCGATCTTGATCTTGTCGAACGGCGCCTTCTTCAGATAGCCGAGCGACGAATAGCCGGTGCCGAAATCGTCGAGCGCCAACCGCACGCCCAGCCCCTTAAGCCGGGTGAACATGGCGTCGGTGCCGTCATTGTCGTTCAGGAACACGCTTTCGGTGATTTCCAGCTCCAGCCGTTCGGGCGCCAGTTGCGCGCTGGCCAGGGCCTGCATGACGGTGGTCGGGAAACCGGGATTGGCGAACTGCATCGCCGAGACATTGACCGCAACGCGGATGCCGGCGTCCCACTGGGCGGCGTCGCGGCAGGCGGTGCGCATCACCCATTCGCCGATCGGCGCGATCAGGCCGCTATCCTCCGCAATGGGGACGAACAAGGCCGGCGAGATGGCGCCGCGCACCGGATGATCCCAGCGCAGCAGCGCCTCATAGCCGGTGATGCGCTCGGTCGTCGAACTGACGATCGGCTGGTAGACGAGGTGCAGCCCGTCCGCCGTCAGCGCGTGGCGCAGATCCTGTTCGAGCTGGCGGCGATCCTCCGCATCGGCGTGCATGTCGGCCGAATAGAAGCGATAGACACCGCGTCCGTCGCCCTTCGCCTTGTAGAGCGCCAGGTCGGCATTGCGGATCAGGGCATCGGCAGTGACTCCGTCTTCCGGGCAGAAGGAAATGCCGATCGACACGCCGATCACCACGCCTGTGCCCTCGATCGAATAGGGTTGTGACACGGCGCTGATGATCGCCTGCGCTAACAGACCAAGACGGTTGCGGTCATGAAGGCCGTGGACCAGTACCTTGAACTCGTCGCCGCCCTGGCGCCCGACCAGCCCCTGATTGCCGACCACGCGCTGCAACCGCTGGCTGACCTGACGCAGCAGCGCGTCGCCGGCCGGATGGCCGAGCGTGTCGTTGACGCTCTTGAACCGGTCGAGGTCGAGCATCATCAGCGCGCATTCGCCCTGCTTGCCGCGCGAGCCGAGCACCGCCTGCTCCAGCGCCTGCAGCATCTGCACCCGGTTGGCGAGGCCGGTCAGCGAATCATATTGGGCGAGGCGCGTCACTTCCGCCTGGCTACGCCGCATTTCGGTCAAGTCGGTGCCCGATCCGCGAAAGCCGTGGAACTGGCCATATTCGTTGAACACCGGTTCGCCCGAGATCGACCACCAGCGTTCGTCACGCGCGATCGCGGCACGCACGGCGATGTCAGCAAAGCCGGTCCGGGCCGACAGATGGAAGCCAAGCGTCCGTTCGCCATCGCCCTGCTGCCGATCGCCCTGCTGAATGATGTCGGTCAGCAGCCGCCCGATCAGGCTGCCCGCTTCCACCCCCAGCGGTTCGGCCAGAGTCGCGGAAATATAGGTGATGCGGCTCTGGCGATCGGTTTCCCAGAACCAGCCGCGGCCGGACTGTTCATATTCCTCCAGCAGCCGGTCGGAGCGCTGCGCCTTGAGATCCTGCCGATGCTGTTCGATCGCCCGTTCACGATCCGCCGCCGCCTGCCGCAGGGTCGCGATCGCCATCACCGCCAGGCAGCTGGCCAGCAGCCCCAGATGCACCATGCCCGCATGGGCGATGCCGGCCACCAGCAGCGCCCCCATGAAATAGCTGAGCCCCAGCAGGCGCCGATCACCGACGATGCAGACCGCCAGCAACGCGATCGCCATTTCCGGCACGGCGGACGGCATCGCCACGCCATTGCCCTGCGCCAGCCACAGGCTGAAGCTCCATCCCGAACAGAAGAGCGCGGGCAGCATCAGCCAATTCTGGATATGGGGTCGCAAATTGCGGAACAGCGTCCAGCGCGGCACCAGCATCAGCAGGCCGTCGATCAGCACCACGCCGCACAGCAGGGCGCCATGTTCCGGCCGGGTGAAGGAGAGCATGCCGAGCAGCGCTGCAACGCACAGCTTGGCCAGCAGCATCAGCGGCCAGAGGGCGGCGACATGGGTGAAGCTGCGCGACAGCCAGTTGGCGGCGACTTCCGTGCCGCTTTCGGCCAGACCCAGCGAAACCAGCAGGCTCGCGGTCCTGGCCGGCGCATCAGTATCTGTTTTGCGGACAATAGCCATGCCGATCGTCTAACCGACAAAGCTTGAGAAGCGATTACCTGCCGGGTCCGGGAGATTCCCTGATATTCAGCGATCTCCCGGCACGGCCGGTCAGACGCGCATCGGCATCAGCACATAGAGCGCCGGGCTGCGATCATTTTCGCGGATCAGCGTCGGTGCAGCCGCGTCGGCCAGGTGCAGTTCGACGATGTCGGTGTCGATCTGGCCAAGGATGTCGAGCAGATAACGAGCGTTGAAACCGATATCGAAGCCTTCGCCCTGGAACGCGCCGGGCACTTCTTCGGCCGCCGTGCCATTTTCCGGGCTGGTGACCGACAGGGTGATCTTGTCCTTGTCGAGGCTCATCTTGACCGCGCGGGTCTTTTCGGTGGCGATGGTCGCAACGCGGTCCACGCCTTCCTCGAAGCTGCGCGGATCGATCTTGAGCAGCTTGTCGTTCGCGGTCGGAATGACGCGGCTATAATCGGGGAAGGTGCCGTCGATCAGCTTGCTGGTCAGGATCGCGCTGCCCAGGCCAAAGCGGATCTTGCTGGCCGACAGGCTGACCTGCACCGAACCCTCGACTTCGTCGAGCAGCTTGCGCAGTTCGGCGATGCACTTGCGGGGGATGATGATGCCCGGCATGCCATCGGCGCCGTCGGGACGCGGCACGGTGACGCGGGCCAGACGGTGACCGTCGGTCGCGGCGGCCTTGAGCACCGGCGAACCTTCGTCCGAGACGTGGAAATAGATGCCGTTCAGATAATAGCGCGTCTCTTCGGTCGAGATGGCGAAGCGCGTCTTGTCGATGATCTGCTTGAGCGTTTCGGCCGGCAGTTCGAAGCTGGTCGGCAGGTCGCCCTCGGCAATCACCGGGAAATCGTCACGCGGCAGGGTCGACAGGTTGAAGCGGGCGCGGCCGGCCTGGATCAGCATCTTGCCGTCGGCCGCCTGCAGCGACACCTGGCTGCCTTCGGGCAGCTTGCGGGCGATGTCGAACAGCGTGTGGGCGGAAATGGTGGTGGCGCCGGCCTGTTCGACCTGGGCCGACACGCTTTCCACGACCTGCAGGTCGAGATCGGTCGCCATCAGCTTGATCGCGCCATCCGCCGATGCCTCGATCAGCACGTTGGACAGGATCGGAATCGTGTTGCGCCGCTCGACCACCGACTGGACGTGGCTGAGGCTCTTGAGGAGCGTTGCGCGTTCGATGGTGGCCTTCATGTCCCTGTTCTGTCCGTTCTTTTTGCGTCGATGGCGAGGATTCGGTCGAATCCCGGCGGCAATGATGGATGGTCCTTCATAACCGCTATGTCAGCGGCGGCAAGCACCTCGACGCGCTTTCGAAACGAAGCCGGGCTTGCAAATGACGATGGCTTGCGCTTTGCCCGGACCATGCGCCGCCTGCCCGCCCTGCTGATCCCGCTCGTCATCCTCGCCAGTCCGGCCATGGCGCGCGATTCGCTCGGCATTTTCGAAAGCTGGGGGGCGTTTCGCGATCCCGGCGCCGGCCAGAACGGCCCGCGCTGCTACGCCATCGCCATGCCGGTGCCGCGCCGCGCAAGCGATGCGCCCAAGGGTTTTGCCGCCGTCGGCACCTGGCCGCGCCAGCATGTCCGCGGCCAGGTCCATTTCCGCCTCAGCCGCCCGCGCGCCGCCAATGCGCGGGTCTCGCTCAGCGTCGGCGACCGCCGTTTCGCGCTGGTCGCGGGCCAGGCCGACGCCTGGGCCGCCAATCCGCAGGACGATGCCGCGATCATCGCCGCGATGCGCTCCGCCAGCAGCATGAGCGTCCAATCGACATCGGCCAAGGGCGGCGCCTTTGCCGACAGCTATGCGCTGCGCGGCGCGGCCACGGCGATCGACGCGGCAGCGCTGGGGTGCGCCCGTTTACGCTGATTGCAACGCCACTTTAAAAATCCGGCAAAATCGACTATGTGCGCGGCCATGCATTCCGCCGCCAATCCCATCATGCCGATTCCCGGCCTTATCGACCCTGTGCCCGTGCCCCGCGCGGTGACGCCCCGTGAGGACGGGCGCGTCGACATGCTGGGCCTGACCCGCGCCCAGATGAAGGGCGTGCTGGAAGAAGCCGGACTCGACCAGAAGGCCGCCAAGCTGCGGTCCAAGCAGCTGTTCCATTGGCTCTATCATCGCGGCGAAACCGATTTCGAGAAGATGACCGACCTGGCCAAGCCGATGCGGCTGTGGATGGCCGAACGCTTCATCGTCGGCCGGCCGCAGGTGGTGGAAGCGCAGGTGTCGAACGACGGCACCCGCAAATGGCTGCTCCGTTCGGACGATGGCCAGGATTATGAAATGGTCTTCATCCCCGATGCGGACCGCGGCACCTTGTGCGTGTCGAGCCAGGTCGGCTGCACGCTCAATTGCAGCTTCTGCCACACCGGCACGATGCGACTGGTCCGCAACCTGACGCCGGGCGAGATCGTGGGCCAGGTCATGCTGGCCCGCGATGCGCTGGGCGAATGGCCCAAGGGCAGCATGGCCAGCGCCAATGACGACGAAACGGACGAGGATTCGCAATATACGGCGGACGGCCGCATGCTGACCAACATCGTGATGATGGGCATGGGCGAGCCGCTCTATAATTTCGACCATGTCCGCGATGCGCTCAAGCTGGTGATGGACGGCGATGGCCTGGCCCTGTCGAAGCGGCGCATCACCCTGTCGACCAGCGGCGTCGTGCCGATGATGGCGCGCGCGGCCGAGGAAATCGGCGTGAACCTGGCGGTCTCGCTCCATGCCGTGACCAAGGAAGTGCGCGACGAGCTGGTGCCGCTCAACCGCAAATATGGCATCGAGGAACTGCTCCAGGCCTGTGCCGATTATCCCAAGGCGAACAATGCCCGGCGCATCACGTTCGAATATGTGATGATCAAGGACAAGAATGACAGCGATGCCGACGCGCATGAGCTGGTCCGCCTGATCCGCAAGTACAAGCTGCCGGCCAAGGTCAACCTGATCCCGTTCAACCCCTGGCCGGGCACCGACTATGAATGTTCGAGCCCGGAACGGATCCGCGCGTTCAGCACGATCGTGTTCGAGGGCGGCATTTCCGCGCCGGTGCGCACGCCGCGCGGCCGCGACATCATGGCGGCCTGTGGCCAGCTCAAGTCGGCGAGCGAGAAGAAGAGCAAGGCGGAACTGAAGCGCCTGGCAGAAGAGAAGCAAGCCGCACTCGGATAATCCGGGGACGACTGGCTGCGCGCATGCCGCGCGACGACAAGCCCCGCCCGAACCGGCGGGGCTTTTCTTTTGGGGGAATGAGGATGACCGATGACGAGATCGATATGCTGGGACGCGGCTTTTGCACCTGCACTTTGCCCAAGGCGCACTGGACCCACGGCGCCCATTTCGCGACCGCGCTGTGGCTGATCCTGCGCCGGCCCGATGTTGACGCCGAAATTGACATGCCCGGCATGATCCGCCGCTACAATGAAAGCGTCGGCGGGGTGAACAGCGACACGAGCGGCTATCATGAGACCATCACCCAGGCATCGCTGCACATGGCGCGACAGTTGCTGGCCGGCCTGCCCGCCGATGTGACGCCGGCCGCAGCCTATGCCGCGCTGATGGCGTCGCCGCTGGGCGACAAGGACTGGCCCTTCACCTACTGGACGCGCGAGACGCTGATGAGCCCGGCCGCGCGCCGGACATGGGTCGCGCCGGATCGGACGCCGCTGCCGGCATAAAGAAAGGGCGGCCCAAGCGGACCGCCCCTCCCATCTCTTCGATCCGACAGGATCAGAAGCGGATGCCGACGCCGGCCACGATCTGGTGACGCTCGAAATCGCGCTCATAGTTGGAATAGCGATATTCGCCCTTGGCGAAGAGCTGACCGCCCAGCTTATATTCCACGCCGGCACCGACGCGCACACCGTCGCCGACTTCGCTGCCGAAGCCGTCCACGCCCAGACGCGCATTGGTGTAGCCAGCCTTGACATAGGCCAGTGCCTTGCCGCCGATCACGGTACCTACGCGCATGCCCAGATACAGGTCGCGCTCGGCATCTACGCCATGCGCGCTGGCGGTCGAGTCGCTCGCTTCGCCTTCGAAGCCCAGTACGATATTGCCGTTCTGGATATCATAGCCCAGGCCGACGCCGTACATCACGCCATCCATGGTGCCCAGACCGTTGCTGTTGCTGTCCAGCTTGTCATAGCCGACCAGCACTTCAGCGCGGGGACCGGCGAAAGCGGTATCGTCCTGCGCGAAGGCGGGCGTGGCAACAGCGGCGGCAGCAATCGCTGCGAAAATCACAGTCTTCATTGTTTTCCTTGTCGAAAATGCGGAGGTGCCGATCAGATCCGGCGCACTCCGTGATACCAAGGGGCGAGTGGCGACTTTGCTCTAGATTTTACACCCCATGATCGGCCTGCACGCAGGCCATCCCCTTTTGCCGCCCCTTCCGGGCGAGCGGGCCGCAGATGCTATCGTAAGGAAAACATTGCAAGATTGGTCCGTCGATTAACGTCAGAACTGTGACAATTACGTGACAGCCACCTGCCGGATCCCATAAAAAAGGGCGGCCCAAGCGGACCGCCCTTCCCCATATTCCGATCTGAAGGGATCAGAAGCGGAAGCCGATGCCGACGACGCCAGCGTCACGGCCACCGAAATTATCTTCATACTCGGTGCGCTGATATTCGGCCGAGATGTAGGTGTTCGGGGTCACCGAATATTCCAGGCCACCGCCGTAACGCACGCCTTCCAGCGAGGTGTGGGCGCCAGCGGCTTCGATGCGGCTCGAAGCGTAGCCGACCTTGCCGAACGCCAGAATCTGCGGGGTCACGACATAGCCGAGACGGACCGAAGCGGCGAGGTCGCGGCTGGCGTCGAAGCCCTGGCCGTCGACGGTCGAGTCACCGAACGACACTTCCGGACCGAAGGTCACGCGGTTGGCAACGGCGAGGTCGTAGCCGGCGGTCACGCCGTAGCTGAAACCGTCTTCGCCCTGCGCCTTGTCAAAGCCCATGGTGACGCCAGCGCGCGGACCGGTGAACGGCGCAGCATCCTGAGCGAAAGCGGGGGCCGAAACAGCGGCGGCAGCAGCAATCGCTGCGAAAATCACAGTCTTCATAAAGTCCTCGATATTTATTATGACGCTACGACTTAATTGTTCATCTAGCGTTCAGGTTTGATGCTAGGAAAATATGAAATAGAGTCACACTTCCTCCTGCTTATTCTTCTCCGACACTTCGGAGAGGAACTGCCCCCTCTGCATCATGAGAGCGCAGTGGCCATCTAGGATCGCCAAACTCACTTGGAAAGGGGCAAGGCCTTTATTTCAATCAATTTCAGGGCTTGTGTTGCAAAAGTGTGACAACGCGCCTGCAGCACGACCGGCCGCAAAAAGGGGACGGCCCGACAGCCGCCCCCTTCGCGAAAGCCCCGGTTTTCGGGCGATCAGAAGCGCAGGCCGATGCCCGTCACCAACTGGTGGCGCGACACGCCTGCCTCATAATCGGAATAGCGATATTCGCCCTTGAGAAAGAGCTTTTCGGCGATCCGATATTCCAGACCCGCGCCCAGCCGCAGCCCGTCGCCATTGTCGCCGCCACGGATCAGGCCGCCTTCGCCGTCACTGGCTTCATATTCCATCCGGGCATTGCTGTAGCCTGCCTTCACATAGGCAAGCGCCTTGCTGCCGAGCGGCACACCGATCCGCCCGCCGACATACAGGTCGCGATCGGTTTCGCTCTTGCCGCCGGCGACATGCAGGCGGGTGGTGGAATCGGAAATTTCGCCCTCGATGCCCAGGATCAGGCCGCCCAGGGCAAAGTCATAACCGGCATTGAGGCCATAGAGCAGGCCGTCGGCCGATTTGACGCCCTTGGCATCGACCACATCATAGCCGGTGATGATTTCGGCATGAGCACCCGTGAAAGGGGCATAATCCTGCGCAAAGACAGGTGCCGAAACGAAACATAGAACAGCCGAAGCGATGAAAAACGTGATACTCTTCATACTACCTATCCAATATCTGCGTCGAAGCGCCGAAAATCGTGACAGGCGACCTTATTTATACTCCCATTTCGTGGAGGAATTTTATCAATTCAAATTTCTGTACGAAAATTCTTTGAAGTCGACTTCATCAATCCCTTGCAGGGCCAGCCGTTGATCGCAATCGCACGGCGCACACCATAGCCATTCGACCAACGACAGGCCTGGACATGCGAACGGCCGCGATGCGGCTGGATATTTCGACGAAAGACAATAGGGTCATGGCCATGGAGCCGCCTTACGCCCCAGAGGACATGGTCCGCCGCCACCGCCTGACCACCCGGCTGTGGCACTGGCTGAATGCGCTGCTGCTCTATATCCTCTTCACCTCCGGCCTTGGCATCTTCAACGCCCACCCCCGCCTTTATTGGGGGCAATATGGCGCCAATTTCGACCATGCCTGGCTGGAGCTGGACCGGTTCCCCGGCTGGATCACCCTGCCCGCCCTCTATAATCTGGCGCTGTCGCGCCACTGGCACCTGACCGCCGCGCCGATCTTCGCCTTCGCGCTGCTTTTCTACATGCTCTGGAGCCTGGCCGGCGGCCATGTCGCCCGTGACCTGGCCTTTCGCCGGGGCGAGTTGGCGCCGCGCCATGTCTGGCAGGACATTTGTGACCATGCCCGGCTGCGTTTCCCGACCGGCGCAGCGGCGCTGCGCTATAATGTGCTGCAGAAGGCGAGCTATATCGCCGTCCTCTTCATCGCCCTGCCGCTGCTGATCCTGACCGGCCTTACCATGTCGCCCGGCATGAACGCCGCCTGGCCCTGGCTGGTCGACCTGTTCGGCGGGCGCCAATCGGCCCGGTCGATCCATTTCCTGACCGCCTTCGCGCTGGTCGCCTTCTTCCTGGTCCATATGCTGATGGTGCTGCTGGCCGGCCCGGTGAACGAGATAGGATCGATGATCACTGGCCGCTATCGCCTACCCAGGGACCGGCCATGATCCTCACCCGCCGCACCCTGCTACTGGGCGCGACCGCGACGCTGGCGGGATGCGACCGGATCGCGCGCCAGCCGCTGGCCCGCGACATCCTCTTTTCCGCCGACAATTTCCATGCATGGGCGCAGCGCACAATCATGGCGCGCGACGCACTGGCGCAGGAATTCCGGCCCGAGCAGATTTCGCCCTTCTTCCGCGCGAACGGCACCGCCAATCCCAACACCCCGGCCTACAAGGCGCTGTGGCGCAGCGGCTTTGCCGACTGGCGGTTGCGCGTCGACGGACTCGTCGCCCGGCCCCTGTCGCTTTCGCTGTCGCAATTGCACGCCCTGCCCCATCGCGAGCAGATCACCCGCCATGACTGCGTCGAGGGGTGGAGCGCGATCGGCAAATGGCGCGGCGTGCCGTTGAAGCTGCTGCTTGACGGCGCGGGCCTGCGCGACCGCGCCCGCTATATCGTCTTCCACTGCGCCGACGACATGGGCGGCGGCACCGCTTATTATGAGAGCATCGACCTGATCGATGCCTTCCATCCCCAGACCATCCTGGCCTTTGCCCTCAACGACCGGCCGCTCAGCGTCGCCAATGGCGCGCCGCTGCGGCTGCGGGTGGAGCGGCAACTGGGTTATAAACAGGCTAAATATCTGATGCGGATCGAGGCGGTCGAGAGCCTATTGTCCATCGGTCGGGGCAAGGGTGGTTTTTGGGAAGACCGCGCCAATTATGATTGGTATGCAGGTATTTGACGGCCGCGTAACGAGAAGGACCAGCCTGCTCCATGAAGATTTTCGACCGCGTTCTGAGACGTCTAGTCACCAAGGGTCAGTTGACCGTTTTCTATGCCGACGGCCGTAGCGTTACCGTCGGTTCGCCCGATCCCGACCTGCCCCCGCTGGCGCTGCGCTTCCTCGACAAGCGCGTGCCCCTCGACATCGTCAAGGATCCGCGCCTGGGCATGGCCGAGGCCTATATCGATGGCCGGGTGGCGATCGAAGGCGGCGGCATCATGGAATTCGTGTCCATGATCCGCCAGAACAACGCCTGGGAAAATGGCAAGTCGATCGACGCCAAGGGGCCGGTGCAGCGCGCGCTGAAGACGGTGCGCCGCAAGCTGTGGAAGGCCAATCATCGCAGCCGGTCCAAGGCCAATGTCGCCCATCATTATGACCTGTCGGGCGCGCTCTACGCCCTCTTCCTCGACCGCGACCGGCAATATAGCTGCGCCTATTTCCCCGATGCGGAGAATGAGGCGGGGATCAGCCTGGAGCAGGCGCAAGAAGACAAGAAGGCGCATATCGCCGCCAAGCTCTACCTCAAGCCGGGCATGAAGGTGCTGGACATCGGCTGCGGCTGGGGCGGCATGGCGCTGTACCTGCACAAGCATTTCGGTGTCGACGTCACCGGCATCACCCTGTCGGAAGAGCAGTTGAAGGTCGCGCGTCAGCGGGCGATCGACGCCGGCGTCGCCGAACATGTCCGGTTCGAACTGATCGACTATCGCGACATTGAAGGGCCGTTCGACCGGATCGTGTCGGTCGGCATGTTCGAACATGTCGGCACCGCCGACTATCGCGTCTTCTACAATAAGTGCCGCGACCTGCTGACGCCAGACGGCGTGATGCTGATCCACACGATCGGCCGAGTCGATGGCCCCGGCATCACCGATACCTTCACCACCAAATATATCTTCCCCGGCGGCTATATCCCCGCTTTGTCGGAAATGGTGGCGGGCAGCGAAGGCACGCGGCTGATGATCACCGACGTGGAGGTGCTGCGCATCCATTACGGCCTCACCATCCGCGACTGGTACAAGCGGACCATGGCGCACAAGGCGGATATCGTCGCCCTCTATGATGAGCGCTTCTTCCGCCTGTGGACCTTCTATCTGGCGGGCGCGGCGACCGTGTTCGAACATGGGTCGATGGTCAATTTCCAGGTCCAATATGTGCGCGACCGCCGCGCGCTGCCGATCACCCGCGATTATATGATCGAGGCGGAGACGGCGCTGCGCGGGCGCTGAAACACCGCCGCGCACCGATGATGCGAGGCAGAATTGCGACCGTCCGGGTGGGCTGAACAAAGCCTGTCAGCCCCGTTCCCGGACGGTTCAGTGACCGCCCCCCATTCTCCTCCCCACGTCCCCGCGCTGCTCCGGCAGCCGGGCCGGACAGAGGAGAAGCAAGA
>Ga0209813_10000018_pt1 | contig 75656 bp, 79 predicted proteins | sample EndMethybrTD3033_FD_187596 | JGI IMG/M metagenome (GOLD analysis project Ga0209813, IMG submission 187596) | Populus endosphere microbial communities from Tennessee, USA - Endosphere MetaG P. TD hybrid TD303-3 (SPAdes) (version 2) | ecosystem: Host-associated > Plants > Roots > Endosphere... | reverse complement strand
ACTCCGGATCCCCCGACCATCAGCCAGGGGGAGGTTCAGAACATGGGTCACTTCTCAGTGGAAACTTCAGACCTTCCCGGGTCAACTCTCAGCGGAAATCAACAGCCTATGCCCTTCTTCATCTGATCAATTTCGACGAGCCCTTCGGTCTTTCGGTGATCGAGGCGATGGCCTGCGGCACGCCGGTGATTGCGATACGCCGAGGTTCCATGCCCGAACTGATTGAGCACGGCACTAATGGATTCCTGATCGACGACGCGCCGCAGGCGATGGGGGCAGTCGAACACGTCGGGAGCCTGAATCGGGCCGACGTCCGCGATACCGTTTTGGAACGGTTCTCGGTCGACCGGATGGCTGAGGACTATATAGCTATGTACCATCGTATTCTGACCGGCCCGCCGCATTCGCTGGCGGTCCCGGCGGATTCGTGCGAGGCCGTGGCATGACCGACCTGACAGGCCGCCGCATTTTCGTGCTGGAAGAAGACGAACCGGTCGCGGCTGTCCTCGCGGCTATCCTGAAGGATTTGGGATGTGAGACGGTCGGGCCAGCCAGCCGGATCGACGATGCCATAGCCCTGGCAATTACCGAGCCCATCGACGCTGCGATCCTCGATGTCGCAATCAGGGGCGAGTTCAGCTTCGTGGTAGCTGATGAACTCATCAGCAGGGGCGTCCCATATGCTTTTGTCAGCGGCAACAAGACGCCAGCGAGTATCCGGCGCTATGCCCCTGTTTCGATCATCACGAAGCCGTACTCTGCGGAGCATATCCGACAGATCCTGTCCGAACTCATCGAAAACGCGAACGCGTAAGGCACATTCTTCGCGTGTCTTGGCGCACAACCTTTACTCGAAGAAATCTGAATGAATGGCCGCTGACGACCAGGGCGGTTACGCAATCGAGCGTCCGCTATGTCGGCGGAATGCGCCGCGCAGCCTATTCCGGATCAGGCCAGCACCAGACTTGGGTGACAAGCCAACCTCCCACCGCGCAGCAGCCGAGCCACACCAGGAATGCGGCGCTATCGCCCAGGATCACCAGGACCAGGCCCGGGGTCAAGGCTCCAGCAGCCAGGAAGCGCCGCATCCCGGGAGAATGGCCGGCGGCCGGCATGCGGGCAATGCGCCGACGCTTGGGATCGCCGTAACAGAGCCAAACGATAGTCGCGATCGACGTAGCAATCGCGGCAAGAAGGAACAACTCGGTCATTCGGCTGGTTCCAACGAAGCATCGTGGTCAGCGCCCCGTCTTCGAGTGGCGCCAAGCAATTGCCAGAGCGTCCAGCCACCGCCGGCAAACATCGCGATGTCGACGGCCATGATCGCGAGCTGGCCGTTCTCAATCGCCACGGGCCAGGCGGGACCACTGCTCGCCAAACGTATGAGCGGCAGCGCCACGAGCAACGCCCCGATCGAAATCGCAAGCCCCCGCGACAGCAGCGCATGCGTCGGCACGACGACGCCCGCGAGGATCGCGGCGGCGGAAGCGGCGAGGAAAGTCGCCGGCGTCCAGTAGACCGCGCTGCCCAGCGGCATCGCGACGAGGAAGCCGGCGGCCGCGGCCAGCAGCGCCAGCGGCAAGCCGAAGCCGACCACACTGACCGCACGCTCCAGCCAGTCGAACGCGCGCTGTCGTTCGCGCCGCCGCGCCAGCCACAGGCGGATGCCGGTCAGCGTGACATAGCACATGGCGAAGCCGAGGCCGAACCAGATGGCCTTGGAGAGCACCCCGGCGAAGTTGCCGAAGTGCAGCGGCGCCATGATTGCCGCCAGCGTGCCGCCGGCCGAGGACTTGCTGCCGATCGACGGCTTCTCGCGGTCGAAGGTCGCGCTGGCGCCGTGATAGACCAGCGTCACCGGCTCGATGTCGCCCGATTTGGGATCGTGGAACGTTGTCACCGCCGCGTCGGCGCGACCGAAATGCTCGATCGTCATGAAAGTCGGCGCGCCGCCGGTCCGGCCGATCGCGTCGGCGGCGATGCGGTCGAGGTTGCCGATCGGCCGCGGTGCCGGGTCGGGCGTGCCGGGCTGGCCGAACACGGTGTCGCTGAACGCCTGCTGGTCGCCGCCGAACGCCGCCATCGCGACGATCGGCACGCCGACCGTGCCGAAGAACGAGAAAAAGCTGCCGGTGAAGGCAAGGACGAAGGCGAAGGGCAGGCTCCACGTGCCCGCGACGCTGTGCCGGTCGCGGTCGACCAGCACCGGATTTGCGTCCCGCCGCAACGTGAAGATGTCCTTGAACAGATGTCGATGGATCAGCAGGCCCGATATGGCGGCGACGAGCATGGCCAGTCCCATCGCCCCGGTCAGCAGCAGCCCCCAGGGATCGGGCACGTGCAGGCGCACGTGGGTGTCGACGAGGAAGCTGCTCAGCGCATCGTCGTTGCGCGGGCCGAAGACTTCCTCGCCGGTGCCGCGCAGCTCGCCCGCGACACGGCCGTGGCGATCGAGCTGGTAGTAGACGCCGCGGTTGATCAGTTCGCCGCTCGGCGCGACCTCGTGGCGGTGGAAGAACACGCCGAGGTTATGGTCGCCGATCTCGAACAGGTCGACGTCGTCCTGGAACTCCTTGGGCGTGCGCGCCGCGAGTTCGCGCACTGACTGGTCGAACGGCCTGGCGAAAGCCGATTGCGTCTCGACATGTCCTGCCGACCAGGCGCCGATCTCCTCGGCAAAGACCGCGGCCATGCCGGTGATGACCACGGCATAGAGCACGAGGCCGAGCATGATGCCCGACCAGCCGTGAACCGCGACCATCAGCTTGGTCTCTTCCTTGGGCAGATGGATCATCGTGGCGCCTCGCTCGTGACGGCCGTGACGGCGGGGCGGCCGAGGAACTTCTGTGCCACCAGCCCACCATGGAGCGCGAACAGGCCCAGCGCGACGAGCACCACCCTGCCGAGCCGGGCATCGAGGCAGGCGTGGAAGAACAGCCCCGCCCAGATCAGCGGCAGGAACACCAGTGGCAGGACGAGATTGTCGATCCCAGCAGTGCCGCGCGGCAGCCACAAGCTCATGCCCGCCATGATCGCCAGCGCGCCGATCACCGCGCCCGGACCGGCGAATCCGATCCTCGTCCATTTTCGTATGCGGGGGGACATCTGCAACTTCCCAAAGGTTGGCCGAACTCGCCGGTAATCCTTCACCTATACCTGGCCCCAATCCCAACGACAACACTTGCTAATGATAACGAGTCGCATTAGTTGCACAGACCAGCGAAACGGTCAGTGCGATACTGTTGGTCGAAGTCATCGGAAAATGGGGGTTCCATGCGCTATCTGTTCTCGACCGCGACCTGCTGCCTTTCGCTCGCGCTGGCCGCGCCTGCTTTAGCCGAGGCAGAACGCGAGGCCGAGGCCGATCGCCTTGGCGACGACATCGTCGTGACCGCGCAGGGCTTCGTCGAAGGCGAGATCAGCAAGTCCGACACGCCGCTCATCCGCACGCCGCAGGCCATCTCGGTCGTCACCGCCGACCAGATCCGCGATCGCGGCATAACCGATCTCAACGATGCGCTGCGCAGCGTCGCGGGCGTCTCGCGCTCCAGCACCTATGGCTACTACGACGCATACACGATACGCGGCTACGACACGGCCTATGACAGCCTCTATTTCGATGGCCTGATCACCAGCAGCGCCGCGGGCACCAATTACGAGCTCGCCGGGCTCGAACGCGTCGAGGTGCTCAAGGGACCGGCTTCCTCGCTCTATGGCTCCGCGCCGATCGGTGGCATCGTAAACCTCGTCAGCAAGCGGCCGCAGGAGTCCGCCTTTGCCGACATCAGCCTCGCAACCGGATCGTTCGGTCTCTTGGAATGCAAGATCGACGCCAACGCGCCCATCGACGCCAACGGCCGCCTGCTGTTCCGCATCAACGCGCTCTACAGCGAGCAGGACGATTTCGTCCCTAACGCGTCGAAAAACCGCCTGTTCCTCGCACCCGCGTTGACCGCGGTCATCAGCGACGACACGCACCTGACCGTGCTGGCGAACTGGCAGCGCGATCATGACCGGCCCTGGGCGCCGCTGCCCGCCGAAGGCACCGTCCTGCCCAATGCCAACGGCCCGATCCCCTATGCCTTCCCCGTAAACTTCCCCGGCGAACAACATCCGGTCGTCAACCAGGAACGCAAGTCGATCGGCTATATCTTCGATCACAAATTCAGCGACGCGATCAGATTCAGCCAGACGCTGCGCTATACTCACGCCAAGACCTACTGGAACAACTGGGTCTTCGCCGACAGTTTCGTCGACAGCGCCTATGATGCCAACGGCATCCAGCAGGGGCACGTCATAGGCCTGCTGCTCTATGGCCCGTTCTATCAGACCGACAAGAACTTTGGCGCAGACAGCCGGCTTTCGGCCAAGTTCGATACAGGATCGATCAGCCACGCGATCATCGCCGGCTACGACTATCGCCAGGTCCGCACCGCGATGCGCGACGATGGCGGCAACTACGATATCACGGTAAATGCGCTCGATTACCTCAATCCCGATTACCAGGCACCGCTGATCCACGACCCCTCGCTGGCCTACACCTCGAACACCAAGAGCCACCAGTCGGGAATTTATGTGCAGGACCAGATCGGCTTCGGCGATCGCCTATTCCTCACTGCGGGCGGGCGCTGGGACTGGGTCAACAACGACGGCAAGAAGGACAGCGACTTCTCGCCGCGCATCGGCCTCAACTACCTCTTCACGCCGTCGATCGCAGTCTATGCGAGCTGGTCGCGATCGTTCTCTCCGCAGTTCGGCTGGATCCAGGCCTTCGACGGCAGTTCGCTACCCAACGGCCACGGCCGTAACATCGAAGCGGGCGTGAAGATCGGCAGCCCCGGTGGCAGCTTGACGGCCAACGCGGCTGTCTTCGATCTCGTTCGCACCAATGTGCCGACGGCCGATCCGATCCACGCCGGCTTCTATCTGGTCCGGGGCGAGCAGCGCAGCCGCGGCTTCGAGATCGAGACCGCATGGACGCCGGTTCAGGGCGCGAACCTGTCGCTGGCCTATACCTACATCGATGCCAAGGTGACAGAGGACGACGATATTCCGCCTGGAACCCGTCTCGGCAACGTACCGCATCACAATCTCTACGTGCGCGGTGAATATGAACTGCAGGATGGTCCACTGAAGGGGCTGAGCGCCAGCCTCGCGCTGCTATGGAACAGCGACAAGGTGGCGGACAGCAGTTACTTCTACGACCTTGACGGCGACGGCGACAACGATGCCGATTTCAAGCTGCCCGGCTATGTGATCGTCGATGCCGGCATCGCCTATCGCGCGCGCGAATGGCGGGTGACGGTGAATGTCGATAACCTGTTCGACCGGCACTATTACCCTGAAGCGAGCGGCAGCACCCGCGTTGCTATCGGCGAGCCGCGCACCTGGCGCCTGTCGATTTCACGACACTTCTGAACAACCTGGCAGGCTGGCGATGTCCGAGTTTGGGCGCCCTGTCAGCGCTGCGCTTCACTCCTGCTTGCGAAGGCGGACGGCGATTTCGAGCCAAGGCGAGGAAAGAAAATGACAAAAATTATCACGATGATCGGGCTAGCAGGCATTGTTGCGAGCCAACCCGCCTGGGCAGACGAGGCCACATCGGCCGATGAGCAGGACCGCGACGCGATCGTCGTTACGGGCTTTGTCGGCACCAAGACCGAGACCGCACTGATCGAACTGCCGCAGCCGATCAAGGTCGTCAGCGCCGAGCAGTACCAGTCCCAAGGCGCGATCAGCATCAGCGATACGGTGAAATATGCCGCCGGCGTCCTCGCCAATCCCTACGGCCGCGACACCCGCGTCGACGGCTTCAACGTCCGCGGCCTGGACGCGCTGCAGTTCCGCGACGGCATGCGCGACATTTTCTCCTACTACGCCAGCATAACTTCGGACCCGTACAACTTCTCGCGCGTCGAGATCGTCCGCGGTCCGGCCTCGGTTCTGTTCGGCCAGGGCTCGATCGGCGGCCTCGTCAACCTCGTATCCAAGACCCCCGATTTCGAGACCCGCGGCGAACTGAGCGCGGTCTATGGCAGCTATGAACGCAAGGAACTGCTCGGCGACATCAACTATGCCCTGTCAGATACCCTCGCCGTGCGGCTCGTCGGCCGCGCGCGCGATGCCGATACCTATGTGAAAAACGTCCCCGACGACCGGGTGATGATCGCCCCCTCGATCCGCTGGAAGCCGGCGCCCGATACCGACGTGGTGCTGACCGGCCTCTACCAGAAGGACAAGTCGGGCTCGACCTCCCAGTTCCTGCCGATCGTCGGCACTTTTGCGCCCAACCCCGGCACCCCCGGCCAACTCGACATGTACACCTTCGTCGGCAAGCCTGGCTGGGATCGCTACAACGGTCACTCGGCGCAGGCGATGGGGAGCGTCACGCACGACGTTTCGGACAGCGTGCGGCTGAGCCTCAAGGCGCGCTACATCGACAGCAACGTCGAATATTTCACCCACTATGCCGACAGCTACTCCTACCCGACCGATCCGTTCTCGGTCTATGGCACCGATCGCCGCACGATCGGGCTCTATGCCGATGCCAGCGACGCGCGGATGAACGTGTTCTCGACCGACAACAACGTGCAGTTCAGGTTCAACACCGGCGACAATATCGCGCACAAGCTGCTCGTCGGCCTCGACTACAGCTGGAACAAGGTCGGCAAGCGCTATGCCAGCGGGTTCGAGATCATCGACCTCTACAACATCGACTACAACGCGCTGTTGACTTACGACCCCAGCGGGCCCTTCAGCGAGGATGCGCAGAAGCAGCTCGGCGTCTATGTGCAGGACCAGATCCGCTTTTACGACCGCGTCTCGGTCGTGCTAGGCGCGCGGCGCGACCACGTGACTTCCTCGGCGGGCAGCACGGACAATGCCACCACCTTCCGCGCCGGCATCATTGGGGAGATCGGCGCGGGCGTTTCGCCCTTCTTTAGCTATACCGAGAGCTTCCTGCCGCTGGCGGGGAGGATCACGAACCCTGACGGCAGCAGCGGCGCGCCCTACCGGCCGCAGACCGGCACCCAGTTCGAAGCGGGCGTGAAATGGCAGCCGGATCGGAGCACCCTGATCACGGTCACGGCCTTCCATATCAAGGAACGTAACCGCATTCTCTATCAGGCGAGCGGCGCCACGACCCAGTCGGGTGAGCTGACCACCAAGGGCTTCGAAATTGAGGCGAGCCGCACGCTGCCCGGCGATTTCGAACTGCTGGTCAACTACGGCTACAGCGAGCTCAAGTCCGAGACCAACACCAGCCTCGACTACATGCCGCGCCACACCGCATCGGTCTGGTCGACCAAGACGTTCGGCCTCGCGGACGAGGCCAAGCTGCGGCTAGGCGCCGGCGTCGTTTATTACAGCAACAGCAAGTCGACCGGCCCGCTCGATCCCTACGGGCTCAATCCGGCCATTTCCGCCGGTGCGCTCTACACGGTCGTCACGCCGGCCCGAACCACGGTCGACGCGCTCGCCGAGATCACCTGGTCCAACTGGCGCTTCGCGCTGAATGCAACGAACCTGCTCAACAACAAGTTCTATGCCTCGTGCCTTGCCCGCGGCGACTGCTTCATGGGCGCGCCACGAAATGTGATGGCGACCGTTGGGTATAGTTTTTGAGATCGTTCTACCCAGCGACTGACTATTGCGCCCGCTTCAAGCCCGATCGGCTTGGAGTGGGCAAACCTCGAACTGTTGGCCGAAACTCCGCCAATTGCGGCCTGAACAGACGGCCGCTTTGAGGCTCGCGCGACCTCGACGGTAACGGCAGCTAAGTCGGCGCAAATCGCCATGGTTAGCGCTATTATGGTTTGAGCACCGGCTTGTCTCCAACACAGGGTTCAGCCGGCATGAGGCCGGCTGAACCCGATGGTTCGCCGCCTTGCGGCTACGGCCGATCAGCCTTCGTCTTCCTCTTCCTCGAAACCGAGCGCGACGTCGGCATTCGCCGACAATCGAACCTGGTCGCCTTCGACGGCCGCGACGAGTCCGGCCGAGATGTAGTGATGATGCCCCGCATGGGCACCGCTCTCGGCTTTGGTCAGCTTTATGCGATCGCCATCGACATGATCGACAGTACCAACGTGGACACCGTCGGCGCCAATGACTTCCATATGCTCGGTGATTTCGCTGAGATCGCTCATGGCATTTCCTTCTCTATGAGGGGCGAACACCATGAACGTCCGGCGGCGGTGATGGTCCCGCGGGTCTCGTAAATAGTCGGACGCATCGTGGCCGCATCAAATTGGCCCTATAGCTGCTCTTTGACACGTCCGGTTTCCAAGGACCGAATTTTGACCTCGGAATGGCAGAAACGTCCTCGTTATCGCCGACAAATAGGTTCGCCCGCACATTGGACCGTCAGTTTCGCAAGGCTGAAAATTATATTTGCGAAGCGGCTTGGTGAGAGGAACGTTGGCTACTGGAAATGGTTCTACTGTTTGAAAAAACATCTTTTTTCGCCAGTAGGAAAATCCGCATGTCAGTACTTGACCAGGTGATCGCCGCCGTCACGCCCCCGGAAAGCGACGAGGCGCGCCAAGAAGCGCGAGCCAAGGCTCAGTCGACGGCGGCTCCGGGCGGCTGGTTCGCTATGATCCTCGACCATCACCTACTACTCGAGGATGCGTTTGCCGCGACCAAGGCGGCAAGCGACGCAGGGTCGCGCACCGCGGCGCTCAAGCATCTAGGTGTCGTCCTAACCGGCCATGCGATCGCCGAGGAAGCTGTCGTCTATCCCAGCCTCGGCGACGCTGGCGAGAAAGGCCATGCCACGATGGGCTATAACGAGCAGGTGATGGTCAAAATGCAAATGGCCACGCTCGAGAAGCTCGATCCGATCAGCCAGGATTTCGACGACAAGCTCGAGCATATCCGCGGCGCGGTCGCGCACCACATGTATCAGGAAGAGCGAACGTGGTTCATTGAGCTGTCGGAAAAGGCACCGGCAGCGGATCAGGCAATGATCACGCAGCGGTATCAGGAAGAGTGGTCGCGCTATGTCGGCTCGGATGCCTGACAAGGGGCGATCGATTGCGTTCTGCTGATGAATCGGCCGTCCCGGGAGGGGCGGCCTTTTCATTCGGGGCGCCAGCGGCATGCCCCACCACTCGCAACGACTTAGCCCAATGATCAATCCGGTGCGTGAGCGCTACGATAACTAGGAAGCGTAAATGCACCAGATCCAGCGCGGCACGGGCCGGAAGTTACTACTCGTTCACGGCCTTGGCGGAAGTTGGCAATCATGGACTACGATCCTTGATGCGCTGAGCACTCAGCGTACCGTGATTGCGATCGATCTTCCTGGAAATGGTGCCAGCCCTGCTGAAGCCGATAGCGGAACCTTCGTCGGTCTCGTTGGGAGCGTCGAACGCTATATCGCAGATAATGGACTGGCAGGGATCGACATCGTTGGAAGCTCGATGGGTGCGCGGATCGTGCTCGAACTGGCGCGGCGAGGTAAGGTTGGCAATGTCGTGGCGCTCAATCCGGGCGGGTTTTGGCGTGGCTGGGAGCGAAATTTCTTCAAAGTGACCATCGGTCTGTCGGGCCGATTGCTGCGCGCGATCCGACCACTGCTTCCGACTTTCAGCAGATATGCGGCGACGCGCACGGCATTGCTGGCCCAATTGTCGGCGCGACCATGGGCGCTGGACCCGCATGTCGTCGCAACCGAACTGACGGGACTGAGCACCACGCCGACGTTCGACGCGCTGGTCGACGATCTTGGCGGTGGCCCCGAGCAGGCGGGGCCGGCCGCACCATCCACCGGTCGCGTCGTGATCGGATGGGGCAGGCAGGACCGGCTTTGCCTGCCCCGCCAGGCGGCGCGCGCCAAAGCGGCGTTCCCATCGTCAAATTTACACTGGTTTGAGTCCAGCGGTCATTTTCCCGCATGGGACATGCCCAACGAGACCGTCGCGGTCATCCTTGCCGCAACGCAATGACCTTCGATGCCTGATCGCGCCGAACACGTGACGGGAGGTAGCAGAGCTTTAATCCTGACACGCCGCCAGAACTGCGGCGCTGGGCCTCGTGAACGTATGGCCGGTTTCAGGACTGTTGCGTTAGCTAGGCTACGGCAGCCTTGTCGGCGGCAGCAGTCCACAAGTCGACACCACTTTATGGCAGCTCTTTCGTCTAGCGCTGCCTGATCGCTCGTGCGGCAACCCGCTCCGACATGCTGATCTTCATCGCATTCAATAACTCAGTCTCGGGTACCAGTCCTTGCCGCGCCCATCTGGGGTCAAATCGAGTATCGTCCACAATACACCCCAGTCAGGGGCCAGCCGAGAATCCTCGCCAGGATCGGCAGTATCGAATCCAGCCTCGGCTGCCCAAAACACGCGGATTTGGTCCCCGTCCTTCCGATACACGACCTGCGCTGCCATGTCGGAGCCGTCTTCCGCAAGCAGTCGCAAATCCTTGGCATAATCGTCGCCGACAGTTTGGACGAACTGCAAGTCGTGCCAGCCGCGCTCTTGGGCAAAGGCGTATTGCCGGGAAACAGGGGAGCGGGAGAGGATCTTGAGCGCTACACGCTGCCGAATATCGGCTGCGTTTCCGTTCAGCGAACCGAGCACGTTCGTGCACATCGGGCAGGGCCGTTCGCGTTCGGGTCCGAACATCCAGTAGTAAGTGACGAGCGTATCGTGTTCGCCAAACAGGTCGGCGAGCGACGCGTCCTGTCCTTGATCGTCCTTGAACTTCCAGTTCTTGTCGACCACGGGCCCCGGCGGTAACGCGCGGCGCTGCGCGGCGAGGCGCACCTCGTGACGCCGGAATTCGATCTCTTCGGCGAGCAAGGCGTTGCGCGCACGAGCATATTCCGCGCTCTCGTTCGGAAATAAAGGCCTCCGATCGGCGGCAAGTTCAATCGCGGGCGTTAAGCGGTCGGAAGCCATCGTCACTCTCCTTCCCAGCCCAAACGATTGCGCACCGGTCGGGTTTCTTGGACGGAGGATCTCATCTGACTGAATGGCTGCATTCGCGTAGTTGTTTCGGGCATCCAAACGGCGACTATGTCGACGATTCAGGCCGCGCTTGCGATCCATTAAGGGTCATGCCGGCTTCCTGCATTTTTGGCCGTCGACCTTAGACAGATACACATAGGGATTGAGCGCCCTCGATGCTTGCCACCACCCGCGCTCGGGTGATGTCGCCATCATCGCGAAATGCAGGTGCGGCGCGGCGGGATTGGCATTGCCGGAAAAGCCCACAGCGCCGATCCGCGTGCCTTGCAGCACGGTCTCGCCTTCGCGCAGGCCGGGCGCATAGGCGTCGAGATGCGCGTAGTAATAGAGGGTGCGCCCGTCGGGCGCGCGGACATAGATGGTCTTGCCGCCGGCGCTCGACAGGAACAGCTTCTCGACGCGGCCCGTCGCGGCTGCCAGCACCGGCGTTCCCAGCGGAGCCGGGATGTCGATCGCGTCGTGACGGCGCTCTTCGGACCGGGCGTCGTCGAAGGTATTGGCCAGCCGGTCGCGCCCGATGCCTTCGACCGGGACGATCAGATCGTCGGCGCAAGCCGGCGGATTGGGCGTCAACGCCAATGAACGAACGGCAGCGGCGGGATCGTCGCCGCCGCGGCTCGCGATTGCGATTACCAGCGCTGCAGCCAACATCGCGACCGCGACTATCGATTTCCCGATCGTGGCGAGACGCAAGGGCACGTCACGCCTCGAAGAGCACTTGCGTCTGCCCCGACACCATCTGCGCGAGGCGGGCGACGTCCCAGTTGGTCAGCCGCACGCAGCCGTGACTTTCCGCGCGCCCGATCGTTTCGGGATGCGGCGTGCCGTGGATGCCGTAATGCTCCTTGCTGAGATCGATCCAGGCGACGCCGACCGGACCGTTGGGCCCCGGCGGAAGAAGCTGCTTCTCGGTGCTGTCGGGCACGTCCCAGAAGAGCTTGGGATTGTAGCTGAACTTGGGATTGTACGAGACGCCCAGGATCTTCCACTTGCCAAGTGGTAACGGGTCGCGGCTCGATCCCATCGTCGCGGTGAACATGGCGACGAGCTTGTCCTGCGCATCGTAGACCTTGAGCGTCCCTTTCGACTTGCTGACGACGATGCGCGCCGCCTTGGGCTGCTGCGTACCGACGCCAAGCGAAGTCAGGGTCGCGCGCCAGGCGGCATCCTCAATCGCGGCCGGATCGATCGCGTCGCCGCCGACATTGGGCACGCGAATCTTCTCACCGGCGCGGAATTGGGAGATGGGTCCATCGCTCGCCACCGCGCTGGTGGCAGGATGCGTGGGCGCGGCGCGCGGATTGAGCTCGAGCAGCGTCTCGATCGTGGTGTGGAAACGCTCGGCGAGCTTTTCGTCGAGCGTCTGGTATCCCAGCGCCGGCAGCTTGGCTTGCTGAGCCGGATCAGCGGGAAGCGGAGCGAACGGACCGGCGGCGAATTCAGCAGGGATCGTGATCATCCGCGTCGCTGGGATGTTGCTCCAGCGCGCGAGTGCCTGCTTCGTCGGATCGTCAAGTTTACCGGTCGCGGCCAAGTCGTTCGCTTCCTGAAAGCCCGAGACGGCATTGCGCGTCGAGAGACCCTCCTTCCCGTCGATCACGCCGGGCGTGAAGCCGAGCCGATCAAGCACCACCTGGGCTTGCATAGTCGGCCGGGGCTTGTCATCCGACAGCGCCGGATCGAGCGTCTGTCCGATTGCCGGGTCATGCGCCGCCAACGCCTCGCCATCGGTTTTTGCGGTAGCGGGTGAAGGCGCCGGAGCGTTACGGTCCTCGTTGTTCGCCTTGCCTGACGGGTCCACACCGCAAGATATCAGCGCCATACTCAGTAAGACGGGTAATGTTGCTCGCATATTGACCGAACGCGCTGCCCATCGATTTGCTCCTGCCGCTGGGCGATCGACGGCTTGCTCTAGAATCCTGGTCGACCGCGTTTTCTCCGTCCGAAGGACCTGAACGTCGGCGGTCAGGGCCGCCCACCAAGCCTATCCTGGCGGCGCTTGCCAATGTGGATAAGTGACGTAAGCCGTAATCGCTTCTTCTTCGTTCGAGCGAATTGTGACGACCTGCCCCTTCGGCATGTAGACTATCTCGCCAGGACCGGCGGTCATGGTTTCTCCGCGGGAGATTACTTCAAGGTGTCCCTGCAAGACGATCCTCGTGTCGTCGACCTCGAGTGCTACGTCGATGCTCTGGTTCGGAGCGTAGCGGCCGTAGCCGATCGTCACCGGTCCGCCATGACGCTGGTCGACCACGTTGCCCGCGTAGATCTCGCCATCCTGATCGGGTGAACGCTCGAACAGCGCATCGGCGAGGACGATCTTGCGGACTTTCATCGGGTTTCTCCTCATGCCTATGCTCGAACGTCCGTGGCGGCTAACCTTCGTTTGCTGCCGCCGTTTCCGAGGTAACCTCGTCCGCTCCGGTCCGGTCGGTCTGGAGATAGCCGAACCCCACGATGACGATGAAGACGATGATGATCAGCACCAGTCCGCCGACAAGCGCATTGCGGTTGACCTTCGTACGCGATCCCGCTCGAGCTTCGATTTTGTCGAGGTGAACCTCGGTTCCGTGTTCTTCGGTGTGCATAGTAACCTCCGTTCGGAAGCCAAGCGAACGGCAACGATGCGGGTTCCAAGAATCGCGGCGCGATCGCAGCGGGTTAGGGGCGAGAGGGCGCGCGCCGACCCAACGAAGGCCATTTGAGCTGGTGGGCGGTGCAGCTGGGATGCGACGAGCCGACAGTTGGCCAGCGCCGAGTGGCGAGCTGCGCCGCAACCACTAACCTTCTGGTTAGTTATCTAAGATTATGGGCACCTTGATCGTAGCCGCAGCCGTTCTTCTCCGCCGCGTCTTCGTGGACTGCGGCAGTCCCAGGTGGGTCGGAGCACTCGGGTCATGATCGACCGGCTCTTTTCGTCGCTCGGCGACCCCACGCGAATAGCGATCGTCGAACGGTTGGCACGGGAACGCGAGGTGTCGGTCGGCGAACTTGCCGCACCTTTTGCGGCTTCGCTGCCCGCGGTCATCAAGCATATCGACATTCTCGAAGACGCCGGTGTCGTGATCCGGAGACGCCAGGGCAGAAACGTCCATTGCACGCTTTCCGCCGATGCCATGACAGAGGCCCGCGCCTGGCTCGATCGCAATCTCGGCTTCTGGACCGCCAGCTTCGACAGGCTCGAAGCGCTCATCGATAACAAGGACCATGACGTATGAACGGTGCCCGGCTTCAGATCGTCCGGCGTTTCCGCGCCAGTCCCGAGAAAGTCTACGCCGCCTGCACCGATCCTTCGCTGCTGTCGCGGTGGTATGGGCCCGAGGAGTGGATCGTCACCGCGTTCCACGCTGACGTTCGTGTCGGCGGCACTTTCCGCTTCACCATGGTCGGACCGCCCGGCCAGATGTCCGCTGAGGGCACGTACGAGACCGTCGAACCGCCCCGCCGCATCGTCCATAGCTGGCGCTGGTCGGAAGGCCCGGCAGAATTTCCGCCAGAGGACCGCATCTCGCGGATCACCTACCTGATCGAGGCGGAGGGATCGGGCACGCGCCTGACTTTCACGCACGAGGGTTTTGAGGACCAGGAAAGCGCCGACAGTCATGAAGAGGGCTGGGGCGAGGCGCTCGACAAGCTCGAACGCTTGCTCGGGGAGAAAGCCTAGCCGTTCACCGGTGGCCCGAGCGCAAGGCCGACGGACCACGAAACGAACATCGGAGTCACAAGAGACAGCAAGGAGCCGACACTATGATCACCATAACCGCCATGAAATGGGCGCCGCCCTTCGCCGCCGGCATGGTGCGCGATCACCGTGCCCGCTGGATTCTCAAAGAGGTGGGCTGCCCCTACGAAGTCCGGCTGATCGATGCGCCGGATCTCGCATCCGATGCCTATCGTGATCGCCAGCCTTTCGGCCAGGTCCCTTATCTGGCGGAGGACGGCCGTCCGACATTGTTCGAAAGCGGTGCCATCGTCATTGATGTGGCGACCCGCGCCGGGAAGCTGATCCCGCCCGAGGGCGATGATCGCTCGCTCGTATTGAGCTGGGTGATTTCCGCGCTCAACTCGATCGAGCCATTCCTCATGAATGTCGCCGAAGTCGAATATTTCATGGAGGACGAGGCCGAGAAGAACGCGCGCCGGGCGTCCGTCCTGGGAATCGCGCATACGAGGCTGGGTCAGCTCGAGACCGCTCTCGGCGACCGCGAATGGCTGGTCGGCGACGCCTTCACAATCGCCGACCTGATGATGGGCTCGGTGCTGCGGATCGCCGAGCGGCTGGGCTTGCTCGAGAGGCATCCAAGCCTCGCCGCTTATCAGAAGCGGTGCCTTGATCGGCCGGCCTTTCGGGACGCGGTCGCCGAGCAGTGCGCGACGATCGAAAGCCACAAGATGGCCGACATGCATTACGAAGACGTGGAGAAGGCCGATGCCTGAGGATGCGAAGGATGAAGTGCTGGCGGTGCTGCGGGCGCAGGAAGCGGCCAATGCCCGCGGCGATGCCGCTGGTGTCGTCGCGCCGATGGCAGATGAGATCGTCACCTACGAGCTGCCGCCCCCGCTCGAATTTCGCGGTGCGGGCGAGCCTGCCATCGCGGGGCTGAACCAGTGGTTCGCGACCTGGGACGGACCGGTCACGGTCGAGCTGACCGAACCGACTGTAATCGTCGAACGCGATCTCGCCGTCGTCTTCGGTCTCAGCCGGATGCAGGGCCGGAAGAAGGACGATGGGCCGGTCGATGCCTGGAATCGGCGGACCGTTGTGCTTCGCCGGCTCCAAGGAAGCTGGCGGATCGTGCACGAGCACAGCTCGTACCCGACCGAGATGGACGGCAGCGGCCGTTCCGCGACCGACCTGAAGCCCGAGCGGTCCTAGCGCTCATGCAAGGGAGTCTCAGATCATGACCGTCATCCCGCCAGGTCACGGCTACGCCAAGGTCGGCGAACTCGACATGTACTACGATGCCGAGGGTGCGGGTCCGCCGCTCCTGCTCTTTCATGGCGGGATGGGGACTGCCGACATGTTTGGTGCGCTGCGCAGCGACCTCAACTCGCGGTGGACCACCATCGGCATCGAGCAGCAGGCGCATGGCCACACCGGCGACATCGATCGTCCGCTCCGCTTCGCGCAAATGGCCGACGACACCGCCGCAGTCGTCCGGCATCTCGGCCTCAGCGGTTGCCATGCCTTCGGGTACAGCGACGGCGGCAACGTCGCGCTCGGCCTCGCCATCCGGCATCCCGACCTCGTGAGCCGCATCGCGGTCTGCGGGACCAATGCGGACAACGCGGGCCTCGATCACGATATGCTCGCGCACTTGGTCGCAGGCGCCAACGACGAGCCGGAGAAGGTGGCAGCTGGTCTGCCCGCGATGTTGCGCGAGGCCTACCAGGCGATCGCCCCGGAGCCGAACGACTGGCCCCGGCTCGTCCACAAGGTGTTCGAACTCGCCGCGAGCTTCGAGGGCTGGAGCGAGGCTCAGCTCGAGGCGATCGCCGCGCCCGTTCTCGTCATGGTGGGCGACCAGGACGTTGTCACGGTCGAGCACGCGATGTGGCTCTCGCGGCGGTTGCGCCAAGGCCAGCTGTGCGTGCTTCCCCGCACGGACCACCTCGCCCCTATCGCACGATCGGAGTGGGTTTCAGCCATCATCAACGAGTTCTTCAGCGAGGATCTCACGGCGCCGATGCCGATGCAGGCGGCTCACGAATAAGACTTGCGGTTGTCGACGCCCCAGCATGCCTCTGGCGCGCCGGTACCCCAACCCCGTCGAGGAGGCACTCATGCCCAAGTTTGTGACGATCGGATACGGTGACGAAGCAGGCTACCGGCGAACCGCGCCTGAGATACGCAACGCCGCGCATGCCCACGACGAGGAACTCAAACGGCAAGGGGCCGTGATGGGGATCGCCGGCGAACCCGTGCAGGTGCGCAATCCGGACGATACGGGGGTCGTCACCGATAGGTCGCCGTTCCTGTCGTCGCATCTCCCGATCGCCGGCTTTGGCGTGATCGAGGCAGCGGACCTGGAGGAAGCGATCCGGCTCGTGTCGAAATCGCCCTGTGCCGTCGCTCACGGCGTCATCGAGGTTTGGCCGCTGAAGGAAGCGGAAGCGGGTTAGTTCGTGTGTTTGCGCCAACGGTGGCGCAGCGACGTTTGCGCGGATGGCTGGTCTTACCGCTTGGCACTGCGGGTCAGAACGATCGGCCTTCGCGGCGGAGCCCCTTGCAAGCTGTGCGCGACACTGACTTCTGTTCGGGGTCCATGGCGGACGATGGCGCTTCGCTGGCAAGGCCGATGCGACAGCGAACTGATCGTGGTCACGGGGGCGGGTCGCGCCCGTCGTCTGTCGCATTGCCGCAAGATTCAGGCACCTCTCGCCCATCTCGCGCGTTGCCGAGACGACAATCTTAAATTCATGAGGTGACGATATGAGGGGCAGAGAACGCGTAGCGGACGCCATAGCCGGACAGACCGGGCGCCAGCGGCGCAAGGCATTCATAAGGTCGCTCGAAGAGACCGCGGTTCGCGCGGTCGTTACCGCGAGCGTGACTTTCGCCGTCGGGTGGGTTCTTAAACGGATGTTCGAAAAGTCGGTCACGGAGGCCGCAAAAGAAGGCGCAAAGGATGGCGTCGACGAGAAGGTCGCAGAAGCGACGGTAGCGCCCGATGCCGACAGCGCCACGTCTTCCGCAGCCGCAAGTGCTGAGCCGCCCGTGAATTCCGGGCCGGATGGCGCCGAGACCTAGGAGCCGGAGGCGACAAGGCGGCGGCCGAACCTGGCTAGCCCGGCCGCCCGCCCGGCAATCCCGTCAGGCCTGGGTTCGCGTCGGGCTGAGGACGATTTCGCCCTCGTCTTCACCGTCCCAGTAATGCGCGCGATCACCGCTCACCTTGATGAGCACGAGACCCGGCGTGTCTATGCCCTCCGGCCACCAGCGTTCGAGGCCTTTGGTCCAATGCTCGGCGAACAGGGTCTTATCCCGCACGAGAGAGGCTTCCCCCTCCACGGACAGGAAAAACGGTCGCTGCCCGAAAATACCTGAGCTGCCCTGATAGCTAAGGCTAACCTTGGGATCGGCGCTTATGTCGGCCACCATCAGCGTCGAGTCCTCGGCAAAGAACCAGGCGTCGCCGTCGTACTCGACCTCGCGGTTGTTGCTCATCGGCCGCGCGCCGATGGCGCCGCCTTTTGTGTGGGTAGAGAGCATCGCGAAATCGATGTCCTTCATCTTGTTCGCGAGATCCTCGATCGTCCTCGTCATTTGCGGTCCTTTCCTGACTTGGATCAGGAACGCGCGAAGCGGCCTATCGGACCCGTAGGACCTGAACTCGAGGTCGCCCGAGAGCGGCCAGCTGTCCACGTGGTTTCCCCCAGACTCGCTCCAAACAACTGGAAATTCGTCTCGGCGAGACATCGCGCCGCCAAGTCCAGGAGGCCAGTGAATGTCGCCGCGCGCCTGAACGATCAGCGTGCCCGAGCGCCGCCAGGATCGGACCGGCCTCAGCAACGGAATGCCCAAGATGTTCGGCGACGCGGCGACGCATGACCTTGACCGCTCGCCGTCGCTGGCGGTGAGGACTCCGATATGCGCCGCTTCGCCGACCGGCCCGGAATCGCGATCACCTTCGCTTGTAGGCTGCTCGCCTGGCATGGCAGCGGCCGGGATCAGGTCGATATCGCGGCCGCAGCGCACAGGGTCCGAACACGTCGTGCCCCGGCGGCCAGTCGATTGGTAGCCAGCCCCAGCCGGCACGATCCAGGATTGTCGATCGGGCTGCGATCTAGCCGATATATTGGCGAAGCAAGCCGGGATTGGCGTTAGTTGTAGCGCGACAAATCGACCTCTTCGCCCGGCTCGCCTATCCATTTGGCAGTGATGTCGCGGATCGGTTCCAGGCTCGCAACGCCGAGTATGCCGTGCAGCAGTTTGATGCCGAGGCGGCTCTTGGGATGCATGAGGCGGGGGGCGATCTTCGGGATGCCCTGTCCATCCTCGACCATCGGCCGCATCTGCGCTTCATAGGCGCCGAATGCTGCCGCCACACTGTCATGGCGCGCCAGCTCCTCGGCCAGGACGTATGCGCCGGTTACGGCCAGGGTCGCCCCGACACCGGCGAGCGGCGTCGCGCACCACGCCGCATCGCCCGTCAGAACGACCCGGTGCTTGGACCAGCGCGGCAACCGCACCTGCCGCAGCACGTCGAAATAGAAGTCGTCAGTGTTCTCCATCGCCGCGAGGATGCGCGGCGTTTCCCAACCTGCGTCGGCAAAGCGTTCGCGCAGAAAAGCCTTTTGCCGGTCCACATCCCAATCCTGCTCGCCCTCTGCCTCCCTCGACAGCGACAGCATTGCGCGGGTGGTGCCGTGGCTGTCAGGCCGAAGCGAGACGCTGCGCTTGCCGGGCGCGTTGAACCATCGCCACATCCGATCGTCGTCTGGACGGCGCGGGATCGTGAAGTAGGCGATCGTCATGTCCATCCATCGCGGATCGTTCTCGCCGGCGAAGAGGAGCTCGCGCGTCGACGAGCCGACCCCCTCGGCGACGATCACGGCATCGTACGGGTCGGCGGCGCCGCTGGCGAAAGTCACGAGGGCCGCATCGCCTTGGTCATCCATGGACGCGATATGATCGCCGAAGCGGTACTCGACTTTATCCTTCGCCGCGTCGTACAGCAGACGCGCGAGATCGCCGCGCAAGATCTCCATTTCTGCGGTGGGACCATCCCCCTCGATCTCGTCGGCGTCGAACCGCGCGGCCTCGCTGCCGTCCTCGTTGACCCAGACGGTGCCTTCCTCGCCGGTGCCGCGATCGAGCGCAGCCTGTTCCAACTCCAGGCGGCGCAGCACTTCGCGGCCGACGCCGCGCACGTCAATGTTCTGGCCGCCGTCGCGAAACTCGGGCGTGCGTTCGACGACGGTGACATCGAAGCCGCGCCGGCCAAGCACGCTGGCGGCCGTGCAGCCGGCAATGCTGGCGCCAGTTATCAGGACACGTTTGGACATTGGTGCATGCTCCTCGAGGCGATGAACCTACCGGCAGCACCCGCGTTCCAGCTCCGCCACAGACACGAGCCCGGCGCGGGGAACGCATGGCCGAGATCGCAGCATCGCCGGGACAGCTAAAGCGCCGGTTGCTTCGGGGAAGCGACGTTTTGACGAAGGGGCGCAGCCCGCGTACGCACGGCGCGATGATTGCCCTGTTGTCCCCTGCCAAGACGCTCGACTTCGAGCGCGAGTTGCCGCCTCTCGCGAGCACAACACCGCATTTCGCCGAAGAGGCGAGGGGGCTCGCCAAGTCGGCAGCGAACCTTTCCCAAAAGCGGCTGGCCGATCTCATGCATATCTCGCCGCGCCTGGCCAAGCTCAACGCCGACCGGTTCCGCGGATTCGCCGACCTGCCTCGGCGGCCCGCGCTCTTCGCCTTCGCCGGGGACGTCTATACGGGATTCGATGCGCGGACCCTCGACGATGCCGGCATCGCTTTCGCGCAGGATCATGTGCGGATGCTGTCGGGCCTGTACGGGCTGCTTCGTCCCCTCGACGCTATCCGCCCGTACCGGCTCGAAATGGGCACGCGCTGGGCACCGCGCCGCAAGAGCCTGACCGACTGGTGGGGCGGGCGGATCGCCGATCTGCTGCGCGCGGAGCTCGAGGACGAAGGCTCTGGCATTGTCCTCAATCTCGCCAGTCAGGAATATTACGCGGCGGTCAGAGGCCAGTTGACGGGTGCTCGGGTGATCGAGGTCGAGTTTCGCGAGCCCGGCCCCGACGGCCCGCGCTTCGTGAGCTTCAATGCCAAGCGCGCACGCGGCATGATGGCCCGCTGGCTTTGCGAGCATCGCATCTCCGAGGTCGATGCCATGCGGAGCTTCGACAGCGACGGTTATCGCTTCGACCCTGATGAAAGCGATGAAGATCGCTGGCGGTTCACGCGCGAATGAGCAGTGTTTCCGGCGCGAGCGCCGTGATCATCGGGGCCTCGGGTGGGATTGGCGGAGCGTTCGAAGCCGCGCTGATCGAGGAAGGCGCATTCGAGGTGGTTCATGGATTCGCGCGTTCGCGGGCCGGGCCGCTCCACATCGACCTCGTCGACGAGCCGAGCATCGCGGCGGCCGCCGCGCATGTCGCCGAGGGGCCGCCGCCGACCTTGGTGATCGTCGCGACGGGTTTGCTTCACGAGGGCGATCGCGGGCCCGAAAAGGCATTGCGCGATCTCGATGCGGATTGGCTGGCGAAGACCTATGCCGTCAACGCGATTGGGCCAGCGCTGGTGGCGAAGCATTTCCTGCCGGTCATGCCGCGCAGCGGACGAGCGGTCTTCGCAGCGCTCTCGGCGCGAGTGGGATCCATTAGTGATAATCGGCTGGGCGGGTGGCATGGCTACCGCTCGTCCAAGGCGGCCTTGAACATGCTGGTCCGCAATCTTGCCATCGAGGAGCGGCGCCGGAATGATCGCATGATCATCGCTGCCCTTCATCCCGGCACAGTGGATACCGCGTTGTCACGGCCCTTTCAGCGCGGTGTCCCAGCTGGACGACTTTTCGATCCCGAACGGGCCGCCTTGCAATTGCTCGATGTTATCGAGGCGTTGAAGGCAGCGGATACCGGCAAGCTGTTCGATTTCGAGGGCGAGGAAATCGCATTCTGACGAGCTGAAGGGAACCGAGCCTACCCCATTGCTCCCCCGACCCCGTGCTCCCGGCCCCAGATCACCGCGCCGCTGCGACGATTGACGCCGATCTTCGCGTAAAGCCGCGCCACGTGATTGCGCACGGTATTGCGCGCGAGGCCGAGCCGTTCGGCGATAGCGGCGTCGTCAAGATCGTCGCAGATGAGTTCGAGAATCTCCCGCTCGCGCGCGCTCAGGTCCGTATTCGAAACCGGCGTGCCCGGGCGCCGTAACGAGGCGAGTTTGTCGACGATGGAGCGGCTCAGCCAGCTCGCATCCTTCATCACTTCGTCGATGGCCTGGACCAGTTCCAGTTCGCTCCGGCGCCGCTCGGTGATGTCCTGAAAAAGCCACAGGATCACAGGCGCGCCGTGCCGTTCGATCGTTTCGGCGGAGACCAAGCAGTCGAGCGTCTGACCCGATTTGGTCAGCAGCCGGCCATCCGCATTGCGCAGCTGCCCCTGTGCCTGGACCTCGCGCTCGGCCGAGGCGCGATCGTCGGAGCGTGCCCAGAGCTGCAATTCGTCGATGGTCTTGCCGGCGGCTTCGGTCGCAGGAAATTCGGTGAGCTGGGAGAAGGCGGCATTGACGCCGGCGATGCGCCCGTCGCCGCGCCCGATGACGGCCATGGCCACCGGCGCCATGTCGAAAATCGCGGCGAGGTTCCTCTCGCTGACGGCAAGCGCCGCTTCGGCGCGGCTGCGCGGCTCGAGGTCGGCGAAGGTGAGCAGCAAAGCGTCCTCGCCGGTCACATCGACCGGCTGGCCGGCGAACAGGACCAGCCGGCGAGAGCCATCGGCCGTCAGCAGGCGTGCCTCCGTCTGCGGCACCACCGCACCGGTCTCGATAGCCCGGCGAATCCCCGCCGTGTCGTCCAGATCCTGAAGCAGATCCAGCCCGAACAGCGACTTGCCGATCAGCCGATCGGGCGCGAAGCCGGTCAGCGACAGGAAGCCCGGGTTGGTCTGAACGACGCGCAGGTCCGCTCGACGCACGATCGCGGCGGGTGCCGGGTTGGCCCGAAACATCGCCTCGAAGCGGGCCTCGGCGTCGAACCGCTCGGAGACGTCGCTGATGACGAGCGCGAGACAGTCGGGCTCGTCGCCGTCGTCGTCCATCGCCACGTCGCGGACTTGGTGAACCCAGCGCGCCTCGCTCTCGCCTGCCGGTGCGACTTCGACAATCAGGTCGGGAAAGGTGTCGCCCGCGAGCAGGCGGAAAAGCGGATAGTCGCGGCGCTTGAGCGGCTGGTGATCGGCTGAGAATACGATGAAGCGCTCGGCGTAGTCCTCGGCCGTGGCTCCGAGGTCCCCCACCGAACCGATCCCATGCATGCGCAGCGCGGCGGCGTTTGCGCTCAGGATCACGCCCGCCGTGTCGATCAGGATCACCCCATCGAGCAGCTGCGCCGTAAGCTGCTCGAAATGGGCATAGGTCAAACGGTCGGTGTCGTGAGGCCCAGCGACTTGCATGCTCGACCAAGTCGCGGCCACCGCGATGGTTCCGCCCGGCAGCACTAGTCCGATTGGTGTTGCAGCACCAACCCTTGTGGCGCCGATGGCCGCCTGATGGGAACGTGACCGTCTAGTCACGGGTTCTTCCAGCTTCAAGAACGCAGGAAAGGTCAGGTTATGGGTATCATCATTCTTCTCGTCGTTGGCGGTATTATCGGCTGGGTTGCGAGCATGATCATGCGCACCGATGCCCAGCAAGGCGTGCTGCTCAATGTGGTCGTCGGTATCGTCGGCGCGCTGCTGGCGGGTTTCGTCGTCACCCCGCTGATTGGCGGAGCGCCGATCACCAGCGGTGTCATCAGCGTTCCGTCCGTGCTGGTTTCGCTAGTGGGCTCGGTCCTGCTGCTCGCCATCGTCAACCTGTTTCGTCGCGGTTCGGTGCGCTGAGCGTATCGCCGAAGCGGAGCCGTCTTGCCTGTGCCGAAGGAGCAATCGGGCTCCTTCGGCGTCGCCGCATGCGACGGCGCTGGCAAATGAATGACCGCAGCTGGCATCGCCCCGGCAAGGTTCAGCGGCCTTGGCAGATTACGCCCGAGACGTCGAAGTCCCAATATCGATCGAGAGTGTCATGGACCGCCTTTTCACGAACATCGCCAGCAGGTCGGCGCATGCCTTGGGCGAACCGCTCGCGTTTATCCTGTCGAGCATCCTTATCGTCGTGTGGGCGATCTCGGGCCCGATCTTCGATTTTTCCGACACGTGGCAGCTCGTCGTCAACACGGCCACGACCGTGCTGACCTTTCTCGCGGTCTTCCTGATCCAGAACAGTCAGAACCGCGACGGCGCGGCGATTCAGGCCAAGCTCGATGAAATCCTCCGCTCGCTCGACTCGGCGCGCAACCAATTCGTCGGCATCGAGCATTTGACCGACGCGCAGATCTGTCAGATCCGCAACGCGCTCGAGAAGGACATCCGGCTGGCGGATGAGGAGGGCGAATCCGCGGAAGCTTCCGTCGAACGGCTGCTCGACCGCCGCTGACGCGATTGCTGCGCAAACGGGGGCGACGACCGTGCCTGCTCGCCTTTCGCGCGCAGATCTGACCATGAGATATCCAGAGGCAGCGCGAAGCTTTGTCTCAACGGTCTGGAGCAATTTGCCGGCTGCCGGTGCAAGATTGCCAAGCTCACCTTCGATGAATCTGGATTTCAGAATGGGGGCGGCGCTTGGCTCCGGCTGGTGGTCGGCGGATTGGTCCTCAGGGCGTCTGGAAACCTAAGGCGCGCATCTCGACGGTCCGGTTCCTGGGATCGTTGACGAAGAACAGGCCGCCTTCAGCAGAACCGTGACTTGCGACATAATCGATTGTCGCGGTGCTCGTTTCGACGGCGCGATTGCCGTCCATCAGACGACCTTCAATTTCGAGGGCGGCGGCCGTGCCGCCCCCGCGATTGAAGGCCGTGAACGTAACGACATACCCGTTGCCGGTCGGCGATGATGCCCTTGTCGTTAAGGCAATGTCGGGAGGCAAATGCGCTCGTCCCTGAAGCGCGTCGTAGCCGATCGCGCCGAGAAGAAAAATCAGGCAAGCGAGACCCGTGCCGGCAGCGACCCATTCGAGCAGGGGTGTATGCCCGGTGAGCGACGAGCGCTGATTCATCGACTACCCCTCACACGACCAGCCGGGCGATTGCCGCGCCGATGGACGCTGGAAATCCCAGCACGATCATGCTTCCCGCTATCGTTTCCATCGACGCGCCGTCGGTCCTTCCAAAGGTCCAGAGAATATAGAGGCTCGCGAGGACTGCGACTCCGTAGCCCGGAAGCGTGTAGGCAAGAAACAGGCGGAGAGTTCCATAGCCAGCGGGCGCCTCTTCCTGACCCGGAAAACCCAGGGCGAATACGAACGCGTGGAGCATCAGGAGCGATGCTACGATGAGTGCCAAGCTATGCCAGGGCGTCATCTTGAACCCGATCAGGATCACCTCTTCGGTCGGAGCCACATTGAAGGCGAGAAAAAGCGCACCCGCCAGCATTAGGAATAGCTGGCCGGCGTAGCCGTTCGACCGGGCCTCCTGCTCTTCTGTCTTGTCGCTTTCACCGTTGCCGAGCTGCTTGCGGGCGAGCATCGCGCCGAAGCTGGTCGGGATCGACTGCACTGCGATCATCCCGGCAAATTCGGCGAGCGGCATTTCAAGCGACGTCAGCCCGAACAGGCACAGGACGAGGGCGGAAGCGACGATACCGACTGCGTAGGCGCCGAGCGCATCGAGCAGGTCTTCGGAAAAGGTCGACGTCGGTTCGAAGCCGCCGAAGCGCGACAACATCACGAGAACCAGAAAATTGAGCGCGATGAACAGGATCATTCGCGCGGGATAGATGGACAGCCCCAGCGACCACATCTCCATCGTCATCAGAAGCGGCAAGCCGAAAATGATGGCGCCGCCGAAAGCGCGTGAGAGCCCGACGGCATAATCACGGTTGGAGGCAGTGGGCCGAGCGGCAGACATGCCGAAGGTTAGCATGAATTTCGCCAGGACGCGCACCCCAGTCTGGACCAGATCACGGGATGACGAACTGGAGCGGCGCTCGACCATCTCTTTAACGGTCTGGGCCGTCCGGTTCGGGTTTGGACCCTGCCGCGAGGGTCGCGCATGCTGTCCTCAGCGCCCTCAGCGAAGTCATCCAGAAAGGTTCAAACCGCAATGCCTCGCCCCGCAGCGGCGGCAGCTTTGCATCGGCGCTTCCGGCTCTGACTTGGATCGCCCGGCCGTCGGTTTCACCAGCCGTATCTCGCCTGCGCAGAGCTCCCCGATGATCCGCTACGCCGGCAGGTTTTCAAACCTTGTCATGGGTTACTTCTGAAAGGGGTGACCACCTGCGCATCGGGCCGCACGACGCCGCCGGCAACGACGGGGCCTCGTAAAGGCCGTCCAGGCGACAGGCTGGCGCTCAGTCTTGGCGATTACGCCGACCCTCGCCGCGTCCGCGCCAGCCGCCATTCGCGCCCTGCTGTTCGCGCTGGGCGCGCCAGGCCTCCGAGCGCTGCCCGCGCGACTGACCAGCCGCTTCGCCCTGTTGTTGACGCTGTGCGCGCCAGGCTTGCTGCCGTTCCGCGCGCGACGGGGTGGCGGCCTCCCCAGTACCTTGCGGCTGGGCCATTTGCTGGCCCGACTGGCGCCCGCGTCGACCTTCGCCATGCTGCCGCCAGCCAGCATCGCCTGCATTGCGGCCGCTGCGATAGCCAGACCAGTTGTCGCGTCCCGGTCGGTTTCCGCGCCGTCCTTCCCAATAGCGACGCTGACCGTCGTTCCAGCGATGCCGTGTCCCGCCGCGGTCGTATATGTAATAGCCCGTGCCTGGATAATAGAAGTCGTCATACCAGCCATAGTAAGGACTGGCACCGTAATAACCGCCGCTGTTATAGCCGAGGCTGACGCTGCTGCCGCCATATCCATAATCGGTCGAGCACGCGGAAAGCGCAAAAGCGGCCGATGCAGCCAGAAGCGCCGCGGGAATAGGATGTTTCATGGGCACTCTCCTGTGCCATGCGATTTCAGGCACTTACCCGATCAATAAGCGTCCGATCGCATGAAAGTTGCCTGAACGGTATCGTCGGGAGGATCGGGCCTCCGCGAACATCAGCGGGACCTTTGAAGCCGCGCCCGGGTTCGGGTTTGTGAGCAGCAACGAGAGAGCCACCATGACCGACCCAGAGATCATCAAGAAAGCCGGCAAGCGGATCGCTGCCCATGCCAGCGGCCGCGCCTACAAAGAGGAAGATGCGGCGCTTCCTACCGATCAGGCGCCGACCGCTCCCGAACGGCCGAAAAACCGCGAGGTGGAAGACGAGATGCTGAAAATCCCTCAGCACGACGGCGAGCCTCCGAAGCCGGCCACCGAACCCGGCAAATACATTTCCCGCGGCACCTGAGATCAGGCAAGTCTGTGCGGACCGGTCGGCGCCGAATGCCGGTGCCTTGACGGAAGCAAAAGGCCCGGATTTGCCGTACGAGGACGCACCAGGCCGCGGCGAACCGCTAACCGCGCTTCGCTGCCCTGACGCTCGCCCTCTGCAGCAATTCCGCGGGGCTCGCTCACCATCCAGATCGGCGGGGCTCGGCGTGCACCCGTTTCGGGCTCAAACCGCTATCGCGCGCGAACGTCTACCGCGACATCCATCGATAGAAAATCATCGGCGGTACCAAGGTAGCCGCCTGTCACCGGCATAATCTGCCGGTTGAGCCGCGCGACCGCGACGGGCACCAGTTGGCCGCTGCCTATCCTGCGATGAGTGGGATCGAATGCGATCCATCCTGCGCCCGGTAAATACACTTCCGCCCAGGCGTGCGTCGTGCCGACATCGTCGGGGGCCTGATCGGGGTCGAAGAGATACCCCGATACCGCGCGGGCGCCTAACCCGAGGTGCCGGGCGGCTTCGATGAATAGTCCCGCTATGTCGCGGCACGAACCGCTGGCCAGGCCGAGTGTTTCGGCCGGGGACTGGGTGCCTTCCTCATCGCGTACCCGGTAAAGGATATCGCCGAGAACGCCCGAATTCAAATCCTTGAGCAGTGACAGGGTGTCGGTCTGCGCGCCCGCTACAAAGCGCCGGGCCCATGTTCCAATCGCGTCCCCTCCTGGCGTAAGCCAGTCGGGCTGCGCCAGTCCGCCCAGATCGATGACATCGTCCAGCGTGTAGGTGAACGGGTAGAGGTGAGCGGCGGGGTCGATCGCAAAGATTGGCCAGGCCGGCGCCTTGTGATCGACCACGGCTTGACTGGTGAAGACGAGCCGATCGGTTGGCTCGGCGAATATAGCATGGGCGACACGATTGCCGAATACGTCCAGCGTCCATGTCAGGTTGGCTTGCGGTTCGCACCGCAGCGCGCTCTCGATGGTCGTGAGCTCGCCGCTGTCACGCGGGGTGACGACCAGCCGATGGGGCTGGAGGGCCACCGGGCGGGCGTAGCGATAAACCGTGCGGTGTGCGATCGTCAGGATCATAAGCAGCGTTGAGCCGTTGCGGTCGGCGAGACCAACGCGAGCCAGCTACTGCTCGAGCGTCTTGCGTTCCGACGTGGTGGCATTTGGCTGTCGAAGTGAATCTCATAGCCGGCACGGGTCAGCATCAACAGCACCTTCGGAGGAGGGTGCGGCAGACTCGATCCGCGATGGACCTTCGCTTGGCGCCGAGACCGACCGCCCTGCCGCTATAGGATCCCGGAAGACCGCTCCTGGCTCCCGAGATCGCGTACCGCGAATACGCGCTCAAAGCGCTGGTGCGTTCTGGCCGTAATAGCTCGTCACGCGATCGGCGTAGGCCTGATCGAAATCGGGAGCATTGTTGGCCCAGCTGGGCCCGCCTTCGAGCAGCCGACGGTCCGCGGTCACGACATAGAGATCGTTGGGCACGTCGTAGGCGAGCAGCGAGAACGGGATGGGATAGTAGCTCTTACCGAGGCCGAGAAGCCGCCGAGGCTGAGCACGGCATAGGATGTCACGCCCGATCGCTTGTCCACCATCAAGGTGTCGACATGGCCGAGCTTGTCGCCATCGCGCGATCGCACGTCGAGCCCGCTGGTCTTCGCTGCCAGCAGCAACGATGTCTTCTCGGGTGCGTCGGTCATTTTTTGGGTCTCCAGCCGGGCGGGCGTCCTCAAATATTAATGGCGGAGCGCATGCTTCGTTCCGCGCTCCGCAGTCGGCGGCGACTGCTTGGGCGCGGCCGAGATGGCACTCACAGGAGGGAATTGTCCTCGGTCAGGGCTGCCCTCTGTAAGGCTCTCGCAATGGGAGGTCCCGTTCGCACCGGCCGGTCAGTCTTGAAAAGCCGATCCGAGCTGACCAAATCCGCGCGCGCACCACCAGGAGAGCGACGAACAGCGATGACCACGAAGACCGATGCCGCGCCCGAAACCCGCTCCTTTGAAGCCGACGTCAGCAAGTTGCTGCATCTCATGGTGCATTCGGTTTATTCGGACAAAGACGTGTTCTTGCGCGAGCTCGTGTCCAATGCCGCAGATGCCTGCGAGAAACTGCGCTACGAAGCCATCGCCAAACCCGAGCTGGCGGAGGAGGATCCGCAGCCGCGTATCACCGTCACGCTCGATCCCGACCAGCGCCGGCTGACGATCGAGGACAACGGCATCGGCATGGGCGAGAGCGAGATGGCCGAGGCCCTCGGGACGATCGCCCGTTCGGGCACCAAGGCCTTCGTCGAACGGATCGCGGCCAGCCAAGAGGCCGAGGGCGGGCAGCTGATCGGCCAGTTCGGTGTCGGCTTCTATTCGGCCTTCATGGTCGCCGACCGCGTCGACGTGATCTCGCGCCGCGCGGGCGCGGATCGCACCGCGATCTGGTCGTCCGATGGTCTGGGCACCTATACGGTGAGCGAGGCCGAAGCGGCGGATGGGCCGGCGCGCGGAACGCGGGTCGTGCTGCATCTGAAGGAAGGTGCCGACGACTATGCGCGGCGCTTCAGTGTCGAGCACAAGATCAAGGCGCAGTCGGGTCACGTACCGGTGCCGATCTTTCTGCGCGAAACCCCTGAGGCCGAGCCTGTCCAGATCGCCGACGGCGCGGCGCTGTGGACGCGCCCGAAAGCCGACATCAGCGAGGAAGAGTACACCGACTTCTACCGCACCAACGCCGGCCAGTTCGACGCGCCGGCGCTGACACTGCACTACCGCGCCGAAGGTACCCACGAATACAACGTGCTGGCCTTCGTTCCCGAAACGAGCCCCTTCGACCTGTTCGATGCCGATCGGGCGGGGCGCATGAAGCTCTACGTGCGGCGCGTCTTCATCACCAGCGAGGCGCAGATCCTGCCGCGCTACTTGCGGTTCGTGCGGGGTCTCGTCGACTCGCAGGATCTCCCGCTCAACGTCTCGCGCGAAATGATCCAGGAAAGCCCGGTGCTCGCGGCGATCCAGAAAGGCGTCGCGAACCGGCTGCTGGGCGAGCTCGACAAGCTCTCGCGCAGCGATGCGGAGCGCTATCTGCAGATCTGGCACAACTTCGGCGCGGTGCTCAAGGAAGGCCTCTACGAGGACTACGCGCGCCGCGAAACCTTGCTGGGCCTGGCACGGTTCAAGACGAGCAGTTCGGGGAGCGACTGGCGCTCGCTCGCGGACTACGTCGCTGGTCTCAATGAAAATCAGACCGCGATCTACTATGCGGTGGGAGCCGACCTCGATCGACTGGCCTCGTCGCCGCAGCTCGAAGGCTTTCGCGCCCGGGGCATCGAGGTTTTGTTGCTGACCGACCAGATCGACAGCTTCTGGGTGACCTCGGGTCTCGACTTCGACGGCAAGCCCTTCAAGTCGGTGACGCAGGGGCTGTCCGATCTCAGCCTGATCGCGCTTCCCGAAGGGGAGCAGACGCCGACGGAAACGCCCGCGTCGGTGGCCTCGTTCATCGATTTCGTCAAAGCAACCTTGGGCGAAGCGGTCGCGGACGTCCGCGCGTCCGATCGGCTGACCGAAAGCGCCGTCTGCCTGGTCGCACCCGATAGCGGCATGGACCGGCAGCTCGAGAGACTCCTCGCCAGCGCCGGCCAGCTCGGTCGGACGAGCAAGCCCATTCTCGAGATCAATCCGCGCCACGACCTTGTCGTGCGGCTGAGTTCGCTGGGCGAAGAGGGGGAGGGCCTTCGCGAAGATGCCGCCCATCTGCTATTCGACGAGGCCCGGGTGGCCGACGGCGAACTTCCGGTCGATCCGCGCGCCTTCGCGGCGCGGCTCAGCCGCGTCCTCCTGCGCGGGATCGCCGGCGGCTGAGGCGGAGGGCCTTCCTCGGCGAGAGAGCGTCGAGGATGAGCTGTCGCAGCGGCCAAGCCGGCCGCGACGCTCGTTCTTTATCGGCACCACACGAACGAGCGCGGCTGGCGAGAGTTACACGCCAATGGCGCAGATAGTTTCATGGCCGCCCGACTCCTACATCCTCATCCTGACGGGCGCGGGCCTGCTGATCGCGCTCGTCGCCTGGCTGCCGTTGGCGCTGAAAAAGCTGCCGCTGTCGCTGCCCATCGTCTGCATTGCGATAGGCGCCGGCCTCGGCAGCTTTGCGCCGATCCCGATCGTGCCGCTTCCGAGCGCACACTTGGACTTTGTTGAGCGCTTCACCGAGTTCGTCGTCGTCATCGCCTTGATGGGGGCGGGGCTCAAGATCGATAGACTATTCAGCTGGAAGCGATGGGCGATCACATGGCGGCTCCTGGGGCCGACCATGCTGCTGACGATCGCAGCCGTAACCGCGATCGGCGTCTGGTTGCTTCAGCTGCCGCTGCCCTTGGCCATCCTGCTCGGCGGAGTCATGGCGCCCACAGATCCCGTGTTGGCGGCCGATGTCCAGGTCGGCCCACCGAAGTCCGGGGCGGAGGACGAAGTGCGTTTTGGCCTGACTTCGGAAGCCGGCATGAACGATGGACTGGCCTTCCCCTTCGTGCACCTGGCGGTGGCGCTCGCCGCGGCGAGTGCGACCGGCGAACCCTGGCTTCGCCAATGGCTGTTCCACAACGTCGCCTGGGAAATCGCCGCAGGTGTCGGCATCGGCTGGCTCGTCGGCCAGGTGTTCGGGTGGATCACGTTCCATATCCCGGCCGACAGCAAGCTGGCCCAGACTGGCGACGGTGTGATCGCCATTGCCGCGGCGCTGATCACTTACGGGATTTGCGAGATCGCGCACTGTTACGGGTTTCTCGGCGTTTTCGTGTCGGCACTGGCCATTCGCCACGCGCATCGCAGCCATGCCTTCCAGCGCGAGATGCACGATTTTACCGAGCAGATCGAGCGGATCGCCATGATGGCAGGACTGCTGCTGTTCGGCGCGGCGCTTGTCAGCGGATTGTTGGCGCCGCTGGGCTGGAGAGAAGCGCTCGCTGCTGCGATCATCCTCCTGATCGTGAGACCGGCAGCAGGTATGCTGGGCCTGATCGGCTTTAACGCGCATCGCAACGAAAAGCTCACGATTGCCTTTTTCGGCATACGGGGCGTCGGCTCGTTCTATTATCTCGCTTATGGGCTGAGCCATATGGAAATGGGACGCCAGGATGGGCTGTGGGCCTTGCTGAGCCTGGTCGTGCTGCTCTCGATATTGATGCATGGACTGACCGTAACGCCGGTGATGCGATCACTCGACCGGCATCAAGGCCGTGATCCCGATGCGGCGCGGCAAGACATCGAAAGCCCAAGCTAGGAAACGCGGTGCGACGCTGCGATCTCTTCGCGGCTTTGCATCCATTGGCCGCTTCAGCCATTGGCATGGGGTGAAAAGCAGACCCTTGCCTCGCGAAGCCGTTCTCGTCGTCAACGCGCATTCTCGCCGAGGCGACATGCTGTTTCACGAGGCTCGGCAGAAACTCGAGGCCGCCGGCATCTCCCTGATCGATGCGCACGCGATCCACGACGCGTCGGAACTCGTTCCGGTCGTCCGGCAGGCCGTCGCCAGCGGCGCCGCCATGGTCATCGTCGGGGGCGGCGACGGGTCGCTATCCAGCGCGATCGACGAGATCGTCGGGCACGACTGCGTCTTCGCGCTCCTGCCGCTCGGCACCGCCAACAGCTTCGCGCGAACGCTGAACATCCCGCTCGATCTCGACGGCGCCATCGACACGATCGTCACCGGCCGGCGGTTTCGGCTCGATCTCGGCGTCATCAACGGGGACTACTTCGCCAATGCTGCCGCGCTCGGCGTCTCTCCGCTGATCGGCGAAACTGTCCCGCACAAGCTCAAGCGGCATGCCGGACGCCTCGGCTATCTGCTCTGGGCAATCTGGTGCCTGCTCCATTTCAGGCCTTTCAAGCTTCACGTCGAGGTCGATGGGCACCGCACTTCGCTATGGGCTACCGAGGTCCGGATCTTCAACGGCCGGTTCCATGGCGGCGTCGAGCTCATCGAGGACGAAGCCATCGACGACGGAGAGATCGTCATTCAGGCCGTCTCCGGCAAGAGCTTGATGCCGCTCGCCTGGAACTGGTTCTCGCGCTTCTTCAGGCTGCCGGGCCGAAGCGCCACGACGGTCGAATTTCGCGGACGGAGACTGTTGATGGACACCAGGCCAAGGCTGAAGATCTCCGTCGATGGCGAGGTCGTCACGCAGACGCCGGCGGTCGTCGAAAGCGCGCACAAGGTCCTCGAGGTGGCCGTTCCGCACGCCGCTTAGGGGAATAGTCCGCACGCTTCCCACCTGACAAGCCGTGCGCTCAGGCGCGATCGGCAGTCCAGCGCCTGCGGATGTCCGCCCACCCGATCGGCGAGCAGCTTACGCTGTGCGATCGGTCCCGTCTCGCAAAGTCCGGGGCGGCCGGGCCTCGACCGCGGCCTGCGCCGGGCGGTCGAGCGCCGCTGCGGCCAGAAAGGCCCAGCTGGCGCCTCCCAGCCACCCCGCGATGACGTCGCTCGGGAAATGGACCCCCAGCCAGACCCGGCTGAAGGCAATCAGCCAGGTCAGGGCCGCGGCGCCGGCGACAATCGTCCAGCGGACGCTGCGCCGCGGGCTCATCGCGGCGAAGGCCAGCGCGATCGCCAGGAAGACGACCGCGGAGTTGAAGCTGTGGCCGCTCGGGAAGCTGTTCCCGCTGGCTTCGGTCAGATGCGGCACGATCGTGGGACGAGCCCGGCCAACGAAATCCTTGATCAGGCTGTTGACGATCCATCCGCCGACGACCGTCCCGGTGAGCACGGCGGCCTCTCGGCGCAGATTCAGGAACAGCAGCGCCGCGACCGCGCCGATCGCGAAAACATGTCGCATCAGGACGCCTCCCATCCCGGTCAAGTCGCGGATGCCTTCGAGCAGCCAGCCCGGCCCCCGCGGCGCGAGGCCCGGGCCGGCGCGCCAAACCTGCAGACCGGCGGTATCGAGGAGAGCGCTGCGACCGGTCAGCACCAAGAAGACCATCAGCGCGAAGCCCGCTCCGCAAACCGCGGCGGCGGCCAGAGCGTGGCTGGGATGGATCCGCCAGCTTCGCAAGTGCGGCCGTGAGTGCTGCCGCGGCGTCATCGCGGCCCGGTGGCGAAGGTTGAAGGGCGTCCTGCCATCATGCTCGAGGCTATCAAGTCCGTCACGGGCTCGCATCCGAAATCTCGTTCGGCACTGCTGGCCTGAACCCCGATCGCCGGTGAAGGACCGCCATCGCCGGGCACAAAGCCGACCGGGACGCGTTTGTCGCGCAGTGGAGGAGGATACCATGGTCGACGCGTCTCAGAAGTTCAGCGTGCTCGTACGCATCGGTTATGCGGCGCGCGGCCTCGTCTATCTCCTGCTCGGCTACCTGGCCCTCAGCGCGTCCGGCGATGCCTCGGCAGGTCCCGAAGCGTCGTTCGACATGCTGCAGGATGTCCCCCTGGGCTATGCGCTGCTTTACGTCGCCGCGATCGGTCTGCTCGCTTACGCCATCTACAAGCTCATCGCGGCGATCGGCGATATCGAGCAGCATGGCAGCGACGCCAAAGGCATCGCCCAGCGGATCGGCTATTTCGCCAGCGGGCTGGCTCACGCGGTCCTGGCATGGACCGCGTTTCAGTTCGCGCACGGCGACAAGCAATCTTCCTCGGGTGACGGCAGCGGCCAGGCTGCGAGTTCGCTGCTTACCTGGGATCTGGGTGCGGCGGCGCTCGGGCTCATTGGCATCGGGTTCGTGCTCGGCGCCGTATTTCAGGCGCGAAGCGCCATCACCGCGCATTTCATGCGCACGGTCGGCGCCGGCGCGCCGGCGGCGGTCTGCTGGATTGGCCGCATCGGCCACGCGGCGCGCGCGGTCGTCTTCATCGTCATGGGCTGGTCGCTGATCAAATCGGCCTGGCTGCATTCGGGCGCCGAGGTGAAGGGCGTCGGCAGCGCGCTGACGAGCCTGCGAGAGAGCGGCGCGGTCTACACGGTGGTGGCGCTCGGCCTGCTGCTGTTCGGCCTGTTCAGCCTCATCGTCGCGCGCTTCCGCATCATTCCCGATGTCGAGCGCCGTGACCTCAAGCCTTCGCTTCACTGAGGCATGGCCGATCGCGGCCTCCGGGCCCTCTGCTTGGACCGGGCGCGGAAGCCGGTGGGCCGCGCGTGCTCTTTTTTCGGACCACCGCAGCTATCGAGAGGAGCGGACAATGAGGAAGGTTGGAGTTTCGTTGATCCTGGCAGCGGCGCTTGCGGCGCCGGCCGGCGCGCAGTCGGTATCGCCGGTGCCGGTCGTCGCTGCGGGCAACGCCGTGCTCACCGTATCGGCAGATGGCAAATCGCTGCAGGCGCCCGATCTCGCCCTGTTCAATGCGGGCGTGGCGACACAGGGCAAGACCGCCGGCGAAGCGCTGGCCGCGAACTCCGCGGCGATGGCGAACGTCATATCCCAGCTGCGGCGCGCCGGCATCGCTGAGCGGGATATTCAGACAAGCAATCTGATGGTGGAGCCAATCTATTCGGATCCTGGCCGGGACGCGGCGCTTGCGGCGCGCTTCAATGGCCAACCCTATAGTCCGCCGCCTGGCGACGCCGGCGTGCCGAAGATCGTCGGCTACCGCGCGAACAACGCGGTGGCGGTGCGCCAACGCGACCTCAAGGGCTTCGGCCGGGTCATCGATACGCTGGTCGCCGCCGGCGCCAACCAGGTGAATGGTCCTTCGTTCACCTTGGACAACCCCGAGCCGGCGCTCGACCGGGCGCGGGTCCAGGCGGTCCAGCAGGCCCGGGAGCGAGCCAATCTCTACGCGCGCGCCGCGGGGCTCCGGGTCGTGCGCATCCTCTCGATAGCGGAGGGCGGCGGTTACTTCGGACCGCCGCCTGTCGTCTTCGCGCGGGGCAGCAGCGCCGGGGCACCGCCACCACCACCGCCGCCGCCGCCCGCGCCGATCCAGCCGGGCGAGCTGCAAATGACGGCGAGCGTGGCCGTCCTGTTCGAATTGGCGCCGGGCTGAGCGCCCGCTCGCGGGCAGGTCTCGATCCGCGGCTTCGGCGCTATTTCGCGCGCAGCGCGAAGTCGACCTGGACGGCAACGGTGCTCGTGGTCTGTCCCGGCATGATCGCCGCCGAGGCGTCCCTGGCCGATTGCTCGGCCATCACCGGCGGCGGCGCGGCCGGGACCGCCCCGGGCAGATAGCGATTGCCCTGGCTGCCGCCGGAATCGCGGATCGACAGGACCCGCGCGATTTTCATTCCGGCGGCCTCCGCGTAAGCATCGGCCCGCGCGCGCGCCTGCTTGTAAGCGCTGGTGTAAGCGAGCGTCGCCGCTTTCTCGGGATTCGCCATGCGCAAATCGGGACCGCTGACGATGTTTGCGCCCGCCGCCGTGGCAGCCGCGACGGCAGCGCCGGCCTTGTCGACCGCGCGCACCGTGACATTGGCGACGTTGCTCTCCTCATACTGCCCCTTGCGGTCACCCCAGTCTATCCTCTGCACGGTGATCACCCGCGTCTGGATGTCCTTCGCCGCGATGCCGATCTTCTCGAGCGCTGCGACGATCTCGTCGATCTTGGCCTCGTTGGCTTCGCTCGCGCCCTTGGCCGTGGCTGCCCAGGTGTTGATACCGGCCTGGAACTGCGCCTCGTCGGGCCGCGTCTCGGCCTGTCCGGTCGCGCTGACCGAGAGTAAGGTCTCATCGCGTTCGACTCCGCGCGGATCGTAGGGCGCATCCCCGCAGCTGGTCAGCGCGAGCGAGGCTGCGAAGGCGGCGAGACATCTGATCATCCGGGCTCTCCCAATATGTGATGGCGAGAGCGGTCTGTGCGCGGCCCGCTTAAGGGAAGCTGACAGGACGGCTTCGACGAGGTGTGTGCGATTGGCGGCGACGCCCTAGAGCTGATCGTCGATCGCGAGCCTCGCGAGCAGACGGATGATGGCGCGCGTGACGATGTTGGTGCCCGGCTCGGTTCGTTCGGCTCGGGGCTGCGCATCGCGCGCGTCGGTCCAGAGCAGCGCGCCGCCCGGCGAAAGATCGAGACGGTAGCTGCTGCGCGCGGCCCGTTCGAACGCCTGTGCCAAGGTCTCGGCCAGCGCGGCGCTCTCGATGAAGAAGCCGAGTTCGGTGTTGATGTGGGCCGAGCGCGGATCGAAATTGGCCGAGCCGATATAGAGCTGCCGCCGGTCGACGATATAGACCTTGGCGTGCAGCGACTTGCCCGACTGGCGCCGGGTTCGCGCCGATCCAGACCTGACGAACTTGCCTCCCCTCTTGGGGGCGTCGTCGGGTGCGGGCATCTCGAAAAGCTCGATGCCGTGTTCGAGCAGGGTGCTGCGGCACGGCGCGTAGCCCGCGTGGACGAGGCCGACGTCGGTCGCCGCGAACGAGTTGGTCAACACCCGCACGCGCGTGCCCCCCTCCCGCAGTTCGGCCAGCTCGCCGCAGCCCGTTCTGGTCGGAACGAAATAGCCGGAAATGAGGATGAGCTCGCGGGCAGGTCTGGCCAGCCCGCGCGGCAGCAGTTCGGCGAGGCCGCTGCGCGCCGTTTTGCGCGAGGGCTCGGGAGGAGGGTAGGCGGCCACCGCGCGCGCCGGCGCCCAGACGAGATCGGCGTGGCCGGGATCGGCGGCATCGAACCATGGCAGCGCGGCGATGTCGCCGCGGTAGCGCTCGGCTGCCTCGCAGCGCGTGGCGGCCTCCGCATCGCGCAGCGCCTTGCGCCGTTGCCGTGCCAACAGGGGGCCGACGACCGCCCCGATCGGGCGCGCCGCTTGCGACTGCCAGTGATCCTCGAAGACCTGCTCGACCTCGGCCGCGACCGGCCCGACCGCGAGCACGTCGAGATCGTCGAACTGTCCGCGCGATTGTGCTCCGAAATATTCGTCGCCGATGTTTCGCCCGCCGACGATCGCCGCGCGGCGATCGGCGGTCAGGCTCTTGGCATGCATCCGGGAATTGAGGCGTTTGAACGCGAACAGCCAGTTGGCGGCGCGGAAGCGGCGAAGCGGAAACGGATTGAACAGCCGCACGGCGATGCCGGGGTGCTCGTCGAGGAGGGCGAGGCGGGCATCGAGCCCGTCGATGCCGTTGTCGTCGAGCAGCAGGCGGACCTGCACGCCGCGACCCGCCGCCTCGGCGATTTCCTCGAGGAGCAGCGCGCCCGAGATATCGCTGTGCCAGATGTAGTATTGGATATCGAGCGTCTGCCGGGCGGACCGGATCAGCATCAGCCGCGCCGCGAAGGCTTCCTTGGCATCGTGGAGCAGGCGAAGGCCGGACGGCTCGCCCTCGCTGGGTTCAGCCATTGCCGATCAGAGCGCCGGCCGCCCAGATGCCGACCGCGAGCAGCACCAGCACCAGCCAGGCGAGGGCGCTTCGCTGCCAGCCGCGCAGCGTTGCGAGGCGCCGGCGCCAGACCCCGGCGGTTGCGGCGAACGCGGACGGGTGCTGCGGAACTGCCGCTCGTTCTTCGGCGGATATATAACCTTGTGAACCGAGCGCATCTCCCGAGTCTAGCCCGAGGCCAGTTCGCTGTCGATGCGGGCGGCAAGCTCGGTGCGATGCCGGGTCAGACGGCCCGATCGCGGCGCGCCGGATCGAGCGCGGGCATGGCGTGCATCGCGAGACAGCGAGGCCGGCTGCGATCGCGGCGGACGGGCGGCCGGTTCAGAGAGGGAGGGAGCGGACGCGAACGGCCGCTCCCACGACCAGGCTACACGCCAAATGTCACCAGGCCGCGCTCGTCGATGGCCCAGGCCGGATTCCAGGCGATCTCCCAGGCGTTGTCGTCGGGATCGGCCACGTAACCCCGAAAGCCGCCATGCGGCGGCGCGTCGGGCTCGCGCAGGATGCGGCCTCCGGCGCGGTGCAGGGCGGCAACCACGGCCTTGACCTCATCTTCGCCCGCTACGTTGTGCGCGAGCGCGAAGGCACCCGGGCGCTGAAGACCCGAGCGGGTCATGTCCCGTTCGAGCGCGGCCTGCAGCCACGTCCCGAGGACGAAGCCGTTCATCTGGTAGAAGGCGATCTCGTCGTTCTCGAAGACCGGCGTCCAGCCAAAGCCTTCGCCGTAGAAGCGCCTGGACCGCGCCAGGTCGGCGACGCCCAATGTGATGACCGAAATCTGCTGTTGCATGGGTTCACGTCCTTTGATGAGCCCACGCAGGGTGCGAGGGCTTGCAAGGCCGTGGGACTCATCGCCGCAGCGAAGGCCAGTCTCGCTTTCGCGATCATGGGACTAACCAAACCCATGTGCCTTTTTCGACCTATGCAAGATGGGTCCTAATCACGCGGCCGCAATTGGCCGCGCGGGTTTTCCCCGCAGCCCATGCACGGCAGGTCGAAGCGATTGCTGCGTTCGCGCAAGAAGGATGCGGGGAACCGCGTGAGCGCGCAGGGTCGTGGGGATGCCGGCCGCGCCGCGCGCCTATTTGCCGAGGGCAAGCACCAACCAGGGTACTGCGAAGCGATCGACGACCATGCCGAAAAGTTCGGCCCCGTCGACTTTCGTCAGCGGCGTGCTGACATTGCCGCCCTCTGCCAAGCCATCGAAGAATCGCCGCGCTTCACTCGCGGTCTCGCAGTGGAGCGAGATGCTGAATCCGCGCATGGGCTCGAACTGGTCGGCGCCGACGTCGTTGCCGCGAAGAATGCCGTCGCCGAAGTGGACTTCGGCGTAGCGAACATAGTGGGCGGGCTGCGGCGCCGAGCCGGGGGGCAACGCATGGTCTGCGTTGTCGCCGAACGTGTTCATGATCCGGATTTCGCCGCCGAGCAAAGCGGCGTAGAAGGTGAACGCCTGACGGCAGTCGCCTTGGAATGCGAGCTGAGGGGCCAGGATCATCGCGGAGTCCTGAGCGAGCGGCAGCGGAGCCGAAGCGTCACCACAGCGTCTTCCCATCGATCACGGTGACAGGCCAGTCGGCGGCCTCGAAATCGTCGATCAGCCGCGCGTTCAGGCCGATCCGGCGCGTCGTGCCGTCCCAGGATCCATCGCGCTCGAAAGCCGGGCTGTCGGTATAGGTGTCGCATCCGCAGGCGCTGCAGAAATGACTTGCCACCAGCGTGGTGTTCCAGCGGTAGACCGCATCGCTGTCTGCTTGCTTCACCTTGACCTTGTCGGGGGCGAAATAGGCAAACAGATGGCCGCGCTTCGAGCACAGCGAACAGGTGCACCGGGTGAGCTCCCGCGGAAGCTCGCCGTCGATTTCGATGATCGTGCGGCCGCAATGGCACCGCGCCCATAGCGTCATGACTGCTCTCTGCCCGTCGTGGAGGCCAAGCCAATCTAACGCAGAAAGGCTTTGCAGGCTCCCGCAGAGCAGCTCTCGTGTTATTGCGATCGACCTGCGCGGGCGACAAGCATTCTGCGCCCGGGCGGCTGAGCAATTGGCCCATACGCCGCCGCGCCGGTCCTGAATTCCATCGGATTTCAGGACCGGACGTCGGACCGTGCTTGCGTTAGCGGCAGCGCACGTCGCTGTCGCGTTGGATCGCGCTGCCGGCAAGAGCGCCGAGCGCGCCGCCGATCAGTGTTCCTGCCACGCGATCACGGCCGCCGTCGACGACATTGCCGAGAACTCCGCCGGTGATGCCCCCGACGATTAGGCCTACGGTCCCGTCGCTGCGCTTGCAGTAATAGCGCCCGTCGGAGCCGCGATAGACATAGTCCTCATCGCGCAGCCGCTGTTCCTGGTAGCGATTGTCGGCCCGGTAGTAGCGCGAGGCGTCGTAGTCGGTGGCGAACTGGTTGTCGCGGCGTTCCCAGCGGATGCTGCGACCAAGGTCGTCCAGACGTGCCTGGATCCGCGTGTCGCGATCGGAGCCGGAGCGCCAGCGGCGGGCATCACGCCGGATCTTGTCGAGTTCGCGTTGAAGTCTGCGACCCTCGTTTCGCGTCAGGCTGCCATCCTGCATGCCCCGGTCGATACGGCGCTGCATATAGGTTATCCGCTGCCCGGTATCGCGCGGCGCCTCTCGCCAGAAGTCGTCGCGGTTCCAGCCCGAACTCGCCGTGCTGTTCCAGCCTCTTTCGTAAGGCTGAGCGCTCACCGGCGCAGCGGCTACGAGCGCGAGTGCCAGGGCACCGCCCATTGTCATGCCAAGTCGAAACATCGTCCCATTCCTTTATTTTATACGGCGACGGCGAGGAAAACGCGCGGCCCTTGTCAATGTTTCGGCAGGCGTCGGCCTGGCGGAACAAAGGCGTACGCTACGGTTTAGACACCAGTTCGCGTCGGGACGGCCTCGCGGGCACAACGCCTGCGACACGAGATCGCGGATCATCTTGAGAGGGGAATACCATGCGCAAATCACTGATCCTGGCTTCGACCGCAGCCGCCACGCTGATTCTGTCGGCCTGTTCGGAAAAGACCCAGGAGGCCGCGGAGACGACCGCCGACTCCGCAGTGAACGACGCAGCCGGGGCAGCCGACGCGGCAGGTGAAGCCGCGAAAGACGGCGCGGCGGCGGTCGGCACGGCTGCAGACAAGGCAGCGGCGGCGACCGACGAACTCGGCAACAAGGCCGCCAACACTGCGGCCAAGGTCGAAGCCGATGCGCACAACGAGTCGGTTTCCGAAGCCAAAAGAGACTGACGTCACGCTTGTTAGGGCGCCTGTTTGACACCCAACAGCGAGTGGACCCGTTGCTAGTGGCGTCAGGTGCCAGAGCCAGCCAGGTCGAGGTCATCTCGGCCTGGCTGTGCATTATGACGGGCGCCAACATGCTGTCGCGGCAGGCCCGGTGTCACTGGCAACAGCGTTCGCCGTGCGTGATAGCCTGCCGGCGCGACCTTCCTCATCATCGGTTTTCCGGCTGAGCCTGCGCGCTCGCAGCGATGAGCGGATTCCGGCCGCCGGGATCGTCAAGACCGCGGTCAATATCCGGATTGTCGGTGCAAGCCCGACTTGAGCGACGATGTGTACCGCGCCGCTCTATGCTCTTGCCTTGGATCGCTTTGGGCTTGCGCGAGTTTCTCCATCAGTCACTTGCCTAGGAGAGACACCATGCCCGCAACATCCAAAGCACAGCAGAAGGCCGCCGGCGCCGCGCTCGCCGCCAAGCGCGGCGACCAGCCGAAATCGAAGCTGCGCGGAGCGTCCAAGCAGATGGAAAAGTCGATGAGCGAGAAGCAGCTCGAGGAATCCGCGAGCACCGATCGCAAGGGACTTCCCGAGAAGAAGGGCTGAGCGTTGGCGACCACGGCAGCTGACGCGCTGATAGTCGTCTGCCCGGCCTGCACCGCTGCCAATCGCGTCCCCCGCGAAAAACTCGGCGCCGGCGGCAAGTGCGGCAAGTGCCACAGCGCGCTGTTCGGCGGCACGCCGGTAATCCTGACAGCGGCCAACTTCGACGCGCACGCTGCGCGCGCCGACGTTCCGCTGCTGGTCGATTTCTGGGCGAGCTGGTGCGGTCCCTGTCGGCAGATGGCGCCGGCCTTCGAAGCCGCCGCCCGCCAGCTCGAACCATCGATGCGCCTCGGCAAGCTCGACACCGAGGCCGAGCCGGGCATCGCGGGGCGCTACGGAATCCGCTCGATACCGACCATGATCCTGTTCAAGAACGGGCGCGAAATGGCGCGCCAATCCGGCGCGATGCTCGAGCGGTCGATCGTCGCCTGGGCGCGTCAAGCGATGGCGACGGGTTGAACGATCCGTTCGCCGGCCAGAATCCCTCGGCGTCCGTCCGGACTTGGCAGCCGAGTTCCCGACCCCGCTGCCGCTATCTCGGCTCGGCCTGAAGAAACTCGCCGAGCAGCCTCGCGGTATCTTCGGGATGTTCCTCCGGGAAAAAATGACCGCCTTGAACGGGCCTCCCCCGGACATCATCCGCCCAGCGGCGCCAAAGCCCGAGCGGGCCGCCGGCGTCCGCGTACCAGCCGGCGAGACCGCCCGAACCGCTCCAGAGAGCCAGCAGCGGGCACGCGATGCGATGGTAGGCGTCGAGATCGGCTTGGTCGTGCTCGCGATCGATGCTCGCCGCCGCGCGGTACTCCTCGCAGATCGCGTGGATATGGGCGGGATCGCGGAGCGCATCGACGTAGGCGTCGCGCAGCCAGTCGGGGAAGCAGGATGCCGGCGTGCCCCATTGACCGAGCGCATTGTCGACGATCGGCTCGGGCGCCGCCTCGATCAGCCGTTCGGGCAGCGGCTCGGGCTGCGCCAGCAGCGAAAACGGCCAGAACGCCAGCGCGAGCCGCGCGTCGGCGCGGTCCCACACGTCATAGGTCGGCACGACATCGAGCACGGCGAGCCGGTCCACACGCTCGGGGTGATCGAGCGCCAGGCGATAGGCGACCCGGCCACCGCGGTCGTGGCCGATCACGACAAACCGATCATGGCCGAGCGCCGACATCGCGGCGATGATCGTTGAAGCCATGGCCCGCTTCGACATGGCGGAATGATCGCGCCGGCGCCCGGGGCAGTCGCTCGCGCCATAGCCGGGCAGATCGGCGGCGATGACCGTGTAGGTCTCGGTGAGGCGGGGCGCGATCGCGCGCCACATCAGATGGGTCTCGGGAAAACCATGAAGAAGCAGAACCGGCGGGCCGTCACCGCCGATCCGCATGAACACGCCGCCGTCCCCGCCGTCGACGCGGCGCTCCGCGAAGCCCGGGAAGATGCTGCCGTGTTCGGTCATGGGCTCTGCCGTCTCGGTTCAATCGCCCAGGCGCCGATAGACGATCCGGAAGTCCTCGGACCAACGGTCGCCATCGTCGGACTTCTCCCAGACGCCGTCGATCCAATCGGCTTCGATCGTCGCCTCGAAGCGTTGGTGGAAATCCTTGGGCTTGCCTTGGAGTGTCCACGCCCGGCCGTCGAACGTCATCGCGTAGATCCGCGATACGCCGCGCTCGTCATGATAGCCCATCGACCAGCGGTCCGCGCCGTCGTCATAGCAGATCACCGCCACGGCCGCGGGCGGCAAGTCGGCGTCCAGCGTGTGCGACCGCATGAGCAGCAATCCGCCCTCTTGCAGCCACGCGAACGAGGCCTCGCCCAGCAAGGTCTGGCCGGGGAACTGCATCTCGCTGCGCCAACGACCGGCGAGCGGCGCCAGCAGCGCCGTGCCGGTCACGGGTAGGGCTCCGCTTTGAGAAGCTTGGCAAGATGGGCCGCATTGCCCGCGACCATCGTCGCGGTCTCGGTGACCTTGGCGGGTGTCTTCTTGAGGTCCTTGAAGTCGGTTGAGCCCATCGCCTCGCCGACCCAGTAGCAGGCCGCAACCGCGGGAATCGTCCAGCCGACGTCGTTGAGGGACTGGAACAGCTGGGCCGAGGAGAAATGCGCGCCATCTTCGTTGCCGACGATCGCCGCGACGGCCACCTTGCCGTAGCTCGGCATCCGGCCGGCCTCGTCGGTCTCGCTGAGGAACGCGTCCATGCGCTCGAGGACGCGCTTGGCGACCGACCCGATCTGTCCCATCCAGATCGGTCCGCCGAAGATCAGAATGTCGTGCGCGAGAATCTTGGTTCGCAGCGCCGGCCATGCGTCGCCGTCGCCTTCGTCCGACGTGACGCCGGGCTTGATGTCGAGCGCCGCGACTCGCACGGTCTCGCTGATCTTGACGTCCTTCTTCGCGAACGCCTTCTCGAGCACCGCGATCATGGCATCGGTCGAGCTTTGCTCGCTCGCGTCCGCCTTGAGGGTACAATTGAGGGCCAGGGCCTTGAGCGGCATCGCCAATCTCCTTCGCGTTTCGGCCGCCGCCTGCGTGCGGCCGTCGGTGGGTTTTCATGAGAACTCTTCGCGCGCCGATGGGTTCTTGGGATCGAAGGAGATCGCGTGATGACCGAGACAACCGAGATGATCCACGAAGACAAGCTGCCGGGGCACGAGAGCAGGCTCGAGCCCAAGCCCGAATGGCAGCCGCGCTACGCGGGCTCGGATCGCCTTGCAGGCAAGGTTGCGATCATCACGGGCGGCGATAGCGGCATCGGCCGGGCGGTCGCGGCGCTCTATGCGCGCGAAGGCGCCGACATCGCCATCGTGTACCTGCTCGAGGACGACGACGCCGCCGAGACCAAGCGCATCGTCGAGGCCGAAGGCCGCAAGGCGATCACTATCCGCGGCGATATCGGCGAGCGCGACTTCTCCGAGGAGATCGTCGCGCAGACCATCGCGGCATTCGGCAAGATCGATATCGTCGTGAACAATGCCGGGGAGCAGCATCCGGATGCGGACATCACCGACATTTCCGAGGAGCAGCTGCGCCGCACCTTCCAGACCAACATCTTCGGCATGTTCTTCCTGGTCCAGGCCGCGCGGCCCCACCTCAAGGAGGGCGCGTCGATCGTCAACTGCACGTCGGTCACGATGTACAAGGGCAACAAGGAACTGCTCGACTACAGCTCGACCAAAGGCGCGATCACGGCCTTCACCCGCTCGCTCAGCGAGAACCTCGTCGGTGACGGTATTCGCGTCAACGCGGTCGCGCCCGGTCCGATCTGGACGCCGCTCAACCCTTGCGGCGGCGCCAGCCAGGAAAAGCTCGAGCATTTCGGCGAGAAGACGCCGATGGGCCGGCCGGGACAGCCGAACGAAGTCGCGCCCGCCTTCCTCTTCCTCGCCTGCGACGATTCGAGCTACATGTCGGGACAGGTGCTCCATCCCAACGGCGGGACGATCGTCAACGGCTGAAAGGGAAGGGCGGGCCAGCCAGGTTCGCTATGGCTCGGGGGGTTGTCCGGAGCACCCAGGCTCACCCACGCCGAACGGATTCGCGTCAGATCTTCGCGGCGCTGAACTGCAGAGCGCGGTTCAAGGCATCGGCCAAGCTCGCCTGATCGAAGGGTTTGCCCAGCTTGACGATCCGCGCCTGCGCGTCGGTCGGGAGTTCGCCGTAGCCGGTCGCGAGGATGACCGCGATCTCGGGCCGCATGGCGATCGTCGAGGTGGCCAGCTGGGTACCCGTCATATTGGGCATCGCCTGATCGGTGATGAGGAGATCGATGTCACGGTGGGCTTCGATCAGTCCCAGCGCTTGCTGACCCGAACTTGCCTCGAGAACCTCATGGCCGAGATCTTCCAGCAGATCGGCCGTATTCATCAGGATCAGCGCGTCATCGTCGACCGCCAAGATCTTCAGTCGCCGTGCAGGAGCGCTTGTCGCTTCCAAGGCTCCTGCGTCAGCCGTCTGTAAACGGGCGTCGTCGCTGGCGGCGGGCAGCCACAGGCTGGCGGTCGTTCCGACTCCGACCGTGCTTTCCAAGGTGAAGGTGCCGCCAAGCTGCTTGGCGAGGCCGTCGATCATCGACAGACCAAGGCCGGTGCCCTTGCCGACGCCCTTGGTCGTGAAGAAGGGTTCGGCCGCCCGCTGCAACGTGGCAGCATCCATCCCCGCACCGTTGTCGATCACCGAGAGAGCGAGGTAGCGACCTTCCGCGAGGCCGGTCAGCGATGCCGGCGCGACCGACTGCTCTCTCGCGGCGATGCGGATGGTCCCGCCTTCGCTCATCGCATCGCGCGCGTTTACCGCCAGATTGAGGATCGCCATCTCGAGTTGGTTCGCATCGGCGACGACCGCCGGAAGGCCGGCGGGGAAATCCAGCGTGAGCGACCATGCCGGGCCGAGCGTATGTTCGAGAAGCTCGGTCATGCCGTTTACGAGCTGCGCGATGTCGACCGGCTCTGGTTTGAGATCCTGCCGCCGGGCGAAGGCGAGCATCCGCTGCGTCAGCGCCGCGCCGCGCTGCGTTCCCTGCAGCGCGTTGTCGATCATCCGGTAGAGCTGCGGGTCGTCGGGGATGCGCTTGCGCAGCAGCGCGAGGCTGCTCGATATCGCCATCAGCAGGTTGTTGAAGTCGTGCGCGATCCCGCCGGTCAACTGGCCGACGGCTTCCATCTTCTGTGCCTGACGTAAGGCTTCCTCGGCCATCAGCCGCGTCTGCAGCTCAGCCTGGACCCGGCTTTCCAGCGTTTCGTTCAGCTCCCTGAGCTCGGCTTCGTGCTCCTTGGCGGCCGTGACATCGTAAATCACCCCGACGAGCCGGTAACCCGAGCCTTCCCGGAGAATCTCGCCGCGCCGGGCGATCCAGCGACTGGCTCCGTCATCGTTGCGCGTCACGCAGAAGATCGCTTCGAGCGTGTCCGGAACCTTGCCGGTCCGAGCCTCGGGTATCAGCTGGGCCTCGCCCGCCTGCACGACGCTGTTGATCGTCTGGACCGGCAGGCTCGAGGCCGGATGCAGGCCCAGTAGCCGGCAGAATTCCTCGGAGACCATCGCCGTGGCAAAGCCGTCGATATATTCGAAAGTGCCGACGCCGCCCGCGGTCTGCGCGATCCGCAGCCGCTCCTCGGTTCGCTTGCGTTCGGTGACGTCGACCAGGACACCGGTAAACCGCACCGGCTCTTCGTCGCTGTCGCGGTGGCCCTGACCGCGCGCGTGGATCCACAGCGACGTCCCGTCCGGCGTGACGATCCGGAACTCCTTCGAGAAGAGTTCGGCGCCGGCGAGGATTCCGGCTACCGCGATCTTGATCCGCGCGCGATCCTCGGGATGGATGGACTGGAAGAAGACCGCCGAGGGAACGCCGGCCAGGGCCTTCTTGGGATCGAGGCCGTAGAGTTCGGCGAAGCTCTCATCCGCATAGAGCGTGTTCGCGGGGATATCCCAGTCCCAGGTGCCGCTCGCACCGATCACGGCGCGCAGCGAAGAGTTGGCGGCAGGATCAGGCACCGCCCGCTCCGTTTTCGTCCCCCACGACTCTGGCGATGAATTCGCCCAACAAATCCCGCAGGATTTCCAGCGAAGGAATGTCCATCATCATCGCAATGTAGCCGCGGATGTCGCGCTTCCTGACGGCGAAGTCGATGTAGAGAAACAGGACCAGTCCGTCCGCGGCGGTATCATCGCTGACTTCGAACAGACTCTCTCCCGACCCGCGCAGGATCTCGGGGATGGTCATCGTTAGTGAGCGTTTGAGCATGTTGGCCATGGTGGCGAGACAGGAATTGAGGATGATGTTGCCGGTTTCGGCCAGCGCCTCGTGCTCCATGTCGACCACTTCCTGGGCGGTCAGCTCGCCGCCCGTCACCGCGCGCACCAGCTCGAGGCTGTTCGTCTCGGGGAAGATGAGCAGCGCGCGCCCGGAGAAGGGGCCGCTGAAACCCTGGCGGACGGCGACGAGCTCGCTGATCTCGCGTTCGCTGATCAGGCGGGCGGCTCGCCTCTGATTGACGACTTCGATCGACGGGACCGACAGATGGACCTGATCGCCGATCATCTTTCGCAGGTTGGAGGCTGCCCGGCTCACGCCGATGTTCATGATTTCGGTGAGGGCGTCGCGTTCGAGCTCGGCGAGCGCCTCGAAATCCTGCGCCATTACGCGGGCTTCGACCGCAGGCGCAGCGCCGCGCCGGAAATGAATCCCTCGAGGCTCTCGGCCGTGACGGGCTTCGCCACGAAGGCCGCGCCGATTTGCCGCGCACGCGAGATGATCTCGTCCTGGATGTTCGCGGTGATGATGGCGATCGGCATTTCGGGCCGGAGAACGCGCAGTTCGCTGGCGAGTTCCAGCCCGTCCTTGCCTGCCATGTTGAAGTCGATCAGCGCAACGTCGGCCGTCTCGGTCTCGATCAGCGCGAGGGCCTCGGTCGATCCGTTGGCCTCGATCTTGCGCCACTCCGGCTGCAATTCCGCGAGCGCCTTGCCGGCCACGATACGCGCCAGCTTGCTATCATCGACGATCATGACGGTAACAGTCATGGTAACTCCACGTGTGTTTAGACCTGCAATCCTAGCGCAGACATTGCTGCTAGGGAGATTCGCTCAGCTTGTCGCTAACGGAAATCCGGCCCGCCCAAAATATGCCGCGCCAGGAAAGGGTCGCGGACCGTCCCGCGCAAATCCGGCCTCAGCACGAAGAGGACTTGCACCACCGCCATGTGCAGCCGCTCCACCCCGGTTACATCGACAGGGAGTCCGGAATGCTCCTGGAGCGCGACCAACAGCGCCTCGGCGTCTTCGACGAGGCAGCGTCCTTCGAGGACAACGGCATCCTCGGCGACCCGCACGCTCATGCCGCGAGCTCGGGCAAGTCTAGGACCAGCAGCACGCCGCCGTCGCCGAGCAGGGTCGAGCCGACCACCCCGGGCACGGCCGCGAGCATGCCGCTCGACGGGCGGACCAGGGTATCGATCCGCTCGGCGAAACCACTGACGCGTAAAGCGACGGGCTCCCCGCCCGCTCGCGTGACCAGCAGTTTGGCGTTCGGCAGGTCGGGCGCAACGCCGCCGAGCAGCGCGGCGAGATCGAGCACCGGAACGGTGCGGCCGTGAAGGACGCAGGCGACTCCGCTGCCGACGGGCATCAACTTGTCGTTCTCGATGCCGACGGTCTCGACAATCTGATCGAGCGCGACGCCGTAACGATCGCCGCCGGCCTCGACCACGAGCAGCCGCGTCGTCAGCGTGCTTGCCGGCAGCCGCAGGCTAAAGGTGGTACCCTGACCGGGAATGCTGTCGATCTCGATCGATCCGCGCAGCGCTTCGACCGCGGTCAGAACCGCATCCATGCCGACGCCGCGACCCGATAGGTCGGTCACGCTCGCCGCCGTCGAAAAGCTGGGCGCGAAAATCAGCCGCAGCGCGGCCGCGTCGCTCAATGTCTCGGCCGCTTCCGCCGTCAGGAGACCGCGCTCGAGAGCGACGGCTTTGATCCGCTCCGGATCGATCCCGGCGCCGTCGTCAGCCAGCCGCGCGACGATGGTATCGCCGTCGCGGGCAAAGCTCAGCGAAATCTTGCCGGCCTCGGGCTTGGCCGCGGCGATGCGCCGTTCGCCGGCCTCGATGCCGTGATCGATCGCGTTGCGCAGCAAATGCAGCAGCGGTTCGAACAGACCGTCGGCAATCTGCTTGTCGATCTCTATCCCCTGGCCGGCGATCGCGAAATCGATGCTCTTGTCGACGCTTTCGGCAATTTCCCGGGCCAGGCGCGGCAGGCGCCGCAGCGTCGGTTCGAGCGGAACCGATCGGACCGCGCTCACGGTTCGGTGAAGATCGCTGGTCGCGCGCACGAGACCGGCCTGGACGTCCCGAATGTCCGCCGCCAACGCGCGGTCGATTGCATCGGCCTGGTCCGCCAGCGGGGCGATGCCGTTGACCGCGACGAGCAGTTCGCCGAGCGCCGCGCCCAGCGCGTCGATGCGCGCCGTATCGACCCGGAGCGTGCGGTTGCCGCGGGTCTCGCGCTCGGTTTTCGACTCGTCGGTTCGCTCGGCCGGATTGATCGTCACCAGCGACACCTGGTCGGGCATCATCCGAAACGCCGCACCGACGCGCTCCAGCGGCGCGGCGCTCAATCCTTCGAGAGTGCTGAAGCAGGAGAAGGGTTCGATGCCATCGGCATCGGGCCACTCGCCGGAGCGGGGCAAAATCGCGAGCAACACGAGCTCGGGAACGGTGGCGACGACCGCCAGGGGATCGTCGCCTCGGAAGAAGCAGTCCGCGTCGGGCTCATAGCGAAAGGCGGTCAGCGCCTGCTCGGCGGCGGCCAGCGCCCCGGCATCTCGAACGAGCAGGTCCTCGAGCCAGGCCGCGCTGTCGCCGCCGGCGGCGCTGGTGCCGGCCGGCTGCGCCGGGGCGGCGGACCCAAGCAAGGCGAGCAGCTTTGCCGCCGCCGCCGGGGCATCCTCGGCAAGAGCGCCCGCATTCTCGAGCTGATCGATCCACCGGTCGACCTGATCGAGACAGGCGATCAAAGCGGCAATGGCCTGGCCATCGAGTGTCGCGGCGCCCTTGCGCGCGCAGTCGAGAACATCCTCGGCGGCATGCAGCGCTTGCTCGGCGGGCTGCATGGCGAACAGGGCGACCGACCCCTTGAGTGTGTGGATGGCGCGAAAGGCGCTGTCGATCGACGCGGTGGCCTGTGGGTTGCGCGCGAGCGCGGCGAAGTCGTCACCCGCCTCGGCGATCAGGTCGCGGCTTTCGATCAGAAACTGTTCGAGCAGTTCGTCCATCACGGCTTACGATAGACGATCGCGCCGTCGAGGCGAACCGTCGCGAAGCGATCGGTGATCCGCGCCATCGATTCGCTGTGGCCGAGGCAGACGAACCCGCCGCCGTTCAGGCATTCGTAGAGGTTGTTCGCCGCCAGCAGGCGCGACGCCTCGTCGAAATAGATGAGAAGATTGCGGCAGAGGATGACGTCGAAGCGGCCCAGACCGGCAAGCGTCGCGCGATCGACGATGTTCGCCGCGATGAACCGCACCGACTCGCGCAGGTCGTCGATGATCTTGCGGCGATGGCCGCGCTCCGGCTCGAAGTAGTCGTCGACCAGCTTTTGCGGCAACCGCGCCAGCGCTCGCGTCCCGAACCGGCCCTCGCGAGCATGGTTCAGCGCCGCGGTGTCGATGTCGGAGCCGACAATCTCGACATTGTAGGCATCGACCAGTGACCAGTTCTCGAGCAGCCAGATCGCGAGCGAATAGGCCTCCTCGCCGTTCGAACAGGGCATCGACCAGATCCGCACGAGATCGCCGGGCCGTTTCGACTGGACGATTTCGGGCAGGATCTGGGCGCTGAGCGCTGCGAACTGATGGTCTTCGCGGTAGAAGTAGCTTTCGTTGATGGTGAAGGCGTTGATCAGGGCCTCGCGCTCGCCAAGGTTTGAGGCGGCAAAACTGAGATAGGAGGCGGCGTCGGCCATGCGGGTGCGCGCCATGCGGTCGCCGATCCGCCGCTCGATGTAGTAGCGCTTGCTCTCCCCGAAAATCATCCCTGTCCAGCGATAGAGCAGCTGAGCGATGCGCGCGATCTGATCGGTCGTCAGCGAAGGGTGCTTCGCGCCGGCTCCGCTCACCGGCCGGCGAGAGCCATGAGCGTTCCGCCGATCTGTTCGAGCGGCCGCACCGATGACGCGCCGCCCAGCGCGACGAGGGCGCCCGGCATGCCCCAGACGACAGCTGTCTCGGCCGATTCCGCGATGGTATAGCCGCCCTGCGCATGCAGCTCGTTCATCGCTGCCGCGCCGTCCGCACCCATTCCCGTCATAAGCACCCCTATCAGGCTGTTCGGGACCAGCACGCGCATCGCGCTCTCCACCAGGCGATCAACGCTCGGATGCCAGAAATGTGCGACGCTGCTCGGCGCGGCCATGGCGACGACCGTCCCGCCGCGCTTCGAGAGCACGATGTCGCCGTCGCCGCGACCGATGTAGACATGGCCGGGCGCCAGCGGCGTGGTGCTGACGACCTCGGTTACGGTGAGCGCGCAGAGCTTGTCGAGCCGGCGGGCGAGGGGTCCGGTGAACGTCGCCGGCATGTGCTGCGCGACGACGACCGGCCAGGGAAAATCGCCCGGCAAATCCGCGAGCAATGCGTCGAGCGCCGGCGGGCCGCCGGTCGAACATCCTACGAGAACCGCGCCGGTGGCCGCGCTGCGGACGGGGACCGCCTCCAGCCGCTGCCGGGGCCGGGCCGGCGGTTTCCTCGCGGCGCCGGCCGCCTGCGCCCGGACGCGTTCGCGCAGACGCAGGGTGCGCGAGATCCGCGCTTTCGCCGCGGCCCTGACCTTTTCGACCAGCGCCGGCGCGAGCGCATCGATTTCGAGCGAGACCGCGCCTCTCGGCTTGGCGATGAAGTCGACCGCGCCAAGGGCCATCGCCTCGAGCGTCTCGTCGGCGCCGGCCGCGGTCATCGACGACACCATCACCACCGGGCAGGGGCGCTGGATCATGATCCGGTCGAGGCAGGCCAGACCATCCATGCCGGGCATGTTGATGTCGAGCGTCACCACGTCGGGAGCGACGTCGTCGAGCTTCTCGAGCGCTTCGGCCGCGCTGCGCGCCGTCTCGATCGCGAAGTCGCCAGCCTGCGTAAAGATCTCCGTCAGCAACCGGCGCATCAGCGGTGAATCGTCGACGACGAGCAACTTGATCACGACGGTGTCTTCGCGCCCTTCCTGCCGAGACTGCGCAGAAGGTCCTGCTCCGCGCGGTCGAGCAGCTCCCTGGGGCTGACGATCAGCACGATCCGGTCCTGGTCGGCAAGGTTCGCGACCCGCTCGAACACCCGCGTCTCGTCGTTGCCGAGATCGGGTGCGGGCTGGAGGTCGTCCGCGGCGACACGCACCACTTCGGACACCGCATCGACGATGAAGCCGGCATGGAGGTCGCCGATCCGCACCACGATCACGCGGCGGCGGCTCGCGGCCGATGCCGCGGCGCCGAATCGCTGGCCCTGGTCGATCACGGGAATCACCTGTCCGCGCAGGTTCATCACGCCTTGCACGAAAGCGGGTGCTTTCGGCAGACGCGTCAGCTTTGCCGGCAAGGCCGCCACTTCCTCGACCGATCCGATCGGGATGCCGAATTCTTCCGAACCGATGCGGAAGATCAGAAACTGCTCGGTGGCGGCCTGCCTATCGTCTTGCACCATGTCATCTCGCTCCGCGGACCCGGACTGGCCCAGCCGCGCCGTGATATCGTCGCGCAACAGCTGATCCGCCGCCAGCACGGAGACCAGGCGCTTGCCGTCATCGAGCCGGCAGATCGCCTGGATGCGCGCTTCCGACCCGCCGCGCGCCAAGGCCTGCGGTACGGGATCGATCATCGCCTCGGGCACGCGCAGGATCGAGCGCATCTCATCGACCAGCAGCCCGATGCGCTGTTTGCCGATCCGGGCGACGAGGACGCGCGTGCGCGAGCTCGCCGCGAGCCGGGGCAGGGCGAGGAGGGCCGCCAGCGACAGCAGCGGCAGCACGGCGCCGCGCACCGCGGCGCTGCCGACCACCACCGCGTCGGCGTCGGGCATGACGGCCACGTGCCCGGGGAGCATCAGGACCTCTTCGACCGCCGCCAGCGGCAAGGCGAATTCCTGGTCGCCGATGGCGAAAGCGACGAGCGCGATCGCCTCCGAGCGATCATCGTCCGCGCGCAGCGGCGCCGCGCTGGCGCCGCGCGACCGGCGCTGCGACTGCGCGGGCAGATTGCGGGCGATCAGATCCGCGACGTCCACGGCCAGTGCCGAGCCGATCTGTCCGGTCTCGAGCACCTGGCTGGCATCGTCGACCGCCAGGCCGAACAGCTCCCCCGCATCGACTACGATGATCCGCGTCGGCGCGGTCTCGGCGCGCTGCAACAGCAGCGCCATCGACAAGACCGGGACGACCGAACCGCGCAGGTTCGCGAGACCGAGCAAGTGCGGCGGCGCATGCGGCACGCGCGACAGACGCGGCATCCGCGCGATTTCGCGGACCAGTCCCGCGGCCAGCGCAAAGCTTTGATCGTCCACCCGGAACGTCAGCATCCGTCCATCCGAGGTCGAAGCAAGCGACAAGCGTCAGGTGCTCCGGGTCTGGAGCGTCGCGGCGATCGAGGCGATCTCCTCGATCGCGGCAGCGAGTTCCTCAGAGGCCTGCGCCTGCTGCCGCGCGGCGGTCGCCGCTTCGCGCGAGGCGCCCGACGCGATTTCGGCCGCGTCGGCAATCTGACCGGTACCGCTGCGGATTTCGCGAACCGACCGCAGCATGTCTTCGGTGCCCGATACGATCGCGCCGTTGGTTCGCTGCGTCGTCTCGAGGTCGGCAGCGACGACGCCGAACCGTTCGATCAGGGCGCGGTTGCGGGCGATCTCGGATTCCGACGCGCCGACGATCTGATCGAGGTCGCGCCGGACCGAGGCGATCTGGTCCTGGACAGCTCGAACCGCATCCTTGGCACGCTCGGAGTTCGCGGCGGCGTCGCGCGACAGCTTGCGGATATCGCCGGCCACGGTCGCGAAGCCGCGCCCCGCTTCGCCCGCCCGGGTCGCTTCGACCGCGCCGCTGACCGAAAGCATGCTGGTCTGGACCGAGACCATGGCCAGGTTTTCAGTGATCTTCTCGATGCGCCGGCTCGTCGCGTTCATCGCCGCCAGCAGGTCGAGCACCGTGTTCACCGAGCCGAGCGAACTGCCGATACCGTCGACCAGCCGCGTGATGGTCCTTCTGCCCTCGGCGGTCAGCACGACGATGCCGCCGATCTGCGCGTTCGCGGCGGTCGCGCGCGCCTGGGCGAGCTCGGCCGACTTTTCGATCTGGCCCATGGCGGTGTTGGCTTGCAGCGTCGCAGACGCCTGAACCTGCGTCCCGCGTCCGATCTGCTCGAGCGCGACGAGAATCTGGCTCGACGCTCCCGACAGTTCCTGCACGGTCGCCGAGAGTTCCTCGGCCGCGGCGGCGACCTGTTCGACCACGCTCTCGCGCCGGTCGGCGTCCTGCAACTGGTCGGTCAGCCCGCCCAACGCTTCAGCCGTCTGCTGGCTCTGTTCGAGCGAGGCGCTCTGCTGCTCGATCGCCTGCTGCGCTTCGGCCGCCGCCGCCGATTGCTCCTCGGCGGCGCTGGCCACCTGCTCGGACCCTTTTTCGGCTTCGCGCATCGCGCTCTCGGCTTCGATCGCCGCGACCAGGATTTCCTGGGTGGCATCGCGCAGGCCCATCAGATCTTCGCGCGCCGAGCGCAGCTGTTCGACGACATCGCGGCCCGACTGGGCTTCGGCGCTTGCCAGCTCGGACGACGAACGCACGCGTTCGGCAATCGCTCTGACTTCGTCGGCGATGCTGGCGGCCAGCACCTGCATGTCGCGCGCGTTGACTTCGGAGGCTTCGGCAAGCGAGCGCACTTCGTCGGCGACGACCGCGAAGCCCGCGCCGACTTCGCCGGCGCGCGCCGCTTCGATCGTCGCGTTGAGCGCGAGCAGGCTCGTCTGATCGGAGATGTCGGCGACGCTGGCGCCGACCTCGCCGATGCTGCCGGCCATGGCTTCCAGGGTCGCGATCAGCTCGACGGTCGAAAGCTGCCGCTGGGCGGTCAGCTCGATCGCCGCTACCGATCCGTCGATCTGCGTGCTGATCTCAGCAAAAGCGTTCTGGACGGTTTCAACCTGGCGCTGAGCGCCTTCGGCGCGTTCGCGGGCTTCGCGAAAATTGGTGCCGAGCGCGGCGATAAGGCCAAGCGACTCCTGCGCCGCGCCTGCCGCCTCTTCGGCTCCGCTCGAAATCTGATCCATGGCCCGCTGCAGCTCGCCCGCCGCCGACGCGGCTTCGCCGAGGCCGCTGCCAAGTTCCTGCGTCGCCTGGTCGATCCGCTCGACGGCGGTGACCGAACGGCTGGCCGATCGTTTGCGCGCCGGCGCGCGTTTCGCAGCCGGGGCCGTCTCGCCCGGTGACGGCGCCTGCGGCGGCGTTGCCGCCGTGCGCGTGCCGAGCGTCGACTTTTTGACTAGCGCCATGATTGAGGTCTCGAGTGATAGGGTGGCTATCGTCTAGGCGAAGGGCCTCGGCGAAGCCAGTGCTCTCGGTGGCGGTGGATGCGTCGGCGAATGCCGCTACTCCGGCGGATTGTCGCGCGGGGCGAAGAACGGCTCGCTCGACAGGCGCGATGGCCGCGCTCGCTCTCTGAGCGCCGCCGTCGAGCCTTTTCGAGGACTGCTAGTAGCAATCGAGCTTCACGATCCGCCGGGCGCGATCGAAGACGATGTTCAGCCGGCTGGGACGGAGGTCATCGGTAACCGGCTCACCCTGGCCGCTTGCGCGGATGCTTTTGTCTCCCACCACGCGGCGGATTTCGACGAGCGAAGAATCGAATGGCTTGCCGACATAGCGCCGAACCCGGTCGGCGCCGCATTGCTGCGGTACGATACCCAGACAGTTGCTGCCCGGCGGGCGGCGGATATTCGGATTGATGCCCGGACAGGGAGCGAGATCCGCCCTTACGGGGTCCCGGGGCGCGGCGGAATGCACCGACCCGGCAGGCACGAGGGCGGCGGGCGCTGCGGCAAGGATGAGCGCAAAGACGCGAAGCATGGCGGACGGTCTACGCCGCTGGCCTTAATCGCGGCAGAACGGGGAGACCCGCAGACCCGGCGCCCACGGCTGCAAAAACCCTTAAAAACACCGCGCGCGGCAACGCCGAGCCGCAGGCGGAGCTGGGCAATAGGAGCGTAGCCGCGGGCGTTCGTGCGGGGCCGCTAACGGTTTTCATCAGAGTCTTCGCGCAGCAGGCGGCGATAGATCCAATAGATGTCACTGGACGTCTCGGCCTGCAACATCGCCGCCGTCAGCACGTCCAGTTCTCGCCTCGTCATTCTGCGCCCAAGCCGTTTCGCCTCATGGCGCATGATCCACTCGGTCGCGAACATCGTCTCCTCAAGGCATCGGCAGTGCGGCGATCGCCGTAGCGGCCCGCGGCGCCACGCTCGCACTCTGGATGATCGCGCCGCCGCGGGCGATTTCGTCGGACCAGGCTGCGCCCACGATCTCGCTTGCGATGCCGCGGATTGAGCCGCGGATCAGGATCGCGTGACCAGGCGCTTGCGCCAATTGCCGGGAACCGCCGAGCGAGGTCGTCAGCGCTGCACCGCCGGCGGCGACGCGGCTTGCCAACGGGGGCGGAGCAGCAGCGCCGTCCCGCCCCGGCAGCTCAAGCGGCGAGCAGATTGACCGCGGTCGGTTTGGCGGCCGGCAGGCCTCCTGCGTTGGCCTGCGCCAGCAGCTCTTCCTTGCGCGCGGCCATCTGGTCACGCAGGGCAACGAGATCGACATCGGTCTTGCGGCACTGGGCGAACATGCCTTCGGATGGCATTTCCTCCTCGTGGACGTGGTGCTTGATTTCCTCCGAAAGCACCTTGACCTTGGCATCGTAGAAATCGTCTTCCGGACTGCCGGCCTCGATGTCGTTGATGAGCACCTTGGCGCCATCGTGCTCGACATAGGCTTCATCAAGCGTGTCGTCTTCGATCTTGCCGCGGAACGCGGGGTAGAAGATCTCTTCCTCGATGCTGGTGTGGATCTTGAGTTCGGTGCAGATCTCGTGCGCGAGACTCTGCTTGCGGCTGGACGCGGCGGCTTTCTCGTACTGCTCGAAAAGATCCTCCACCTTGCGGTGGTCGGCCTTGAGTAGCGCAATCGCGTCGGCGAATTGGGTGTTGGGCATGAGGTCCTCCAGCGGCGTTGGTTGACCATGGAAGCCCGCACGCGGCGAGCGGTTCCTTGCAAACGACTCGCAAGACAAAGCCATGGTCTCGGCACGAGCCGTCACGATAAAGCCAAGCCTCAGCGAAGGGGATCGACGGCGCAGGCATTGCAATACGGGGCGGAAAAATCGTCGCTTTCGAAGTCTCGCCGGAAGCGCCGTCACGGGGCCGGCGAAGACTGCGGGCACCGGCGAACCCGCGCGCTAGCCGAGGTCTTCAGCTGTCGGGCAGGATCGCCCGCGCGGTGAAGACGATGCCGCCAGGCGGATAGTCGATATGGACGCTGCCGCCGGTTTCCTGCGCCAGGACACGCTTGATGAGCTTGCCGCCAAAGCCGATCCTGGCCGGCGGCGTCACCGGCGGTCCACCCCGCTCTGTCCAGGTGAAATCGAGCGTCGTTCCGCCCGAAGCCTCGGACACCTGCCACGAAACATCGACGACGCCGCCCGCTCGCGACAGCGCGCCATATTTCGAGGCGTTGGTGGCGAGCTCGTGCACGCCGAGCGAGAACGAGACCGCGAGTTGCGGCGGCAGGCGGACATCGGGACCGCTCAGGCAAAAGCGGCTGTCGTCGCTGGTGCCGAACGGCGCGAGAGCCTTGTCGAGCAGATCGCGCAGCCACGCCCCTTCCCAGGCCTCGTTGACCAGCGAATCGGTTGCTGCCGCCATCGCCTGAATGCGCGCCTCGAGCACCGACTTGGCGTCGGACAGCGAGTCGGCGTTTCGCAGCGTCTGGGCGGCGACGGCCTGGACGGTCGCAAGGCTGTTCTTGACGCGGTGGCTCAGTTCGTGGGCGAGCAGCGCGCGGTGATCCTCGGCGCGCTTACGCTCGGTGATGTCTTGCGAGACGCCGGCCATTTCCAGCGGCGTGCCGTCGGCGCGGTAGCTCGCCTGACCCCTGACCTGAATCCAACGCTCTTCGCCTTGCGGCGTGCAAACCCGATACTCGATGTCGAGCGGTGTACCCTCGGCGATCGCCGCCGCGACCGCATCGTCGCGCCTTTGACGATCATCTTCGTGGACCGCGGCCTGGAGGTCCTCGTAGGTGAAGGGATCCTCCGGCGACCGTCCGAAATTCTCCTTGCAGCCGTCGGACGCCGTCATTTGCAAGCTGGCGAGGTCGAGGCTCCATGACCCCATGCGGCCGGCCTTGAGCGCGAAGCGAAGCCGCTGCTCGCTCGCCCGCAAATCGGCATCGCGCCTGGCGATCTCCGTGGCCAGCGTGTCGCGGTCCCGCTCCAGTCGCGCCAGCCGCTCGCGCTCGAGCGTCACGTCGAACTGGGACGCGAAGAAGTAGGTCAGCGCACCGTCGTCGTCGAAAACTGGAGACACCAGCAGCCGATTCCAGAAGGTCGACCCGTCTTTCCGGTAGTTCAGGAGCTCGAGCTCGATCGGCCGGCGCTCGGCGATGGCGGCGCGAATTTTCGAGATTGCGGCGCGATCGGTCTGCGGCCCCTGCAGAAAGCGGCAGTTACGGCCGACGATCTCGTGGTTCTGAAAACCGGTCAGTTTCGAGAACGAGCTGTTGGCGAAGACGATCGGATTGTCGTCCTGCCGCGGGTCGGTGATCAGCATCGGCATCCGCGTCGCGCGAACCGCGGCTGCAAAGGGATCGGTCCCGTTGTCGGAGCGCGTCAGCTCGTGGCTGATCCGCGCTTCTTCCTCCAAGTCTCGCAAAATCTAACCTCGGCCTAAACGTGAGCTCAAGCGCGAATCGGATTGTCAGATCGTGGTCATCAATCGCTTTGGCGTCGTCACGCGGGATTCAATGACCCAGGATGCCGCGCTCGGTCAAGAGGCTCAGCGATGGCTCGGCACCGCGCAGATCGGCGCCTCCCACCGCGAAGATGGTGCGGCCGAAGCGTTTCTTTCATCCCGGCACCAGACGGTATTTCGGTACCGGCACGCGGGCCATGCCGAAGCCGGAACCGGCGGTCAGGACCGGAGTGCCAGCGAGACCGCGTCCGCCAGCTCGGGTTCGCGAAACGGCTTGGCCAATCGCGGCACGTCGGGAGAAATGCCCTCGACATTGGCATAGCCCGAGACGATCAGAACCCCGGTCTCCGGCCACCGCTCGCGTATCGCCGCGGCCAGTTCGGCGCCGGTCATGCCCGGCATCATATGATCGGTCACGACGAGATCGAAGCGGCCGGCTTGCGCCAACAGACGTTCGGCCTCGCGCGCGTCGCTGGCCTCGACGGTCTCGTAGCCGAGTGTCTCTAGCATGTCGGCCGTCATCATGCGCACGAGCGGCTCATCGTCGACCACGAGGACGCGTCCCTTGCCCGCCGCATGGCTCGGGGCAGGCGCTTTGGCCGTCTCGCTGAGACCGTCGGGGCTGATCGGCAGCAGCAGGTCGATCCGCGTGCCATCGCCCGGCGCGCTCGTGATCTCGAGCGAGCCGCCGAGCTGCGAGGCCAGACCATGCACCATCGACAGTCCGAGCCCCGTCCCTTTGCCGATCCCCTTTGTCGAGTAGAACGGCTCGATGGCGCGGCTGCGGGTCTCCTCGTCCATGCCCACGCCATCGTCGATCACCGAAAGGCGCACGAAATCCGCGCCTGAGGCGTCGCCCTCGTGATCGGCCGGCGCGCGCGCTGCCGCGATCGTGATGGTTCCACCGAGCGGCATGGCGTCGCGCGCGTTCACGCACAGGTTGAGGATCGCCATCTCGAGCTGGTTCGCGTCGGCGAAGGCGGGCGGCAGGCCTCCCGAAACGTCGATCTTCACGGCGATCTGCGGTCCGCAGGTGCTGGCGATGAGGCCGGCCATTCCGCCGACCAGTTCGCCGAGATCGACCGCGCCCGGTTGCAACGGCTGCCGCCGGGCGAAAGCGAGCAGGCGCTGAACGAGCGTCTTGGCGCGTTCGGCCGACTGAAATGCGCCTTCGATGAGCCGCGCCTCGCGCTCGGAAAGTCCATCGCGTCGGCGCAGCAGATCGAGGCTGCCGATAATCGGCGTCAGCAGGTTGTTGAAGTCGTGCGCGACACCGCCGGTCAGCTGGCCCATCGCCTCCATTTTCTGCGACTGACGCAGCGCGTCCTGCGCCGTCTCGAGGTCGGCTTGCGCGCGAAGCCGCGCGCTGATGTCGCGGGCGTGGTGGAACGCGCCGACGACCTTGCCGTTCTCGTCGCGCAGCGGCGAATAGTGGATTTCCCAGCGCGGGGCATCGATCGCGGGATTGCCGAACTCTTCCTCGACCGTGAAGGATTCGCCGGCCAGCGCGCGGGCCATCTGCGCGCGCATGACCGGGCGCTGCTCGGCGACGAACAGGTCGGGAAAGACGTCGCCGATCTTCGTGTAGAAGCCGTTGACCCGAAAGAACTCGTCGTTGTGCGCCTGGTTGAAGGCCATGAGCCGGAACCCGGTATCGAACGCGCAGATCGCGGTGATGTCCGATTGGATGATGTTCTCGTGGAGCAGCAGGGCCTGGGTGCGCTCGACCACCGTGGCTTCGAGCGTGGCGTTGAGCCGCGACAGCTCCTCGCGGGCATCGCGCCGCTCGGTCACGTCCTGGACGACGCCGACCAGACGGACCGGCGCGCCATCAGCGTCGTACTCGAACTCCGCCCGGCGCTCTATGCAGCGAACCGCGCCATCGCTGGGGCGCCGGATACGGTATTCGACGCGCAGGTCGATATCCTGCGACGCGCGCGTGTCCGCATGCGAGATCACGTCCGTGTCCTCGGGCAGGACCATGTCCTCGATCACCGAGGCCGCGATGAATTCCGCAGGCTCGAGACCGAACAGCTTGAAGAATTCGTCCGAACCCTCGAGCCGCCCCGAGGGTATCTCGATGGTGAACACCCCGATCGCGCCAGCCTCCTGCGCGCGGCGCAGCCGGTGCTCGGTCGCGCGAAGCGCCGCCTCGGCGCGGCGCTCGGCCTCGGCCTGGCGGACGGTCGCGGTCGTCTCGTTGGTGATGCACAGCACCCCGGCGACGGCGCCGTCATCGTCGGTGACGGGCGTGTAGGAAAAGGTCCACCAGGTGTCTTCGGGCTCGCCCCAGCGCGCCATCGGTACCGGCATGTCCGCGATCCGGGAGGATTCGCCGGCGAGCGCCTTGAGAAACAGGGGCTCGACCGAGGGATAGGCGTCGGCCCAGAGCGCGTCGAACCGCGCGCCCATGGCCGTCTCGAGGCGCGGACCGAGAATTGGGATATAGGGATCGTTGAAGAAGAACGTGCGCTCTTCGCCCCAGACGAGATACATCGACTCGGACGAGGCGAAAAGCGCGCGCAGCACGGTCTTGAGCGAGATCGGCCAATGTTCGGGCGGCCCCAAAGAATGACGCGCCCAGTCCCTCGACCGAAACAGGGATCCCGCAGTTCCCGCAGCTCTTTCCGACGACACCGGCGACACGGTCATGAAGTTACCCAGTTTTGCCCAGCGTCCCAACGCCAAATCGGACCGACCTCTTTGAAGATCGACCTGAACGCGACGCGTCGGCACTCACCCTGGTGGTGATTGACGATGGTCTCGCGCGCCGGCCGTCCGCGCGGCATCGCCTGGTCGCGCCTCATCGCGAACGCATTCCCATCGCCTCGCCGAGACGCACCACGCGTTCGGCCTTCCAGGCTGGATCGAACGTGATCGTGCCGGGCTGGAAAAGCATGACGACGGTCGAGCCGAGCAGGAAGCGGCCCATTTCTTCGCCTTGCCCCAGCGCGATCTCGCGCTCGTCGTAGGTCCAGTCGGCGATGGCGCCGGCGCCGCCGCGTTCGACAACGCCGTGCCAGACGGTCGCCACGCTGCCGACGATGGTGGCGCCGACGAGCACCATCGCGAAGAGACCGTGATCGGGCGAGCAAAACAGGCACACCACCCGCTCGTTGCGCGCGAACAGGTTCGGCACGCCGCGCGCCGTGGCCGGATTGACCGAGAACAGGCTGCCCGGCACGTGGATCATGCGCACGAGCTGACCGGCGCAGGGCATGTGCAGGCGGTGATAGTCCTTCGGCGACAGGTAGAGGTTGGCGAAGCTGCCGTGGCGAAAGGGCGCGGCCAGCGCGGCGTCCCCGCCGACCAGGTCGGTGACGGTGAACCGGTGACCCTTGGCCTGCAGGATATGGTGGTCATCGATTGCGCCAAGCTGGCTGATCGCGCCGTCGACCGGGCAGATGAAGTCGGCCGTCGCCAACGGGCGTACGCCCGCCCTCAGCGGCCGGGTGAAAAAGTCGTTGAAGCTTTTGAAGCTCGCGATGTCGGCGTTCTCGGCCTCGCTCATATCGACGCCGTACGTGCGAACGAACCAGCCGATGAGCCGGGTCGTCGCGGCGCCACGCTCGGCCGCGGCGACACGTCCGGCAAGGGCCGTCACATGCCGCTTGGGCAAGGGGTGCTGCAGCAGGACTTGCAAGCGATCGGACATCATGAAACTCGAAACGGCTCTGTAGGGAGTTGGTGCCGGCTTCCCGCCGCAGCGGCGAAGATGTCAAAGGCGGGCCGTGCCCGGCCAAGGGCGATGGCAGGATCAGGGCGGCGGCGACCGAGGTCTCGCAGTTCCGCTCTCGGCCCAGCCTGCTCGATCGCAGCGGTCGCAGTTCGCGCGGCGGCAGCGAAGACTGGCCAGGTCGATCTCGGTATTCCAGCCGCCGTCACCATGACACTCGGGGCAGAGCGCATCGAGCGCGCCGTTGCGCGGCTGCAATGGGACCCTATCGAAAGCGCGCGGAGACTCCGGTCCGTCGCGGTACATTACGGTGCTGGCGTGCGGCATCGGTTTCCTTCCGGGAGCCACAACGCGCGACCGCGATTTCGGGTCCTGCGCTTGCCGACGGCGCCGCGGCAGGCGATTAGTCGGCCTAATCGCGAAGTCGGCGAGGCACGCGGCGGGGAACCGCGCCCGAGGCTGCTCGGTTCAGCACGCGAAAGGAATGCGTCATGCCTTTGCCGCTCTCCGGATCGTGCCGCTGCAGCCAGGTCCGTTTCTCCGCCGACAGCCACGCGCCGGTGCCCTTCATGCGGTGCTATTGCTCGATCTGCCGCAAGACCGCGGGCGGCGGCGGCTATGCGATCAATCTTCACGCCGACAAGCGCACCTTGCAGGTTGACGGTGAGACGAGCATCTTCCGCGCGGTGCTGGAGGACGGCGAGGGCGGTTGCCGGGTGAGCACGGGAGAGCGGCATTTCTGCGCCGCCTGCGCCAGCGCGCTGTGGGTCTACGACGCCGACTATCCCGAGCTGTTTCACCCCTTCGCCTCGGCTATCGACTCGCCGCTGCCGAAGCCCCCGTCGCTCGTTCACATGATGCTCGGCTCGAAGGCGACCTGGGTCGAGCCCGTGATCGGTCCCGGCGATCGGTGCTTCGAGGCCTATCCGGATAATGCCCTGGAAGACTGGCACCGCGCGCACGGACTCTGGATCGACTAGCCGATTTCGGGGAGCGCCGTCCGGCCGTGTGTGACGTGATCGCCGGACGGGTATCGGGCGGCGGGATGCAGGCCGAGGTCGCAGCGCGACCGCAGATCGTCTTCGGTGACGATCGCGATGGCATGACCGGCCTGCTGAAGCTCCAGAGCGCGGCGGTATGCGGAGCTGACATGGACATAGCGGCCGAACGGCTGGTCTTTGCTGACGACCAGCATGGTCGACGTCTTGCCGACCGATGCGGTCACGCGCGCTCCCGCGGCCGCGAGCCACTCGCCGAGAGCGCCGTCCCTCGGCGCGCCGAGGATCGCGGCGCGCTGCCCTTGGAGGGGGCCTTGCGCGGCGGGAGCGGGCGCCTTTCCGCCTCGCGGATTGACCGGTTTCAACCAGTCCGCAAGGGCGATGCCGGTGTGATCGATCGCCTTGACGATGACCATGCCTGCGGCGCGCGCATCGCTGAGCGCGTCATGGTGCTTGTGACGAAGGCCAAGATAACGGCTCAGCACGTTCAGACGATGACTGGCGAGCTGGGGCCACGCGCGTTTCGCGACACGAACGCTGTCGAGCCAGGTCGTTTCTATCGGCGGCCGCCGATACACGCGGCAGGCAGCGGCAAGCGCGCCCTTGTCGAAATAGGAGTGCGCCACGGTGATCCGCCCGGCCAAGTGCCGATCGACGGCCTCGTGGATCTGGCCGAAATCGGGCTGACCGGTCACGTGATCGGCGCAGATGCCGTGAATGCGCGTGTTGAAGGGGGAAAAGTCGTCGCGGGGATCGACCAGCGTCTCGTAAGCGAAGACCTCGCCGCCGCCGCGGTAGCCGACGATGCCGATCTGACAGATGCTGCTGACGCGCGAGCAGGCGGTTTCGACGTCGACGACGACGAAATCGAGATCGGCATCGCACGATGCGGCCGCATGAGCGGTCAGGGCAGGGGACATGTCGTTCATCGTGGGAGAACATACCATGTCCGGCGGAGGCCGGCTATCCGATCGCATCGCGGTCGCGGCGCCGATGGATCCTGGGCAGCGCCGGCCGCTGCCGATGCGACCGCGCCTTCGAGGCCGGCATATATCCTCGGGTATGCGGGGGTGCGTCAGCGCGCCCGCTCATGGTGCTCGGCAAGTCCGCGGACCGCCCGCCGCGCCGACTTCTGCGCGGGGCCCGCCCGCTCGAAACGCCGGTCCCACCGGCGGCTTCTAAACGCAGTGAAGGCTAGAGCCCGACCTTGTCGAGCTGTGCGGCGAGTTCGGTTCGGCTCGCATCGTCATCCTTCGGCGTCAGGCGATTCAGGGCAGTTCGCACACGCGTCTGCGCAACCTGCAGGGTCTTGTGCCGCACTTCGCGTATCGCATTCGTGCGCCACGATCGGCTCTGCCCGAGCAGGGCCGCCCACTTGTCCTCCTCGGCCGCGAGTATGGCCAGAGCTAGCCTGAGGCCATCGCGCTGGCCGCGGGCGTGATCAGCGAGCGTCGAGGATTTTCGCGGCACGTGCCGTTACCGCGTAATGCGCACAGGAATGCCCTTGGCCGCCGGGGTCTTGGACAATTCTTCGTGGTGGCCGAGCGGCACCAGCGGATTGAGCTCGGGAAAGTAGCCGGCCAGACAGCCGGGCGGCAGATCGTAGGGCGTAACGGCGAGGCCTGCCACCGCGCGATGCAGATCGTCGCCGGCGTCGGTCACGAGCGTCACCAGATCGCCCTCGGCAAGGTCGGCGGCCTGCATGTCGCTGGGGCGCATCAACACCACCATGCGGCTCCCCTCGATGCCGCGCAGGCGATCGGAATGCCCATAGATCGTCGTGTTGAACTGGTCGTGCGAGCGCAGCGTCACGAGCGTGAAACGGCCTTCGGCGGCCACGACCGCGCTGGAGTTGAGCACGGTGGGCACGGTGAATTCGGCTTTGCCGCTTTCGGTCTTCCATTCGCGATCGTGCGCCGGATTGCCGCGATAGAACCCGCCCGGTTGGTTCATCCGGGCGCTCATATCGTAGAATTCCTTGGGGTAGGTCCTGGCGATGAGCTCGCGAACCAGAGCGTAGTCGCCGGTCCATTCGTCCCATTTCCAGCGGGGATTCGCCGGCAAGGTCGCTTTCGCCAGCGCCGCGACGATCGCGAGTTCGGACTTCAAATCGGGATCGGCGGGTTCGCGCTTGCCAATCGAGCCATAGATGTGGCTGAAGCTGTCTTCGATCGATACCGACTGCGGTCCGCTCGCCTGGATGTCGCTCTCTGCGCGCACCAGGCAGGGCAGGAGAAAGGCCTCCTTGCCGGGTAGCAGGTGGGTGAGGTTGAGCCGTGTCGCCACATGCGCGGTCAGCGCCATCGCCTGCCAGGCGGGATGCACGCGCGACTGGTCGGGAACCGCGCGGGCGAGATTGCCGCCGAGCCCGACGAAGCCTTTCGCATCACCGGCGAGCAGCGCTTCGAGAAACTCGACCGTGTTGTGGCCCTTCTCGGTCGGTGGGTCGAACCCGAACAGGTCGCGCAGCTTGTCCAGAGGCACCAGTTCGGGTTTCTCCGAGATACCGACCGTGCGCTGACCCTGGACATTCGAATGGCCGCGGATCGGCTGGCAGCCCGCTCCTTTCCTGCCGATGTTGCCGCGCAGCAGGAGCAGGTTGACGAGCATGCCGATCGCCTGACTGCCGTGAACCTGCTGGGTCAGGCCCATGCCATAGATGCCGATGACGTTGCGGGCCTCGGCATAGATGTCCCCGGCGCGTTCGATCTCTTCGCGCGTCAGCCCCGAATGATGCTCGATCTCCTCCCACGAGGTCGCCGCGAGCTTGGCGAGGAACGCCTCGCCGCCATGGGTGTGGTCGGCGAGGAACGCGCGGTCGAGCACGCCGCCGCCGGCGAGCGCGTCGATCTGCAGCACGCGCTTGCACACGCCCATCAGCGCGGCGATGTCGCCGCCGGGGCGCAGTTGCAGGTATTGGTGCGCGATCGGCGTCGCTTTGCCGGCGGTCATCTGCCACGGGCTCTGGGGATCGACGAATTCGAGCAGGCCTTTTTCGCGCAGCGGATTGAACGCGACGATCTTGCAGCCACGCTCGACCGCATCCTTGAGCGGATGGAGAATGCGCGGACTGTTCGCGCCGGGATTCTGGCCGAGATAGAAGATCGCGTCGCAGTGCTGGAGGTCGTCGAAGGTGCAGGTGCCGACGGAGGAGCCGATCACCTTCTTGAGCCCGACCGAGGTCGTCTCGTGGCACATGTTCGAGCTGTCGGGCAGGTTGTTGTGGCCGTACATTCGCGCGAACAGCGCGTAGAGATAGGAGGGCTCGAGCGCCGCCTTGCCCGACGCGTAGAACGTCACCGACTTGGGTTCGAGGCGTCTGAGCGCGGCGCCGATCGCGGCGATGGCGTCGTCCCACCCGATCGGCACGTAGCGATCGGAGGCCGCGTCGTAGCGCATCGGCTCGGTTAGCCGCCCCGCGCTTTCGAGATCGTGATCGCTCCAGGAGCGCAATTCGCTGACGGTGTGGGCGGCGAAGAACGCGCGCGTGCAGCGCTTCGAGGTCAGGTCCCAGATCGTCGCCTTCGCGCCGCTTTCGCAGAACTCGGCGGGGTGCGGGTTGGGCGGCTTGGCCCAGGCGCAAGAGGAACACATGTAGCCTGCGGGCTTGTTCTGGACGGCCAGCGTCTGAAGCGCGCCCGGACCGGCGCGGGCATCGAGCTCGACGCGCGCCATGCCTTCGAGCGATCCCCAGCCGCCGGCGGCATGATCGTAGTGGCGCGGCTTGGGAAGATCGGCGTCGGCGGTGTCGCTCACGCAGCCGGCTCGTGGATCGGGCAGCGGTTGGCGGCGGCGCGGAAGTCGGCCGAGTGACGATAGGTGTCACGGCGCGCGCGGTTGATATTGCCGAGTGGCTGGTGCGCGGCAAGACCGGTCCAGACGCTGAAACGCATCGCGTCGTCGACCGCGCGCACCTTCGCGGCCTCCCAGCTGTCCTGATGCGGGAGGCGCAAGGTGGCGACCTGGACGAAGGGCGCGTCTTCCTCTTTCCACTCGACGGTCGGATCTTCGACGGGCTGCTTCTCGAGGTCGCGGCAGAGCTGCACCTCGAACGCCCATTCGCCATCGATGCCGGCCATCTCCTCGCGCACCGTTTCGCGGATCGCATCGGGACGGTCCTTGGTGTCGATCTTCTCGCCGGTGAGCGCGGTCAGCGCCGGACTCAGCGGGCGCAGGCGGAACTTGGCGATGTAGTCGCCGTAGCGAAACGGAGTGACGCTGAAATAGGTCTCGCCGAGCGGATCGACCTGCGGCGCCCCGCCGAGGTTGCCGAGCTTCGCGCTCTCGAGACCGACCGCGCCGAGTGCGCCGTTGACCACCTGCAGGATCTTGGACAGACCGACCTTCGCGCCCTCGGCCTTGTCGGTGGTCTTGGCGAGCAGCTTGAGATTGCCCGCGAATTTCTCGGCATGCGGCACGAGGAACACCGTGCCGTTGACCATGATGAAGTCCTGCGTCGTGCCCTCGGCGCCGGCGAGACGGTCGCCCTCGACATCGAGCACCTTGAGCGCGAAGCCGCGCGGCAGCGCGATCGCATCGTCGAGGATGTCGCCGGGGTTGGTCGAGATACGCGCGTAGACCTTGTGCGTGCCGGGCGTAGCGAAGAGGCCTTGCGCGAGCTCGGGCGGCAACGTGCCGTCGACGGTCAATGTGCCCTCGAGGATCGCATGCGCCTTGGCATGAACCGCGCGGACGCCGTGATTGTAGTCGGCGCTGGTCGTCTCGAGGATCTCGTCGAAACTCTCGTTGAGCCTGGCGACGGTGCCGGCTTCGTCCTCGCGCAGGACCTCGACATCGGGATTGAACGGCACGGGCGCAGGAACGGGCATGAAAGTCTCCAGTCAGTCGGGGTCGGGGAGCTCGGCAAGCACCTTGTCGAGCGTGATGGGGAAGCTGCGCACGCGCACGCCGCAGGCGTTGTAGACGGCGTTGGCGATCGCGCCCGCCGCGCCGCAGATGCCGAGTTCGCCGACGCCCTTGCCCTGGAGCGGGCTGGCGACGGGATCGCGCTCGTCGAGGAAATAGGCTTCAATCGCCGGCACGTCGCGATTCACCGGGACATGGTATTCGGCGAGGTCGTGGTTCGCGAGATGGCCGTCGCGGGTGTCGAAGACCAGCTCTTCGGTCAGCGCGCTGCCGATGCCCCAGACCATGCCGCCGATCGCTTGCGAGCGCGCGGTCTTGGCGTTGAGCACACGGCCGATGCCAAAGATGCCGAGCATGCGCCGCACCCGCGTCTCGCCGGTGAAAGCATTGACCGCGACTTCGACGAAGAAGGCGCCGTCGCTCGCCTGGGCATAGTCCATCATCGTCTTGCCCGGTCTGATCATGCCGGTTTCAGCGATCCCCTCGCCCGCGAGGAGCTCGGTCACGGGCTTTCTGAGGTTGGCGCCGCTGGCTACGCCGTCCTTGAGCACCAGTTCCTCGGCGTCGACGCCGAGCCGCTCGGCCAATTGCGTGCGAATCTTCTCGCAGGCGTCGAGCACGGCCGAGCCGGTCGAATTGGCGCCGATGCTGCCGCCCGAGCCGGCACCGGTGGGCAGGACGCTGTCGCCGAGAACGACGGTCACGCGCGCGATCGGCGTGCCGAGCATCTCGGCAGCGATCTGGCCGAGGATCGCGTAACTGCCGGTGCCGATGTCGGTCTGGTCGCTCTCGACCAAAAGGCTGCCATCGGCGTTCAGGGTCACGCGCGCTTCCGCCTGGCCCAGCATATTGACCCGTGTCGCCGAAGCGACGCCCATGCCGACCCACCATTCGCCTTCGCGGCGCTGGCGGGGCTTGGCCTGGCGTACGTGCCAGCCGAACCGGCGTGCGCCCTCGTCGAGTGCCTCGGCCAGCTTGCGCGAACCATAGGGAATATCCTTGGCCGGGTGGCGTGCTGGCAAGTTGCGCTTGCGCAGATCGATGGGATCGAGGCCGACCTTCTCGGCGAGTTCGTCCATCGCCGCTTCGAGAACCTGCATGCCGACGGCCTCGCCCGGCGCGCGGACCGAACCCGCGGTCATCCGGCAGATCCGCGCGACATCGACGCGGATCGTGCGGTGCTCGCCGCCGTAGAGGAATTCGGTCGCCTGGGTTACCGGCTCGGCGAACTTCTCGCCCGGAAGATTGGAGACGAGGGCTTCATGGCCGATTCCGGTGATCCGCCCGCCGGCATCGCAGGCGAGGCGCACGCGCTGGCGTGTCTCGGAGCGGCGCATGATCGTCTGGAAAACCTGTTGGCGCGTCATGACGACGCGCACCGGTCGCGCCAGCGCCTTGGCCGCAACCGCGGCAGCGACCGCCTCGTGGCTGATGCCGAGCTTCGAGCCGAACCCGCCGCCGACATACGCCGCGACGATCCGCACCTTGGCGGGTTTGATGCCCAGGCAGTCGGCGAGCTCCTTCACGTTATAGCCGAGCATCTGATAGGCGCCGTGCAAGGTGATCGCATCGCCGTGCCACTCGGCGATCGAGGCATGCGGCTCCATTGCCGCGCTCGCATGACCCGCGGTGCGATAGAGCGCGTCGATCCGGTGCGCGGCGTCGGCCATCGCCTGGTCAAGATCGCCTTGTTCGACGGGCTTCGAGCGCGTCGACACTTCGGGGCTGGCATTCGCAGCTTCGGGATCGAACACGATGTCCGCGCGGTCTTGCTCGTAGTCGATGACCAGGGCCTGCGCCGCCGCGGTCGCCTGCTCGAATGTCTCGGCGACCACAAGCGCAACGGGTTGGCCGAAATAGTCGACGGCGGAGACGTCCTGCATCGGCGCCTTGCCCGCGGTGCCCAGGGCGGGGCGGCGCAGCATCGCCTCGTCGGCGAAGACGCCGAGCACCCCCGGCATCGCATCGACCGAGGTTTGATCGATCTTGAGCACTGTGCCGCGTGCAATCGAGGCCAGCACCAGCACGCCTTCGGCGCAGTTCGCTAACCGGTACTCAGCCGCATAGGGCGCCTGGCCCGCGACCTTGAGCGGTCCCTCGGGCCGGTCGAGCGGCGCCCCGATCACGCCCTGCGCCATCGCATCGAGACGGCAGTCCTTGTCGGGCGCATTGAACATCTTGAGCATGATCAGAGCCCCGTCGCTTCGGCGAGCACGGCGCGCAGCGTTCGCCGGGCTAGCGGTATCTTGAAATCGTTGTGCCCGTATCCGCGCGCGCTCGCGAGAAGCAGGTCTGCGGCCTTGTCGAACAGCGAAGGCGTCTCGTCGGTCAGGACCGCATCGACCGCGGGATCGTGCCAGGGCTTGTGCGCGAGGCCGCCGAAGGCGAGCTGGGCGCCGGCGATGCGGCCGCCGTTCATGCGCACGATCGCGGCGACGGAGACCAGCGCGAAAGCGTAAGACGAGCGGTCGCGCACCTTGCGGTAGAGCTGCCGGCCGCCCACGGGCCTAGGCAGGCGTACCGCCGTTATCAGGTCATCGGCGCCAAGCTCATTGTCGCGCTGGGGCTCCGATCCCGGCAGTCGGTGGAAGCCCCGGACCGGCACATCCCGTTTTCCGCCGGGTCCTTCGATCTCCACGCTCGCGTCGAGAGCGGCAAGTGCGATCGCCATGTCGCCAGGATAAGTCGCGATGCATTGGTCGGAAGCACCGAGGATCGCGTGGATGCGATTGAACCCATGCAGTGCGCCGCAGCCGCTGCCGGGTGCGCGCTTGTTGCAGGGCTGGGTGAGGTCGGTGAAATAGGGGCAACGCGTCCGCTGACACAGATTTCCCCCGGTCGTGGCCTTGTTGCGCAGCTGGCCGGTCGCGCCGGCCAGGATCGCTCGCGACAGGACTGGGTAGTCGCGGCGGATGCGAAGATCCGCCGCGCAATCGCTGTTGGTGACGAGCGCACCGATCCGAAGGCCTTCGTCTTGGGCTTCGATGGAGGCGAGTGGCAGCCGTGAGACGTCGGCGAGCTTGTCCGGCGTCTCGACTTCGAGCTTCATCAGGTCGAGCAGATTGGTGCCACCAGCTATCGCGCGGGCGCCTTGTGAGACTGCGGTCAGCGCTGCGCCGAGGTCGCCCGTGCGTTCGTAAGCGAAACTCTTCATGGCGCGGTCTCGAGCGCTTCGCTCAGTGCGTCGACGATGTTGGGGTAGGCACCGCAGCGGCAGATATTGCCGCTCATGCGTTCGCTTATTTCTTCGCGGTCGATCGTCGGCGCGAGCAGGTTCTCCGTGGCGGCGCTCGCCCAGCCGGTCTGGATCTCCTCGAGCATCGCGGTGGCCGAACAGATCTGGCCCGGTGTGCAATAGCCGCACTGGAAGCCGTCGTGCGTCACGAAAGCGTATTGCAGCGGCGCGAGCCGGTCGGAGCTGCCGATCCCTTCGATCGTGGTGATCGCGTCGCCGTCGTGCATCACCGCGAGCGTCAGGCAGGCATTGATCCGCCGGCCGTTGACGAGGACTGTGCACGCCCCGCATTGACCGTGATCGCAGCCCTTCTTGGTGCCGGTGAGGCCGAGGCCGCCGCGCAGGAAATCGAGCAGCGTCGTGCGCGGATCGCTGGCGAACCGGCGGGTCTCGCCGTTCACCACCAGGCTGGCCAGCACAGCGTTCGAGTCCATCTTGCTCTATCCTAGGCGCGCGGCCGGAAGGCGGCACGATGAGGACGAAAACCGCGAAATCGCAGCGGGTTCCGTCAGCTTGCAAAGGGGCTGGCGATTGCGCCGCGCTCGCGCCGGAGCGCATGCGGAAGGTCCCGCCATGTCGAAACCCTTCCCGTTCTGATCGGTTCTGCTGGCATGACGACAATCGAAACGCGCGATGGTGATCGATCCCTGCCTGTCCGGTCTTCCGACCCTGCCGGGCAGGTCGCGGGCCGGTTCATCAGTCTCGGCGAGACTGCAGCCGGAAAGCTGCTGTCGCGCGGCGTGGCGCTCGAGACCCCGGTCGCGATCGAAATCAACGGCTTCGGCTACGCGGTCCTGATGGCGTCGCCGATCGACCTCGAGGATTTGCTCTACGGGTTCCTGCGATCCGAGCGGCTGATCGCGTCGCGCGGCGACGTGCTCGCTTCGGACATCTACCCGCTCGATGCCGGAACGATCATCCGCGTCACCGTGCCGCCCGAGGTCGCCGAGCATCTTTCAGACCGTATTCGTCATCGGACGTCGGAAAGCAGCTGCGGTCTGTGCGGCATCGAAAACCTCGAGCAAGCCATGCGTGCATTGCCGCCGGTGCTCGCGCGCAGCGCTGCTGCGGACGGAGCGATTTTCCGGGCTCTGCGCGACCTTCCCGAGCATCAGCCGCTCAACCGGGCGACCGGCGCGGTCCACGCCGCGGCGCTCTGCGATGCCGGCGGATCAATCCGTCTCGTTCGCGAGGATGTCGGGCGGCACAATGCCTTCGACAAGTTGATTGGCGCCATGATCCGAGGCGGGCTTGAATGGTCGGGCGGATTTGCGCTGCTGTCGTCGCGCTGCTCGTTCGAGCTGGTCGAAAAAGCCGTGCTCAGCGCCTGCCCGATGCTGGTGACGATTTCCGCCCCGACCAGCCTGGCCTTGGCCAGGGCGCGCGAGGCCGGCCTCGATCTGCGTGTGCTGGCGCGGCCCGACTCGCTGCTGTCGCCCTGTCCGGGTCAGCAGGCGGAAACCACCATCCTGGCAGCCTGAAGCCGGCGCGGGTCAAACGGCGAGCGAGGGTTTGCGAAGGATGGCGGCCGTTGAAATATACCGGCGCGGCAGGCGATAAGCGGCGCGCTGCGACGCGGCTTGGCGGACTATTGCGGCTCGTCAGTCGCCAGCGGCGCGGATGCGTCGTCTTCGTCCTGCAGCCGGCCGGCAATACGCCACATGACGGCGAGCGCCGCGGCGGCCGCAAAGCCAAAACAAAGACCGATCACCAAGTCCATCGTGCCTTCGACATAAGAGGCTCTCGCGGTCTTTCAAGCGGAGGCGTCTCGCGGCGCGGTTATGCGCCGGTCGCTTGGCGCTGCGATATCGCGCCGCACCGCGAAATGCGCTAAGCGATTCAAATGTACACCGATTTCAGCACCGGCGATCATGCACCATCGGGCGTTGCGATGACCCCAGCGCTACGCTGGGGCAGTCATCTCGGTCATTTCTTCGATACGCCCGACGATATCGAGAAGGTGCTGGTGCCCTATTTCCGGGCCGGCCTGGAGAACAACGAACGCTGCCTCTGGGTCGCGGGCGCGCCGTTCGGGGCCGAGCAGGCGCGCCGTGCGATGCGGCTGGCGATGCCCGGCTTCGACGCGCGCGAGCGCAGCGGCCAAATCGAGATCGTCGACGGCGAGGCCTTCTACGAAGCCAATGCCTCGCTCGCGCCCGAAGAGCTCGTCGCCGGGCTTCTGAAGCGCGAGGAGGATGCCGTGGCGTCCGGCTTCAAAGGGCTTCGCACCAACGGCAACTGCAGCTGGGTCGGGCACGGCGAATGGGATGCGTTCGGCCGCTACGAAACGATCGTCGACCAGAGCGTGCGGGGGCGGCGGATGATCTGCATGTGCAGCTATCACGCCGAGCGCCTCGAGGCCCGGCAGATGATCGACGTGGTCAGCCGCCACGACCTGATGCTCCATCGCAACGACGCGAAGGTCCTGGCTGCCGATGCGGCAGGGCCGGATGCCGCTCTCGCGGTCGATGCCACCACCCAGCGCCATGATTTCCAGGACGATCTCGACGCCGTCGGCGCGATCGCCGCGGTGCCGATCCTGCTCAAGATCATCTGCCAGGTGACCGGACTCGGCTTCTCGGCCGTGGCGCGCGTTACCCGCGAGCGCTGGGTCTGCCTCGCCGTCCACGACGAAATCGCCTTCGGCCTGCTTCCCGGCGGCGAACTCGCGGTCGAGACCACGCTCTGCCACGAAATCTGGCAGTCGCACGACGCCATCGTCATCAATCACGTCGCCGAAGACGCGATCTATCGCCTCCATCACACCCCGGCGACCTACGGTTTCCAGAGCTATATCTCGGTGCCGATCGTCCTGCAGGACGGCCGCTTCTACGGCACGCTCTGCGCGATCGATCCGAACCCGGCCGAGCTCAGGACGCCCGAGATCACCGGGATGTTTCGCGCCTTCGCCGACCTCCTTGCCTTTCATCTCGATGCGGGGAGCCGGCTGGCTTCGGCCGAAGCGAGCCTGCTCGACGCGCGCGCCGCAGCCAAGTTGCACGACCAGTTCGTCGCCGTGCTCGGACACGACCTGCGCAATCCGATCGCCGCGATCTCGGCGGGCGTCAGACTGCTCGGCAAGCAGCCTTCGCCCGAAAAGGCCGATGCCATCGTCGGCGGCATCGGCAAGAGCGCCGAGCGGATGTCGACCCTGGTCGACGACATCATCGATCTCGCGCGCGGTCAGCTCGGGGTGGAACTCGCCTTGCGCCGGTCGCGCGACGGT